>ERZ795053.1086-NODE-1086-length-34834-cov-21.871072_pt1 | contig 34834 bp, 30 predicted proteins | sample MGYA00375137_ERZ795053 | MGnify/ENA primary metagenome ERZ795053 (study PRJEB30182, sample SAMN05720284) | activated sludge metagenome | isolation source: Anaerobic digester | place: Hong Kong | collected 2014-12-17 ...
CGACGCCCCAGCACCCCACGTCCCGCCAACCCCACCAGCAGCTCCACGCCGCCGGCCGCCAGCAGCACCGCCGCCGCGCCGAACTTGCCGGCCAGCAGCGGCCCCGTCAGCACGGACAGCAGCGTGACCGGACCCAGCAGCGGGCTCAGCCAGCCGAACACGCGGCCGCGCTGCTCGGGCGGCGTCTCGCGCTGGAGGAAGGTGGCCAGGTTGACCTGGATGCCCGTGCTGAGCGCGCCGAAGATCAGGAACAGGCCGGCCGCCAGGGCCACCGAGCGGTTCACGGCGAAGAGGGCGAGGAAGGCGCCGTCCAGGGCCACCAGCCAGGACACCACCTTGAGCGGCGCGGCGCGGCCGCGCGTGGCGGCGGCGAGCACCGCGCCCAGCAGGCCGCCCAGGCCGGCGGCGGCGAAGATCAGACCCAGCTGCGCCTCCGTGCGGCCCAGCACCACGCGCACGAAATCGAAGACCAGCGGCGGCTGCATGGCGGTCACCACGGTGACGGTGGCCAGGAACACCACGGCGAAGCGCAGGCGCGGGCGCGACCAGATCCACACCGCGCCCTGGCGCAGGTCGCCCAGGCGGGCGGGCGCGGGCGGCGCGGCCTCGGCGTCGCGCGGCAGGTAGCGGAAGTGCCGCGCGCCCAGGATGACGGCGGAGATGAGGAACGTGGCCGCGTCCACGCGGAACGCCGCGGCGGCGCCCAGCCTGAAGACAACCCAACCGCCGGCGGCCATGCCCAGCAGCAGGATCAGGTTGCTGGAGAGCATGGTCAGGGCGTTGGAGCGCTGCAGGTGCTCCGTGGGCACGATGTCCGGCATGAGCGCCAGCCGCGCCGGCCCCGCGAACTGCCGCGCCGTGGCCAGCAGTCCCGCCGCCAGGTACACGGCGCCCAGCGACTCCCAGAACAGCGGCAGCGCGAGGCAGACCACGGCGCCCAGCACGTCGGCGCCCACGAGCACCGCCTTGGCGCGCCAGCGGTCGATGAGCACGCCGGCCACCGGCCCCAGCACCACGCCGGGCAGCACCTGCGCGGCGGCCAGCAGGCCCAGGTCCGCCACGTTGCCCGTGCGGTCCAGCACCAGGGAGAAGAAGGCGAGGACGGCGACCTTGTCCCCCAGTCCGCTGACGAACTGGGCGGACCAGACCGCCAGGAAGCTGCGGTTGGTCAGCAGATGCTTCAACGACGCCTCCAGCGTCTCGGGGAGCGGGCGTCCTTGCCCGGCTTGCCGAGGTTAGTGCGGAGAGGCGTGGAGGGCAAGAACGGAGTCGAGGGGCGGTGTTCAGGATCAGCGACGCGACGCATGGGTCGCCAACCGGCTAGCGCGCGCGGGACTCGTCGGATTCCACCTTCCGGAAATCCAACCGGAACCCCCGCCCCTCGTCTCCGCTCACGTCCACGGTCAACCGCCCGTCCTCGTGCAGCTGGTAGACCAGGAGCTGAGGGAAGTCGTGCTCGGGGTTGGCGAAGGCGGCGCGATGCTCGCCGCACTCCACCATGCGGAAGACCGTGGGCAGATCGTTGTGGGCCACCTTGGCCAGGTAGAAGACCTCGCCCTCCATGGCCAGCAGGCGCAGCGACTCCTCCGTGCGGCCCACCCGCGCCACGCCCTCCCAGGAATCCTTGCTGAGCACGGACCAGGTCTCGCGGGCGCGGCCGTCCTCGGTGCGCCATTCGCCCTGGAGCCAGGCCAGGGGGGCGAGCACGTCGCAGCGGTCCTGGGCCGCGGCGGGCGCGGCGGCCAGGACGAGCAGGGTCAGCAGGGTCAGGCGTCGCAGCACGGTCAGGCTCCCATCAGTCGCGAGCGGAAGAGGAAGAACACGGCCCCCAGCAGGCAGAGCCCCGCCCACAAGTAATCCAGGGTCAGGCGTTCCCGCAGGTAGAAGAGCGAGAAGGGCACGAAGACCGTCAGCGTGATGACCTCCTGCACGATCTTGAGCTGCCCCACGCTCATCACCTGGTGGCCGATGCGGTTGGCCGGCACCTGGAGCAGGTACTCGAACAGGGCGATGCCCCAGCTCACCAGGGCCGCGATCAACACCGGCCGCGTGCTCATGTTCCGCAGATGCCCGTACCAGGCGAAGGTCATGAACACGTTGCTGCAGGCCAGCAGGACGACGGTGGTCAGCGTAGGGCTCATGATCCTCCAGGCAGTTCGGTGCGCAGGGCGGCGAGCAGACGGTCCACGTCCCGCTCCGTGGTGTAGCCCTGCACGGAGATGCGCAGCCAGTCGCGGCCGGCGAAGCGGGTGTACGGGATCTCCACGTCGTGACGGGCGCGCAGGCGCTTGTGCAGCGCCTCGCCGTCGGTGCCGAAGGGCAGGGCCACCGCGGCCATCTGCGCCAGCCAGGGGTCCGGCGGGCAGAGGCTCGGGCCGCCCAGCAGGTCCAGCAGGCGTTCGCGGGCCGACAGCATGAGGGCGCGGGCCTCGGCCGCCACGGCGCCGCACCAGTCGTGCTCGCGCAGGAAGTCCAGGGCCGCCGGCACCGCCAGCCAGGCGGACACGTCGCGGGTTCCGGTCCACTCCTGTTCATCCACGAAGCGGCTCGGGCCGGGCCGGTCGCTGCGCCACCCCCAGCTCACCACCAGGGGCTCGACCAGGTCCTGCGCCTCCGGCCGCACGTGCAGGAACGCCGCGCCCTTGGGCGCGAGCAGCCACTTGTGGCAGTTGGCGGTGTAGGCGTCGGCGCCCAGGGCCGTGAGATCGACGGGGATCTGGCCGGGAGCGTGAGCGCCGTCCACCAGCGTGAAGATCCCCCGCTCGCGGGCGCGCGCCACCAGCGGCGCCACCGGCAGGATCACGCCGCTCACCGAGGTGATGTGGCTGAGGAAGAGCACGCGGGTGCGCGGCGTGGCGCGGGACCATACGGCCTCCACCACGGCGGCCGGATCGTCCAGCGGGAAGGGCAGCGGCGCGCGCACCACCACGGCGCCGGTCTTCTCCGCCAGGAAGGCCCAGAGCCGGTCCAGGGCGCCGTACTCCTGGTCCGTGGTGAGGATCTCGTCGCCGGGCCGCAGGTCCAGCGAGCGCGCCACGATGTTCACGCCGGTGGTGGCGTTGGACACGAAGACCAGGTCGTCGCGCTCCGCCCCCACGAACTCCGCCAGCCGCCCGCGCGCCGCCGCCAGCCGCGCCGGCAGCGTGCGCTCGTAGGCCAGGAAGTCCAGGGGCTCGGCCTCGAGCTCGCGCTGGAGGCGCTGGTACTCGTCGAAGACCGGACGCGGGCAGGCGCCGAAGGAGCCGTGGTTGAGGAAGGCCACGTCGTCGCGCAGCAGGAAGAGGGAGCGGCGGTCCTGGGGGAGCATGATCACCTCATGGGTTGCGGTGGAGCGGACATGATACTCCATCGGCCGCCGTTCCTCACGTGGCGGAATCATCGAGGCCCGTGGTATCCTTTCTCCATGGAAAGCCCGACCCGCAGCGAGGTCACCCGCCTCCTCCAGACCCTGGACACGGGCGCGCGCGACCGGCTGCTCGAACTCCTCTACGACGAGCTCCGCCGCACCGCGGGCCGCCTCATGGCGCGCGAGCGGGTGGAGCACACGCTCCAGCCCACGGCGCTGGTGCACGAGGCCTGGCTGCGCCTGGGCGACGTGGACAAGCTGGCCTGGACGGACCGCGCCCACTTCCTGGGCATCGCCGCGCGCTGCATGCGGCAGGTGCTGGTGGACCACGCGCGCACCAAGGCCGCGGCCAAGCGCGGCGGCGGCCGTCAGCAGGTGACCCTGGACGAGGGCATGCTGGTGGGCGACGGCCGCGCCCTGGAGCTGCTGGCCCTGGACCAGGCCATGGCCAAGCTGGCCGCGGTGGACGAGCGCGCCGCCGGCGTGGCCGAGCGCCGCATCTTCGCCGGCATGACCGTGGACGAGGTGGCCCACGACCTGGGCGTGTCGCCGCGCACCGTGGACGGCGACTGGTCCATGGCGCGGCTCTGGCTCACCCGCGAGCTCGAAGGCGTCTGACATTGGACGCCGCCCGCTACCAACGCGTGAAGGCCGTCCTGGTCGAGGCTCTGGCCCTCCCATCCCAAGAACGCACCGCCTACCTGGACCGCGCATGCGGCGCCGACGCCGACCTGCGCGCCGAGGTGGAGGACCTGCTGCGGCGCGAGTCGTCGCCCGCCCGCCTGGTGGAGGAGGGCGTGAGCAGCGTGGCGGACCTGACCGAGCTGTTCGCGTCCGAGGAGGCCCCCACGCGGATCGGCCGCTACGAGATCCTGGGCGTGCTGGGCGAGGGCGGCATGGGCGTGGTCTACCACGGCCGCCAGCACGAGCCCATCGTCCGCGACGTGGCCGTGAAGGTGCTGCGCCGCGGCCTGGACACCGCGCGGCTGCTGGAGCGCTTCCAGTGGGAGCGGCGCTCGTTGGCGCGCATGGACCACCCGCACATCGCCCGCATCCTGGACGCCGGCAGCGACGACGCCGGCCGCCCCTTCGTGGTGCTGGAGAAGGTGGACGGCGAGCCGGTCACCCGCTGGTGCGATGAGCGACGCCTGCCGCTGGCGGAGCGCATCGGCGTGATGGAGCTCACGGCCCGCGCCGTGCAGCACGCCCACGACCGCGGCGTGCTCCACCGCGACCTCAAGCCCGGCAACGTGCTGGTGCGCGAGGTGGACGGGCGGGCGGTGCCCAAGGTCATCGACTTCGGCATCGCCAAGGCCCTGGATCCCGGCGACGACGACCTCACCCAGCTGGGCCAGCAGGTGGGCACCCCCGCCTACATGAGCCCCGAGCAGCGCGCCGGCGACCCCGGCGCCGTGGACGTGCGCAGCGACGTGTACGCCCTGGGCGTGATGCTCTACGAGCTGCTCACCGGCGTCCGCCCCTGGGGCGACGACCCCGACGACCGCACCCTGCCGCCCGCCCCCAGCCGCCGCGCGGCCAAGGATGCGCCGGTGGAGCCGGGACGCCTGCGCGGCGACCTGGACCGCATCGCCCTGAAGGCCGTGCATCCGGATCCGGAGCGGCGCTACGCGTCGGCCGCCGCTCTGGCCGACGACCTGGAGCGCTGGCGTCTGGGCCGCCCCGTGAGCGCCACCCCCGACAGCCTGGGCTACCGCCTGCGCATGTCCGGCCGCCGCAACCCGGTGGCGGTGGCGGTGCTGGGCGCGGCGCTGGTGTTCGTGGTGGCCGGCGTGGGATTCCTGGCGTACCACGCGCGGCGGTTGGATCAGGAACGGCGGCTGGCCCTGGCCGCGGAGGAGACCGCGCGGCGCGAGGCGGCGGCCGCGGGCGAGATCGCCGGGTTCCTGCAGGAGATGCTCACGGAGACCAACCCCGAGACCGGCGACGGCGCCGACCTCACCGCCCTGGAGCTCCTGCGCCGCGGCGCCGCCCGCCTGGACACGGAGCTCACGGACCAGCCCCTGGTGCGCGGCCGCCTGCTGAGCACCATGGCCGCCGCCCTGCACGGCATGGCCCGCCACGAGGAGGCCGACACCCTGGCCCGCCGCGGCCTGGCGTCGTTCCAGGCCGTGCCGGACACCGCCGTGATCCTGCGCGACCTGGCCGACACCCGCTGGCTCCTGGGCACCATCCTCCACGACCGCAGCCTCCACGCCGAGGCCGAGGCCCAGACCCGCGCCGCCCTGGACCTGGCCCGCCGCACCCGCGACGCCGACCCCCAGTTCCCCCTGGACGTGGCCGTGGACCTGGCCATCAGCGTGCAGGGCGAGGGGCGCGTGCAGGAGGCCATCGAGCTGCTGCGCGGGGTGGAGCGCGACGCCGCGGCCCTGGGTCCCGAGGGCGAGCGCACCATGGCCGCGGCCCGCAACATCCTGGGCTACATCTTCTATCAGACGGGTGACTGGAAGGAGGCGGCGGTCTCCCTGTCGCAGGCCCTGGCCACCCTGCGCACCTTGGAGCCGCCCGACGACCTGGAGCTGGCCAACACGCTCAACAACCTGGCCGGCATCAAGAAGAAGACGGGGCATCCGGACGAGGCGGAGGCGCTGTTCGCCGAATCGCTGGCGATCTTCCAACTCGTGTATCAGCAGGAGCACACCACCTATGCGCGCGCCTTCCAGCACCTGGGCGGCATCGCCCTGGAGCGCGGCGACCTGGCCCGCGCCGACTCGCTCATCACCGCGTCCGTGGACATCACCCTGCGCCTGCTGGGACGCGAGCATCCGTACACGGCGGGCTCGCTGCTCTACCTGGGGAAGCTGCGCCACGCCCAGGGCCGCGACGCCGAGGCCGAGACCGCCATCCGCGAGGCCGTGGCCATCCGCGCCCGCACCGTGGGCCCGGACCACTACCGCACCCGCATCGCGCGCGCGGAGCTGGGCAAGTTCCTGCTGGAGACGGGAAGGCTGGCGGAGGCGGAGGCGGAGCTGAGCGCCCTGGTGCGCGACGAGGCCGCGCGCCTGCCCGACACCCACCCCGAGCTGAACGAGCTGAAGCTGGATCTGGCGGAGACCCTGCTGGAGGAAGGAAGGCCGCGGGAGGCGCGGCCGCTGCTGCGCGAGGCGCTGCCCAAGCTGCGGGCGGCGCTGGACGACACCCACCCCGACGTGATCCGCTGCCGCGATCTGCTGGTGCGCGCGGAGCCGTAGCCCCTAGACCCGCTCCCCGAAGACCAACCCCTTGAGCATGGCCACCGAGCGGTGCAGATCCACCGCCTGGGCGCTGAGCTCCTCGGCCGCCGAGGCCGCCTCCTCCGCATTGGCGGCGTTGGACTGGCTGCCCTGATCCAGCTGCCCCACAGCCTGCAGGATCTGGTCGATGCCGCGGCTCTGCTCCTCCGCGGCGCGGTCCACCTCCGCCACCAGCCGGGCCACGTCGTCGGCCGACACGGCGCTGGAGTCGATGATCTTCCGCACCGACGCCGCCACCTGCACGCCCTGGTCGGAATGGCGGATCGAGGCCTCGATCAGCCCCGACGTCTCCTTGGCCGCCCCTGCGGCGCGCTGCGCCAGGCTGCGCACCTCGTCCGCCACGATGGCGAAGCCCTTGCCCGCCTCGCCCGCCCGCGCGGCCTCCACCGCGGCGTTCAGCGCCAGCAGGTTGGTCTGGAAGGCGATCTCGTCGATGGTGCGCACGATGCGGCCCGTCTCATCCGCCGCCGCCTTGATCTGGTCGATGGCCGCATCGAGCTCCGCCACGGTGCGCACGCCGTCGTTGAGCATGGTCTGGGTCTCGGTCATGCGGTCGCGGATGGTGCGCGCGCTGACCGAGGTGGTCTGCACGCTGGACGTCATGATCTGCAGGTTGGACGACGTCTCCTGCACCACCGCCGCGCTCTCGTTGGTGAGCTGCGCCAGCGACTGGCTGGACTGGGCGATGTGGTTGGAGGCCGTCGCCGTCTGGTCGGCGCCCGAGGTGAGGCTCTGGATGATGCGCTGCACCGGCACGCTCACGGACCGCGAAACCAGGAAGATGATGACGCCGATGACCGCCAGCGCCACCAGCGTGAGCACCACGCCCAGCGCCGTGATCGCCTTGCTGGACGCGTAGATCTGCGAATCGTTGATGGTCACCGCCACCAGCCAGCCGCTCCCCTCCTCGGTGAGGAAGCTCGCCTTCTTGCTGACGTCCCGGAACACGTACTCGCTCAGACCCTGCTTCTTCTCCAGCATGAAGCGGCCCCACGGCTCCTTGGAGATGTCGGTCTTCATGATCACGTCGGCCTTGGGATGCGCGAAGATGATGCCCTCATGGGTGGTGAGGTAGGCGTAGCCCGTCTCGCCCAGCCGGATCGGCGCGATGAACTGCTGCGAGAAGCGCGCCAGGTCGATCACGCCCACCAGCACGCCGTCGGGCCGGGCGCCGCCGCCCACGGGCCGGCTCATCACCAGGCACGGGTTGCCGGAGATGCGGCTGACCAGCACGTCCGACGTGGCGTTCCGGCCCTGCATGCTCTCGTGGAAGTAGGCGCGGTCGCCGAAGTTCTTCGTCCGCTCGCTGGCGGGATCGCTGGAGGCGATCACCTCGCCGTTGCGGTCGCAGAGATGGAGGCCCTCGTAATACGCCGTCCCCGCGTAGATCTTCCGCAAAAGCGCTCCGGCCGCCGCCGCAGCCGCGGGATCGCCGCTCGCACCGTTGCGGATGGGTTCCAGATCCTGCCAGATGCCCAGCTCGCCCGCACGATCGGCCCGCCAGGCCTTGAGCTGCTCCAGGGTGATGGCGCAGGTGGTGTCCATGCTCTCGATGACCTGGTCATTGAGCGCCTTGGAGCTCTTGTTCACCGTGATCCCGAGCATGACGCCCATGGCGATCGCGACGGCGACGGTGGTGGGCAGGAAGAATCGCTTCTGCAGGCTGAATCGCATGATGGCCCCCTGGGGGTCGGGCGAGTGTCGGAGCGACGGCGTCCCCTGCCCTCGTTCTCGCCTCCCTCCTTCGGCCAACACCCGGGCGAACTTGCGATATTAAATTGATAACAACAGTCACGAATATCGGAGATACAGGGTCCGCTTCAGGCGCTCTTGGTCGCCAAGGCCTCCACTGTCTTCAGGTTACGGAATGTGGCGCACCGCTTCAACGCCCGCTCCAACCCGGCGTAGGAGAACTCCGTCTCGCTCTCCCGACGACGCCGCAGCCAGTAGACTTCGCGCTCCCGCAGGGCGAAGGCGTCGTCGTCCGTGGCGAATCCCAGCACCTGGGCCCGCTCCGCCGCGGTCAGCGGCTCGCCCAGGAAGCCCACGTAGCAGGCATGAGCAGCCTCCAGCTCCTGCGGCGGGAACGGCACGGCTGCCACCACCTCTTGCAGCTCGGCGGCGGTGCGCAGGAACACGTCCACGTCGAACCCCAGGCCCGCCTCCAGCGTGGCGGCCAGGTCCCGCTCCAGCTTGGGCAGGCTGCGCTTGGCGGTGGTGAAGAGCACGTTGCCGCTGGCCAGGTGGGTGCGCACGTCGTCCAGACCGGCGTCGGTGCAGACCGCGCGCAGGCGCTCCATAGTGACGCGGCGACTGCCCACGTTGACGGCGCGGAGCAGGGCGATGATGGTCCGAGGCACGGCGGACTCCTTGGCCGAGGATGGCCTCCCACGGTACCATGACGGGGACCCGACCACCAGGAGGCCCCATGACCCGCTACCGCGACGCCGTCTTCGCGGCCACCCACAACTCCTACGCCGGCGGCGCGCGCGGCGACCTGATCGCGCAGCTCGACGCCGGCGTGCGCGGCCTGGAGCTGGACGTGGTGCGCGGCGGCGGCCGCATGCTGCTGGGCCACGGCCTGCCCGGCCTGGAGGTGAGCCACGACGGCGCCAACCCCAACGACCTGCTGCTGGACTCCTGGCTGCGGCGCGTGGCGGCCTGGCGCGGCCCCGGCCCGCTGACCCTGGTGCTGGATCTGAAGAGCAAGCTGCCCGCCGGCGAAGGCCCGGACACCATCACCGGCCTGCTGGATCTGCTGGACGACGTCTTCGGCGCGCGGCTCGTGCCGGCCGCGGATCCGGCCGTGCTGGACACGCCCGTCTCCGACCTGGACGGCCGCGTGGTCGCCGTGATCTCCGGCTCCCGCCACACCCGCGAGCGCCTGCGCCGCGACCCCGGCCGCAATCCCGTGCTGGCCGCCGACGCCCGCGGCCGCCTCCTGGAGGTGCACGCCTCGCCCAACGGCCGCGACCTCTGGTGGTGGAGCGGCGCGGACACAGGCCGGAGCCTGCGCTGGCTAGCCCACGGCCGCATCGCCCGCCCCGGCCGCTTCCCCTGCCTGGCCATGGCCCCCGACGGCTTCTTCGCCCTGGTCACCACTCCCGACGGCTCCCGCCGCGACGCCGGCCAGCTCATGGTGCGCACCGGCCGCCTGGACGCGCGCGGCCGACCGGTCTTCCACCGCGCCCGCCGCCTGGGCTGGGGCCGCGACGCCCACCTGGTCTGGCGCGACGACGCCTTCCACGCCGTGTTCACCGCCGCCGCCACCGGCGACCGCGTCCACCGCCTGGGCCGCCCCCTGGCCGACGGGACCGCCCTGCAGTGGTCGCCCGCCCCGGCCCGGCTCCCGGCCCCGCCACACCCCGCGCCGGTGCTCCTGCCCGACGGCGCCGCCGCCGCCGTGGACACCGACGCCGAAGGCCATCTCCGTTGGCGTCGCGGCGACGGCCCCTGGCTCCCCCTCCGCTACCATGAGCTGGCCTGGGTGGAGCTCCAGCCCGGCGACCCGGTCCGTCTGCAGCGCGACGGCCTGATGTTCTGCGCCGCCTCGGCTCGCTCGGCGGCGTGGGGCGCGGCGCGCAAGGCCCAGGGGCGGGTGGTGCGGCTGTGGCAGGTCACGGAGGGGCGGCGGCCGGCGTCGCCGGTCAACTTTCCGGCGACGGATATGCCGCGGGCCGCCTGGTATCTGAAATATCTGCAAGAGATCGGCGGGGAGCACCAGCCCCCCGCCACAATCTAACTACTTCCCCCCGAACAACTTGCCGAGCATTCCGCCACCCAGCTTGGCGATGTCGTTGGCATCCATGTCGCCGTCGCCATCCTGGTCCAGCAGGGCGCCCAGCATGCCCAGCTGGGGGGCCTTCTTCTCCATGGCCTGACGCTCGCCGCCCAGCATGTTGGCCAGGCCCGCGGTGTCCAGGCCTCCCTGACGCTTGGCCTTGCCCAGGGCGCCCAGCACCATCGGGGCCAGCAGGGTGAGCATCTTGCCGGCAGTGGCGGGGTCCAGGCCCGAGGCCTTGCTCACGCCCTGGGCGGCGCGGTCCTGCTTGGCGCCCAGCACGTGCTTGAGGATGCCGGCGCCCATGGAGGTGTCGCCGCTGCCGAAGAAGCCGGCGGCGTTGTCCAGGATGCTGCCGTCGTGGTCGCGCTCCAGGGCGGCGCCCAGGGACGCGGCCCCGTCGTTGCTCTGCGCGTTGCGCGAGAGGGCGCCCAGGAGCAGGGGCAGGGCGGCGGCCATGCCGGCCTGGGCCTTGGTCTTATCGGTGCCGAGCTGGCCGGCGAGGTTGCCCAGCGCGTCGCCGCCGAGCTGGCCCATGAGGCCGTCGATCAATGAGGACATGGTGATCTCCCCTGAAAACTGTTGGACGCGCGGGCGCGCCGTGGCGTGGTGCCCTCCCAGGACACGCGCGGACCGGTCGGAGTCACGGCGTGGAACGAGTTTCCCCCGGAACCTCGCGGCTCCGGGGGAAAGATAGCACGGATCAGGAGATCGGCGCGGGTCAGAGACGCCAGCGCACCCCCAGCAGCAGCCGCGGCTCGATGCCGGCGCCGTTCACGGCGTTCTCCGCGTCCTCGTAGGTGTAGTCGTCACGGCCGTTGATGTCGGTGCCGTCGGGCAGGTAGCCGGTGTCGTGACCGAAGATCTCGCCGTCCAGGTAGTAGTCCACGCCGGCGCTCAGCAGCATCTCCGCGCGCGTCCCCATGGGGAAGGCGCTCTCCAGGCCCAGGCCCCAGCCCCACTCGTTGCTGACGATGTCGAAGATCTCGTTGCCGCCGATGAACTCGTACGTGCCCTTGAAGCGCGCGTGGCGCGGGCCGCCGTAGAGCTGCACCGGCCGGCCGGCGAAGGTGGTGAACGGCAGCACCAGGTCCAGGCTGAACACGCTGATGGCGGCGGTCTCGTCGGGCGTGCCGTTGGTGTTGTCGTTGATGAAGACGTGACGGGCGGCCAGCGGATCGCCGGCGTCGCGGGAGGCGAAGGAGCCGCTCACGCGCAGCGACCCGGGGAAGCCCACCGCGAAATCCGCCACGCCCAGTTGCAGTTGGCCACCCGTGCCGGCGGCGTGGCCCAGCTCGAAGCCGGCGGAGAACTCCGCCGCCGTCGCGGGGAGCGTCGAGAGAAGGCAGACCATGATCATCCACAATGTGCGCATCGTGTTCCTCGCAGGGGATGGTGCGGACCGCGGCGGGTCCGCGTGCAGATCGCCGCACGGTGCGGCGGGCGCCCGTGGAGGGGTGGCAAGGAGCGTTCCAGGGGGTCAGGAGTCGGGGAGTCAGGGACGACGGAACACGCCCAGGCGGCGCAGGGTGCGCGCGTCGTCGGGATCCGGCAGGGCGTCCAGGCGCTCCACCGCGAGCCCGTCCACGGCGAACCAGCCCATCTCCGCTTGGGAGAGGGGCCAGGGCGGCCCCTTGGGGTCGGTCTCGGCATCGTCGCGGCCGCGGGCCACGGCCACCAGGCGGCCGCCCGGCGCCACCAGCCGCGCGCAGGCGGCGCAGGTGTCGCGGCGCACGGCCAGCGGCAGCGACTGCACGGTGTAGACCTCCACCACCAGCGGGAAGCCGCGCACCCAGGCGGCGGGCGGGTCCTCCAGGCGGGCCACGGTCCAGTCGATGGGCAGGTGCGGGAAGCGGCGGCGGCTCCACGCCACCGCGGTGGGCGCCACGTCGAAGGCGGTCACGGCGTGGCCGGCCTCCGCCAGCAGCGCGGCGTCGTCGCCCAGGCCGCTGCCGATCACCAGGCAGCGCGTGGGCACGGGCGCGGCCTCGGCCAGCCAGGCGCGCAGCACGCGGTTGGGAGCCAGGTCCACCCAGGGCACGGACTCGGGATCGTCGGCCTGCTGCGCGGCGGCGTAGAGGGGATCGAACCAGGCGGTGGGCTCGCCGTCGGCGGCGGCCCGGCGGCCGGCGCGGGAGGCGGCGATGCGCTGCTGGCGTTCGCGTTCGTCCAAGCGGGTCAGTCCTCGGGGTTCCAGCCGTCGGGCTCCAGCGGACCGGAGACCATCTCCTCCAGCTTCACCTGCGACATGGACTGGGGGCGGTTGCGCAGCCCGGCGGCGATCTCCTCCGGCACGGCGCCCAGCCAGCCCTGGTAGTCGGTGGTGAGCCGGCCCACCTCCTCGCCGCGGGTGTGCAGGCGGTCGCGGGTCATGGCCTCGGGCCAGAGGCCGGTCACGCCGGCGTCCAGGCTGCCCATGCCGGTCTCCACCACACGGCCGTCGTTGCGGCGCACGGCCACGAACTCGCGGCCGCGCACCAGCGGCCCCAGGACCGCGGCGGCGTGGGCGGCGTCGGACTCGGGATCCTCCGCGCGGGTCTTGCACCAATGCACGTGCTCGCCCAGCACCACGCTGAGCTCCTCGCCGTCCAGCAGCAGGCACACCCCGTGGAGCTCGGAGTTGGGCGGCTCCAGGGTCACGCGGCGGCGGCCGCCGTGGCGGCGCACCTGGCAGATGAGCGTGGGATCCAGGTTGCGCAGGGCGTCCACCAGCAGCCAGGCGGCGTCATCCAGGCGGACGTGGTCGTCTTCGGTCAACGGAGCGGCGACTGGCTCGTCCGGGCGGACGAACATGTTGCGGATCTTCTTGAGCATGGTCCCTCCCGGCCGCCGGACGCACCCCCGCGTCCTGCATGATCATGGGGCGGCCGCGGCGATCCTAGCCCAACCGCCATCCCGACCGACAGCGAAAAACGCGTCGGCCGCGGGAAAAGGGATCATTCCTCCACCATCGTCACCGACGTATCGCCCCGCAGCAGCCGCGACAGCTCCTCCGGCTTGAGCCTCACCGCCAGCCGCACGCCCGTGTCCCGGTGCTCCTCCTCCATCACCGAGCCGGTGCGGTGGAACACGGCCACCAGGTCCATGCGGGAGTAGGGCACGTCCAGCCGCACGATGGTCTCGCGCTGGAGCAGCTTCTCCACCAGGGCGCGCCGCATCTCGGCCACGCCGTCCACGCTCACGGCCGAGATGAAGATGGCGCCGGGGTAGAGCCGCGCCATGCGGTTGCGCACGGTCTCGGCCTGCTCGGGCTCCAGGGCGTCCATCTTGTTGAAGACCATGAGCTGGTCGCGCTCCTCCGGCACCAGGTCCGCGAGCACGGTCTCCACGGCGGCGATCTGGTCCTCCGGCTCCGGATGGGAGGCGTCCACCACGTGGATCAGCAGGTCGGCCTCGCGCACCTCCGCCAGGGTGGCGCGGAAGCTCTCCACCAGGTGGTGCGGCAGGCGCCGGATGAAGCCCACCGTGTCCGAGATGAGCATGGAGCGGCGCTCGTCCACGTCGATGCGGCGGGTGGTGGTGTCCAGGGTGGCGAAGAGCTTGTCCTCCACCAGCACGTCGGCGTCGGTCAGCCCCCGCAGCAGGGTGCTCTTGCCGGCGTTGGTGTAGCCCACCAGGGCGGCGGCGTACTGGTCGAAGCGGCTCTTGGTCTGCACCTCGCGGTTGGCGGCCGCCTCGGCCAGGTCGCGCTTCAGCCGCGAGAGGCGCTTGCCCACGATGCGGCGGTCCGTCTCCAGCTGCGTCTCGCCCGGTCCCCGCGTGCCGATGCCGCCGCCCTGCCGCTCCAGGTGCGACCACAGCTTGGTCAGCCGCGGCAGCATGTAGCGCAGCTGCGCCAGCTCCACCTGCAGGCTGGCCTGCCGCGTGCGCGCGTGGGCGGCGAAGATGTCCAGGATCAGCTCCGTGCGGTCGATGACCGACACGCGCCCCATCTCCGCGGGCTTCACCGCGTCGCCGGGCTTGGCGTGCTTGGACTCGGCGCCGTTGAGCGCCTTCTCCAGATTGCGGCCCTGGGCGGGCGAGAGCTCGTTGTCGAAGACCACCAGCGTGGCCTCGGTGTGCTTCACCGCCGCCACCAGCTCGTCCACCTTGCCCTTGCCCATGAGGGTGCGCGGCGCCGGCGCATCGCGCTTCTGGCGCACCTCGCCCAGCACGTCGCCGCCGGCGGTGTCCACCAGCCGGGCGAGCTCGTCCAGGTCGCAGTCGCCGCCCACCTCCTCGCCGAAACGCAGGGGCAGGTCCACGCCCGCCAGGATGACGCGCTGGCGGCGGTCGCGGGAATCCAGATCGATCATGGCCATGGGTGGCGGGCTCCTTGAGGGTTCGGGTCGACGGGGGAAGATAACACAGCCTGTTCCCGGCGCCCGGGAATCCTCTACAATGGGGGCGGCAAGGACTCGACGAAAGGCCCGACCCATGACCCCCTGGCACACCCGCGTCACCCTCCTCCAGGACGACATCGTCGACCAGGACGTGGACGTCATCGTCAACGCCGCCAACGAGGATCTGACCCCGGGCGGCGGCGTGTGCGGCGCCATCCACCGCGCGGCCGGCCCCAAGCTGGAGCAGGCCTGCGCCGACATCGGCGGCTGCCCCACCGGCGAGGCCGTGATCACCCGCGCCTACGGCCTGCCCTGCCGCCGGGTCATCCACGCCGTGGGCCCCATCTGGGGCGGCGGCGGCGGCGAGGAGGAGGACGACCTGCTGGCCTCCTGCTACCGCGCCGCCCTGGAGCTGGCCGCGGAGGAGGGCCTGGCCAGCATCGCGTTTCCGAGCATCAGCACCGGCATCTACGGCTTCCCCCGGGAGCGCGCCTGCCGCGTGGTGCTGGGCGTGCTGGCCGACGTGCTGCCGGACCTGCCGGAGATCGAGGAGGTGCGCCTGGTGTGCTGGTCCGGGGAGGATCTGCGGGCGTACGAGGAGGCCTGGGAGGAGATGGTGGGGTCAGGGGCGTAGCAGCGCGCGGGCCTGGCGGAGGATGGACGGGTTGGTGTCGTCGTTCACCACGGTCTGCAGGGTGGCCAGGTCTTGGCGCCAGTCGGGGTGGACGGAGGGGAAGGCGTGGCCCAGCTCGGCGCGGGCCAGGAGCCAGTGGGCGTGGAGGACGGGGAGGGCGTCGAAATCGGGCGTGCCCCGGACCGGCTCCAGCTCCGCGGCGATGGCCCTGGCCGCCGTCTCGTCGTTCGCCAGCCGCAGATCCAACCGCGCCAAGAGCACCCGCGCCTGCGCCTCGCGCCGGCCGCCTCCGTGGTCGGCGAGGTACTGCATGGCCAGAGCCGCGTTCTCGCGGGCGTCCTGCAGGAGGTCTTCGCGGCGACCGAAGCGGTCGTTCCAGTTCAGGAGGATGTCGGCGCGGATCAGGCGGGTCTGGGATCGTGCATGGGGGGACTCCACCCCGCGGATCGCCTGGGCTTGATCCAGGCGGGCGAGGATCCGATCCAGCCCCAGCGGCGCATCCAGGAGTTCCGCCAGGGCCGCCAGCCCCACGGCGTAGCTCTCCTGATAGGCCGCATGTCCCAGGCGCTTCTCGACCGTCCAGAGTTCGTCGGCCGCCACATGCTCCAGGGCGTACATCCCCAGCAGGACCAGCACCACGTCGTCGGTCTCGCGCCCGAAGTAGATGGCGGCTCGGCCCAGATCATGGAAGGGAAACGGGTCCGGCCTTTCCACCTCGTAGGGCCGCCGCGGATGCCCCTTGTATTCGCACCAACGACGCATGGCGTCGTCCCGGAACAGGAGCGCGCGCAGGCGACGGTCCCGCGTATCGCCGAACTCCGCCATCTCCGACAGAGCGAAGGCCCGCGACCCCGAACAGACCCCCGGCGCCAGATCCCGGATCCTCTTCACGATGGCGAGCGTGGTGTCCAGGCCCGCCACGTTCTGTCCGTACGTGGACCGGTAGACACCCGAGCTGAACCGTTCGAAGGCGGCCCGAAAGTGCTGGAAGTCGTCCTTCAGCCAGCCCAGGAAGAGGTGGGCCTCCCCCATGCGGTAGCAGATGTAGCGGTTGATCGAGACCGACGCGGGGCGGTCGCCCAGGTAGCTCAGCAGCCGCGTGGCCTCCATGCCTTCCTCCAGGGCCGACGTCAACGACGTCTCGCTGCGCACCCCCCGGTGGATGGAGTCCTCCATCTTCTCCAGGTGGCCGTAGATCTCGGCCACCACCTCCTGCTCGGTCAGATAGGGGTCCGGCGCCAGGAGCTTGGCGATCCCGAAGACCAGCGCCGCCAGCACCGCGACGAGCCCCACGGCCTTCGCCGCCTTCCACCCCGTGCGCACCCGACGCCGCGTCCACGCCTCCGTCCGCCCGCCCCCACGGCACCGCTCCAGATCCTCCCCCAACGCCGCCGCGTCGGCGTACCGCTCGCCCGGCTGCTTGGCCATGGCGCGCCGCAGCACCTGGTCCAGGTCGGTGCTGAGATCCGTGGCCGGCGGCTCGTCCATGAGGATGGAGGCCAGGATGCGCGGCGCCGGATCCTCCGCCCGCCCGAAGGGGTGCGCGCCGGTCAGCAGCTCGTACCCCAGGATGCCCAGGGCGAACACGTCGGCCCGCGCGTCCACGGCGCCGGAGCCGGCGTGGAGCTGCTCCGGACTCATGTAGCGGATGGTGCCCAGCATGACGATGGACTCGTCGTCCAGGCCGCCGCCGTCCGGCGTGTCCAGCAGCCCGGCCAGACCGAAGTCCAGGATGCGCGGCCGCCCCTGCGTGTCGATGAGGATGTTGCCCGGCTTGAGGTCGCGGTGCACCACGCCCTGACGGTGGGCCGCGGCCAGGGTGCGGCAGAGGGCGATGAGCAGGTCCAGGCGCGCGCCGGCGTCGGCGTCCTGCGCCCACTCCATGAGCGTGCCGCCCTCGATGAGCTCCGTGACCAGGTACGGCACGTCGCCCAGGGGCGAGGCGAAGGTGCCGGAGTCCAGCAGGCGGCCGAACCCGGGGTCGTCCAGCCGCTCCAGGGTGGCCACCTCGCGGGCGAAGCGGCGGCGGAAGCCGTCGTTGACCAGGCTGGGCCGCAGGAACTTGACGGCCACGGCGGCGCCGGTCCGCCGGTCGGTGGCGCGGTGCACGATGCCCATGCCGCCGCGCCCCAGCAGCTCGCCCAGCTCGTAGCGGTCCAGGGTGGTGGGCTCGTCGGCGCCCAGCTCCAGCAGGTCGGCGGCGCCGCGCGGGGCGTCCAGCAGACCGTCGCGGCCGTTGAGGGCCAGGAGGCGGGCCAGGTCGGAATCGCCGGGCACGGGGGTGTGGTCCAGGCCGTCCAGGGCCCGGAAGAAGGCGTTGCGGTCGCGCTCGAAACGGGCGCGGTCGTCGTCATGAGGCGTGCGGGTCATGCGGTCCTCGTCGGCTGAACGGACCCCTCCATCGACCCAAGCGCAAAGCGCGCCGCGGACCGGATCACTCCGCCAGCTCCCCGTGCAGCCACGCCCGCGCGTGGGCCCACAGCTTGCGCACCCAGCGCTCCGACACCCCAAGGTGCGCCGCGATCTCCGACTCCTGCAGCCCCCCGAAGAACTTGAGCTGCACCACCTCCGCCGCGCGCGGGTCCAGCTCCTCCAGGCGGGTCAGCGCCTGGTCCAGGGCCAGCAGATCCATGCGCGCCTCCTCGCGGACCTCCAGGTGGTCGTGCAGCTCCACCCGCGCCCAGCCGCCCCCGCGCTTCTGGGAGCTGCGCCGCCGCGCGTGGTCCACCAGCAGCCGGCGCATCATCACGGCGGCCAGCGCCAGCACGTCGGTGCGGTCCTGCATGCTGGTGATGTTGGCGCGCTCCAGGCGCAGGAAGGCCTCGTGGACCAGCTCCGTGGGCTGCAGCGAGGTGAGGATGCGGTCGCCCTGGAGCTTGCGGTAGGCGAGGGCGCGGAGCTCCTGGTAGAGGAGGGGGATGAGGGCGTGGTTGGGGGTGGGGGGCATGGGCTGGGCCTTGGGTCCTCGAGTTCAAATATCACCTCAGATCACAAACAAAGGATACATCATTCAGGTTCAAACAGTGTGAGTAATCCGATCTCATCGACGTTGCAGACAAGGATTCCGGAACGGAGGCAATAAAATAGTGAGGAAGGGGAGCCGATTGGCCCCCCCCTGCTCTCATAATTGTCTGCTCGATGACGCGCAGAACTACTTCAGCAACAGGAATCTCCTGGTCTCAGAACGCCCCAGGGCGTCCAGGCGCAGGAAGTAGACCCCGGCACTGAGATCTCGCTTCTTTTTGCTCCAGCTAAGCTCATGCGGCCCAGCAGCCAGGGTGCCGTCGTAGGCCGTGTCCACCAAGCGACCGGCCACATCGTAGACCTTGAGCGATACCTCACCCGCCCGCGGCAGGTTCACCGAGAACCAGAACGTCGACTGCATCGGGTTCGGATGCATGGGGCCGAGGAAGACCCGCGTCGGGCCAGTGGCCTCATTGACCCCAGTCACTGCGGTTGTGTCGTACGCCACCGTTGCCATGAACTCGAGGCCAGTGGGGTCTGAGGCGGCGTCGCCAAAGACACCGAAGACGAGCTCGTTCTCTCCCGACTGGAAGTACTCGGCCTCTGAAGTGCCAAATAAGTCAGGAGTTGGAGCCGAAAGGAGCGCCGATCCACCTTCGTCACGGTCTGTCCCGAAAGTGTCTGTCGGCAGGAGAAGCGGCGTGATGCGGTTGCCGTTCAGGTAGAGAATCCCGACATCATCGACGTTCGCAGTGCCACAGAGAGATGGGCCTTCGTATCCGACGGGCAGGTCGAACGTGAACCGGTACCAGGCGGACGAGCAGTTGTCCAGTGTCACCTCGTCGACGCCTTCCATGTAGGATGTCGAGTTCACGTAGGGCATCGACAGCGGGTCAATCGCGTTCCCAGCAGTCAGAACTCTGATCTGGTCATTCCACTGATCGACGAACCCGGTGAGTGATAGGGTGCGGCGATCGGGCGAGATCTCGATCTCTCCTATCTCACCATCGATCTCCCACGCTCGCCGCGGCCTCCCTGTCGGGTAGACGGTACTACTGGCCCCAAGGAGACCATCAGTCGCATCGAGCGCCTCTTCCTCTATGCATACTCCGACAATATCAGAGTCAAATGTCACCGAGCACGTGAGGGTCTGAGGATCGCTGCCTACGGTGTCAAAGTGGAAGAAGTGGGATAAGACAGGTGTCCCGGCGGCTAGCACAACTCCGTCTGTCGGAAAGTCAGTGGAGTCATCGTAGAGACCGGGCACAGCGAAGTCTGCGGTGACGTCTTCGGTCAGGACGACGTTGGTTTGCTCTTCGAATACTCGAATGGCGGTATTGCTCTCGTAGGCGTCGAACGTGACGGAATCAGGTGGAGATACGACCTCGATATCTCCGCTTGTTGCCATAGATCCTGAGGGAACGAAACAAGAGAACGAAGCAGAAACATGGTTGTCTTGCTGAACGAACGGTGCGCCCCAGGAACCGTCATACTCCGGCGGGCCGGCATTCAGATCAGTTAGTTCAGCGGCATAATCAGTTTTGCAACTAGATACCAGAGAAGATGATATCGCTCGCTGCGCGTTGGACGTTGGTAGATGGTCACCCAGGAAAGAGATCGACTCGACAGTCAACTCGACCGATGTGGACGATGTCCGCCTCACCCAAAAGAACGCGTAGGCATCAGGCTGTCCAAGTTGAGGATCGCCCGATATATCTGAGATGTTGTCCTGAAACGAAGCCCCTGCTATTCCATTACTTCCAAACATATACGCTGCATGAAATTCACCACCCGCAGCCGGCTCAGCGGAAGCTTGTATCTCCAATAACTCGCGGTTGCTTGAACCTTCGGGCCAATTGTGTTCAATAACCGTAGCATCGTTACCATTATATCTGGTCTGCGTTCTATCTCTACTGCGGAAGTAGCCTAGGGCGTGGATTGTTGCGGTTCCCCCGTCGGTTGCGTTAAACTTTCCCCAACCAATTCCAGACTGGTCGTATGGGGCGTTCAAGACATCTCTATCAAAAGACGCATAGCGAACGATGATCTTTATCGGGTTGCTCCCAGTTGTGGGAAACGGTACGCCAACAAGCGTCTCGACGTCTCCATCGCCTGGGGCAAGAACGAATCGGAGACCGCTTTCGTCGAGCACGGCGTTTTCCAATCGGTCGTCACCGTCGGAGTCTCCCGCATTTACAAGAGAGAAACCAACCGGGAATCCGTTTGCATCTTTGACCGGTCCGCCACACGTGAGGGCGCGGGAGAGAGGTATAGCATCCTGGTATGGCGACCCGACACCATCTGGATACCGGAAGTCGAACGTGTACGAACTCGCCAACACAACACGGCTCATGACCAATGTGCCGAAGACGACTGCCAGGATAATTGTCATCCGGTGATTCATTGCTACTTGTCCCTTCTGAACACCTACTCGGCTATCATGGAGGCTCTTAAAGCAACTCAACCTAGGAGCCACTGACCACCAACCGCTAACGCCGAAAGAGACCGAAATTCATTCGGCTCGGACTGGTGGTGCCAGTAACTACCTCAGCAGAAAGAAGACAAGGAATCAGGATTCGATTCCGTCTTCTCGGCCACCGGGAGTCTATAGCCTCTGCAGAGACACATAGGAAGTAAGTTAGTGCTTTCTGGCCTTGCTCTCGACAAGCCGTTGCTTTCCAACCGTTATAAGCGATAATTTGCGCCTCCAGAGGAACTCAATTTCAGTCACGGGTGCTTGCCCACGCATCTTGGTGACATGTTAGAGACAGGAGTGAATAGATCAGTGCAAGAGCACCCGCGCGCTTTGTGTTTCGACTTTCGCTGTTGTATCGCAATTCTGAGCATCTTGGCTTCATCGTGCCTTGCTGACACGGCACATTGTGGATACTTCCCTGCCTTCACTTGAAAAGCGCAACCTAGTTCCGAGAGAGGAACTCGATTCATTCATCGTCTCCCTCTCTCGTCGTTGCATATCGCGACTCATTTGAATTGAGTATCCAACTCCGGAGCCTGAGCGCCCCAAGCTCCACAGAACCAAACCCGAAGATTAGTTTGGCCCGATTCATGACTCCCAATATGGCGTGAAGCGACTATTCCTGTGACCGGCAGCCGTCCGGCGGTCCCGGCCTCACGGAGGTGCCGGACCGTCGGGCGGCGGCCCCAGAAATCCTTCCTGGCCATCCCCCCATTCCGTGCGATGTTGTCGCCCACATCCACGGAGGCCGCCCATGTCCACCCGCACCGCCCACTACTCCCGCGGCGAGGAGATCGCCCACAGCACCACCCACGGCGTGGGCGCCGCCCTCGCCGTGGTCGGCCTGGTCCTGCTCATCCTGCGCGCCGCCGACGTCGGCGACGCCCGCATGGTGGTCAGCTTCACCGTCTTCGGCGCCAGCATGGTGCTGCTCTACACCGCGAGCTGCCTCTACCACGCCCTGATCCCGCGCCGCGCCCGCCGCGTGTTCCAGATCCTGGACCACTCGTTCATCTACGTGCTGATCGCCGGCACCTATACGCCGTTCCTGCTGGTGCGCCTGCGCGGCGCGTGGGGCTGGTCCATGTTCGGGGTGGTGTGGGGGCTGGCGCTGGCCGGGGCGGTGTTCAAGGTGTTCTTCACCGGACGCTTCCGGCTGCTGAGCACGCTGCTCTACCTGGGCATGGGATGGCTGAGCGTGATCTCCATCAAGCCCATGCTGGCCAACGTGCCGGCGGCGGGGTTGTGGTGGCTGCTGGGCGGGGGGCTGTTCTACTCGTTGGGCACCGTGTTCTACATGTGGAAGCGGCTGCCGTACCACCATGCGGTTTGGCATCTGTTCGTGATGGCGGGGACGGGGTGCCATTTCTGGGCGGTGTATCGGTACGTGGGCCCTTGAGACAGAAGGGCGCGTGCATGCCGCTCGCCCTGGACCGACCACGTAGATTGCGGTACGGCCCAGGGCTTGGCAAGGCTGTCTAGCGCACCATGGTCACCTTCCTGGTCCTCTGTTCGGCACCCACTCGCAGCCTCGCGAAGTAGACACCGGAGGCCACGTCCCGGCCTTGACCGTCACTCCCGTCCCAGAGAACGGTAGTGATGCCCGCTTTTATGTTCGAATCGCTCATGAGGCGCCGCACTCGCCTGCCCGCGAGATCGTAGACGTCCAGCACCGCAACTCCGGGCCGGGAAATCTCGAAGCGGAAGCTCGTGCTCGCTGCCGTGGGATTCGGATGGACGGGCATGAAGGAGATGAGGGTGCCCCCGGTGTTCTCGGACGGGTCCACACCCGTGGTGCCGTCGATCCTCAGGCTCACCACACGCTTGTTGCCGGGATCGCAGACGACGATCCTGTCCGGGCCGTCCATCGCCAGGCCCGCCGGGTCCGAAAGCCCCATCTCATCGCTCAACGAGTATCGATAGGCCAGAGCGTCGTCGAAGACATGTACGGAGTCTGCCAGCGTGTCGGAAACGTAGAGGTTGCCGAGTTCATCCAGCTCCACATCGAAGGGTTCGCCCACGCCGTTCAGGACACCGTTCCATGTCAGCGTTGTTCCGTCGAACCCCAGCAGCGCGACCCGCTGGTTGGTCTTGTCGCAGACGTAGACGGTCGTCGGATTGCCCGTGATCTCGCGGACCGCGATGCCGCGCAGATCGCCGAACTGGCCGGCCTCACCACCGGGCACCCCGAACTCAGCCAAGTACGATCCATCAGGTGCAAAGACCTGGACCCGGGCGTTCCCGCTGTCCGCCACATAGATCCGATCCTGCCCGTCCACCGCGACACCGCGGATGTCCTGGAAGAAGCCCGGCGCGCTCCCCGTTTCTCCGATCTCCTGCAGCAGGTTGCCGTCCCGATCCGTGATCCGAACCGATTGCTGTGTCGTGTAGTAATCGCCGGGGTGGGAGAAGACCAGCTTGTCGCCGCCCTCCGCCGTGTCCATGAACTCGGAGAGTTCCAGATGAAAGTGGACGCTTCCGAAGTTCTCCAGGAACGAGTCCCGACCGTCCTGCCGCAGGAGTGCGTATCCGTTCTGGGGATCCAGCACCGTGCGGATCCCGTCGGGATGGACCGTCACGGCCTTGGGGTGCAGGATCCGGGGAGCGAAGGCGCGGTTTGAGAGGGATCCCGATCCCCCACCACCGTTGGCCGCCACGGCATAGCGGCTGGATTCATCGAGATCGTAGTCCGCATGCTCCGTCGCGACCGTCGTAGCGATGGGCCTGTAGACCCAGTTCTCGAAGTCATGGGCGGGGTCTTCCGGACGATCCAGGTAGCGGCTGGCCCGGTAGACCGTATAGCTGTCGGCGCCCGGCACCGGAGACCAGATCAGGTCCGCCGTCGTCCCCTGAGACACCCGGGCGGCGAAGTCGGTGACGCGGGGAGTCCCGTTGGAGGCCAGCGATGTCTGGATCGTGCGGATCCAGCTGGAGGTATGACCGTCCCAGTATGCCAGATTCAACTCCGGCAGCAGCAGCCAGGAGTGGTCATAATCCCCGGACGCGGCGGAGACCTCGATCAGGACCGTGGAGTTCACACCGATCACGTTCACGGTTCCGAAGGGATTGGCCGCCAACGTATGACCTGTGGCCGTCGTCGTATTCTCGGCCACCGTCCTGATCGGGAGCGTGACGAGGCCCGACCCATCCGTCGTCCCCTGACTCACCGGAACGTTTGCGATGGTGTCGAACTGGCGTTGGAAGACCCTGACCTCCGCCCCGACGGCCGGGGCTCCTGAGGAGTCCAGCACTCTGAGCTGGACCGATGCCGGGATATCATAGAGGAATTCGCCATAGTACCCCCTCCTATAGCCGCAGTTCGAGTTCAGGGCCAACACCGACCAGCGGGAGAGGTGGATCTCACCGTCGTCATGCGGCTCGATGCTGCCGCCTCCCATCAGACCGGGACGACCCCAATCGAACGTGGTCCCCACGGAGAAGCCGTCCGGCGTCGTGACGTCGTTGTGCTCGAGCGAGGTGTTCATGTTGTAGAGATCGATGAGTCCGAGCTGGTGCATGAGCTCATGGAGCAGCCCCTCATCGATGCGGTCGGCGAACTGCATCGCATAGGATGTCCCGCCGGAGAGATGCCAGCGCCCGTCTTCGGTGGCGTCGCTTCCCGGCTGCGCGCCCACGATCAGCCTGTCCACGCGAACGCGCTCCAGGCATCCGGAAGGCGCTCCGTCGTACACGGAGCGGGCGAAGACGGCATTCATCTCCTGGATCTGAGCCCGGAGCCAATCCACGAATCCGTAGGAGCCTGTGAGGTTCTCCATCGTCGCGAAGGCATCGTACGTAGCCTGGTCGACCGAGATGTCCAGAGCAAGCCCCTCAAGGAAGTCCGTGGCGGTGTTGTTGAACTCCACCGTCTCCGGGATCTCGTCAAGCACGTCTACCTCCAGACTCACCTGGACGTCGGTGTGGTCGTTGTCGAAACCACCTGGCCAGACATAGTCCAGCTCAACCGTCGCTTCGCCGCCGAGCGGGATCGAGTTCACCCGCACGGTCCCTGCCGGCGCGCCGTTCACGCTCCAACGGCAGTCGAAGGAGCCCACCTCTCCATGCCCGTTGTTGATGATATGACCGACCAACGTCACGGTCTCACCGGAGTCCGGCCAACGCTTGTCGTTCTCCGACCCAGGCTCCAGGAACGGGACTCCCGTGCCGTCATGATCTGTGTAGTGCACCTTGTAGCGGTAGGTGTCGCGAGGCGTTCGTTCGATATGGGATACCGCCAGGTCGATGGAGAGCTCACGCGTTCCGAAAGCGAGGAGCGCCCCATCACCCGTCGACAGCCGTCCGTCCAGGTAGACGTACCCCTCCGGACCCACCGCGATGGATGGTCCGCCCGTGGTGTCCCCATCGTACAGGTCGAAGACTCCAAGCAGCTGCGGCCCTCCGGCACCGGTGTCCTCGATACAGAAGACCCGGTTGTCTCCCGGGTCCCTTGCCGCGTTCGGAACGAAGATCAGGTTGTTGGCCGTGACCACCGGGCTGCCCACGCCGTCGCGGGTGTAGGCCTGCGTCTCGTAGGTCCAGCGGATGGATCCATCGGCCGTGTCGAATGCGTACAAGCGGCCGGTGTTCCCCGTGGTGCCGGTCTGATAGTAGTACGTCGATCCGTCCCTGGAGAGGGCTCCAAGAACACGCCCGAACTCCCCGGGGCCTATGGGATCCGATTCCCACACGAGCTGGCCTTGCGGGCTGAGCCTGATGACACGCGTGCTGCGGAAGATGAAGATCGCGCCAGTCAGAGGATCGATGGTGGGGGCGTTCCATCCAGACTCGGTGTCCGTGTACGTCCAAACCGGGGAGGCCGGGGGCGGCGAGAAGATGTTGTAGGCCGCCACCACACCGGAGCGTCCCGAGATCACATAGTTCAGTGCTGCGCCCGTGAACCAGAAGGCTCCGGGATAGTAGGCGTCGGTCGGGTTGTCCACCGTCCACCAGACGCGGGATCCGGTGTCCGGATCCAGGGCGGCGGTCCCTCCTCCCTGGCCGTAGAGGCGCCCGTCCGGCCCCACCTTGACATAATCCCGGATCCCTGGCGTCGTGGCGTTCCCATCCGCGGTCCAGAGTGGGGTCCCCGCCGGATCCGTTTGGGTCGCGTAGGCCCTCAGGATATGACCATCATCGATGTGATAGATCTTCGATCCGTCCGTTGAGGGAGTCACGCGCACACCCGTGCCTGAATCGTTCAGTCCGTTCTGCGCTGTCCACGCGGGATGGGTTCCGTCCGTGCGATCGAAACGGTAGACGCGGTTCTGCGGCCACCCCGTGCTGCCGAAGACATAGGATTCCGAAGGTGCGGCATCGATCAGGACGAGTCCGGACGGCCTGTCGAACAGTCCGTCCACCGACGTCGCGGACCATTGGATGTCGAAAGGGCGCTCCGGATCCACGGCGTACCTGCTGGAGTTGGTGTTCCACTGATCGCCACCAAGTCCCTCCCAGTAGACCTGGGCCCCCGCAGTTCCACAGATGGCAACCCCAAGAAGAACCAGGGCGGCTGCCGAACCCCCGATGATCAGATTCACCCAAGCGACGATCCGTGACATTCCATCTCCATTCCGCGTAGAACCAAGCCGAGAGTGCCAAGCATATGCGACTCTCTTGAAGCGGAATGGGGGGGCGCTACAGGAACACTGTTGGCGGGAAGCGGGAGCACGCTGCTATACCAGGGTTTGGGCCGGCTGAGCGTGATTTCCATCTAGCTCATACTGACCCCGGGGCCGTTCGTCGGGCTTCGGTATCCATCACCTAACGCCCGGCCTCCAACTCCTCCACCCCCAATTCCTCCGCCACGTGCCCCGCAATCCTGAACCCCCGCACCGCATTGACCACCACTCCCACCAGCAGCATCCCCGTCCACATGACCATGAACACCTGCTGGTACTCCGGCGTGGACAGCAACATGGGGATGGCCAGCAGGGTGGTCGCCGCGCCCAGGACCAGGAGGTCTACGACTCACTGGGATAATGGGGCGGCGCGGGATGCGTTGGCGGGACGGGGGCTGGATCCTTTGCCCTATCGGTCGGTTCGAAGACGTAGACCGGAAGGCACGCCCCCCTCCGCGGCCTCGACGAGCGGGCGATGGTCCTCGACGCGGAGGTCGCGATTGAACCTGACGAGGGTGTGGGTGGGATGAGGCATGGCGCTCGTGGTGGATTCGACGGAGGTGGTGGGGCGGATGCGCCCGGTGTCGATCGGCGCGTTCCGGATCGGCGTCGGAACGACGCTTTGGAAGACACGGAGTCGATTCCCGGCTTCGGTCGATTTCGTGTGTCTTCGATCGAGGAGCTTCTCATGCCACGGACTTCCTGTGCTCGTCTCCTGCTCGTCCTGCTCGTCCTCCTGGCCGCGACGTCGGCGTCGGCGCAAGGTGTGTCGTACCTGGGCGGTTGGTCGGGCGGTCCACCGGATCGCGTCGAGGCGAACGACCAGATCGCCGTCGTCGCCACTGGGGGTATCGTCGAGATCCTCGACGTCCATGTGCTCGATTCACCGGCTACGCTGGCGTCCATTGACTGTGGCGACGTTTTGGATCTCGCCCTGGACGGATCGCGTCTCCTGGTCGCGGCGAGCCAGTTCGGACTGCGCGTGATCGACGTCGCGAATCCGGCGGCACCCACGGTCGTCGGAGAGGTCCTGCAGGGTCGAGGCGTCCGCATCCGCAGCGTGGTTTCCGACGGGACGACGGCCTACGTGAGCGCGGACAGTCTGTACTCCGTCGATCTCGGTACCATGCAGGTCTTGGATGCGATCTCGACATCGGCCGCGTCGCAGCTGCTGGTCGTCGAAGGGGTTCTCTATGCTCAGAATGGGGCGGTCGTTCGCTCCTACGACGTTCTCGACCCCACACAGATTGCGTATATGGCTTCATGGGCGCCCTACGTCATTGGGCCTGGGTTCGAGACGGCCGTGTTCGACATGACCTGGTTCGGCAACACGCTCATCGTAGTCGGGAGCGCGGACGACGGATTCGGGAATCGCTTCTCGTTCTTGTACGAGGTCGCGGGAACTCTCGGTGGAGCCGCTTCTTACTACATGGGGGGCGGATTCCTGGACATGCGGTGCGATGCGTCAGACTCGCTCCTGGTGGTTCAGGAGCGCTATGGCGATTGCGTTCTCTATGAGCGCAACGAATGGAATGCGCTCGTCGCACATGGTGAGATCCCCGCGCACACGAGTGCCGTCGATCTCGAGGTCCCGTCTGCCGATCGCATCTTCGTCTTGGACTACGCGAAGCGACTTCGTGCTTTCGCGGCCGACGGATTCGTCGATCCGATGGTCGCTTCCGAGTCGACGCTCGGTTGGGGCGAGACGGTCGCCGCCACGAGGGCCGCCGACGTGGTGTACGCCGCGAACTCGCTCCCGGGTCTGGTCGTGTTGGACGTGACGGACCCGCAGTCGGTATCTGTGCTCGACTCACTCCACACGAGCGCAACTCCGAACGCGGTGACGATAGAAGGTACGCTGGCCTATCTGCCTTTCGACGGGGGTCTCCACGTCGTCGACGTCACGGATCCGTCGGCGGTGAGCACGACTGCCGAGCTGGCCATGACGGCCAACCTTGGAGATTTCGTGGTGTCGGGTGATGCAGGCTATGCGCCCGCCGGCCCCGCCGGGCTCTTGGTCTTCGATCTCACGGTTCCAGCGGCTCCCGTGTGGGTCGCCACCGTGGATGTCGGCGGAGACCTCCAGTGTATCGAACTGGCCGACGGCACGCTCTTGGCGGCGGTGTCCGAGGTCGGGATTCGCGCACTCGACTTGACCGATCCCCTGACTCCGACCGATGTCGGCGGGTATCCCAGCACGGCAGGGTTCCGTGACCTGTCACTCGACGGAAACCTGCTCCACTCCGTCACGACGGCGAGTCGAGACCTCGTCCTGGACGTGGGCACCCCCGCGGCGATCACCCAGGTGAGCAACGAGTATCTGGTCTACGCAGCACGCGCCATCGACATCGAGAGCGACTTCGCCTACGTGGCCAGCTCGTCGTACGGCCTCCGGTTGTTCGACGTCGCCGATGCTTCGGCGCCGGCGGAAGTGGGATCCTTGAGTGGTGGCTTCTATCTCCGTGACGTGCACGTGACCAACGGCGTCGCGACTTGCGCGTCCGGAGCCGCAGGTGTGTCCTTGTTCCGGAACGACCTCCTGACGAACACCGCCGTGAACCCTGTTCCCGACGCCACGCGCGGTGGACGCGTGGCCGTTCACCCCAATCCGTTCAACCCACGTACGACGCTCTCCTTCGAACTCGATTCCGAGCAGGTCGTGTCGCTCGCGATCTACGACGTCGCCGGTCGGCGCCTACGGACTCTGCTCGGGTCCGTCAAGTTCGGGAGCGGCGCACACGAAGTAATCTGGGACGGAAAGGACGATGGTGGAGTCGAAATGGCCAGCGGCGCGTACCTTGCGCGACTCGATGTCGGCGGTCAGGTCCGGACGGGAAGTCTGACGCTGGTTCGGTGAGGCTCGCGTCCCTCGGTCGAGGGTGGGAGCGTCGTTCGGAGCGAAACGCATAGGATGAGAGGTACGCGATGGCAACGCGGTGGTCGGATCCATACGGCCGACGCCGGCGTCGGTTCCCCGGAGGTCGCAATGTTGGAAATCACTCTGCCTCGTCCCGGGGAGGGGACGGGGCTTCGCGGGCATAAGAGCGTCAGGCACTCGTAGATCCTCGCCAGGACCAAGGCCCAGCAACGGGCAGCGAGGCGGCCGGCGGTGCTGCGCGGTTCATCTTCGTCTGCAGTGAGCGGGCGCGTGTCGGTGCCGTCTACTTCAGGCAGGCCCATCTTCTGGCACGCCTGCTCGATCACCTGCAGCATCGCTCATGCCGGGCCGGCCGACGTGGTCACCGCCCGGCGGAGCTTCGCGTTGAGTGCCAGTGCGCCGCAGTAGCGGTGCTTGTGGATCCTGGGCGGAGTAACCAGGTGTGCGAGCCGGTCGGTCAGTTCCAGTGGGGTGAGGGTCAGCTCGGTGCGGCCGTCAAGGGTCGGCCTGCGCAGACGGTACATGAGCAGCTCGTCGTTCAGGCGGCCGAGTCGTTCCTGGGTCAGCAGTGGCCGGGCGCAGTAGCGGACCATACACTCGAGGCCGTGGCGGTGAAGCCAGCGCAGGCCGCGGCGGCGACACTTCTTCTGGACGGCGGTGATGTCGGTAGCATCCAGATCGACAGCGGGATGGAACTCCTCCTCACCGGCGGCGCCGAAACGGGCACTCGCCGGCGCACCGGGGCTGCGCTGGCGTAGCATCGTCTGCACCGCCCGCAAGAAGATCCGCAAAAGGGACGGGGTGCCACTTCTGGGCGATCTACCGCTACGTAAGCTAGCCTTCCAGCTCCTTCTGCACCCGGCGGGCGATGGCCAGGCCCCGCACCGCGTACAACAGCGTCCCCAGAGTCACCACCAGCACCCACACCACCAGCACCACCTGCCGGTAGGGCCCCTCCACCACGAAGAGCGGCAGGGCGCACGCCGTCACCAGCGCGCCCAGCGCCAGCAGATCACGGGCGCTGCGGGCGTTGGCCTCGTACCACACGGCCTCGTCGGCCAGGGTTTCCGGGGTGCGGAGGCCGTAGAGGTGGTTGGGTTTGACGCGGCGGCGGAGCAGGGGCAGTGCGATCCCCATGAAGAGCAGGCCGGTGGCGAGGCAGAGGATGGTCATGGTCGTCCCTTCGCCCCCGTCGGAGCGCTCAACTCAGCCTGGCGTCCAGCTCATGGATGCGGGCGATGATCTCCACCAGCTCGGATCCCGCCGTGGTCAGGGAATACTCGGTGCGGGGCGGGACCTCCGGGAAGCGGGTCCGCTCCAGCAGGCCGTAGGCCGTGAGCTTGCGCAGCCGCTCGGAGAGCACCTTGGTGGAGATGCCTTCGATGTGACGCTCCAGCGCTCCCGGCCGCACCACGCCGGACCGCACGGCCATGAGCACGGAGACCGACCACTTGCAGCCGATCACGTCCTCGAGCCGGCGGTACAGGCCGCCGCGGGCTTCCGATGGAATTTTCTTCTCCTTCATTCGCAGCAATCTACACCATTTCGTGGGGAGGGCACCAAATTGTGCCCGGTTGTCGCTACCTAGGGGCGTTTCGATCCTGGTGCGGAGCGAGGGGCCTTCATCCGATGGCCGACCGAGACCGCAACCTGGAACGAGAGGAATCGCCATGCACAAGAGCCACGCCGTGTTCTACCACGCCGGCTGCCCCGTCTGCGTGGAGGCCGAGACCAAGCTGCTGGACGCCCTGGACCGTGAGCGCTTCGAGCTGGAGGTGGTGCATCTGGGCGAACGCGCGGAGCGCATCGCCGAGGCGGAAGCGGCGGGCGTGGCCAGCGTGCCGGCGCTGGTGATCGACCGCGTGCCGCTGCACATCAACTTCGGAGCGGCCATCGCGGATCTGAAGGGCTGAGGGGCCGCAGGAGAAGGGCGGTGGTCAGCGGCCGCGGCCCTTCTCCAACCGTCCCGCATGATCCGCCGGCTTCTCCATGGTGGGCGCGGCATTGTAGGCGTCGGAGCCGCCAGGCGGGATGGTCAGGAACTCCCAGGCCTCGCCTCTCAGGCCACGCGCCAGCATGACCGCCTGGCCCACGTGGTACGCCACATGGGCCAGCGACCGCTGCAGCGCCTCGATCACCGAGAGCTCCACGCCGCGGATGGTGATGGTGCGGGCCAGGTCGGCGTCGTTCAAGTCGGCGAGGGTGTCCAGCAGCACGGTCCAGCCGCGCTCCCAGACGGCCAGGACCTCCGCGCGGGGCGCACCGGTCCGGGCGAACTCCTCCTCGCGCTGCCGCCAGGGCTTCTCGCCGTCGGTGGTCAGGAAGTCGGTGAAGCGCGACGCGAGGTTGCCGCCCAGGTGGCCCATGAGCACGGCCACGGTGTTGCCGTCGCCGGCGGCGGGCGTGTGGAGCTGGGCGTCGTCGAGCTGGGCGGCAGCGCGTTCGGTCATGGACTTGTAGCGGCGGTATTCCTGTTCCACGGCATGGACGATGGGGCGCATGGCGGTCTTTCCGTTGGGGTTGCGATGCGGTACACGTGTACCCACGGCGTCCCCGGACCGCCATCGCTGCTCAGCGCGGCGGCCTCGCCCCCCGCGGCCCCTCCGGTTCCGGCATGCGATGGATCCGCGGCGCCACCGCGGCGAACCGGCGGCGCTGTTCCGGCGTCAGGGCCGACGCCTCCTCTACCAGCATCATCGACGACAGCGAGTCCACCTCGGCGCGGGCCGCGGCGGCGGCGGCGCCGGCGGCGAGGAACGCACCGGCGTTGAACTCCGGCGCGGCGAACACGTCCGACAACCGGCGCTGGGTCACGGCGGCCCGACGCTGCGCCTCCGCCAGCGCGGGCGCATGGCGCTCCAGCACCGCGCGCACCTGCGCCTGCTGCGCCGGGTCCAGCCCCAGATGGCGGGTGATGCCGCGCACATGATCGTCCACCAGACGGGCCGGGTCCGGCGCACCGGCCGGCAGCGCCGCCGGGAGCTCGGCGGGCGGGGGCGGCGCCTTCGGCGCGGGCTTCCGCACCAGCAGGCCGATGTTCAGGCCCAGCGACAGGGCGAGCAGGACGGGCACGAGTCGGCGCATCACGACGCACCTCCGGTGGTGTAGGTGTCCAGCAGCGAGCTCCCGGAGTCCACGCCCCACAACGAGGTGGGCACGGCGCCGCGGTCGGCGGTCTCCTGCGCGGCGCCGCGCGGCGCCACGGCGATCCCCAGGGCCACGCCGGCCAAGCAGGCCGCCGTCAGCGCCAGGCGGAAACCCCAGCCCGCCCGCGGTTCGCGCCGCCGCAGGGCGGCGTCCACCGCGGGCCAGGCCGACCGGGCGGGTTCCGGCACGGGGTCGGCGGCGAGCAGGGCGCGGGCGGCCTCCAGCTCGGCGTCCAGCTGATCGATGGAGCGGCGATCGTTCACGACGTTCCTCCTTCAGCGCCCACGTCCCGACGCAGCGCGGTCACCGCGCGGTGCAGGAGCATCTGCACCGAGGAGAACGAGGCGCCCATGGCGTCGGCGATCTCCTGATACGACAGGTCGTGGTCCAGCCGCAGCACCAGCGCCTGGCGCTGGCGGTCCGGCAGTCGGGACAGGGCGGCGCGCACGCGGGCGGCGTCTTCGCGGCGGGCCAGGTCGGTCAAAGCATCGGCGGCGGGGTGGGGATGCTCCGCGTGCCCGCTGTCCAGCGTCAACCAGCGCAGCACCTTGCGCCGCCGCAGCCGGTTGCGCGCCCCGTTGCCGGCGATGCGGAAGAGCCAGCTGCGGAACTTCCCCTCGGCGCGGTAGCGCGGCGCCGTCTCCACAAGCTTGAGGAAGGTGTCCTGGCAGATGTCCTGCGCCTCCTCGTGCGAGCCGAGCATGCGCACCAGGAAGGCGAACACGGGCCGCTCCCACCGCTCCACCAGCACGCGCAGCGCGCGCTCGTCGCCCTGGACGTAGGCCGTCATCAGCATGTCGTCCGTCCTCTGCGGCATGGGCGCTCCAGGGCGATGATCACTCGTTCAGCGGCGTTCATTTGGCCAAGGTCAGCTTGAGCACGCGGTCGGCGGCGGCGTCGCGCACGCGGGCCAGGTAGAGGCCGGCGGGCACGGTGCGGCCGGTGGCGTCGCGGCCGGTCCAGGTCACCGCGTGGTCGCCGGCGGCGAGGGTCTGGTCCAGCAGGGTCGCCGTGCGGCGGCCCTGGGCGTCGTAGATGGTCACGGTCACGCGGCCGGGTTCGGACAGCGTGAAGTCCAGCCGGGTGGACGGGTTGAACGGGTTGGGCGACGCGCGCAGCGCGCGGCCCGGCGCCGCCGGCGTCTCGTCGCCGTCGTCCTCCACCCCCACGTCCGTGGTCGCATCGCGCACGCAGCGCACGTGGTTGAAGATGCGGATCACGTCGCCCTGGGGACCGTGGCCGTAGGGGTAGTCGGCCGGGTCGCCCGTCTTGGGATCGCTGCGCTGGCAGCCCGCGCCGTGCACGTCCCAGAAACTGTACTGCCCCGAGCCCGGCGGCGTCTCCATCCAACCGTAGCCCGTGCCGAAGGCCACGTACGCGCCCGAGCTGTCGCCCAGGTAGTTGGCATGGCTGGTGGACGACCAGTGGAACGGGAAGTCCGAGGAGCCGTCCTCCACCGTGATGACGCTGGTGCCGAACACGGGATCGATGGCCGGCGTGCCGTGGGTGGCCGGCGACCGCGTGTAGTCCACCAGGGTCTGCAGCTCCTTCACGTCGGGCAGGCGCCAGTCCGTGTGGCCGCCCGCGGAGAGCGTGTCGGCGTAGGCCAGGGCCGCTTCCCAGCTCATGGCGACGCCGCTGTCGGCCTGCTGCCACTGGAGGCCGGTGGCGTGGTCGGTCACGGTGCCGTCGCCGTTCGCCTGGAAGTCGTTCACGCCGTAGTCCTGCCCGCCGCGCACGAAGAGCACGAAGAAGTCCTTGCCGGTCTGCGTGGGCGGATCGATCACCGGGTAGCCCTTGATGCGCCCGTCGGCGAAGTTCACGCCGAACACGGTGGCGTCGCCGGCCATGGTCTCGCTCACGTAGAGGGTGCTGGTGAGGAACTGGGAGTCGATGATGCGCTCGCCCTGGGCGGGGTCGCCGTACTCGAACGCGAAGACGGGGTCGATGAACGGCGTGAGGCCGGAGGTGTCGTCGCCCACCAGCCCGCTGGGGTCGGTGCCGGTGAAGAGGATGAGCGAGTAGAGCTCCTTGATGGTGGGCAGGCGCCAGTCCGTGTGGCCGCCCAGGCTGAACGACGTGACGGCGGCCTCCGCCTCCGCCAGCGTCATCTTGGCGCCCGGGTCCTGCTGCCACATGAGGCCGGTGACCAGGTCCGTCACGGTGCCGTCGCCGTTGTCCTGGTACGACGGCTGGTTGCCGGCGTGCTGGGCGTCCTGGCCGTAGAAGCGCTGGCCCGCCGCGGGCGCGCCGATGCTGAAGCTCTCGCCGTAGCAGAGGGTCTGGCCCGTGTCCACGACGGGGTAGGTCACGGCAAGGGCAGACGCGGCGGCGAGCAGGGCCGCGAGGGCGATGAGGGCGGATGGGCGGGTCATGGCGGTCCTCCGGTCGTGTCGGGCGGTTCGGGGTCTTGGGGA
>ERZ795053.1089-NODE-1089-length-34811-cov-9.417597_pt1 | contig 34811 bp, 32 predicted proteins | sample MGYA00375137_ERZ795053 | MGnify/ENA primary metagenome ERZ795053 (study PRJEB30182, sample SAMN05720284) | activated sludge metagenome | isolation source: Anaerobic digester | place: Hong Kong | collected 2014-12-17 ...
GTGCCGTCGTCGACGTCCATCGCCGCGTAGGAGTAGCTGAGGCCCCCTCCCGCCGGCAGGGTCCTGGACGCGACGCGCTCCGGGGTCAGGGCTCCGCGTAGTACCTCGGGCTCGCGCCTCAGTATATCCCGCCATCCGGCGGTCTCGTCGATACGCTTCCAACGTTCCATCGGGTATCCTTTCATCCGGGCGCTTGGCTCCGGGCCGGATTCGAGTGTTTCATTTCGATACGCTTATACTATGCTCAGCGGCAGCATTTTATCAATATACAAAGCCGTTCCGAGGATTCGTATACGGCTGCCGGAGTTTCTGGTATACTGGCGGCGTCGACACGAGATCGAACGATCTAAGCGCAGGGGATGCCGATGCCGAAGCTAGCGACCTTCATAGAAAAAGAATTCATACTCAACCAGGTGCAGAAATCCGGCAGCAGGGTGGTGGTAATCGGCTCGGGCAAGAGCGTAGACGGCCGGCTCAAGGCCTTCGACAAGGAGACGCTCAGCCTGAGCGCCACGGCCGCTGCCGCCGAGGCGTTCAAGTCCTGGGACCCGGTCTCCGTGTTCCTGTCGTACCAGAGCCAGCGCGTCACCTTCCCAGGCAAGGTCAAGCGCGTCGCCGGCGGCGAGATCGTCATCGGCCTGCCCGAGAGCCTCGTCAAGGCGCCGCAGCGCAAGGCGGTCAGGGTGCCTCCTCCCAAGGACCTCAAGCTCGAATTCTACCTCCAGAACGAGCGTATCCGCATCGACTGCCCGGAGTCGGAGGAATATTCGGAGCTCGAGATGCCCGCCCTGAGCGTCGGCTTCGACACCGAATCGATCAACGGGCTGCTCGCCAGCTTCCGCGACAAGGCGCAGCCGATGTTCTCGAAGAGCGGCATCCTGATGTTCAACAAGGGGCGCAAGCCCGAGACCATCGAGGAGCGGCTGATAGCCGAGACGGGCCGGACGCTGCTCGTGACGAGCACCTCGAGCCCGCTGCCCGCGGTCGATCCGTACCCCGAGGGGCGTATCGTGACGCAGGCCATGGCCGACGCGTTCGAGGGGCCGTCGATCTTCGTCGAGGGCTCCGCCTTCGAGCGCAGCCGGGCCGAGAAGGCGGCCGCCGGCATCGTCTCGGAGCTGTACTGCCCGATACTCTATTATCAGTACGTCGTCGGCTATATCTACCTGATGAACGACTCGTCCAAGAAGACCTGCCTCGATTACCGGTCCGTCGATTTCGCGTGGGAGTTCTCGCGCATCCTCGCCTATAGCCTGAAGGCGAACAACTACTTCAAGCTGTCCGAGGACTCGAAGCCCGACCCGTACAAGCCCCAGGTCGTCGACCTGTCGGCCGGAGGCTGCCTCCTGTCGATGCCGAAGTCGAGCTTCAAGGTCAAGCTCAAGAGCGGGGCGGTACTCGACATCCTGATATGCAGGGAAGGCGGCGGCCGGTGCGTCGCGATGAAGGGCCGGGTCGCGAGGCGATTCGACGATAGGGAGAACGAGTACTACGGCGTCGCCTTCATAAACGCCGAGCAGGACGCGTGCTGCGAGCTGCGCAGGTCGCTGTACGCCGACGACTCGAGCCGGTTCGCCTGCGACGAAGCCTCTCTGGAGCTGTGATCGGAGGTTCGGATGGATGGAGACTTCTCCGTCATGGGCCGGCTCCGGCTGGCCATGGCGGTTATCGCCCGCTGGGAGACCCTCGTCACGCTCGGCGCCTTCGTCGCGTTCTGGCTCCTCTTGCGCTATATCGCCGACCCTTGGAGGCGGGACGAGCGCAAGCCCCGGGGCGCGCCGATCAGGAAGGCCAAGAAGTCGTCCCCGCCTCCGGCGGACGACGCGGGCGAGGCTGACGAGCCGGACGACGGCGAGTTCCCGGACTGATAGACCCCTTCCACGGCCGGCGGCCGCGGCGGCGCAGCAGCCCAGCCCCGAGCGCCGCCGCCACGGCCTCGCCCGCCTCGTCGGGCATCCAGCCCGAGAGCGTCCCGCGGAGAGGCGCCGTCGCCGCGTCCCCGGCGCCGATCGCGAACGCGGCCAGGCCCGCCGCGTCGAAGCGCCGGGGGTGGCGCGCCGCGATCGCGGCCAGCTCCGCGGCGCCGGGAGCGCTCTCGGCCGCGGTCCCGTCGCAGCGGTCGCATGACGAGCAGGCCGTCTCCGCCGCCCCGGGATAACCGAGGGCCGCCAGCAGGAACGATCGCCTGCAGCCGTAGTTACCTGAGGCGTAGAGCCGCATCGTCTCCGCCCTGGCCTCCGAAGGGCCCAGCTGCGGGCCGTTCGACCCGGCCGTCGGCCGGTCGCGGTCCAAGCGGCCGTCGCCGATCGATCGCTCTCCCGGCTCGGCCTTGCGTATCAGTAGCGCCTCGCTCGGCTCGCCGTCCCGGCCGGCCCGTCCGGATTCCTGGAGATAGGCCTCGACCGACGCCGGCGGCCCGTAGTGGACGACCGAGCGTACGTTCGCCTTGTCCATGCCCATGCCGTACGCGCAGGTGCTGCACAGGACGCCGTCGTCCGAGCCCATGAACCACGCCTCGACGGCCGCGCGCTCGGCCTTATCGAGCCCGGCGTGGTAGAAGCGGCAGTCGAGGCCGGGCCGCGCGCCTAGCAGGTCCTCCGCGAGGAGCTGGACGCCCGGGCGCGATCGGGCGAACACGATCATCGGCTTCGGCATGGCCGCGGCCGCGGCCCTCAGCTCGCGGCGCATCGACAGGGCCGGCCTGACGCTATACCGTATATTCGGCCTGTCCGGAGCGCCGGAGACGAGCCCGTACGGCTCGTCCCCGAACAGGACCTCGGCCACGCGAGCGAGGATAGGCGGGGAGGCCGTCGCTGTGAACGCCGTAACGACGCGCGGCCGTATGGCCCTGATCGCTTCGCCGAGCGATAGGTAGGCCGGCCTGAAGCTATCGCCCCATTCGGCTACGCAATGGGCCTCGTCGATCACGAAGTGGGACGGCCCCGCCTCCGCTAGGGCGCTCGCCACGCCGGGCGCCCGCAGGGTCTCCGGATTGGTTATGACGACGCGGGCGGCGCCAGATCGTATCGACTCGAGGGCCTTCCGCCTGTCGTCCCCCGGCATGCCTCCCCGTAGCGTCACCGCGCTAGCGCCCGTACCCTCGAGCCTCCTTGCCTGATCTGCCATCAGGCCGAGCAGCGGATAGACGACGAGCGTCGGCCCGGGGCACAGAGCCGCCGGCAGCTGGAAGCAGAGGCTCTTGCCGGCCCCGGTAGGCAGTATGACTATCTGCCTGGCTGGGCCGTCGTCGTCGGACGCCGTACCTACGGCGTCGAGCACGTTCGCGACGACGAGGCGCTGATACGGGTAGAGGTAGGCCACCCCGAAGCGTTCCGCCGCGTAGGCTCCTATAGGATCGTCGGGCTCCATGCTGACGATACGCGGCGCCGCGCAACGGCGATTGACCGCGTCGACCCGCGGCCGCCTCAGCTAACCATGAAATCGGCGGCGGAGGGGCATAGCCCGGCCAGCGGGCACTCGGCGCACAGCGGTTTCCTGGCGCGGCAGACGTACTTGCCGTGGCGGTTGAGCGCGTAGGAGAACGCGGTCCACATCGACTCGGGCAGGGCCGCGCCGAGCATCCGCTCGCTCTTGCCCGGATCGTCAGTCGGGGCGAGGCCCAGCCGCCGCGCCGTCCTGAGCACGTGCGTATCGACGACGATGCCCGGCTTGCCGAAGCAGACGCTGACGACCAGGTTCGCCGTCTTGCGGCCGACGCCGGGCAGCTTTACGAGCTCCTCTATGGTATCGGGTACCGATCCGCCGCGCTCCCGGGCGATGATCGCGGCGGCGCCGACTATATTCGCGGCCTTGGCGCGGTAGAAGCCGGTGGTGCGTACGAGCGACTCGACCTCCGCCAGTCTCGCGCCCGCCAGGGCCTCGGGCGTCGGATAGGCCTCGAACAGGGCCGGGGTCACCTTGTTCACCTGCTCGTCGGTGCACTGGGCCGACAGGATCACCGCGATCAGCAGCTCGAAGCAGCTGCGATAGCTAAGCGCCGAACCGCGGTCCGGCCAGATCGGGACGAGCGTGTCGTAGACTGTACGGGCGTCGGGTCGCGTCGTGGGGTCCATGCGGGAACTATCGCATCGAGCGCTTCGCCTTGGCAAGCCGTCGCTCGGCTTTATCGCATTGCGAATTAGCCCGGGCCGTTTTATACTATCGATAACGGTCGGGGCATTCTTTCGGCCCGCCGGCATGGAGGAAGCATGAAACGATTCTTGATTATCCTCATCGCAGTATGCGTTGCCGTTGGGGCCTTCGCGCAGGGTACGACCGTGGGCTCCGGCGATTCCGGGCGCGACAAGGTCGGGAACGCGGTGATGGAGTCCGATCTCTATCCAGTGCGCGTCGACGTCTCCAGGGTATATTCCCACGCTCAGGGCTACAGGGTCGTCTACAGGAAAGGGGCTACGTCGTTCGCCGAGGTATACATACCGGTCGAGTGGTTCGTAGCCGGCGGCAAGGGCGTGCTGCTACGTGGCACCGGTCCCCAGTATCCGTATATGGTCGTCTACTACCGCCCCGACGGCAGCTTCAGCCACGTCAAGCTGTTCGTGCTGGCCAATATGCGCGACGCGAGCTGGGGCGTCATCGAAGGCGACCCGGGCGACCGCTTCAAGGTCGATACGATCAAGCTCGAATTCTGAGGGCGCCTAGCCCGACTACCGTCTCTTCGATATACTAGGGCGACCTCCGGCAGACGGCCGAGGGTCGCCCCCTTTTACTCGGCGGCGGACCAAACCATCCAGGACGTATCGTGACGCATACCAATCTTCTGAAGGAATCAGGCATTCTCCAGTTCATCGATAGGTACCGGCGCTTCGCGCTGGTCGGCCATAAGGAGCCGGACGGCGACTGCGTCGGCAGCCAGCTGGCGCTCGCCTCGTTCCTCGAGCGAATCGGCAAGCGCGTCGACCTCCTATCGTCGGGGCCGTTCACCAGGACCGAGATAGCGGGCTACGCGTCGCGCTTCTCCGACAAGCCCGACCCGTCCATCGCCGGCGACGACGGCGCGATCATCGTCCTCGACTGCTCGTCCCTATCCAGGATAGGGGACGTCCGGCAGGGCCTGCCGGAGGGGCTGCCCTTGGCCTTCATAGACCACCACGCCTCCGGGGACGCGTCGGGAGACGCGGTGCTCGTCGATCCGTCCGCCCCGGCCGTCACCTATCTCGTGCAGACGATCATCGAGGCCCGATCCGGGAGCCCGACCAGGGAGGAAGCCGAGCTGCTGCTCTTCGGCCTCTGCACCGACACCGGCTTCTTCAGGCACCTGGACGAGCGGTCGGGCGACGTGTTTGCGGCCGTCGGCCGCCTGGTCGAGGCCGGCGCCTCCCCGAAGCGGGCCTTCGATATGATGAACGGCGGAAAGCCCTTCGCCTCCAGGAAGCTGATGGGCGAGCTCCTGTCGAGGGCCGAGACGAAGTACGACGGAAAGCTGATCGTCACCAGCATGAGCCTGGCCGATCAGGAACGATACGGCCTCGTCGGCCGCGATTCGGACATGCTCTACCAGTTGCTCCTTACCGTCGCCGGCATGGAGGTGGCCGTCGTCGTCAGGCAGGAAAGCCCGACCGATTGCACCGTCGGCTTCAGGTCGAGGGAGACCGTCGACGTCGCCTCGGTCGCCGCTTCGTTCGGCGGAGGCGGTCATCGCTTGGCAGCCGGGCTCCATATCGCCGGCCAGGCCGCCGACGTCGTCCAGCGGGTCATCGACGCGTTCAAGCCGATACTGTCGTAGGCGCTTGTAACGAAATGTAACGGCCTAATCGATGCCGCCGGGATCATCCATCCCGGCGGTTTTTTTTTAGGACTTCGTAAGTCGATGCTGGAACGCGACTTGGATCGGGGCCCGCTGATCGGCGCGTACATATCGGTACGCTTCTTGCAGTAATGGATCCGAACGATAGTCGGATTTCATCGCAGGAACGAGGTAAAATCGATGGCTACCACCGAGCTTGACGAACTGGTCGAACGGAAAAAACGCGGCGAGGAGGGCTTGGACCGGCGAATCCTCGAGCTGATCGCGGCCGACGTCTACAAACGGCCCTGGGTCTACGGCCTCAAGTCGGATGACGAGGTCGGCGAGGTGTTCGTGCGCTATTGGACCAGGATTGGCAAGCTGGCGGATCGATACGAGGATACCGGCTATCGCTTCGAGTCGTTCGCGATCAGCTCGCTCAGGTATATGGCCCTATCGCTCAAGCGCCAGCGCGTATGCCGCTACGATAGGGACGGCGCCATCATAGACGACGAGGCGTTCGAGGCCTGGGAGGACTTGAGGCGATGCGGACGTTCCGATCCCGATGACGGCCTTTCCTCCGGATCGGGGCCGGAATTCCCCGCCAAGGACGATTTCGGGATAGTCGCCACCGCTTTCAGGCGTCGCATCGTATTCCTGTGCGTCAAGTGCGCTCATCTGCTCGACGACGGCCAGGTCGCGGCCATAGCCGAGGCGATGGGCCTCGACTTGGCCGAGCTGCTCGGCCTTCTCGAGCGAGCGCGGAACGTCTACCCGGTGACGAACCCGCGCATAGCGTCTCGGCGCAGGGGCCGGAACGTGGCGTGGATCAGGATGGGCGCCGCCGCGCGCAGGCTGGCACGCGAGACCGACGAGGACGCCCGGCGATACCTGAGCGCCGCCGTGGATAGGGAGCGCGGCCTATACCTCAGGGCCGCCCGCCGCATCGCGTGTACGAAGCGGCTGATACCCAACAAGGCCGTCGCGGAGCTGCTCGGGATACCCAAGGGCACCGTGGACTGCGGCGTCGGGCGCCTGCTCAGGACGTACTCGGGGTTTTCCTAAGCCCGCCCGCCAGGCTAGAATACGGTCGGAGGGACGATGACCATCTATATAGCGACCGGGAACGCCCATAAGCTCGACGAGATTCGGCCGGCACTGCCGGGCGTCGACATACGACTGCCTTCGGACGCGGGCGTCGACTTCGACTACGAGGAGACCGCCGCCGATTTCGTCGGCAACTCCATCGGCAAGGCCATGGCCCTATGGAACGCGGTCGGCTCCCCGGTGCTCGCCGACGACTCCGGCCTCTGCGTCGACGCGCTCGGCGGCCGGCCCGGCGTGCTTTCGGCGCGCTACGGCTCGCCCGACGGCGTGACGCCGCTCAGCGCCGCCGAGCGTAACAGGCTACTGCTCGGGGAGATGAGCGGCCGCCGCGACCGTTCCTGCCGTTTCGTGTGCTGCATGACGCTGGTCCTGTCCAGGGATAGGTTCTTCGTCGTCCAGGAGACCTGCGAGGGCGTCCTCCTCGAGGGGCCGAGGGGCTCCGGGGGCTTCGGCTACGATCCGGTGGTGCTGCTGCCAGAGCTCGGCCGCAGCGTCGCCGAGCTGTCCGCCGAGGAGAAGAACCGGGTGTCGCACCGCGGTAGGGCTCTGTCGCGCATCGCGGCGCTGCTCGACGGCCTGGGCTCGGCGCTCTAGCCGCGACGTCCGGCGCGACGGCCGTCGCGCGCGTCAGGCGAATAAAAAGGAAAGGCCGGCTCTCCGAGGAGACGCCGGCCTTCTCCCGCCCGCGATAGCGGGGCGGAGTTCGCAACGCCCGAGGGCGTTACTCCTTGATACCGTACTTCCTGCGGAAGCGGTCGATGCGTCCTGCGGTGTCTACGAGCTTCTGCTTTCCGGTAAAGAAGGGGTGGCAGGCGGAGCAAATTTCCACCTGGATATTCTTTACCGTCGAACGGGTCTCAATGACATTGCCGCACGCGCACGTGATCGTGGTGAACTCGTACTTGGGATGAATCCCGCTCTTCATCGTGATCTCCTCGCGTGCCGCTCATTCATGCCAGAAAACCGGCTTGATGACGGCTAAAAATCAGGTTCTACCGACCCGTCAATCGCCTAGGGGCGTATTCATGGATCGTAGGAATGCCTCATTATTCTTAGTTTTGGACATCTTGTCAATCAGCAGCTCGGTCGCCTCGAGGTCGTCCATCGGGCTCAGCGCCTTGCGGAGTATCCATATCTTCTGGAGCTCGTCCGAGGCGAGGAGCAGCTCCTCCTTGCGGGTGCTCGACTTCTTGACGTTGATAGCCGGGAAGAGCCTGCGGTCGGACATCCGCCGGTCCAGGTTGATCTCCATGTTGCCGGTGCCCTTGAATTCCTCGAAGATAACCTCGTCCATCCTGGAGCCCGTGTCGACGAGGGCCGTCGCGATGATCGTCAGCGATCCGCCTCCCTCGATGTTGCGCGCGGCGCCGAAGAAGCGCTTTGGCTTGTGGAGGGCGTTCGAGTCGACGCCGCCCGACAGGATCTTGCCGGAGGTCGGCACGGTCTGGTTGTAGGCGCGCGCGAGCCTCGTGATCGAGTCGAGCAGGATCACGACGTCCTTCCCGTGCTCGACGAGGCGCTTGGCCTTGTCTAGGACCATCTCGGAGACCTGCACGTGGCGGGTGGCCTGCTCGTCGAAGGTCGACGATATGACCTCGGCCTTAACGGTGCGCTCCATGTCGGTCACCTCCTCGGGCCGCTCGTCGATGAGCAGCACGATCAGGTAGACCTCCGGATGGTTGGCCGTGATGGCGTTGGCGATCTTCTGGAGCAGTATCGTCTTGCCGGTCTTCGGCGGGGAGACGATCAGCGCCCGCTGCCCCTTGCCGATAGGGCAGAACAGGTTGATGATGCGTGTCGAGGTCTCGGCCGTGGTCGTCTCGAGGTTCAGCCGCTCGTTGGGGTAGAGCGGGGTGAGGTTCTCGAACGGGATGCGGTTCTGCGCGACGGCGGGCTCGTCGAAGTTGACCTGCTCGACGCGGAGCATCGCGAAGAAGCGCTCGCCTTCCTTGGGGCTGCGGATCTGGCCGAAGACGGTGTCGCCGGTCTTCAGGTTGAAGAGCCTGATCTGGGACGGGCTGATGTAGATGTCGTCGGAGCCGGGCAGGTAGCTGTTCTGGGGGGAGCGCAGGAATCCGTAGCCGTCCGGCAGTATCTCGAGCGAGCCGTAGGCGTAGATGATGCCGCCGCGCTCGGTATGGGCCTTCAGTATCTGGAAGATGAGCTCCTGCTTCTTCAGGACCATCATCTCCTCGTGGTTCAGGCCGGTGCCGCCGCCGAGCTCGCGCAGCTCCTTGAAGCCCATGCTCGTCAGCTCGTTGATCGATAGCTTGGACCTGGCCTCGCCCTGATCCTGCTTCGGCGCGTCTTCCTTGGCCTTCTCGAAGCTCTCCTGCTTCCGTACGAAGCCGGGCACGATCCCTGCGCGGCTCTCGAAACGGCGGCTCTCGTCCGCCTCGTGCCGCTGGCTGTGCGAGAAGCCGGCGTGGGATCCGTTCGGCGGCTGATAGCCGCCCTGCGGGGCGGCGGCGGCCGGTTCGGCGGGCGCTTGAGCCTGGGGTTGGGCGGGCGCCTGCTCGTCTTGCTTGACGACGGGACGGCGCACGATGCGCTTACGCGGGGCCGGCTTCGCCGTATCCTCGTCGCGACCCGACTGCTCTGGGCTTTCTGTGCTGATCTCCAAACCAAGTTCTCCTTGGGGCTTCGCTTCGGGCTCTCCGGACGAAGGCTCGTCCGACTGGCTCTTGCGTAGAATTGCCATCAGTTACTCCAATACGTGGTATGAGCCGACCGGGTATCGCAACGAGCGCCATACGCCCGCGACCGCGCGTATCCGTGCGGTTCGGTAGATTCGGGAGGCTTGCTTACGGGCGTCCCTGATTCTGTCTATGCTTTTCCGTTTCCGGTCGGAAGATAGCGGCGGCGGCCATGAGCCTAGCGCCGACGCGCTGAATCGCGCGGTCAATTTACCTTGCCTAAACGATACTCCCGCATTCGGCGGATTGTCAAGCTCGAACGTGCGCGTCGGCTATATCGGTCATCCGCCGCAGCGCGTGGGCCGCCGCGGCGCGCCGTACGTCCGACCGCGCGCCCGGGAAGACGAGCCGCTCCGAGGCCGTCGCCGACGGCGAGACGTACGCGAAGCATACCGTCCCGACCGGCTTAGCGTCGCTGCCGCCGCCCGGGCCGGCCACGCCCGTAATCGAGAACGCGAAGTCGGAGCCGAACGCGGCCGCCGCGCCGATGGCCATCGCGACGGCTGTCTCCTCCGATACGGCGCCGAACGCCGCGAGCGTGCCCTCGTCCACGCCGAGGAGCCTGCGCTTCGCCTCGTTCGAGTACGATACGACGCAGCCGAGGAAGAAGGACGAGGCTCCGGCGACGGCGGTAATGGCGGCGGAGGCCAGCCCGCCGGTACACGATTCGGCGCAGGCGAGGGTGGTCCGCCCGGCGTCCATGGCGGCGGCGAGCGCCTTCGCCTCGCCCTCGATCGTCTCGCCGTCGGTCACATCAGGACTCGGCCTGGGCCTTGGCGGCGAACGGGTCGAACGACTCGGGGTCCCGGACCATCTCGCAGCGGCCCTCGAACAGCACGCCGTCGGCTATCCTGAGCCTGGCAGTCTTGACGTTGCCCCGCACCTGGGCGCTCGAGCGCAGCTCGACCTTGTCGACGGCTTCGATGTCTCCGCGGACCGAGCCCGCGACGACGATGCTCATCGCCCGGATCCGGCCGACGTTCACCGTCGCCCCCTCGTCGATGTAGAGGGCTCCCTTCGCGTCGATGTCGCCGTCGAAGCTGCCGCGTATCATGAGGCTCGTGTCGAATTTGAGCGTCCCGGAGAAGCTCGTCGAGTCTCCGAGCACGGTGACGATGTCCGCCGCGTTGCGGATGGATGATTGTCTTGGCATGCAGGCCTCGGCTCCCTACTTGTGTTTCATGACGAAGACGCCGTCCCAGTCCTCGTCCGGCGGATCGATGGCGTAGTGGTCGCATCGGTCGAGGTACACCTTGGACGGGCCGTCGCTCGGGTCGATCTTCAGCGCCTCGTCGAATTTATCGGCCGCGTCGGAGAAGCGCATCAGCTTGTACAGCTTCCTGCCCTCGGCGAACAGCTCGAGGACGCGTTTCTTGTCTTCGCTGATCATCCCGGCTCCTTCCGCCCCGCCGCCGCTATGCATCGGCGCGATGGGGCTTGCCTCGTAGCGTCTTGATATCGCTCGCTTTGTTGCGGAGCTCCGCGTACTCGGAGGAGAACGAGCCGAACCTTTCGTCGAGATCGGCCAGGGCGGCCCTCGCCTTGGCCGACAGCTCCTTGGCCGCGGACAGGTCCGGCGCGGATCCTATCAGCTCGAGCGATCGCTTCGTCGAGGCTATCGCCTTCTGCATCTCCGCGACGGCCTTCTCGCCGACGATGATGCTCTGCTCGCGGTTCTCTATCTGCTTGACCAGCTCGTGCGACCTCAGGATCGCCCTGATCCTGGCCAGGACCTCGGCGAAGTTGAACGGCTTCGTGATGTAGTCGTCGGCCCCGAGCTCGAGCCCCTCGACCTTGTCCTTCACGTCGTCGAGGGCCGAGAACATGATGATCGGGATCTCGGAGAACTCGGCGTACTCCGGCGACGACTTGATGATCTTGGTCACTTCCCAGCCGGACAGCTTGGGCATGATGTTGTCGAGTATGATCAGGTCCGGGCGTATGCGCCTGACGGCCTCGAGCGCCTCCTGCCCGTCCTCGGCCTTGTGCACCGCGAACCCGAGCTTGGACAGCATCACGTCGAAGAACTCGAGGTTGATCTGCTCGTCGTCGACGACGAGTATGCGTTTTTTATTGGTCACGTGGAACCCCGTTCGTCGTTATGGATCGATCGCCGAGCGCGCGAGGCCGTACTGGCCGGCGCTAAGGTCATTTTCCTATACCGATCGCTTCTTGTCAATGCGCAAGGGTTTTCGGGCGTCGGCGACGGGCGCATAGCGCGGAGAGGACCGCGGCGAGCAGGAGTATCGCGAGGTCGAAGCGCTTGCCGCCGGCCTCGTAGACGGTGCGGCTAGAGTATCCGAGCGGCACGTCGGCGTACAGCACGCCCGGTTCGAACGGCGCCAGCTCGGCGACGACGGCGCCGTTCGGCGCGATGGCGGCGGTGGAGCCCGTATCGGCGGCCCGCAGCACGATCGAGCCGGTCTCGGCCGCCCGGTACCTCGACATGGCGAGGTGCTGAGCCTGCATCGACGAGGAGCCGGCCCAGGAGTCGTTCGTCAGCACTACGAAGAAGTCCGGCTCGTCGAACGAGGCGAAGTACCCGGCGAACGAGTCCTCGAAGCAGATCGGGGAGGCGAAGCGGGCGTCGCCCAGGCCGATGAGCCTTGCGCCTGAGCCGGGCGTCCAGTACGGGCCGAAGGTCTCTATGACGCGCCGATCGAGCGACGGGAAGGCCCGGCCGAACCACGGCGGCATGTACTCGGAGAACGGCACGAGCTTGGCCTTGTCGTACCTGGCCGCGGTCGACCCTGAGACGTAGAGCAGCGCCGAGTTGCGCTCGACGCGCCTGGCGGGGTCGTCGGGATCGGCGTAGCCGTTGCCGAGCAGCAACGGCACCGGGTAAGCCGACAGGAAGTGATCGACGTCCGCGACGAACTCGTAGGTAGGGCGATCGGGCCTCTGCCTGAGGTGCCAGGCTATCGGCGGGACGACGGCCGTCTCGTGCCAGACGACCAGGTCCGCGCCCCGTCCGGCCGCGTCCGCGCTCAGGGCGGCCAATTTCCTGAAGGCCGCGGCGTAGGCCGGCGCCGAGCGCTGCTCGTAGACGCAGGGCTGCACGAGCGCGACCCTGAACGAGCCCTCGGCCGGCTCTCCGACCGGATCCGGGCTCGCGACGACGCGCGGTCCGCCCGGAGCCGGCGCGAAGGGCGGGGCGGCGCCGAATACGGCCGCCGCGACGACGGCCGCGGCCGGCAACGCCGTGAGCGCGGCCCGTCGGCGGCTGCCATGGTTCGCGAGGGTCCGCGCGGCGGCGTAGAGGTAGGCGTTCACGCAGGCTATCGCCAGCCCGACCAGCGGAGCGCCGCCGACCGAGGCGAGGGCCAGGGCCGCCCGGTTGCCGGCGAACGCGTAGGGCAGGCTACCGTACGGGAAGGCCAGGAAGCCGGCCGACCTGGCTAGGTCGGCGCTCGCCCACAGCAGCGCGGCTGCGAGCGGAGCGGCCGGATGGCCCGATCGCAGGACGGCGGAAACGGCGGCGAAGGCCGCCGCGAACGACCACGCGCCGACGAACGCGACGAGGGCTATGGCGACGGGATGGTACGAGGCGAGCCACGAGCAGGCTATCGATAGCGCGGAGGCGCCGACAAGGGCGCCGGCGACGGCCGACCGCAGCGGGCCGAGGCCCTCGACCGCGGCCATGGCCGGGACGAGGGCGACGAAGGCCGCGAACGGCGCCAGCGCCGAAGCGCTGTAGAACGACGCGGAATAGAGAACGACGGTTAACGCGAGGAGCCCGGCGTCGCGGGCGTGGCGAGCGGGAGGGGCGGCCTCTTCTGTACTAGACGTCCGACGTGTCGGCGGCATCGGTCGACGGGGAGGCTATCGCGCTGATCTTCCAGGCTTCCTGCTTAAGCTCGCGGCCGGGCCTGAAGACGGCCACGCCGTGATCCGATACCGATACGGGCTCGCCGGTCTTGGGATTGCGCGCGCGCTTGCGGCCTTTGCGGATGCGCACCTCGAAGGTGCCGAAACCGCGCAGCTCCACGGCCTTCTCCTCGAGGATGGCCTTCTTGATCTCTTCGAACAGGCCGTCGATGAGGACGTGTATGTCTTTACGGCCGAGGCTCGAGCGCTCATGGAGAGCGTCAATCAGTTCGGCTTTCGTGACTTTTCTAGCCATGCGACGACTCCTGCTGAATCCGACCGTCCGGAGACCCTATCTCGGAGAGGCCCGAAGGCCTCCCTATACCGATGGAGCGGCCGGCCGCGGGGTAAGGCGATTACGCGTTGAGGACGTTGACGAGCCGCTGCATCCTGGACTTCTTGCGGGCGGCGGCGTTCTTCGTGATGATGCCCTTGCGAGCGGCGGTGTCGATCTGCTTGATCATATCCTTGAGCGAGGCCTCGGCGAGGTCCTTATCCTTGGCATGGGCGGCGGTGACCACGCGCTTGGCGGCGGTGCGGACGCTGCTCTTTACCTTCTTGTTCTGGACGCGTCGCTTCTCGTCCTGCTTGTGCCGCTTCTCGGCGGATGAAAATTTGGTAGCCAATCTATCCTCCATTCGGATTGTCGCAACTCTATGTCTATTCGACAGGAATTAACGTCGGTAGAAGAAATTACCAGATCGATTAGAGTATGTCAAGGATATCCTGGACCGCCCGCGCTTATTGCCGCGCGAACGGCGAACCGATATAGTCGTTTCCATGGGAACCATCCTGCTCGCCCTTACCTCGCTGACGATAGCCCTCGCGTACGAGCCGTTCGCCTACGCGTGCCGTTTCATGCCCGCGGGGCGGCGCCGCGAGCGGGTCGCCATGGTCGCGCTCGCGGCGATGGACCGCTTCGTGGCCTGCGCCCGTACCTACATAGGCATGCGCCTGCGCTACGAACGCGCCGGCTTCGAGGCGCCCGAGCGCTGCATCGTCGTATCGAACCACCAGAGCCTGCTCGATATACCCGTGCTGATGCATTACTTCAGGAAGGAGCGCCGCCTCCTGTTCGTCGCCAAGAAGGAGCTCGGGTACGGCATCCCGCTGATATCGAGCGTGCTCAAGGTCGGCGGCCACGCGCTGATCGACCGGGGGAGCAACCCGACCAAGGCGATGCGCGAGCTCGGCGCCTTCGCGAGGCGGAGCGGAGCCGCGGGCTTCTGGCCGTCGCTCTTCCCGGAGGGCACCCGCTCCAAGGACGGCTCCCTCGGCAAATTCCACGCGGCCGGCCTCAGGCGCATAGCCGACCTGGCCCCGGCGCCCCTCCTGGTCGTGGCCGTCGACGGCGGCTACAAGGCGACTAAGCTGTCGTCGCTGCTGTCGGGCAGCGTAGGCTTCGAGTACAGGGTCAAGGCCCTCGGCCTGGTCGAGCTGGTACCGGGAAAGAAAGGCGTCCAGGACGCGCTCGAGGCCGCCCGGACGCTCATAGCGGGCCAGCTGGAAGCTTGGCGGGCCGAAGCCTAGGCGCCCGGACCCGCCGGCGGGGCCGGGCGGCGCCGGGAACGGCGCCGGCTCCCCGGCATATCGTCGTCCTAATAAAAAAAAACCGCCCCCCGAAGGGAGCGGCCTGCTTGCGCCGGCTATGGCCTAGCTGAAATCGCTCGGCCTGCGCTCGGTGCGCTTGCACTTCTCGCACTCGGCGACGTTCTTGACGCGGCCGTCTTCGAAGAGGGTCTTCATCTTGACTTCACCGCCGCAGGGGCAATAGAAGTGATGCGTGGTACTCGACGTACGAGAGTTCTTACTAACCTGTCCCATAACGAACTCCTTGGGATTCGCCGGCATTGAGCGGCCACCCATCCGACGGCGGCTCGCGCCGCGCCGGAGATAGATACGGGCGGCGCCGATCGCGACGCCGATTCCCGGACGCTAAAATATCGCAAAGCGCGGTCAAGTGTCAACCGAGCCGGATACCGTAAAAAGACCCCCGGACCCTGGTCCGGATCCGGGGGCGCACCACGGAAAGGAGGAACACCGCCCGATCGACGATCGATCGATGCCAACTAGACAACAAACGACGGCCGGGACGGTTACGGGCGGTTTCGGCCGGCTACGACGAGACCGCCTTCTTGAGCAGTTCCTGGAGCTGCTCCTTGTGGTATAGCTCGACCGAGCGGTTCTCGGCGAATTCCATCGCCGAGCGGTTGAAGCCGGAGCTCGTGACTATCACCCCGCGGATGATGCCGAGCTTCTTCATGTTGTCGATCAGGGAGCGGACGGACGAGTCGTCGAGCTGCTCGGAGACGCGCAGGAAGCGGAGCAGGCGGGGCATCTTCTTCGTGCCGAGCCACTTGTCCGACTCGTTCTCGACCGTGATGAAGTCTACGCCGTTCGGCGTCGGTATGACGTCGCGCACCGCGAGGTTCAGGCCGTTCATCGCGGTGAGCTTGCACAGCTCGATGAATTCCTCCTGGCCGCAGGTCAGGTAGTCCTTGATGCGGTCGTCGGTACGGTATTCCTGGTACTGGGTCAGCTTCTCCGCGACGTCCCTGAACTGCGGCTTCTTCGCGTAGACCTTCTCCCACTGCTCGATAGCCTTGTCGATGTTCTTCATCTTCTCATAGCACAGCGACAGGAAGTAGCGCCCGTACAGGGCCTCGGACGAGCCGTCGTCCTTAGCCAGCTTGACCGCGCGCTCGAGCTCGATGGCGGCGTTGTCGTACGAGCCCTGGCTCATGTAGGTGCCGCCCCGCTCGACGAGGGCCTTGATCTTCAGGGCCGGGCTCTTCTGCGCCCGCTCGAAGGCGAGCAGCGCGCCGGTATAGTCGTTCGACTCCTTCATCAGCTTGCCGAGGTAATAGTAGCTGTCGTAGTTGGAGGGGTCGAATTTCAGGCCGAGCTCGAACTCCGCCTTGGCCTCGAGCGGGTGCTTGGTCTTGTACAGGATGACGCCGAGCATGTAGTGGGCCTTGCCGTGCCGCGGGTCTAGCTCGACCGCCTTGCGAGCGTACTTGGTGGCCACGTCGGCCTTGCCGCGCTCGTCGAAGATCCTGGCGCACTGGTAGAAGTACTCGGCGTTCCGCGGGTCGCCCTTGGCGAGCAGGATGTACTCCTTGAGCGCCTCCTCGAGCTGGCCGAAGCGCTCGTACAGGTCGGCTATCAGCCGCCTGAACTCGGCCTCGGGGATCTCGTGCCCGAACTGGCCGATGTCGCCGACCGTCTTGAATTCCATCAGCGCGAGCTCGGGCTTCCCGTCGGCCTGGTATATCTTGCCCAGGTAGTAGTGGGCGGCGGCGTTCCTCGGTTCCTTGGCGAGCATGGCCTTGACGGCCTTCGTGGCGGCCTGGTAGCGGCCCTGCTTGATCAGGTCGGCTACGGCCGATAGCCGCTTGGGCGTGACGATCATGCGGATCAGGAAAAAGCTCAGGACGCCCACCGCAATGCCGAAGAATACTATGAGGATGATGACGAATGACATCGGCCCGCCTTACTTCTCGATGATCCGGATGGCCCGGTCGCGCTTTAAACGAAGCGCCTCCCGTGATATCCTAATAAAAGGTATACGATTTTGTCCATCTATTCTATAGTAGCGCCGATATCGGTCGCGCGCAACGACGACGCGCCGGGTCGTAGCCCGGTCCGCGAGGGGGTGTGATGCGCAGGCGAGGATTCTATCGGAGCGCGGCGCTCGGCCGCTTCGCCGCGTGCCTCGCGGCCGCGTCCGCGATAGCCATGGTCGCCACGGCCGCCGCCGGGGCCTCGGAGCTGTCGGACCGGGGCATCGGCCTGTTCATGGAGAACAAGCCGCAGGAGGCCGCGCCGGTGCTCGAGCTGGCCTCCAAGGAGGCGGGGACCGACGAGAAGGTGTTCCTGTACCTCGGCATAGCCTACCAGCAGCTCGGCCGCTGGGACGACGCGATCGCGGCGTTCCGCAGGGGGCTCGCCGCCTCGTCGCTGTACCGTCACCAGTTCCTGTTCAATATAGCCAACTCGTTCTTCGCCCAGGGCAGGAACGCCTTCGCCCTCGAGTACTACGACCAGGCGCTCGCCCTGCGGAGCGACTACGCCCAGGCCTACCTGAACCGGGCGAACGCCAAGATGAGGCTGGCCGACTACCCGGGCGCCTCGTCGGACTATTCGCTGTACCTGAGCCTCGAGCCCGGGTCGGCCCAGGCCGCCGAGATCCGGCGGCTCCTCGACCTGCTCGGGGCCAAGGCCGAGGCGGCTAGGACCGCCGCGGCCGAGGCGGAGGCCAGGCGGCTCGCCGAGGAGCAGGCGAGGCAGGCCCTGCTCGACGAGGTGGCCAGGTCGCTGCTCGAGGCTGCCGAGGCGACGACGAACCTGTCGGCCGGCTCGGGCGAGGTGCAGGGCTACGAATCCGACCTATCGCTCGACGATTAACGGCGCTCGCCCAGGGGCGACGCGCGAACGAAGGGAAGCATCGTGACTGACAAACAGAAGAAGCGGCTCGTCTATATCGGCATAGCCGCCGCGCTCGCACTGGCGGCGATAGCGGCCATAGTCCTGGCCCTCGGGGCCGGGGGGCGCTCGGGCGACAGGGAGCGGGCGAACATGCTCGGCCTGGCCGGCGAGTACATAGAGCGCGGCGACTTCGACCGGGCGCTCGATATCCTCGACCGGCTGATCATCAAGGACTCGGCGGACGCCGAAGCGCGCGCGCTCCAGGACGAGGCCCTGGCCCGCAAGGCCGCCGCCAGGGCGGCGGCGGAAGAGGCCGCGAAAGCCGGTACCGGCGATGCCGGCGCTCTGGCCCAGAGCCTCGGCGAGCTGGGCAAGTCGCTCGAGCGCACGGCCAGCACCGTCGCCCAGAGCGCGACGAGGCCGTCCCAGCCGGCGGCGGCCTCCGGGTCGGCTTCCGGCGACGACTCGGCCGCGGCCCAGGCCGCCGCCAGGAAGGCCGAGGAGGACGCGCTCGCCAAGGCCCAGGCCGAGGCCGAGGCCACCAGGCGCAAGGCCGCCGAGGAGGAGCTGGCGCGCAAGGGCGCCGAGCTACGCGCCAAGATGGAGGCGATCAACGCGCTGGTCAAGGAAGGCAGGCAGTCGATCTCGGCCGGCGACTACGCGTCGGCCCGCTCGTCCTTCGACGAGGCCGTCTCGTCGCTACCGTCTGGCGAGGCGAAGTTCAGCGCCCAGACCTTCGCCGAGATAGCCGAGGGCTATTACGACGGCTATAAGCGCGACCCGACGGGCGCGGAGGGCCTCGAGTCGGTCAAGCAGGCCCAGCGGGTGGCCCAGGAGGCTATCCGCAGCGATCCGACCGACGCCAAGCCGCACTATACGCTGAGCAAGATCTATAACGACTTCGCCAAGCCCGACCTGGCCCAGGGAGAGCTCGAGCAGGCGGTCAAGCTCGACCCGAACAACTACCTGTACGCCTACGAGCTCGGCAAGGCCTATTACCGGGTGCGCAAGTTCCCCGAGGCCCAGCGGGCCTTCGAGTCGATCACGACCAAGCTGAACCCGAAGTACGAGCCGGCGTTCTTCAACCTCGGAATGACCTACCGGGCGATGAGGAACGACCAGGCCGCGCTGACCGCGTTCTCCGGCGCGATCAGGCTCAAGCCCGACTACGTGCGCGCCCACGTCGAGAGCGCCGCCATCCTGGCCGCCCGCGGCGACGCGGCCGGCGCCGTCAAGTCGTACCAGGCGGCCCTGTCGTTCGAGCCGGACAACGTGGCCGCGCTCCGCGGCCTCGGGGTGGTCTACTCGTCGACCGGCAAGGGCGCCGAGGCCGAGAAGGTCTTCGCGCGGGCGGTCGAGCTGGCGCCCGACGCGGTCACCTACTACAACCTTGCCAAGGTCAAGTACGACCTCGGCAAGGCGGCCGAGGCCCTGCCGCTGGCGCGCAAGGCGGTGGAGCTCGGCCCGTCGGTCGCGCTGTACCAGTACCAGCTCGGGCTGACCGCCGAGAAGGCCGGCGACGTCGACGCGGCGCTCGCGGCCTACGCGAAGGCCGCCGAGCTCGACAAGAAGGGCGTCGACGCGCGCGTCAACCTCGGGCGCCTGTACCTGGAGTCGGGCTTCGTCGACAAGGCGCTGGCCATGCTCGACGAGGCCTACCGCATCGACCCGAAGTCGCTCGAGGCGAACAACAACCTGGCTAACGCCTACGGCACCAAGGGCCTGTTCGACAAGAGTGTGTTCCACTACGAGGCGGCCCTGGCCCTGTCGCCGCGCGACGCGACGATACGCCTGAACCTGGCCCGCGCCTACGTGCAGTCGGGCGCGCTGCCGAAGGCCAGGGACGCCTATATAGAGCTATTGAAGCTGGCCCCGTCGACCTGGGAGGCGATGTACGACCTCGGCAAGGTCTACCTGTCGCTCGGCGACCAGGCCTCGGCCAAGAAGACCCTGTCGGAGCTGCTCGCGAAGAAGCCCGACTTCAGGGCCAGGGTCGAGGTGGAGACGATACTGTCGGGCCTGTAAGCCGCCGGCCGGCGGCCCGGAACGGGCCGTTCAGACCAGGCGGCGGACGGCTCGGTACAGGTCGTCCCTAGACAGCCTGTACCAGATCGGCCTCCCGTGGGGGCAGCGCGGCTCGGGCATCGCGAGCGCCGCCTCGATCAGGGCTATCGCCCCGGTCTCGTCTAGCTCGTCGCCGTCCTTGACGGCGGCCTTGCACGCTGACTGGGCCACCGTCTCCCGCAGGAGTTCGGCCGGGTCGGGCCGCGATCGCAGCAGTTCGAAGACGGCCCCGGTCATCGCCTCGGGCAGCATCGCCGGGGCGGCCTCGAGCAGCCACGCGCCGCCTTCCTTCGATAATCGGTAGCCCGCCCGGGCGAGCGTCTCGGCCGCCGCGGCTATGTAGCGGTCCTCGGCGTCGGACTCGGGCTCATAGACGACGGGGACGAGCAGATCCTGGGATACCGCGCGGCCGGCCATCATCTCGTCGTACAGATAGCGCTCGTGGGCCGCGTGCTGGTCGAGCAGCACGAGCTCGTCGCCCCGCTCGAAGGCCAGGAAGACGCCGAGCGCCCTGCCTATGTACCTGAAGCCGTTATCGATACCTCCTCCGCGCCCGTCGGCTGGAGACGCGCCGCCGGGCGCGGGAACGTCGGGCGCGGGAACGTCGGGCGCGGCGCGGGGCGTCTCCCGAGCCTTGGCCGCGGCGTCGGCTATCGCGGCCCAGCTCGACCGGTCGGCGGGGTATGGCCGCTCGCGGGCCTCCGACGCGAAGGCGCCCGAACCGAACAGGCTTTCGCCCGATATCGCCGCGGCGGCTGGCGGGCGGCCCGATAGCGATGGCGGCGGCATGAACGGCGAGGCGAGCCTCGACTGGGCGCCGAGGTAGTCGCGTATCGCGCGGATCAGGCCGGAACGTATCTCGTCGAGGTTCCTGAGCCTGACCTCCTTCTTGGCCGGATGGATATTGAAGTCGGCCAGCTTCGGGTCGACCTCGACGAAGGCGTAGGCGAAGGGCCAGGCGCCTCCGGGCAGCGCGCCTCGGTAAGCGTACTCGAGCGCCTGGGACAGGCCGTACTCCTGGACGCGCCTGCCGTTGACGAAGACCTGGATGTGGCGACGGTCGGTGCGGTACACGGACGGGAGTCCGGCCACTATCCTCGCGGAGAAGCCGTCGCCCGATGCGACGAGCTCCCTGAACAGCTCCGGAGCCTGGCCGGGAGCCTGGGCCGCGAGGACGCGCTCGGCGAGGCTCGACGGCCGGAGCGCCAGGAGCGTCTTTCCGCCGGACGATAGCCTGAAGGCGACGCCGGGGAAGGCCATCGCCTTGTCGACGAAGACGGCCCTGCAGGCTCCCGCCTCGGCGGCCGGGCGCTTCAGGAACTGCCTGCGTGCCGGGAACGAGGCGAAGAGCTCGCGCAGGGTCACGGTCGTGCCCCTCGAGCCGCGCGACGGGGATATCTCGGCCGGTTGCCCGGGCTCGGATACCAGCCGCCACGCCGCGTCGTCGGCCTCGGCGCTGACGATCTCCAGACCGGCGACGGCGGCCATCGACGACAGCGCCTCGCCCCTGAAGCCGAGGGTCGAAAGCGACAGGAGGTCGTCGAGCTCGCGTATCTTCGAGGTGGCGTGGGGCCGCACCGACAGGGCCAGGTCGTCCCTGCCCATGCCGGAGCCGTCGTCTACGACCCTGAGGCCGTCTATCCCGCCGCCCTGGAGCTCGACGACGACGTTCCCGGCGCCGGAGTCGATGGCGTTGTCCAGCAGCTCGCGCAGCGCGGCGGCGGGCCGGTCTATCACCTCGCCGGCGGCGATCCGCTTGGCTACCTCGGGCGCCAGCACCCGTATCCTTGAGGCGTTCATAGTGTCTGTATACACCCTAGCGGCGATGATTGTCACCCGCGCGGGCATTAGAAGGGCCGCCCTCGCGGGCGGCCCTCGATAAGCGGATAGCGGAGGCTAGAAGTGCAGCCTCGTCTCGAGCGTGATGGCCGGGACTATGACCGGCTTGGTCGGGTCGTCGTCCCTGAACAGCACCTCGCCGTCGTCGCCGCGGGCGACGGTGGTGGACACGATGAAGGCCAGGTCGAGGTTCGGCGCGCCGGGCACGGGCACCGACAGCTCGCCGGAGAACGTGGTGTTCTCGTCGAACAGCGATATCCCGTCCGCGTCGCTAGCCAGGGTGCCTATGAAATTCTTACGCTCGTATGAAACGGAGCCGGCCAGGTCGACGACCGGGATCAGGCCCTTCTTGACCGCGAGGGTCGCCTTGAGGTAGTCCTCGGTCAGCTCGAGCTGCTCGGCCAGGCCGGAGGCGTCCGGCGACCAGGGCCAGAAGTAGCCGAGCGTGAAGCTCAGCTTGTCCTTGAGGATGCTCGCGCCGGCCTCGCCGTACACGCCCATCGTCGATATGGACTGGTCTATCTCCTCGGCGCCGGACAGGTACGAGGCCCACTCGGCTACGAGCGACGAGCGCCTGCGCTCGTAGCCGGCGTCGAAGAAGGACGGCGTGAAGGCGCCGGTGTAGTAACGGTACTCGAGCCGCCAGTCGACGAACAGCACGTTACCGAGGAGCCCGGCCGACGCTCCCCAGTTCTTGACCGAGTCGCCGGTCCAGACCATGTCGTAGCGGAAGCCGGAGGCGGCGTCGAAGCCGCCGTAGCTGAAGGCGTCCCTGACGTACGGGGCCATCGCGGCGCCGTCGGCGAAGAGCCGTATGCCCAGTAGGCCGCTCGTGACTATGGGCAGGTCGAGGTCCAGGGCGCCGCCTATGAAGGCCGGGTCGCCGTAGAGGGCCGCGTCGTCGCCGTAGTCGGAGGCGGGGTAGAGGTCCGCGACGCCCGAAAGGCCGATAGCCAGCTTGAAGCCGGGGATCGGGCGGAGGTAGAGGCGGCCGCCGACCACCTGGTTGTCCGTCAGGTCGTTCGTCATAGCCTCGAAGCCCCACGAGCCCTGGTCGAGGCCGAGGTTCAGGCCGACGCGGCGGATCGACGGGAAGTCCGTGTCGTTCGCGTAGTCCCGCATCAGGAGGCCGTGGCCGATGGTGAAGCTGTCGAGGTTGCCGACCTTGACGAAGAATGGGTCGACGAGCGGCTCGCCGTACTCGATGAATTTGATCTTGAGCGCCAGGTCGGAAGCGGCGTCGAGCAGGGCCTCGGGCCAGGCCTCGGCGGTCCAGCCGACGTCGGTTCCGAACGACCACTCGTCGTTGCCCTTGGGCTTGTACCAGGTGGACGGGTCGAACAGGTTGCTCGAGTAGATGACCGGCAGGTAGAGGCCTGCCTTTAGCTTGCCTACGGCGAAGGTCGGCTGGATGACCGCCTTGGCCCAGGTCTCGCCGTTGATAGTTATCGAGCCAATCTCCATGCCGAGCACGTCGCGGAGCCATTCGGCGACCTTGCCGCCGACCGCCGACGCGGCTTCGTCCGCGGTATCGTCCGCGCGGCCGTCCTCGGCCTCGGGCGCCTCCGCCGGCGAGAAGTCCGACGCGAGCGCGTCGGTCGGGGCGGTCGTCTCCGGGGCCTCGTCGGCCTTCGCTTCCTCTGCCGGCGGCTCGTCCTCGGCCTGCGCGGGCATGCGCTCGACCGGGATGTCGAGTCCCGAGTACTCCTCGGCGAACTGCTCGTCGCTATACGGGGCCGCGGTCAGGCCCTTGAAGAAGTCGGCGAACTGGCCCGCCCCGACCATGATGGCGTCCGCTATCGCGTCGCCTTCGCCGCGCCTTCCGAATTCGACCTTGCCCCTGGCGACGAGGAGCATCGCCTTGGCGCCCTCCTCGAACGACATCGAGAAATCGGTGCCGCGGACGCCCGCGACGGTAGTCGAGGTGTAGATCGTGTACTGGGAGCCCTTGGCCGCTACCGCCCTGATCTTGCCGGAGGCGATAGTGAAGGCGTTCTGGTCCTTCTGCGGGGTAGCCAGGCCGTCGACCCTGAAGCTCGTCATCTTGGCGAGCTTGACGACGGTGCCGTTCGGCTTGAGCCTGAGCTCGACACTCGTGTCGGCGCCGGTCCTGACCGTCGCGCCGACCGGGATCGCGTCGCCTTCCATCACCGATCCCGTCGCGTAGCTATAGACCGTCGAATCCGGATACACGACGTCCAGGTTGTCGCCGTCGACGAATTCGAGGACGAGCGATTGCGGCGCCTGCGCGAAGGCGGCGGCCGCGAAGGCGATGGCAAAGGCCGTCGCCAGTATCGTCTTTATTGGGCGCATTCGGTTCCTCCTCTTGCCGTCAGAATTTGATCGAGCTCTGCAGGCTCGAGGTCACGTCGAAGCCGTTCTCGGCCTCGGGGTTGTAGCTCAGGTTGTACAGCAGGGTGAAGACGGCCGCTCCGGTCTTGTAGTTGAAGGCCGCGGAGATGACCGCGTCGTTCGGGTCGACGAGGTCGGCGAAGAAGCCGCTCTCGCGCCCGATGAAGTACTTGTCGTACGAGCCGGTGACGAAGAAGCCGCCGAGCACGCCCTCGGCCATGCCGACGACGCCGCGGAGGTGCGGGTATTCCGCGCCGTTATCGCTCTCGACGGCGGGAGCCGCCTTGAAGGGGCCGTCGACCGATACGGAGAAGTACAGCTTGTCCTCGAAGAGGCTGGCGCCGGCCTTGGCCAGCCATCCGGCCATGCCCTCGCCGGTCGGCTCGCTCTCCATCAGCGCCGCCTTCTGGGTGCGGAACAGGTCGTAGTTGGCGTCGAAGTACACCGGGGAGAAGCCGGCGCCGAGGACGCGCAGCTGGGCCGCGTAGGTGATCACGCCGACGAGCCGGCCGCCGGCGCCGACCATGAAGCCGGTCCGGCCCTTGGGCTCGAAGGCCAGCTCGGTGAACGCGGCGAGCGGGAAGGCCTGGCCGGTCAGTATCGGCAGGAAGACGTCGGCGCCGTAGGCGAGCACCGGCGAGAACGTATCGCCCGAGACGAAGTTGGCGACGCCGCGATCCATAGCCATCGTCGCGCCGACCTGCAGGTTCTCGAGGATGGGCATGCCCGTCGACACGAGTGGCCTGGCGAAGAGCCGGCCGCCGAACACGTCGAGCCTGGCCAGGTTGCCCGTCAGCAGCTCGATACCGACGTACGGGAAGCCGAAGAGCGCGCCGTCGACGCCGACGTCCAGCCCGAAGATGCGCTGGCTCGGCAGGAAGCGGGTGTTCGAGTACTCGCCGACTATGAAGCCGTTGCCGAGCGTCAGGTCGTCGATCGAGCCGAGCTTGGCGTAGAGCGGGTCTCCCCTCAATCCGTAGCGCACGTACATGATCTTGGGCAGGTACAGGTCGAGCAGCGTCTTGCCCGAGCCCTCGTAGTCCGGCACCCAGTCGCCGGGGAAGACGGCAAGCGCCGTGTCGGCGTCCGGCATCAGCTTGAAGCGCATGGTCAGGTCGAAGCCTACGCCGAACGGCCCCAGGGCCAGGTCGGGCTGGAAGCCGAGGCTGTTCCAGGTCTCGGGCTGGCCGTCGGCGTCGATGAGCACGTCGGTCCCCAACGATATGCCCGCCTCGAATCCGAGCCCCCCGGCGTCCTCGCCGAAGGCGAGAGGGATGGATATGGTCACTATCATGAATACTATCAGGAATTTTCGCATCGCTCGCTCCTCCTAATCCATGAGTATCTCAGTGCGACACTGGCTAGTATAGCCCTTTTTGACTATAAAATCACCACGTGCTATGCTCGGGGCCCGTCGAGTGGGTCGACGAAAGGCGGGAATACATGCAGTTCTTCGAGAGGATCGAGGCGGCTCGGGCGGAGCGGGGCACGGCCCTGTGCGTCGGATTGGATCCCAGGCTCGGGCCGGGCGAGGGGCCGGACGACTTGTTCAGGCGATCGATAGCCATCGCCGAGGCGACGGCCAGGTACGCGGCCTGCTTCAAGCCGAACGCGGCGTTCTACGAGGCCTTCGGCGCCGCCGGGCTGGACGCGCTGGTACGACTCGTCAAGGCGATCCCGGGCGGGGTGCCGGTCCTGCTGGACGCCAAGCGATGCGATATCGGCTCGACCGCGGAAGCCTACGCGAAGGCGTGCTTCGAGGCCATCGGCGCCGACGCGGTGACGCTCAGCCCCTATATGGGGCGCGACGCGGTCGATCCCTTCCTGGCCTATCCCGACAAGGCGGTCTTCCTGCTCGCCAGGACGAGCAACCCCCGGGCCGGAGTCTTCCAGGACGTCGACGTGGCCGGCGAGAGCCTCTACGCCCGCGTGGCGGCCGAATGCGCCTCGTGGTCCGACCGCGTCGGGCTCGTCGCGGCCGGGAACGACCCGCACGGCCTGTCGGTAGTCAGGAAGGCCGCGCCGGGCGCCTGGCTGCTGGCCCCGGGCATCGGCGCCCAGGGCGGCGACATCGCCGAGGCCTGGAGGGCGGGCGCTCGGGCCGACGGCGCCGGCGTCCTGCCGGTGGCCGCGAGGTCCGTTGCCGAGGCGCCCGATCCGGCCGAGGCCGCGGCGGGCTTGGTAGCCGCGATGCGCGAGGCGGCCGAGGGAGGCGCTCGCGTCGCGGTCCCCGGCTACGACCGGGAGAGCCTCTTGAAGCGATCGATACTGCGCGGCCTCGTCGAGACCGGCTGCTTCAAGACGGGCTCGTTCACGCTCAAGAGCGGCAAGACCTCGCCGTTCTACATCGACCTGCGGCGCGTCATCTCCGACCCGGCGCTGCTCGACCTGGTCGCCTCGGCCTACGCGATGGCGGCCGAGGGCGCGGACTACGACCGCGTAGCCGGCATCCCGGCGGCGGCCCTCCCGTTGGCCACCGCCGCCTCGCTCAAGCTGCGCTCGCCGATGGTATGGCCGCGCATGCCGGCCAAGGACCACGGCACCGGCGTCCGCGTCGAGGGCGCGTTCGAGGCCGGCGAGCGGGTCCTGCTGCTCGACGACCTGATAACGACCGGCGCGTCGAAGCTCGAGGCGATCGAGATACTGCGCGGCGAGGGCCTCGTCGTCGAGGAGCTGGTCGTCTTGATAGAGCGCGGCAAGCGGGGGCGGAAGGACATGGAGTCGTGCGGCGTCAGGCTACGCGCGTTCATGCACGTCAGGGAGCTCATAGCGCTGTGCCGCGAGACGGGCCTGATAGACGACGGCGAGCGGGACCGGCTCGAGGCCTTCGTCGATAGCGAATAGGCGGAACCGACGGGCGGGGGCCGACTAGTCCGCCCGCCCGTCCCTGGCGAGTATCTGCTCCAGGCTGACGCCCGTCAGGTACGCGTCGATGTGATCGGACAGCTCGCGCCAGACCTTGCCGGCCGCGCAGCGATCGATCCGGTCGCATTGCGCCTCGTCGCCGTCGCCGGAACAGGCGGCCAGCTCGACTCCCTCGCCGGAAGCCATTACGATATCCTTGAGGAGTATCGAGGATAGCGGCCTCGCGAAGACGAAGCCGCCGCCCGGCCCTCGGATCGACCGGATGATCCCGGCTTTCTTGAGCCTGAAGAAGATCTGCTCGAGGAATTCGGCCGAAAGGCCCTCCTCGTCGCCGATGGTCTTGATCGAGACGGGGGCTGACCCGTCGCTCAGCCTGGCGAGGGCCACGACCGCCCTGAGAGCGTACCGGCCCTTCGTCGTTATCCTCATGTGTACTCTCCTCAAAGCGGCGCGCTCACGCTCGGGATAGCGTCCGCGCCGATGATCCTATACGCTTCGAGCCGAAAAATCAAAGGCGTACCGTCGCGGATGGCCTCGTCCATCGGAGCGTCCCGCCGCGGACCCGCCGATACTGCTTGCATAATCATAGTATAGATTGTATATTTATTCCGTAGTCGCTCAGGCGCTACGATCGGCCCCGTGGTTTACCTCCTTTTTCCACGGGGCCTTCCTATATCCTGACGGCGGATCTGTTTACAGGCGAATTACTATATTAAAAACCTTATATTCTTGACTTAACCAAGCGCTTTTGACTATTCTTCACTTCTATGTAGGGATTGTATCTATACTTTTCGCACGAGAGGTGTTACATGGCACGATTCAAGGTTTCGTACGCTCCGTCCGTGCGAAGGCTCCCCTCGTATCTGCTGCTCGCGAAGCAGGCCCAGGACCACGGAGACGAATACATATCGGGCACGATGATAGCGATCGAGCTGAACCTCGAGCCGATACAGGTTCGTAAGGATCTGTCGATAACCGGAATCGTCGGAAAGCCTAAGCGCGGCTATCCCGTAGGGCCCCTTATCGCGGCCATCGAGTCGTACCTGAACTGGGATACGCGCGTGGACGCGGTCGTGGTCGGAGCGGGTAACCTCGGAAGCGCCCTGACCGGCTTCCCGGGCTTCAAGCAGCACGGGCTCCATATCGTGGCCGGCTTCGACGCCGATCCCGAGAAGGTCGGCGCGACCATCTACGATACGCCCATCTACGCGATGGATAAGCTCGACGAACGCGTCCAGTCCCTCGGGGTAACGGTAGCCGTCCTGACGGTTCCTTCCGCCTACGCCCAGGATATAGCGACCAGGCTCGTCGCCGCGGGCATTACCGCGATCTGGAACTTCACCAACGTCAAGCTCAAGGTTCCCGACGAGGTGATCGTGCAGAACGAGGACCTGTCGTCCGGCTACGCCATGCTGTCGATCAAGCGTCATCTGCGCAGTCTGATGAAGACCGCCGATGCCGAGTGACAAGGACCTGGAGCAAGCCGGGTTCTTCGCCAATAGGCTCCTGAAGCGCGATCGGCACCTGCGTAAATGGGCCCGCAGGACCGATACGAACTGCTATCGCGTCTATGACCGCGATATCCCCGAACTGCCGCTATCCCTCGACCGCTACGGCGACGCGGCTGTCCTATACCTGTACGAGCGGCCCTACGACAAGCCCGAGGCCGAGGAGCGCGCCTGGCTCGAGCTGATGGCCGAGGCCGCCTCGGCCGCGCTCGATATAGACCCCGGCTCGGTCGCGGTCAAGACGCGCCGGAGGCTCGGCGTGGACAGGCAGTACGGCAAGTCCGACGACGACGACGGATCGTACGTCCGGCCGGGCTCGTCGTCGGGCCCCGGCGAGCTCGTGGTCAAGGAGAACGGGCTGTCGTTCATCGTCAATACCAGGGACTACATAGATACCGGGCTCTTCATGGACCATAGGCCGGCCAGGCAGATGATACGGAGCCGGTCCGACGGCAAGCGCGTGCTCAACCTTTTCTGCTATACGGGCAGTTTCTCGGTCTACGCGCTGGCCGGCGGAGCCTCCGAGACGGTGGGCGTCGACCTGTCGTCGACTTATCTCGCCTGGGCCGAGCGCAATATAGCCGTCAACGGCCTCGACGCCGGGCGCTACCGCGGCGTCCGAGCCGACGCGTCCGCCTTCCCGTCGGAGGCCGCCTCCCGGGGCGAGCGCTTCGACCTTATAATCCTCGACCCGCCTACCTTCTCGAATTCGAAACGCATGGACGGATACCTGGATACGGCCAGGCATTGGCCCGGGCTCGTCTCGGGATGCCTCGCCGCGCTCGCCCCCGACGGCGTCATCCTGTTCTCTACCAACGCGCGGGGGCTGCGTTTCGACGCGTCGCAGGTGCCCGGCGCCGCCGCCGACGATATCAGCGATTCCACGGTCCCGGAGGATTTCAGGGGACATCCGCACCGGACCTGGCTCGTTCGCCACGCGTGAGCGCTAGCCTCGTGTCCAGGCCCGGTTTCAGTAATACTTCTTTTTAGCGTATTGCTTGCATATACAGTACTCGAACGCTATTATGTGCGGATAATGCTGTTTATCGCATGAAATAGCGTAATGAGGTGTGCGTATGAAGAAGTCGCGGATTCTAATCGGACTGCTATTAACCCTGATCGCCGTTCCGGTATTCGCCTCGACCGGAGGCGATATCGGAGAAGGCCAGACGACGCTGGTCATCCAGATCGGCGTCATCCTGTTCGCGGCGAAGCTCGGCGGCATACTCGCCCAGAAGGCCGGCATCCCGACGGTGCTAGGCGAGCTGATGTCCGGCATCCTGATCGGCCCCTACGCGCTCGGCGCCCTGGCCCTGCCGGGATTCCCCCAGGGACTGTTCGTCAAGACGGTTACGGAGATACCCGTCAGCCCGGAGCTGTACGGTATCGCCACCATCGCCTCCATTATATTGCTGTTCGTATCGGGCCTCGAGACCGACCTCGGCCTATTCCTGAAGTATTCCGTAGCCGGCAGCATCGTCGGCCTGGGCGGCGTGCTGTTCTCGTTCGCCGCCGGCGACCTCGTCGGCACGCTGATGCTCGGCGGCTCGTTCATGGCGCCGAGGAACCTGTTCCTCGGCATCCTGTCCACGGCGACCAGCGTCGGCATCACCGCGAGGATACTGTCCGACCGCAAGAAGATGGACAGCCCGGAGGGCGTGACCATACTGGCCGCGGCCGTCCTGGACGACGTGCTCGGCATCGTGGTGCTCGCCGTGGTGCTCGGCATCGCGAGCGCGGCCGGTACGTCGGGCGGATCGGTCCAATGGAGCCGGATAGGGATCATCGCCGCCAGGGCCTTCGGCATCTGGCTCGGCATCACGGCGCTCGGGCTGATACTGTCCAAGCGCATAGCGGCCGTGCTCAAGCAGTTCAAGCACGCGAGCGCCTTCTCGATCATGGCCCTCGGCCTTGCGATGCTGCTGTCCGGCTTCTTCGAGCGCGAGGGCCTGGCGATGATCATAGGCGCCTACATCACCGGACTGTCGCTGTCCAAGACCGATATCAGCCACATCATCATCGAGAAGGTCCACGTGCTCTACGAGTTCTTCGTGCCCGTGTTCTTCGCGGTGATGGGCATGATGGTCGACCTGCGCGAGCTCGCCTCGCTCCAGGTGATCGCCGTGGGGCTGGTCTTCACCGTCGTCAGCATACTGGCCAAGGTGCTCGGCTGCGGGCTTCCGGCGCTGTTCACCGGCTTCAACCTCAAGGGCGCGCTCCGGATAGGCACCGGCATGGTCCCGCGCGGCGAGGTCGCGCTGATCGTCGCCGGCATCGGCGTGACCAACGGCCTGCTCGACGGCGGCCTATTCGGCATCGCCATAATGATGACGCTGCTGACGACCCTCGTCGCGCCGTTCGGGCTGTCTGCGACGCTACGCGTGCCCGGGGCCGGCACGAGGGACCCGAAGGCCTCCGGCGAGTCTAAGTCGGTCGACTTCGACTTCCCGTCCGAGGACGTAGCCCTGCTCGTCACCGATACGATGACGCACGAGCTGCAGGCCGAGGGCTACTTCGTCAGGACCATGGACATCGAGGAGGGCATAGCCCAGGTCAGGCGCGACGACCTGGCCTTCTCGATGCGGCTCGACGGCTCGCGGCTGAGCGTCCAGGCCCCCGAGAAGACGCTGTCTATAGTCAGGACCTCGGTGTTCGAGGCGGTGGCGGCGCTGAACCAGAATTTCGCCAGGCTCAAGTCCGACTTCGACCCGGCGAGCATCCAGCGGGACGACTCGGGCGAGGCCGTGCCGCTCGGCAGGTCGGAGGCCAAGGCGGTCTGCCCGTCGTGCGTCGCGCTCGACCTGAAGGCCGATACCAAGGAAGGGGCCATACGCGAGCTGCTCGAGCTGATGGCCGGTAACGGGCTGATCGACGATACGGAGCAGGCCTTCTCCGACATCGTAGAGCGCGAGCGCTCGATGAGCACCGGCATGCAACACGGCATAGCCCTGCCGCACGCCAAGACCGACGCCGTGACCGCGATGGCCGCGTCGATCGGCATCAAGCGAGACGGGCTCGCGTTCGACTCGCTCGACGGCCAGCCGGCCAGGATCATCGTGCTGCTGACGACGCCTAAGAAGAACCCGGGAGCCCATATCCAGTTCCTCGCCGGGGTGGGGGCCGCCCTCAAGGACGAGCGGCGCAGGCAGCAGATACTCGAGGCCGCGAGCGCCGAGGACGTGATCAGGCTGATGGGCGTCTAGCGGCCGTCAGTCCCACCATACCCGGCCGACGTGGTCTGGGCGGAACGCGGCGCTCTGGTGCCGTATCACCGCCCCGGTCCTGGCCTCTGGCGCCATCGCCTTGACGCGCGCCGATAGTAGCGACAGCGTCGCGCCGGACGCCGAGTCCTCGTCGAACACCAGGATGCCCGATCCCGCGCCGTACGAGCGTATCTTCCGCTCGTCGCGGGCCGATACGACCGGCTCGGCGTCGTTGCGCTTGAACATGCTGAAGCGCAGGAACCACAGCTCGCAGCCGAGCAGCTCCGCCAGGAATAGCCCCGCCATGATGGCGCCGTGGGCGGCCCCGATCGCCAGGCTCGGCCTGCCGGCCTTGAGCACCGAGCTGGCCAGGGCCCTGACCTTGGCCGGCTCGGCGGCCCGCCAGGTGTACTTATCTCGCCTGGAGGTGTAGACGAAGCCCCCTATCCCGTGAGGCAGGCTCGAGCCGTAGGCGGCCGCCAGCCCGCCGAAGGCCGGGTCGAGGGCGTAGGCGGCCCTGGCCAGGGCTATGGAGCGCTCGAGCGTCGCGAAGGCCTCGTCCCTATCCTCGTCGCTATAGCGGACGACGGGCTCGGCGGCCTGGTCGACCTCGAAGTACTCGGTCGGGTGCAGGGGCAGGCCGAACTGGACGCATACGGAATGGTTGAGCGCCACGTTTACGATGGCCGGGGCCAGCACGAACAGCTCGCCGGCGGCGGCCCAGGTCCGCCGACGCTCGCGCTCGTCGTCGCCGTGGCCGCCTGAAGCCGCCCGGGCGGACAGGAGCGATACGAGCTCGGCCGATCGACCTATGACCTCGGCGTAGGGACGCTCGAAGTCCATCGCGTCCGGGGCCTCGTCCCAATCGCAGGACAGGAACTCGTCTATCATGGCGTAAGTATACCCTCCGCGCGGCGCTCTCGTCCAAGCCGGGCGAAGGCTTCGTCGAGCTGAAGCTCGCTTGCGGCCGCGGCGCCGCCATGCTATAGTGGCCTCGTGAATAGTATGACCCGTTCGATAGACCTCCAGGATGTCCTGGCCGTCCGCTCCGGAAGCGGCGCTCTTGTCCATAGGGGAGGTCCGCTCGAAACGGGGAATGGAGATATTTGAGATATCAAGTATCCTATACCGAGCCGCGCGGCCCATGACGGGATCGCGCGGTTTTTTTTAGCGTCGAACCGATCCTGGGCGCTCGGCCGATGGTAACGAAAGGAACATCGGATGGCTATCATGGAGATCATAGGGCTCAGCAAGGATTTCGGCGGCACGCCGGTCCTTACGGACGTATCGCTGGTCATAGAGCCCGGCGAGAAGGCGGCGCTGGTAGGACGGAACGGCTGCGGCAAGACGACCCTGCTGCGCATAGCGATGGGTCTGGACGACGACTACAAGGGCGTCGTGCGCACGGCGCCAGGAGCGCGCCTGGCCTACGTGCGGCAGAAGGCGCCCGATTTCAAGCCTGGCGAGAGCGCGGCCGCCTACGTGTGCCGCGACGCGCTCGAGCGGCGCGCCGAGCTCGACAGGCTCGCCGAGACCATGGCCGGCGACGACGGCCGGGCGGCGGCCGAAGCCCTGGCCCGTTACGCGGCCCTGCGCGAGGCCTACGACGACGACGGCGGCGACGAAGCCGAGGAAGCGGCGGACAGGCTGCTCCATAAGGCCGGCCTCGGGCACAGGGCGGACGCCCCTGCCGAGACGCTGTCCGGAGGCGAGAAGAACGTGCTGGCCCTCGTCCGCGCCGTTAGGCGCATGCCCGACCTGCTCGTGCTCGACGAGCCGGGCAACCACCTGGACATGGCGGGCCTGGCCTGGCTCGAGGATTTCATAGCGACGCTGCCCTGCGCTGTGCTGCTAGTCTCCCACGACCGGCGCATGCTCGACAAGGTGGCCGCCTCGGTGCTCGAGCTCGAGGGCGGCCGCGTCGCTCGCTACTCGGGTAACTACTCGGCCTACCGGCTCGAGCGCCTCAAGCAGGCGGCGGGGCAGGGACAGGACTGGCAGGCCGACCGCAAGCGCATCGAGCGGCTCGAGGCCCTCGTACGGCGCTTCGCCGACATCGCTCGCTCGAGGCCCGACCCGGCCTGGGGCAAGCGCCTGAGGGCCAAGCGCAGCCAGCTGGAGCGCGTCAAGGCCGAGGCTACCGAGCGGCCCGACCTCGGCAACCGCGACGCCCGCGTCAGCTTCCTCGGCGAGGCGTCGAAGGCCGACCTGGCCCTGCGCGTCGAAGGGTACTCGAAGGCCTACGGCGACCGCGTCATCCTCGAGCCGTCGGGCTTCACCGTGATGAACGGCGAGCGGGTCGCCCTCGTCGGGCCGAACGGCTCGGGCAAGACGAGCCTCGTGCGGGATATCGTCGAGCTCGGGTCGTGGGACGACGGTCGCCTGCGCGTCGGGCCGAGCATGGTCGTCGGCTACTGCGCCCAGGCCCAGGAGGTCTTCGACCCCGGCCGCACCGTCGAGGAGGAGTTCCTCAAGATCCTGCCGACGCGCAAGGACGCCCTGGCCCATCTCGGGCGCTTCCTGTTCTCGTGGGACGACCTGGGCAAGCGCGTGTCCAGCCTCTCCGGCGGCGAGCTCAACCGCCTCCAGCTGGCCAGGGCCTCGGCGATGCGGGCGAATTTCCTTATATTGGACGAGCCGACCAACCACCTCGACATACCGACGCGCGAGGCGGTCGAGGACGCCCTGGCCGACTTCGACGGAACGGTCCTCGTCGTATCGCACGACCGCTATTTCATAGAGAAGGTGGCCGAGCGCATCGTGTTCATCGACGGGCGCCGCCTAGTCGAGTACGAGGGAGGCTTCGCCGAGTACTGGCGCGACGTGGGCTCGGCCGGAGCGGCCGCCGGACGGCGGCCCGTCGCGCGGGGCCTCGAGGGACGCGGCAGGGCGACGGTAGCGGGCGGCCCGGCGCGGGGCGCGGCGCGAGGCGCGGGCGTGAGCGACGGCCTCGAGTCGAGGATAGAGGCGATGGAGCGCGAGAAGGAACGGCTCGAGCGGGCCTCGGCCGCCGCGTTCGACGAGCGCGACTTCAAGAAGGCCAAGGCCGTAGCCGCGGAGCTCGAGCGCCATAACGCCGTGCTTCAGAAGTTGTGGGCCGAGTACGTAGGATGAGCGCCGCTGGCGAGCGCCGCTGGCG
>ERZ795053.1090-NODE-1090-length-34795-cov-9.245884_pt1 | contig 34795 bp, 31 predicted proteins | sample MGYA00375137_ERZ795053 | MGnify/ENA primary metagenome ERZ795053 (study PRJEB30182, sample SAMN05720284) | activated sludge metagenome | isolation source: Anaerobic digester | place: Hong Kong | collected 2014-12-17 ...
GGACCAGCCGTCGAGCAACTCCTTCCCCCACATGGTCGTGCCGCGGTTTCCGGTGCCGACGAGGGCGTAGCGTCGCTTGCTGGGCATGGGGGTCACCTGTCTCGGGGCCGTGCCGGTGCGCGGGAGACGCGCCCGGGCCATCCGGCCGATCCGTCCCGAAGGACACCTGGGTCTCGGAGCGCTCGCGACACGGGCCGACGCGCTCAGCAGACCGTCCGGAACCGCTCGACGCAGGTGGCGAGCACCTCGTCGCCGGGGCGGCTCCACCAATGGTCGGAGAAGATCTCGACCTCCTGGGCGCCGTGGAAGCCGGCCGCCTCGATCATGGCCCGGAAGGCCGGCAGGTCGATGACGCCGTCGCCCATCATGCCGCGGTCGTTCAGCAGGTCGCCGGTGGGCACCAGCCAGTCGCAGATGTGGTGGGCGAGGATCGCGCCCATGCGCCCGGCGCGGGCGATCTGGTTGGCGAGGTCGGGCTCCCACCAGACGTGATAGACGTCGATGGCCGCGCCGATGCCGCCGCCACCGATCGCCGCGGCCATGTCGAGCGCCTGTTCGAGCGAGTTCACGCAGGAGCGGTCGGCGGCGTACATGGGATGCAGCGGCTCGATGGCGATCGGCACGCCGGCGGCGCGGGCATGGGGCATCAGGGCGGCGAGGCCGTCCGCCACCATCCTGCGCGCCTCGGGGAGATCCTTCGACCCGGCGGGCAGGCCGCCGCAGACCATGACGAGGCAGTCGGCGCCGAGTTCTGCCGCCTCGTCGACGGCGCGGCGATTGTCGTCGAGCGCCCGGGCGCGTCCCTCGGCGTCGGGCGCGGGGAAGAAGCCGCCGCGGCAGAGACCGGTGAGCTTCAGGCCGTTGGCGCGGACGATCCGGGCGGCCTCCGCGAGGCCGGTATCCGCGATCTGGTCGCGCCAGGGGCAGATGGTGGTGATGCCGTGGCGCAGGCAGGCATCGACCGCTTCGGCGAAGCGCCATTGCTTGCGCAGGGTGGCGAGGTTGATCGAGAGGCCGTCGAGATCCGCCACTACGCCACCCCGTGCACGGCGAGCACCCGCTTCATCCGCAGCACCGCCGCGTCCGGGTCGGCGAGGACGCGGGCGCGGTCGGCGAGGCGGAAGAGTTCGGCGAGATGCTGGAGCGAGCGGGCGCTCTGCTGGCCGCCGATCATCACGAAATGGTCCTGCAGGCCGTTGAGATAGGCGAGGAAGACCACGCCGGTCTTGTAGAAGCGGGTCGGCGCCGCGAAGATGTGGCGCGAGAGCGGGACGGTGGGCTCCAGCAGGTCGAAGAATTCGTTCTCGCTGCCGCGGCCGAGCGCGTCGAGCGCCGCCGAGGCGACCGGGGCGATGGCGTCGAAGATGCCGAGCAGCGCGTCGGAATGCCCCGCCTCGTCGCCGGCGATCAGCTCGGCATAGTTGAAGTCGTCGCCGGTATACATGCGCACGCCCTCGGGCAGGCGGCGGCGCATGGCGATCTCCTTCTCCTTGGAGAGCAGCGAGACCTTGATCCCGTCGACCCTGGCGGCATTGGCCGCGATCGCCTCGAGGCAGGTCTCCATCGCCGCCATGTGGTCGGCATTGCCCCAGTAGCCGGCGAGCGCGGGGTCGAACATCTCGCCGAGCCAGTGGATGATCACCGGCCGGCGCACCTGGGAAAGGATGCGGTCGTAGACGCGCAGGTAGTCGTCGGGCCCCGTCGCGGCGGCGGCGAGCGCGCGGCTCGCCATCAGGATCACCCGGCCGCCGGCGTCCTCGACCATGGCGACCTGCTCCTCATAGGCGCGCAGCACATCGTCGATGGTGACCTCCGGGCCGGGCACGAGATGGTCGGTGCCGGCGCCGCAGGCGATCAGCGCGTCGTCGCGGCTGCGCGCCTCGGCCAGCGCCCGGCGGATCAGTTCCTGCGCCTCCGGCCAGCCGAGCCCCATGCCGCGCTGGGCGGTATCCATCGCCTCGGCGACGCCGAGCCCGAGGTCCCAGAGCCGGTGGCGGAAGGCGAGCGTGCGGTCCCAGTCGATCGCCGGGGTAAGCCAGGGGTCGTTGTCGGCCAGCGGGTCGGCGACGACATGGGCCGCGCCATAGGCGATGCGCGGGAAGGCCGCCGCCTCGCGCCGGGCGAGCGGGACCGGGGTGCCGGTGAGCTCGTAGGGGACGATGGCGCCGTTCTGCGGCAGGTCGATGCTGGCCATGCCTCAATACTCCAGCGCGGGCACGTCGAGCCAGCGGCGCTCGGCCCACGACTTCAGGCCGAGCTCGGCGAGCTGCACGCCCTTGGCGCCGGCCTCGAGGCCGTAGGGCCAGGGTCCGTCCTCGGCGACGTGGCGCAGGAACATCTCCCATTGCGCCTTGAAGCCGTTGTCGTAGGTGGCGGTATCGGGCACCTCCTCCCACTGGTCGAAGAAGTTCATGGTCTGCGGCTGGTCGGGGTTCCAGACCGGCTTGGGCGTGTTGACGCGCGCCTGACTCCAGCATTTCGTCAGGCCCGCGACCGCCGAGCCGTGGGTGCCGTCGACCTGGAAGGTCACCAGGTCGTCGCGCCGGACGCGCACGGCCCAGGAGGAGTTGAACTGGGCGATGACGCCGTTCTCGAGCTCGAAGGTGGCATAGGCGGCGTCGTCGGCGTCGCAAGCGTAGGGTCGGCCGCTCTCGTCGATGCGCTCGGGGATGTGGGTCGCCCCGAGGCAGGAGACCGCCTTCACCTCGCCGAACAGGCCGTCGATCACGTAGCGCCAGTGGCAGAGCATGTCGAGGATGATGCCGCCGCCATCCGCCTTGCGGTAGTTCCAGGACGGGCGCTGCGGGTCGACGCCCCAGTCGCCCTCGAAGACCCAGTAGCCGAACTCGCAGCGCACCGAGAGCATGCGGCCGAAGAAGCCCGAATCGCGCAGGATGCGGAGCTTCTGCAGACCCGGCAGGAACAGCTTGTCCTGCACCACGCCGTGCCGGAGGCCGGAGGCGCGCGCCTTGCCGGCAAGCGCCACTGCCACGGCGAGGTCGTCGGAGATCGGCTTCTCGCTGTAGATGTGCTTGCCGGCGTCGAGCGCCTTCGACAGCAGGTCGGCGCGCATCAGCGTGGTGCCGGCATCGAAGAAGATCGTGTCGTCGGGATTGGCGAGCGCGGCATCGAGGTCGGCGGACCAGCGCTCGATGCCGTGGCGGCGGGCCAGCGCCTCGATCTTCTCGGGATTGCGGCCGACGATGATCGGATCGACCTGGAGCCGCCGTCCCGAGGCGAGCGCGATTCCGCCCTGGTCCCGGATGGCCAGGATCGAGCGCACCAGATGCTGATTGTAGCCCATGCGCCCGGTGACACCGTGCATGATGATGCCGATGCGGTCCATGTCGTCCCTCCCCTGCGCGATTCGATGTGTAACTGTTTAGTTACTAACTGGCAGGAGACGGGCGGCTTGTCAACAGGAAGCTAGCCGGGCGCGGCGCGGACCGAGGCGAGCACCACGTGGACCACGTGCTTTTCCCAGGCCGCCAGCTGGGCCTCCTCGCCGAGCGTGCGGTCGAAGATCACCGAGAGCGTGTACTGGTTCGACAGGTAGAAGACCGAGAGCGAGGCGATGGTCAGGTAGACATGCAGCGGGTCGAGCCCGGTGGCGAAGACGCCGCTGCGCGCGCCGCGGTCGAGCACCGAGGCGAGCTGGTCGACCAGATGGGTATGCATCTTGCGGATGCGCCTGGAGCCCTTGAGGAAGCGGGCGCGCAGCAGGTTCTCGGTATTGAGCAGGCTGATGAGCTCGGGATGGGCGACGAAATAGCGCCAGGTGAAGAGCGCCAGTTCGCGCAGCCCCTCCTCCGGGTCGCGGCGACCGAGGTCGAGGGTCATCTCCGCATCGCGGATGCGGCCGTAGGCCTCCTCGAGCACGACGAGGTAGAGCGCCTCCTTGTCGCCGAAGTAGTGGTAGAGCATGCGCTTGTTGGTTCCGGCCCGTGCCGCGATCGAATCGACCCGCGCGCCGCCGAAGCCCTTTTCGGCGAATTCCCGCGTCGCGGCTTCCAGGATCGCGGCGCTGGTGCGCTCGGGGTCGCGGAGGGCCGGCCGCGCTTCGGCGGTGCCGTCCTGCGGCTGGTCAGAAGAATCATCGGCTTGCATCGGCGTTCCTGCGTCGCGGCCCGGGCCGGGCGGCCGCGGATGGCGGTCACGGCCGGGCATGGCTGTCGATCTTTTGCTATGCAATGCGCAAGGCGCTTGACAAGTGTCATGTCCTACGCGTAATAAGTAACCAAATAGTTATTCGCCGTCGAAACGGCACGGCATCACCGCCCGGCGGGGGCGGTCGCAAGGGGAGGACATCCGTTCATGACCATTCGTATCGACAGGCGCGGGGTACTCGCGGGAGCCGCGGCGTTCGGATCGCTCGGGGCCCTGGGCATTCCGGCCGCCCGGGCGCAGGACGCCCGGATCCGCCTGCTCTGGTGGGGGTCGCAGAACCGCAACGAGCGCACCGCGGCGGTGATCGATCTCTTCACCGGCGCCAATCCGGGCGTCGCGGTCGAGGGGGAAAGCGCCGGCTGGGATGCCTATTGGGCGCGGCTCGCCACCCAGACCGCCGGCGGCAATGCCCCCGACGTCATGCAGATGGATTACCGCTACATCTTCGAATACGCGCGCCGCGGCGTCCTGCTCGCGCTCGACGACGCGATGGCCGACGGCGCGCTCGATCTCTCGGGATTCTCCCAGGAGGCGATCGCCGGCGGCCAGGTCGACGGCAAGACCTACGGCGTCAGCCTCGGCGCCAATTCGAGCACGATGATCGTGAGCCAGGCGGCCTTCGAGGAGGCCGGGGTGGCCCTGCCCGAGAAGGGCATCACCTGGGACGATTTCGCGGCCCGCGCCGCCGAACTGACCGAGAAGGCCGGAAAGCGGGGCTTCTATGGCTCGGCCGATGCCGGGGGCCTCGAGCCCACCTTCGAGGGCTGGCTGCGCCAACGCGGCAAGGCACTCTACGACGCCGAGAGCAAGCTGGGCTTCGACGCGGAGGACGCGACCGCATGGTTCGCCATGTGGCAGGCGATGCGCGAGAGCGGCGCCTGCGTTCCGGCGGACTTGCAGGCGCTCGACCAGCTCAACATCGAGACCAGCATGGTCTCGCTCGGCCACGCCGGGGTATCCTTCGCCCATTCCAACCAGATCGTCGGCTACCAGGGGATGAGCCAGACGCCGCTCGTCATGGTGCCCTACCCCATCGGCGGCCCGGATTCGAAGCCCGGCCAGTACCTCAAGCCGTCGATGTTCTTCAGCCTGTCGGCCAACAGCGGCGTTCCGGCGGAAGCCGCGGGTTTCGTCAGCTTCTTCGTCAACGATCCCGCCGCAACCGAAGTGCTCGGCGTGGAGAGGGGCGTGCCCGAATCGGCGCCGGTGCGGGAGTCGCTCAAGGCCTCGCTCGACGCGCTCGGGCAGGCGCAGATCGACTATATCGAGAGCCTCGGCGACCTCGCCGGCCCGCTGCCGCCGCCGCCGCCCGCCGGAGCCGGCGAGATCCAGTTCGCGCTGAAGCGGATCAACGAGGAAGTCGGTTTCGGCACGCCGCCGGAAGCGGGCGCCGAGGCGCTGATCTCCGAGGCCACCGCAATCCTCGAACGGGGCTGAGCCGATGGAAAGGCCGCAGGCCATGCCCGCGCCCGCCGCCGCGGGCGCGGCGGGGGCGGAACGCGCCGGCCGGTTCGCCCGGTTCTGGTCGGCGAACGGCGCGGGCTACATGTTCCTGGCCCCCTGGCTGATCGGCTTCATGGTGCTGACGGCCGGGCCGGCGCTGATCTCGCTCTACCTCTCGCTCACCGATTTCGACCTGCTGCGCCCGCCGAACTGGGTGGGCACGGCGAATTACGAGCGCATCTTCACCGCCGACGCCAAGTTCATGGCCTCGATGCGGGTCACGCTCTTCTTCGTGATCTTCTCGGTGCCGCTGAAGCTCGCCTTCGCCCTGGCGGTGGCGGTGGCGCTGAACCGCGGCATCCGCGGGCTGCCGCTCTACCGCGCGATCTTCTACCTGCCCTCGCTGCTCGGGACCTCGGTCGCGATCGCCGTTCTCTGGCGGCAGCTCTTCGCCCGCGACGGCCTGGTCAACAGCTTCCTCGCGACCTTCGGGATCGAGGGGCCGAGCTGGATCTCGCATCCCGACTATGCGCTCTGGACGCTGATCATCCTCTCGGTCTGGCAGTTCGGCTCGCCGATGATCATCTTCCTCGCCGGCCTGCGCCAGATCCCGACCGACATGTACGAGGCCGCGAGCCTCGATGGTGCCTCGAAGTCGCGGCAGTTCTGGAAGATCACCCTGCCGCTCCTGACGCCGGTGATCTTCTTCAACGCCGTGGTGCAGACCATCGAATCCTTCAAGGCCTTCACCCCTGCCTTCATCATCTCGGGAGGCACCGGTGGGCCGGTCAACTCGACGCTCTTCTACACGCTCTACCTCTACCAGGAGGCCTTCGGTTTCCTGCGCATGGGCTACGCCTCGGCGCTGGCCTGGATCCTCGTCGTGATCATCGCCGCCTTCACGGCGCTGTCGTTCCTCAGCTCTCGCTACTGGGTGCATTACGATGACTGACGCCACGCTTTCCGTCGCCGCGGCGGACCTCGAGGCCGCGGCCCGCCGCCGGCGCATCCTCAATCTCGTGGTGCACGGGCTGCTGATCGCCGCATCGGTCCTGATGCTCTATCCGCTGCTCTGGATGCTCTCGGCCTCGCTGCGCCCGGAGGCGGAGATCTTCGGCTCGACCTCGATCTGGCCGTCAGAGATCAGTTTCGAGGCCTATCGCCGCGGCTGGTTCGGGTTGCAGGAATCCTTCGGCGTCTTCTTCCGCAACTCCTTCGTGATCGCGGTGCTGAGCGTGATCGGCAACGTGATGGCCTGCTCGCTGGCCGCCTATGCCTTCGCGCGGCTGAAGTTCCGCGGCCGCAACTTCTGGTTCGCGATCATGCTCGGCACGCTGATGATCCCCTATCACGTGACGCTGATCCCGCAATACGTGCTGTTCCTCAACCTCGGCTGGGTCGACACCTTCCTGCCGCTGGTCGTGCCGAAATTCCTCGCCCATGACGCCTTCTTCATCTTCCTGATGGTGCAGTTCTTCCGTGGCATCCCGCGCGAGCTCGACGAGGCGGCGATGATGGACGGCTGCTCGCCCTGGCGCATCTACTGGAAGATCATGCTGCCGCTGTCGATGCCCGTGCTCGCCACCGCCGCGATCTTCTCCTTCCTCTGGACCTGGGACGATTTCTTCGGGCCGCTGATCTATCTCAACGACATGCGGAACTTCACGGTCCAGCTCGGCCTGCGCTCCTTCGTGGACTCGTCGAGCCAGTCGGACTGGGGCGGGCTCTTCGCGATGTCGACGCTGACGCTGGTGCCCGTGTTCTTCTTCTTCCTGTTCTTCCAGCGGCTGCTGATCGAGGGCATCGCCACCACCGGCATGAAGCGCTGAGCCGGCCCCTTGTCGAGGACTTCACCATGAGAAGCTTGTGCTTTGCTGCCGCGGCACCGGACCGCGCCCGGGCATGCGGAGAGGTCGACGGCCGGCTTCGGGGCGCGGCCGGGGAGGCGCGGGCATGACGATCCTGAGGGTCGGTATCGTCGGCCTCAACATCGGCCGATCGCATATCGTGGAGGGCTATGCGCCGCACCCGGGCTTCGAGGTCCATACCGTCTGCGACCTGGACGAGGCGCGGCTCGAGGCGGTGGCCGGGGAGTTCGGCGTGCCCGAGCGCACCAGGAGCTTCGAGGCGATGCTCGCCGACGAGCGCCTCGACATCATCGACATCTGCACGCCCCCGTCGATCCACCGCCGTCAGGTCGAGGCGGCGCTCGCCAGCGGCAAGCATGTGGTCTGCGAGAAGCCGCTCACCGGCTCGCTCGCCGATGTCGACGCGATCATGGCCGCGGAGCGGAGCGCGGCCGGCGTGCTGATGCCGATCTTCCAGTACCGCAACGGCGACGGCATCGGGAAGGCCAAGCGCATCATCGAGGCGGGCATCGCCGGCAAGCCCTATGTCGGCAGCGTCGAGACCTTCTGGAAGCGCACGCCCGACTATTATTCGGTCGCCTGGCGCGGGAAATGGGCGACCGAGCTCGGGGGCGTGCTCGTCACCCATGCCCTGCATCTGCACGACATGCTGATGTATCTCATGGGGCCGGTCGCCAAGGTCTTCGGCCGCGTCGCCACGCGGGTCAACGACATCGAGGTCGAGGATTGCGCCAGTGCCAGCCTGCTCATGGAATCCGGGGCGCTCGCGACGCTTTCCTGCACTCTCGGCTCGCAGGAGGAGATCAGCCGGATGCGGCTGCATTTCGAGAACGTCACCTTCGAATCGTCCCATGCCCCCTATGCGCCCGGCAACGATCCCTGGAAGATCCTCGCGGCCAGCGACGCGGTGCAGGCCCGGATCGACGAGGTCATCGGGGGCTGGCAGCCGGTCGGCCCGCGCTTCACCTCGCAGATGGCGCGTTTCCACGACCATCTGACGGGCAAGGGCCCGCTGCCGGTCAGCAGCCTCGACGCCCGGCGCGCGCTCGAGCTGGTGACCGCGATCTATCAATCGTCCGATACCGGCGCGCAGGTGGACCTGCCGATCGGGGCGGACAGCCCGAAATACGCCGACTGGCGGGCCAGGACGCGCTGAGCGCGCGAGAGGAGGAGCAAGGCATGGCGACGAGCGTCGTTCTCGAGAAGGTGGAGAAGCACTACGGAAAGGTGCCGGTGATCCACGGCATCGACCTGCGCATCGACCCCGGCGAGTTCGCCGTCTTCGTCGGCCCTTCCGGCTGCGGCAAGTCCACGCTCCTGCGCATGATCGCCGGGCTCGAGGAGATCACCGGCGGCGCGCTCCTGCTCGACGACGAGCGGATGAACGAGGTTCCGGCGGCCAAGCGCGGCATCGCCATGGTCTTCCAGTCCTACGCGCTCTATCCGCATATGTCGGTCTACAAGAACCTCGCCTTCGGCCTCGAGACCGCCGGCCTGAAGAAGGCGGAGATCGAGCCGCGGGTCCGCCGCGCGGCGCAGATCCTGCGCATCGAGCCCCTGCTCGACCGCAAGCCCAAGGCGCTCTCGGGCGGCCAGCGCCAGCGCGTCGCCATCGGCCGGGCCATCGTGCGCGAGCCGAAGATCTTCCTCTTCGACGAGCCGCTCTCCAACCTCGACGCGGAGCTGCGCGTGCAGATGCGGGTGGAGATCACCACCCTGCACCGCGACCTCGGCAATACCATGATCTACGTGACCCACGACCAGGTCGAGGCCATGACCATGGCCGACAAGATCGTGGTGCTGAACGGCGGCAACATCGAGCAGGTCGGCGCCCCGCTCGAGCTCTACAACCACCCGGTGAACCGCTTCGTCGCGGGCTTCATCGGCAGCCCGAAGATGAACTTCCTCGAAGGCAGCGTGGCGGCGCGGGAGCCGGGCACCACGGTGCTGAAGGTCGGCGGCGAAGAGGTCCGCCTGCCGCGCGATATCCGCGCCGCGGCCGGCGATCCCGTGACGCTCGGCGTGCGCCCCGAGCATCTGACGCCCGACCCCGGCGCGGGGGTGAGGCTCGTCGAGGCGCGGGTCGACCTGATCGAGCATCTCGGCGGCGAGACCGTGCTCCATGCCCGCGCCCCGGACGGCCAGTCCCTGACCCTCTCGCTCGACGGCCAGCAGAAGGTGGCCGCGGGGGACCTGATCCCGGTCTGCATCGACCCCGAACGCTGCCACGTCTTCGGCGCCGACGGCTTGGCGCTCTGACCCCCACGCTCGGGTCCTTTGGGGTGTCCCCATGGGAACATCTTGTAATCAGTTGACTTTACACATGAATTACGACCGTTAATCTTTGAGCCGATGCTGCAGCGGCCATCGCCGGCGACTCTCGTTTCTCCACGGCCGTTGTGTTCCAGCCCGATCGACCGGTGTCGATCGGGCCGCGTCGGTCCTGCCGAGGGCCGGCGCGCTTCGCACGCCGTCCAGGGCCGACCCGTCCCGATCCTCGACCGACGGGGAAGCTGCACCCCCTTCGCCCTGCGGCTTGCGCCTTCGGGCGACCGGACCGGGCGACGCGCCACCGGCGCCTCGCCTTTGCGGTCCGGGGGAAGACGGCGCGGCCTCTTTACTGACCCGGCGGTTGATCCAGGAGGCCGCGGCGCCGGTCGGACGGATGGCCGTTGGGTTCATTCCGATCGTTTCACCCGGATGTCGGATCAGGCGCTCGCCTTGTTGGTGCCGCGGAGCTTCCTGCGGATGACGCCGACGAGCGGCAGGAGGATCAGGATGATCGCGATCACCGTGATCGTGCCCGCGATCGGCCGCGTGAAGAAGATCGACGGATCGCCCGAGGACAGGAGCAGCGACTGGCGCAGCGTGGGCTCGGCGATCGGGCCGAGCACGATGGCGAGCACCGCCGGGGCGAGCGGATAGTCGAACTTGCGCAGGAAGAACGCGCTGATCCCGAAAATCAGCATCAGCCAGACGTCGTGCATGTCGTTGGTGGCCGCATAGCCGCCGACGACCGAAAGCACGAAGATCATCGGCGCGAGGATGGTGAAGGGCATCCGCAGCATCCAGATGAAGAGCGGGATGAAGCTGAGGTTGATGACGAGCGCGAAGAAATTCGACACGTAGAACGAGCCGATCAGCCCCCAGACGAATTCGGGCTGGTCGGTGAAGAGCCGCGGGCCGGGGGTCAGGCCCCAGATCACCATGCCGCCCAAGAGGATCGCCGTGGTCGGCGAGCCGGGAATGCCCAGGGTCAGCATGGGCAGCATCGCGCCGGTGGAGGCGGAGTTGTTGGCCGCTTCCGGCGCCGCGACGCCGTCGGGGTTGCCCCGGCCGTAGGAGTCCGGGTCGCGGCCGGTCATCTTGGCCACGCCATAGGACATCAGCGAGCCGGGCGTCGCACCGGCGGCGGGAAGGATGCCGACGAAGAACCCCAGTAACGAGCCGATCGACATGCCCTTCCAGGCCTTGGCGAAGCATTCGCGCGTGTCCGCGACGATGCCGGCGAAGGTCATCCGCGCCTCGGTGCTGGTGATCTTCCCGCGCGTGGTGTCGAGCGTCCAGAGCATCTCGCCGATGCCGTAGACGCCGATGGCCAGCACCAGGAAGTTGATCCCGTGCAGGAAGCCGGAGATGCCGAAGAAGACCAGCCGCGGCGCGCCGGAGATCTGGTCGAAGCCCACCGAGGCGAAGACCAGGCCGAGGCAGATCGACAGCACGGTCTTGGGGATGTCGTCGCCGCCGAGGCCGACGAAGGTGGCGAAGGCGAGCAGCATCAGCGCGAAGATCTCCGGCGGCCCGAAGCTGAGCGCGACATGCGCCAGCGGCGGCGCGAAGGCGGTGAAGAGGAGGATGGAGACCGTGCCGCCGACGAAGGAGGCGATCGCGGCGGTCACCAGCGCGAGGCTGGCGCGGCCCTTGAGCGCCAGCGGCCGCCCGTCGAAGGTCGTTGCCACGGCGGTGGAGGCGCCCGGGATGCCGAGGGTGATCGAGCTGATCGCGCCGCCGTACATCGCGCCGTAATAGATCGCCGCGAGGAAGATGATCGCCGAGGCCGGCGGCACCAGGAAGGTGATCGGCAGCAGGATCGCCACGCCGTTCACCGAACCGAGTCCGGGCATCGCGCCGATGAAGAGGCCCAGCGTCACGCCGACCACGATCAGCGCGATGTTCATCGGCTGGATCGCGAGGAACAGGCCGTGGCTGAGAAGTTCCAGAATTTCCATGGTTCAGGACTCCACTCCCGGGTCCGCGGACCGACTGCTGCTCGGGGTCAGTAGATGATGTCGTAGAGCACGTTGAAGACCGGGTCGGTGAAGCTCATCCCCTTGGGCAGGGTGATCCGCATCAGCGCCTCGAAGAAGAAGAAGAACGCGATCGGCGTCGCGATCGAGATGGTCAGAGCCAGCCAGAGCGCGTGACGTCCGAGGAACCAGAGGTAGTAGAACAGGAACAGCGCCATGGCGCCGTAGATCGAGATGACGTTGATCAGCGCCACGAAGACGAAGATCCCGCCGCCGACCTGCAACAGCATCCTGCGGCCGTCGGCATCGAGCACCGGCTCGGTGGAGCGGGAAGGCGGAGAGGTCCGCCTTGCCCAGTTGAAGGCGATCACGATCGTGCAGACGAGCATGATGGCCGAGAGCCAGAACGGCCAGGCTCCGCCTCCCGGACCTTTGCCGGCGACATAGCCGATATTCAGATCGGTACTCTTCCACATCATGTAGATGGACAGGGCGGCCAGCACAGCGGCCGTGACGATTTCGCCAAGTCTCATTCTGGCCTCCCAGAAGTACTTCTGAAAATCGGTGCCGAAGATCTACTCTTCCATGTTGGCGAGCAGTTCCTTGTGGCGCTCGACCTGGAGCTTCCAGTACTCCTTCTGCTCGTCGGGCGTCATCCAGAGCGGCGACAGGCTCTCGGATTGCATGTAGCCCTGCCATTCCTCGGAATCGTAGATCGTCTTGAAGAGGTTCTGGTAGTATTCGGCCGCCTCCGCGGACTGGCCCGGGGCGCCGACCACGGCGCGCTGGTTGTAGTAGCTGAAGTCCTGGCCCTTCTCCTTGACGGTCGGCACGTCCGGGAAGGCCGGAAGCCGCTCGTCGGAGAAGGCGACCAGCGGAACCACGTCGCCGGCCTCGTAGAAGCCCTTGGCCTCGGCCGGGTTGTTGACGGTGGCCATGATCTGCTGGCCGGCCAGATCCTTCGCGACCGCCCCGCCGCCGTCATAGGGGATGTACTTGATGTCGAGCCCGTAGGCGTCCTTGAGGAAGGTGATGACGAGCGAATCCTCCTGGCCGGTGCCGGTGCCGCCCATGACGTATTCGCCGTTGGCCGCCTTCACGGTCTCAAGCCATTGCTCGAAGGTGGTGATGCCGCTGTCCTTGTGGACCCAGAGCACGAAGGGATCGACGCCCATCATCGCCACCGGCGTGAAGGTCGTGATGTCGACGCCGAGGTCGGGCTGGCGCAGCGGCGTGGTGAAGAACGAGTTCAGCGTGACCAGGATCGTGTGGTCGGGATCGTTCGTGGTGTTGAGCGCGATCAGCGCCTCGGCGCCCGAGCCGCCGCCCTTGTTGTTGGGCACCAGCGGCCGGCTGGTGAGATCCTTCTTCTCGGCCACAGATTGCAGGAATCGGGCGATCTGGTCCGCGCCGCCGCCGGCGCCGGCCATGATCACGAAATCGACCGGCTTGGTCGGCTCCCAGGCCGCTGCCGGCGTCACCGCCATCACGCCCAGCGCGACGGCGCCGGCCATGCCGGCCAGGATATTGAAGTGCTTTGCCATTTGGTCCTCCCGTTTGGCTCTCGTGTGCTCGCGAGTTGTCTCTCGCCTTGCCTTCGGCCGTTCGTTCTGCGGCCTGAAACCTTCCGTCTTCCGTTCCCTCGGTCTCGTCCTTTCAGTGGTTGAAGATGACGGGCGTGGTGGCGGTATCGACCACCGTCTGGGTATTGCCCCCGAAGACGGTCTCGCGCTCGTGGCTGTCGCCGTAGGCGCCCATCACCATCATGTCCGCACCGGCCGCGGCGCTGGCCTTCAGCAGTTCGCGGCCGGTCTTGCCCCGCGAGTCGAACTTCACGATCGTGGCGGCGATGCCGTGAAGGCGCAGGAAATCGACCAGATCCTCGGCCGAGGTTCCCGGACCGGAATCCGATCCGTTGGACAGGATCGAGACCGCGTCGGCGGTCCGCAGCACGCTGATGCATTGCGACAGCGCCCGCGCCGCCTCCGCGCTGCCGTTCCAGGCGAGCGAGACATGCGCCCCGAGCGTCGCGGGCGGCGTCTCGGCATGCGGGCACATCAGGACCGGCCGCCCGGAGTGGAAGAGCGCCGCCTTGAGCGTGTTGTGGCCGAGGTTGCGGTCCCGGTCGGGCTTCGCTACCGCGATCAGGTCCGCCAGCCGGCCGCGGCGCTTGATCACGTCCACCTGGCGGCCGGCCTCGGCGAGAAACGCCACCGTCGCCGTCCGGCCGATGTTGTCGCCGGAGAGGTCGAGCCTGAGCTTTTCCGCGAGCACCAGGACCTCCTCGCGCATCCCCTCCTCTTCCTGGTCGGCGACCTGGTAGGATTGCCGCACGATCTGGTTGCGCAGGAACTCCGGGATATGCACGCCGTAGGGCATCAGATCCTCGGGGCGCGGCCGGCAATGCGCCACCGTGACATGGGCGTCGTAGCGATGCGCGAGCACCGCTGCGTGGGCAAGGACGTTGTCGCCCTTGCCGTCGCCTCGTACCGGAACCAGGATCGTGCGGATCACAGGCGGTTTCCTCCTAGAACAGGCCGTCGATGAGGCCGTCCTCGTTGATGCGGATGGTTTCCGCCGAGGGTTTGCGCGGCAGGCCGGGCATGGTCATGATCTCGCCGCAGATCACCACCACGAAGCCCGCACCCGCCGACAGCCGCACCTCGCGCACCGGCAGCGAATGGCCGCGCGGCGCGCCGCGGCGGTTGGGGTCGGTGGTGAAGGAATACTGCGTCTTGGCCATGCAGACCGGCAGGTGGCCGTAGCCGTCCGCTTCCCATTGCTTGAGCTGGTCGCGGATCTTCTTGTCGGCCAGCACCTCGTCGGCGCGGTAGATCCGCTTGGCGATGGTCTCGATCTTCTCGAAGAGGCTCATGTCGTCGGGGTAGAGCGGCGCGAATTGCGCGGACCTTCCCTCGACGAGCGAGACGACCTTGCGCGCCAGATCCTCGATGCCGGCCGAACCCTTGGCCCAGTGCTTGCAGAGGACCGCCTCCGAGCCCTGGCTCGCCACGTAATCCTTGATCGCCTGGATCTCGGCCTCGGTGTCGGTGACGAAGTGGTTGATGCCCACCACCGCCGGCACGCCGAAGCCCTTCACGTTCTCGATGTGCTGGCCGAGGTTGGCGCAGCCCTTCTTCACCGCCTCGACGTTCTCGGTGCCGAGATCCTCCTTCTTGACGCCGCCGTTCATCTTCATCGCCCGCACCGTGGCGACGATCACCACCGCCTCGGGCTTCAGCCCCGCCTTGCGGCACTTGATGTCGAAGAACTTCTCCGCGCCGAGGTCGGCGCCGAAGCCGGCCTCGGTCACCACGTAATCGGCGAGCTTCAGCGCCGTGGTGGTGGCGACGACCGAATTGCAGCCATGGGCGATGTTGGCGAAGGGGCCGCCGTGCACGAAGGCCGGGTTGTTCTCGAGCGTCTGCACCAGGTTCGGCTGCATCGCCTGGGCGAGCAGCACCGTCATGGCGCCGTCGGCCTTGAGGTCGCGGGCATAGACCGGCGTGCGGTCGCGGCGGTAGGCGACGATGATGTCGCCGAGGCGCTTCTCCAGATCCTTGAGATCCCGGGCGAGGCAGAGGATCGCCATGACCTCCGAGGCCACGGTGATGTCGAAGCCGGTCTCGCGCGGGAAGCCGTTGGCCACGCCCCCGAGGTTGCAGACGATCTGCCTGAGCGCCCGGTCGTTCATGTCCATCACGCGGCGGTAGGGGATGCGGCGGATGTCGATGTCGAGCTCGTTGCCCCAGTAGATGTGGTTGTCGAGCATCGCGGCGAGCAGGTTGTGGGCCGAGGTGATCGCGTGGAAGTCGCCGGTGAAATGGAGGTTCATGTCCTCCATGGGCACCACCTGGGACATGCCGCCGCCCGCCGCGCCGCCCTTCATGCCGAAGTTCGGCCCGAGCGAGGCCTCGCGGATGCAGATCGCGGCCTTCTTGCCGATGGCGTTCAGCCCGTCGCCGAGGCCGACGGTGGTCGTCGTCTTGCCCTCGCCCGCCGGGGTCGGGTTGATCGCCGTCACCAGCACCAGATGCCCGTCGGGCCTGTCGGCCAGCGACTTGATGAATTCTTCCGAGACCTTGGCCTTGTCGTGGCCAAAGGGCAGGAGATGCTCGTTCGGGATGTCGAGCCTGGCACCGATCTCCTGGATCGGCTTCTTCCTGGCCTTGCGGGCGATCTCGATGTCGGACATTTTCTTATGCTTCCTTGTGGTAAATCTGTGGTCAGTTGCCGAGGCTCTGGTTCGGTTCGAGCTGCACCGAGGTCGCCCATTCGGTTGCGCTCATCTTCGCCCCGCCCGGGGGGCGGACGCGCTTCATCAGGATGCGGCCGCCGACGCATTGCACGGCGACGCCGTCCTCCGAGATCTCCATCACCCGTGCCGAGATGCCGTCCCCCGGCACGCGGGCGCAGTCGAAGACGTCGATCTCCGCATCGCCGAGCGTGGTCCAGGCGCCGGGCGCCGGATTGGCGCCGCGGATCAGGTCGTAGACCTGCTTGACGGGCTTGTTCCAGTCGATCCGGGTGTGCCGGCGGGTGCAGCGGCGCTCGTAGGTGGCGCGGGCCTCGTCCTGTTCCCGGTGCGGGGGGTTGCCCGAGCGGTAGAGGTCGACCACCCTCAGCACGGATTCGACCGCCGAGGGGTAGATCTTCTTGAAATAGAGGTCGATCACCGTGTCGTCGGGCTCGATCTCGCATTCCCAGTCGAGCAGGACGTCGCCCTCGTCGAGCCCGTCGGAGGGGTAGAACCAGCAATAGCCCGATTTCGTGCTGCCCATGATGATCGGCCAGTTCACCGCGGACGGGCCGCGATGCAGCGGCAGGAGCGAGGGGTGGAAGCAGATCGAGCCATGGGTGGGCGTGTCGCGCGCCGCCTCCGGCACGAAGACGTTGACGAAGGCCATGATCATCAGGTCGGCCCCGAAGGCCGCCAGCTCGTCGATCGTCGCCTGCTCCTTGAAATGGGCCGGCTGCAGCACCGGCAGCCCCTTCTCGAGCGCGAATTCCTTGATCGGATCGGCCGGCCGGCCTTCCCGGTCGGGCTCGCAATAGACGGCGACCACCTCGTCGGTGCCGGCTTCCAGGAGCCTTGCCAGCACATCCTTGCCGAACGCCTGCTGCCCCATCACGATCAAACGCATCCGCTTTCCCCTTCTGGCGATCGCCCGGTCTCGCGCCGGGCTGCCGCTCCCCTGCCCCTAGTCCGCCGCGACCGTCTTCGGCTCGCCCACCGCCCCGGAGCGGTACACCCGGTCCACCTCCTCCGGCGAATAGCCGAGCACCTCCGCCAGGATCTGCGCCGTGTGTTCGCCGAGAAGCGGCGAGCGGGTCACCTCCACGGGGCTGTCGGACATCTTGATCGGGCAGCCGACGCTGAGATACGGGCCGCGCTCGGGATGCTCGACCTCGACGATGGTGCCGGTGGCGCGAAGCCCCTCGTCCTCGGCGATCTCCTTCATGCTCAGGATCGGGCCGACGGGGATGTCGAGGGGATTGCAGATGTCCATGACCTCGAACTTGGTCTTGGTCATCGTCCAGTCCTCGATCGCGCCGAAGATCTGGTTCAGCCGCGGCAGGCGCGCCTTGAGGGTGGCGAAGTCGGGATCGGTCTTCCACTCGGGCTTGCCGATCACGTCGCAGACCTTCTCCCAGACCGCGGCCTGGGTGATGAAATAGGTATAGGCGTTCGGGTCGGTCTCCCAGCCCTTGCAGCGGAGGATCCGCCCCGGCTGGCCGCCGCCGGAATCGTTGCCCGCGCGCGGGGTCGCCTCGCCGAAGGGGATGCCCTCGCCGAACTGCGAGTATTCGGTGAGCGGTCCGGCCTCCAGGCGCTGCTGGTCGCGCAGCTTGACCCGGCAGAGGTTGATGACCCCGTCCTGCATGGGGGCCAGCACCTTCTGGCCGCGCCCGGAGCGCTCGCGCTGGTAGAGTGCCGCTACGATGCCGAGCGCCAGATGCAGCCCGGTGCCGGAATCGCCGATCTGCGCCCCGGTGACGAGCGGCGGCCCGTCGAGAAAGCCGGTGGTCGAGGCCGAGCCGCCGGCGCATTGCGCCACGTTCTCATAGACCTTGCAGTCCTGGTACTTGCCCGGGCCGAAGCCCTTGACCGAGGCGACGATGATGCGGGGATTGATTTTCTGGATGGTCTCCCAGGAAAAGCCCATGCGGTCGAGCGCGCCGGGCGCAAAATTCTCCACCAGCACGTCGCAGGTCTCGATCAATCGGGTGAGCACCTCCTTGCCGGTCTCGTTCTTGGAGTTGATCTCGATCGAGCGCTTGTTGTGGTTGAGCATGGTGAAATAGAGGCTGTCGGCCCCGGGCTTGTCGACGAGCTGCTTGCGGGTCGCGTCGCCGACGCCCGGGCGCTCGACCTTGAACACGTCGGCGCCGAGCCAGGCCAGCAGCTGCGTGCAGGTCGGGCCCGACTGCACATGGGTGAAATCGAGAACCTTGATGCCGTCCAGAGCTTTCATGTCGTGCTCCCTTCGATGCTTGATGGAATGAAGCAGGTGCAAATCATTTCCTGGAAACGACGCTCTGCGGGTTGAGATTGCCGATGCGGCCGCTCTCGGTGCCGGCGGCGGGATCGATCACGGCGTTGATCAGGGTCGGCCGGCCGGAATCCATTGCCTCGTTCACCGCGCGGCGCAGCTCGTCCGGCGAGGTCGCGTTGACCCCGACGCCGCCGAAGGCCTCCATCATCCGGTCGTAGCGCGCGCCGGGGACGAAGACGGTGGTCGCCGCATCGGGACCGCCCGAGGGGTTGACGTCGGTGCCGCGGTAGATGCCGCCGTTGTTGAACACCACGACGCAGACCGGCAGGCCGTAGCGGCAGATCGTCTCGACCTCCATGCCCGAGAAGCCGAAGGCGCTGTCGCCTTCGACCGCGAGCACCGGCTGGCCGGTCTCGATGGCGGCGGCGATGGCGGTGCCCATGCCGACGCCCATCACCCCCCAGGTGCCGACGTCGAGGCGCTTCCGGGGCCGGTACATGTCGATGATCGAGCGGGCGAAATCGAGCGTGTTGGCGCCTTCGTTGACGAGGATCGCCTCGGGCCGCTCCTTGATGATGGTGCGCAGCGCGCCCAGCGCCCCGTGGAAGTCCATCGGCACGTTGTTGTTCTGGAGCCGCGGCGCCATCTTGGCGACATTGGCCTCGCATTTCGCGCGGATCGCCTCGGTCCATTCCGCCGGCGGCCTGGCCCAGCCATCGCCCATCCCGTCGAGCAGTGCCGAGAGGCAGGAGGCGATGTCCCCGACCAGCGGGCCGGCGACGGGCTGGTTGCTGTCCATCTCCTTCGGGTCGATGTCGATCTGCACGAAGGTCTTCGAGCCGGGCGCGCCCCATTGCTTGCCCTTGCCGTGCGACAGCAGCCAGTTCAGCCTGGCGCCGATCAGCATCACGGTGTCCGCTTCCTTCAGCGCCAGCGACCGCGCCGCGCCGGCGTATTGCGGATGCGTGTCCGGCAGCAGGCCCTTGGCCATGCTCATCGCGATATAGGGGATCCCGGTCTTCTCGACGAAGCCGCGCACCAGGTCGTCGGCCTGGGCATAGGCCGCCCCCTTGCCGAGGATGATCAGGGGCTTCCTGGCCTTGCCGAGGATGTCGAGCGCCCGCCTGACCGCCGCGGGTGCGGGGAATTGCGCCGGCGCCGGATCGACCACCTCGACGAGCGAGGCGGCGCCCTCGGCGGCATCGATCGCCTGGCCGAGCAGCTTGGCGGGGAGGTCCAGATAGACGCCGCCGGGCCGCCCGGAGAGCGCGGCGCGGATCGCCCGCGCCACGGCGATGCCGATGTCCTCGGCGTGCAGCACGCGGTACGCGGCCTTGCAGAGCGGCCTGGCGATGGCGAGCTGGTCCAGTTCCTCGTAGTCGCCCTGCTGGAGGTCGACGACCTCGCGCTCGGACGAGCCGCTGATCAGGATCATCGGCCAGCAGTTCGTCGTCGCATGGGCGAGCGCGGTCAGCCCGTTGAGGAACCCGGGCGCGGAGACCGTGAGGCAGACCCCGGGCCGCTTGGTGAGGTAGCCCGCGATGGCCGCGGCATTCCCGGCGTTCTGCTCGTGCCGGAACGAGATGACCCGCATCCCCTCCGCCTGCGCCATCCGGCCCAGGTCGGTGATCGGGATCCCCGGCACGCCGTAGATCGTGGTGATGCCGTTGAGCTTCAACGCATCGATCACCAGGTGGAATCCGTCGGTCAGCTGGCCGGTCTCCGGTGCGGTTTCTTCGGTCGAGGGTGCGGTGCCGGACGGCGCCATGTCAGTTCTCCTTGCTGCGGCCCGAGCCATTGCCGGCGAGCGCCGGACGATCCGCTCCGGCCGCCGTGGCCCTTCGCTCTCGTGTTCCGCGCACCGGGGTCGCCATTCAGAGGGAGTCCGCCGTCGACTGGTTGATGCTCTCGAAGCGGGTCCAGGTGCGCCGGACATGATCGTGTAGCCGCATAGTGTGCTCGCGGACCAGACGCGACGCGCGGTCGGCGTCGCGTCGCTCCAGGGCTTCGATGATCTCCATGTGATCGACCACCGATCGGCTGGCGCGATTGCCCTCGCCCATCGCGCGCCGCCGGACCGCATGCATGTGCGCGAAGAGCGTATCGGCCGTGGTCTTGAGCAGCTTGCAGCCCGAGAGTTCGAGAATCCGCTGGTGAAACCGGATGTTGGCGTCGGAATATTCCTCGAGCTCCGCCCGCTCGGCATCGGCGCTGTGCTTGACCGCGAACCGGCGGAGCTGCCGGAAATCCGCGTCGCTCGCCACCTGCGTCGCCAGCCGCGCCGCCATGCTCTCCAGCGCCGCCCAGGTCACCACCATCTCGAGAATCTCGTCGCGGGACTTGCGCTGGACGAAGACGCCCTTGCGCGGGATGATCACGACGAGGCCCTCCTGGGCCAGCCGGGCCAGCGCCTCGCGAATCGGCGTGCGGGAGACCGCGAGCTGCTCGGCGAGCTTCCTTTCGTCCAGCCGGAGGTCAACCTCCGGCTGGTAGATGTTCATCTTCAGGATGGCTTCGCGCAGGACCCCATAGATGTGATCCTTCAGAGAGAAACTCTCCGAGATCGGACTGAGCGCATCCGTCAAGGACATCGGGCTTCTCCTCCCCACCGCCCGCAGGATCACGGACAGTTCGGCATCTGGTGTGCCGTAATGTGGCATACCATAGAACCGAAACGACCCCGGTCAACCGAATTCTTCGGCGATGCCCATCTCGGCCCGTTGACCCGAGTGGCAGTCCGGGTGCACCGATACTGCATTCGTCCGTGCCGATAACCGTGCGGCACCGCTGCAGGAAAGGAGAGGCGCCCCTTGCTGATCAGAGCCAAGGATTCGGTCCTTGTCGTCATCGACGTCCAGGAGCGGCTGGTTCCCGCCGTGCAGGCGCCGGCGCGGACCCTGCGCAACACGCAGACCCTGCTCGCGGCCGCCAGGGAATGCGCCGTCCCGGTCATCCTGACCGAGCAATATCCCGAGGGCCTGGGGTCCACCGTGCCCGAGATCGCCGCCGCCGCCGCCGGCGCGGCGATCATCCCCAAGATGCATTTCTCCTGCATGGAGGAGGAGGGCTTCGCCGAAGCCTTCCGGGCGCTCGGGCGCAAGCAGGCGGTGCTGGTCGGCATGGAGGCGCATATCTGCGTCGTGCAGACCGCCGCCAGCCTGCTCGAGGAGGGCTACGACGTCTTCGTGGTGTCGGATGCGACCGCCTCCCGCACCCTGGAGAGCGAACAGGCCTGTCTCGCCCGCATGACCGCCTCGGGCGCCCATGTTGTGACGACGGAAATGGTCGTGTTCGAATGGTTGGGAAAGGCGGGGACGCCGGCCTTCAAGCGGCTTCTGCCCGCCATCCGGTAGTCGCCGGACCGCGGGCGGGCGCGGCGCAGATGGGACTGGGCAGAGGGAAGGGAGATCCGGGAATGGACAGCAGGTTGTTCGATCTCCGCGGGCGCAGGGCGCTCGTCACCGGCTCCTCCCGCGGGCTCGGCCGGGCCATGGCCGAAGGGCTGGCCGAGGCCGGTGCGCGGGTCGTGCTGAACGGGGTGAATGCCGCCCGTCTAGCCGAGGCCGGCGAAGCGATGCGCGCCACGGGCCACGATGTCGAGGTGGCCGCCTTCGACGTCTGCGACGAGGCCGCCGTCTGCGCCGCCTTCGAGCGCTTCGACGCGGACGGCCGCGCCATCGACATTCTCGTCAACAACGCCGGCATCCAGTTCCGCAAGCCCATGGTCGAGCTCGGGACCGAGGACTGGCGCCGGGTGATCGACACCAACCTGACCAGCGCCTTCGTGGTGGGGCGGGAGGCGGCGAAGCGGATGATCGCGCGCGGCGCGGGCAAGATCATCAACATCGGCTCGCTGACCAGCGATCTCGCCCGCGCCACGGTCACGCCCTATACGGTGGCGAAGGGCGGCATCAAGATGCTGACCAAGGGCATGGCCGCCGAATGGGGGCCGATGAACATCCAGGCCAATGCGATCGGGCCGGGCTACATGCTGACCGACATGAACGAGGCGCTGGTGAGCGATCCGGCCTTCGACGCCTGGGTCAAGGGGCGCACCCCGGCGCGGCGCTGGGGGCGGCCGGAGGAGCTGGTCGGGGCGGCGGTCTTTCTCGCCTCCGCCGCGTCGGATTACGTCAACGGGCAGATCATCTATGTCGATGGCGGCATGAGCTCGGTGCTCTGAAGGGGAGGTAGGGACATGTATTCGATCGTCGCCCACGGGGCGCGCGACCTGCGGCTGGAAGAGGGCGCCATACCGGACGGGCCGGGTCCGGGCGAGGTCGCCGTCGCGCTCCGCATCGGCGGGATCTGCGGCTCCGACCTGCATTATTTCAACCACGGCGGCTTCGGCACCGTGCGCCTGCGGGAGCCGATGGTGCTCGGCCACGAGGTCGCCGGCACGATCGCCGCGCTGGGCGAGGGCGTCGCCGGGCTCGCGCCCGGCCAGACGGTCGCGGTCAATCCCTCGCGGCCCTGCGGCGCCTGCGCCAATTGCCGGCGGGGGCGGGCCAACCTCTGCACCGACATGCGCTTCAACGGCAGCGCCATGCGGTTTCCCCATGTCCAGGGCCTGTTCCGCGAAAGCGTCGTCGTGCCGGCGGCGCAAGCGGTGCCGGTCGAGGCCAGCCCCGACCTCGCCGCGCTCTGCGAGCCTTTCGCCGTCTGCCTGCATGCGGCGGCGCGGGCGGGATCGCTGCTCGGCGCCCGGGTGCTCGTCTCCGGCAGCGGCCCGATCGGCTGCCTGACCGTGCTCGCGGCGCGGCTGGCGGGCGCCGCGGAGATCGTGGTGACCGACATCGCCGAGCCGCCGCTTGCGGTTGCCCGCGCGCTCGGGGCCACGGCGACGGTCAATGTCGCCGCTTCGCCGGACGGGCTCGACGGGCGCGTCTTCGATGCCGCCTTCGAATGCTCCGGCAACGGCCAGGCGCTCCTCGCCGCGCTGAAGGTCATGCGCGCCGGCGGGCGGCTGGTGCTGGTCGGGCTCGGCGGCGAGGTGACGCTTCCCATCGCCGGCCTGGTGCCGAGCGAGATCGAGATCGTCGGCAGCTTCCGCTTCGACGGGGAATTCGCCATGGCCGCGGATCTGATCTCGCGCGGGCGGGTCGATCCCTCGCCGCTGATCACCCATACCCTGCCGATGCGGCGGGCCGAGGAGGCCTTCGTGCTGGCCTCCGACCGCGCGGCGGCGATGAAGGTCCAGATCGCGCTGGGCGCCTGAGGCCGCCGGGGCGTCCCGCGGGCATCGGGGCGCCGCGGCTCAGCGCAGGCGATCGAGCAGGGGCGCGCCGCGGGCGAGGCGGTTCACGTTCTCGGCCATGGCGGCGCGGCGGCGGTCGATGGTCCCTTGGGTCCAGCCCGACATATGCGGGGTCATCACCACGTTCGGCAATTCGTGGAACGGCAGGGCGGACGGCAGGGGCGCGGGGGTCGCGGCGTCGGGATAGACGTACCAGGTGTCAATGACCGCGCCGGCGATGCGCCCGTCGCGGAGCGCGCCGTAGAGCGCCCGCTCGTCGATCACCGGCCCGCGCCCGACGTTCATGACGATGGCCCGGGAGGGCAGCGCGGCGAGGACCTCCGCGCCGATCAGGCCGCGGGTCCCTTCGGTCAGGGGCAGCGTGTTCAGCAGCACATCGAGGCCCGCGGCCATCTCGGCCAGGCGGTCCAGCGGCCAGGCCCGTGCCAGGCTTGCGGCCTCGACCGGCGAGCGGTTGGCCACCTCGACGCGCATCCCGAAGGCCGCGGCGCGGGCGGCGACCGCCCGGCCGATATGGCCGAAGCCGAGGATCCCGAGGGTCTCTCCCCCGATCTCGCCGCGAAGGCCGGCCGGGTTGCCGGCCCAGTGGTGCCAGTCGCCGCGGCGGAGCTGCCGGTCCGCGGCGGAGAGCGGCACGTGTCGCGCCAGAAGCGCCGCCATGACGTATTCGGCGATGGCGGGCTCGTGCCCGTAGACGTTGCAGAGCGCGCAGCCGGCGGGAAGCAGCGCGGTGTCTACGGCATCGGTGCCGGCGCCGGCGACCTGGAAGAGCCGCGCCGAGAGCCGGGGCTGCGCCTCGCTGAGCCGGATGCCGACCACGACCTCGGCCGCGGCATAGGCCTCGGTCTCGCCGGGGGCGTCGAGGCCGTCCGAGAGCAGGGCGATCTCGTGCGGCACCTCCAGCAGACCGGCGAAACCCGGCGCGAAGCTCGCCGCATTGCTCCCGTGGAACACGATCCGCATGGTCACTCCGTCGGTGGGACGCCGCCGGTTCCGAGGCTCCGGAACGCGATGGCCTTCAGTTTCTCATCCCCTTGGCGGCGGCGCCCCGCTCGTCCTCGATGATCGGGCGGATGTCGTCGGCCAGGCGTCCGAGGTGGGTCTCGAGGGCGGCGCGCACGGCGGCGACGTCGCGGACCATGAGTGCTGCGACGATCGCGTCGTGGTCGGCGCGGGCGCGGGAGCGGTTGCGCCATTGCCGGGCGGCGAGGTAGCGGGCGCGCCAGAGCCGCGAGAGGAAGGCGTGATGCGTCTCGGCGAGGGAGTCGTTGTGCGACGCATCGGCGATGGCGGTGTGGAAGGCCATGTCCACCTCGAAGAGATCGAGCGAATCGCCCGTCTCGTAGAGATCCGCCATCTGGTCGCTGAGGTCGTGGATGCGGGCGAGATCGTCTTCCGTCGCGCGGCTGCATGCGAGCTCCGCCGAGAGCACCTCGAGCGTCCGCAGGACCAGGAGCTGGTCGGAGAGTTCCTGGAACGTGGGATCCGCGACCCGGGGGCTCCTCGACGGCGCGAGGACGATCAGCCCCTCGGTGGCCAGGATGCGGATCGCCTCGCGCATGGGTGTCCGGCTGACCCCCAGCCCTTCGGCATTGTCGCGCTCCTTGACCTTCGCGCCGGGGAGCAGCTCCCCGCGCAGGATGTCGCGTCGAAGCCGAGCGGCGATCTCCGTTGCCAGGTTCGCATCCACCATCGGGGCGGCTCCTCGGGGGCGCGATCGGCGCCCCGCTATTTGGTATACCAAAATTGATTGATTGTCGACCCGGAATTCGGTAGCGTCGCGCGGGAAGTGACCCGTCCGCCGCGGCCCCGGCACGCGACGGCAAATGGCCGAAGGGCCGCAAAGGGAGGAAGATCACGATGAAGCTCAAAGCCCTGCTCGCCACTTCGGCGGTTCTGGCGCTCACCGCCATGCCGTCGCTGGCCCAGGAGACACACCTGCGGATCCAGACGCATTACGGGCCGGAGACGATCTCGGGCAAGAACGCGGCGCAGTTCGTCGACGATGTCCAGACCATGTCGAACGGCGAGATCACCATCGAGATGTTCTATTCCTCCTCCGTGGTCGCCTCGGTCGAGACCTTCGACGCGGCTGCCAACGGAATCCTCGACTGCGACATGACCGGCGGGGCCTATCAGACCGGCAAGGACCCGGCCTTCCAGTTCGTCGGCGACATCATGGGCGGCTACGACACCCCGTTCCAGCAGCTCGGCTGGCTTTACGCCGGCGGCGGCATGGAGGTCGCGCAGAAGCTCTACAACAAATACGGCATGGAGCTGATCGGCTGGTGGGTCGTCGGCCAGGAATCGCTGGCCTCTACCAAGCCGATCGCAGGCGTCGCCGACATCCAGGAATGGAAGTTCCGCTCGCCTCCCGGCATGGAGACAAAGATCTTCGAGAAGCTCGGCGCCAAGCCGATCGTGATGGACTTCACCGAGGTCTTCACGGCGCTCGAATCCGGCATCATCGACGGCGCCGATGCCTCGATCCTCGCCAACAACCAGGGCATGGGCCTCTACGACATCGCCCGGAACGCCACCTACCCCGGCTTCCACTCGATGCCCTCGGACCATCTCGCCTGCAACAAGGCGGTCTGGGACGCGATGCCGGAGAACCACCAGCGCATCATCAAGGTCGCGATGGAGAAGCTGGGCCTGGAGCAGGCGCTGACCTCGGCCAAGGCGAACGCCGAGGCGGCGACCGCGCTGAAGGAAGCCGGCGTCAACCTCTGGGACTGGTCGCCGGAGGACCGCGCGGCCTTCCGCGCCGCGGCGATCGAGACCTGGCCGGAATTCGCCACCACGCCGGAAGCGATGGAACTGGTGGAAAGCCACACCGCCTATCTGAAATCGATCGGAATCATCCCCGAGTGATCGCGGTGCCGCCGATCACGGCTTGAGGCAGCGGGCGGGCCGTCGCGGCCCGCCCCTTTTTTTATCCTTCGAATTTCGAACGCACCGAGGGGGGTGGGCTGATGGAGACTCAGAGCCTCTGGCTGGGAGCGCTGCGGCGTCCCATGCGTGTCTTGATGATCGTGCTGGTGGCCGCCCTCGTCCTGGTGGCGCTGTGGCTCGCGATCGGGAGCCTGTTCCTGGGCAGCGGCATCGACATGTCCGCGATCCTCAGGCCCGGCGACAACGTCCTGGTCAAGCTGATGCTCTGGCTGCTGCTCGCCGCCAGCCTCGTCGCCAGCGTCTATCTCTCCGACACCAAGGGCGCGATCGAGATCGCGCCCACGGGTCCCATGGACATCCTGTCGCTGATCCTCAGCCGGCTCGCGATGATCGCGATCGTCGTCATCGTCGGCGTCATGTTCTACGAGGTCGTCGCGCGCTATCTCTTCGCCAAGCCCACGCTCTGGGCCAACGAGCTGTCGCTCTGGCTCGCCGGCTTCGTCTTCCTGCTCGCCGGGCTCTACTCGATGCAGCAGCGCAGCCATATCCGCATCTACACCATCTACGACATGATGCCGCGCTGGGGACAGAAGGCCGCCGACACGATCACCGTCGTGCTGATCTGGGCGTTCTTCATCGCGCTGCTCTGGGGCGGCTACGACGAGGTCCGCGACAAGCTCCTTCGGATGGAGACCTTCGGCACCGCCTGGGATCCGCCCATCCCCTCCACGATCAAGGCCGGCATCCTGGTGATCATCGGGCTCGTTGCCCTGCAGGCGCTGTCGAACCTGATCGCCGACTGGAACAAGGCGGCCGAACTGCACACCGCCGCGGACGAGATCGACGAGCACGAGATCGCAAACCTCAAGAAGGCGCTGGGGGCCGACGACAATGGTTGATATCGGAACCCTCAGCCTGATCCTGCTGATCGCGATGTTCGTGCTGCTGGCGATCGGCATGCCGCTGGGCTTCGCATCGGCCATTCTCGCCGTGGCCACGCTGGTGATGAAGTTCGGCCCGGATCTGCTCTTCGGGGACTTCGGACGCGGCCCGCTGAACGTTCTCGGCCAGGCGATCTATCGGCAGATGACCAATTACGTGCTCATCTCGATACCGATGTTCATATTCATGGCCGCGTTGCTGGAGCGATCCGGCATCGCGCGGGACATGTATTCCTCGCTCAACCTCTGGCTCAGCCGCACGCGCGGCGGCATCGCGCTGGTCACCTCGATCATGGCGGTGATCATGGCCGCGATGTCGGGGATCATCGGCGGCGAGGTCGTGCTTCTCGGCCTGATCGCCCTGCCCCAGATGCTCCGGCTCGGCTACAACCGGAAATTCGCCGTCGGCACCATCTGCGCCTCGGGCAGCCTCGGCACCATGATCCCGCCCTCGATCGTGCTGATCTTCTACGGGCTGATCACCGAGACCTCGATCCAGGCCCTCTTCACCGCAGCCTTCCTGCCCGGCCTGATGCTGGCCTCGTTCTACGTGCTCTACATCGTGATCCGGTCCAACCTCTACCCCGACCAGGCGCCCCTGCCCGAACCGCGGCCGGACGATCCCTCCACGGGCGAGAAGAGCCTCCTCTTCCTCGACTTCCTGACGATCATCGTCGCCATCGGCGCCGCGGCGCTGCTGCTGCGGAACCTGTTCATGACCGTGACCGGGCAGAACCGGGTCCTGGAGAACGTCGATCCGATCCCGCTCGGCATGGTCTCGGACCTGCCTTGGATCGCCGGGACCCTGGTGCTTGCGCTGGTGCTGATGCTCTTCGTCTTCGGGCGCGGCCGGACTGCGGAAGCCTGGAGCATCGGCAAGGGGCTCGTCGCGCCGCTGATCGTGATCGGCGTGGTGCTGGGCTCGATCTACGGCGGCATCACCGGGATCACCGAGGCGGCCGGCATGGGCGTGGTCGCGGTCTTCGTGATCTCGCTGCTCCGGCGCGAGATGACGCTCGAGATCATCTGGGACAGCCTGATCCGGACGCTCAAGTCCACCGGCACGATCATCTGGGTGACGATCGGCGCCGCGGCGCTGGCGGCGGCCTATACGCTCGCCGGCGGACCGACCTATGTCGCCAATGCCATCATCGGCATGGAGCTTCCGGCGATGGGGATCATCTTCGTGATGATGCTGATCTTCCTGGTCATGGGGATGTTCATGGACTGGGTGGGCATCGTGCTCCTGATCATGCCGGTGTTCCTGCCGATCGTGGCGAAGCTGCCGCCCGAGCAGATCGGCTGGCTCGGGCATATTCCCCCCGACAAGGTGGCGATCTGGTTCGGCGTGACCTTCTGCATGAACATGCAGGTCAGCTTCCTCTCGCCCCCCTTCGGCCCGGCGGCCTTCTACCTGAAGTCGGTGGCGCCCGACGACATCTCGCTCACGGATATCTTCGCCGGGTTCATCCCCTTCATCTGCATCCAGCTCCTGGCGCTGGCGGTCCTGCTGATCTACCCGCCGATCGTGACCGTGTTCCTCTAGCCCGGGCGGCAGGTCGGCCCTCGCGGCCGACCTCGACTATTCGGCGAGGAATTCCTCGATCAGGCCTGAGCACCGGTCCCAGGCCTGATCGGTTGCGGGAAGGATGTGATTGTTCGTGTCGAGGACCGCGAAGCGCGCCCCGGGGATGCCCACCGCAAGCTCCTGCCCCTGATCGAAGGGCACGCCCGCGTCATGCCGCGAATGGATGACCAGCGTCGGCACCGCCACCTTCCCGAGCAGGTCCCGGATATCGACATCGCCATGGGCTTCGAGGATCGCCGCCGCGTTCTCGGCGGAGGTCGTCTTGCGCTGCAGGTCGGAGAACCATTGCTGGCTCTCCGCCGGAGCGTCGGGCATGTAGAGGGCGGTGAAGAGCTGCCGCACCGCGGGATTGGTCCCGCCCCAGCCGACGCGGATCATCTCGATCGCGGCACGCCGCAGCACCGAGCCGTCCGGATTGTCCCGGCGCTTCCAGCCGCGGGCATAGCCCCCCAGCAGCACGAGCCGGGTGACCCTTTCGGGGTGCCGCACCGCGTAGTGGATCGCCTTCGCGCAACCCTGGGAGAGCCCCATCATCGCGAAGCGCTCGAATCCGGCCTGCTCCACCACGGTTTCGAGATCCTCGATCTGGCGCTCGAGACTGAAGTCGGTCACGTCCCATGCGGAGAGCCCCATGCCCCTGCCGTCGTAGCGCAGCAGGGTGTGGCGCCGCGTCAGCGCCTCGAACATGTGCCGCCAGACCGGGCTTTCCCAGTCGAAATCCAGGTGATGGAGCCAGTTCGCCGCCTTGACGAGCGGGGGGCCCGAGCCCGCCGTGGCATAGGCGATACGGGTGCCGTCGGGGCTGCGGCAATAGCGGATCTCCTGGCGCAGCGGCACCCTGGCGGCGGGTGCGCCGCCCGGCGCCGGGGCCTCCGAGGCGGTTTCCACGAGCGCGCCGACGAAGCGGAAGCCGCGCCCGTGCACGGTCCTGAGGTAGCGCTGTTCCTGTCCGTCGTCGCCGAGCGCCCGCCGCGCCGCGCTGATGGCGCTGGAGATGGCCGCGTCGGAGATGATGCGGCCCTGCCAGACCGCCTCGACCAGCTCGTCCTTCGAGACCACGCGGTCCCGCGCGCCGATCAGGTGGAGGATGAGGTCGAGCACCTTCGGCTCGATCCGCACAGGCGTGCCGGAGGCGACCAGCTCGCGCGTCGCACCATCGAGGACGAAGGAGTCGAAGACGTATCTCACGCCGAGACATTACCGCAGTCCCGGCGGCTTTCACACGGTTTCAGATCGACCGCGAGGACGCTCGAGATCGCGCCGGATCCCGCGCGCGCGATCGCCGGCCGCCCGCTGCACCCGGAAACCGGACGGGGGCACGGACGGGCCGCCTATTCCGGCAAGCCGAGAAGACGCGCCCCATCCGTGAACCGCTCGGAGAGCGGTTCCGGCAGACCCAGCTCATGGAACATGCGGGACCGGAATCCGGGTTCGAGCTGGAACCCCTGTGCGGCCCGCCGCCCGGCGAGTTCGGGCCGGCCCGCCAGGGTCAGGGCGATCGCCTGAAAGAAATGCGCCGTGCTGAAGCCCGGCTTCGACCGGGCAGCCGCGGCGAACGACGAAACGGCGTCATCGTAGCGGCCCTCGACGAGCGCGGATTCGCCGAGGGCGAGATGCGCTTCGAAAGCCAGCGTGTCATAGGGGCTCAGCAGGAGCGCGCGCTGGGCGTAGCGCTTGGCCGGCTCGGGGCGCCCGGCCAGCCCGTTTCCCTGCGCGGCGAGGAAATGTGCCGTGGCGCTCGCCGGGTTGAGCGATATTCCGCGCTCGATGGCATGCAGGGCCGCATCGCTTTCCGTCGTCAGGAGCGTCATCACGAATCCCGAGATCGCGAGCGCGGTCCCGTCGTCGGTGTCGCTGGCGATGATCGCCCGGGCGTGCATGAGCGCGGCGCTCCGGTCGGATTCGTCGAAGCCGCCGCGGGTGAAGCAGAGCTCGTGGCACCATGCGGTCAGTGCCTGCGCGGCAATGTAGTCGGGGTCGAGCTCGAGCGCCTGCCGCAGGAGGGGAAGGGCCTTCCTGGCCTCGTCCGGCATTCGCGCGGCGATATGCGGCAACGCCCGCAGATAGAGATCGTAGGCACCGAGGCTCTCGGTGGGCTTCCCTCGGGACCGTTCGATCTCGGACCGCCGCAGGCTCGGCTCGACCACGGCCGCGACGCGATCGGCGATATGGTCCTGCAGATCGAAGACATCTTCGAGGGAGCTGTCGTACTTGTCGGCCCAAAGATGCGTTCCCGATTCGGCGTCGAGCAAGTGCGCCGTGATGCGCACCCGGCTCCCGGACCGGCGCACCCCGCCCTGCAGGAGATAGCGCACGCCGAGCTCCCGGCCCGCCTGGCGCGGATCCACGGCCCTGTTCTTGTAGACGAGACCGGAGCTGTACGCCGTCACGCGCAACCAGCTGATCCGCGACAGCGCCGCCACGATATCCTCGACCATCCCGTCGGAGAAATACTCCTGGCGCGGGTCGTCGCTCATGTTCCGGAAGGGCAGGACAGCGAGAGACGGGCGGTCCCACGGGGATCCTCGCGTCTCCGAAAGTTCGGACCGCTGTCGGTCCGATCCTCCGGCGCCGGTTTCGTCGGCCTGCGGCCGGGCACGAAACGAGGCGACGATGTCGTCGCTCATGGACAGGAGTTCGCGCGCCGGCCGGAGGAGGGACCGGCCCTCCGGCGTCAGCTGCACGAGACCGCCGCTGCCGCGATCGAGCAGAGGGCGGCCGACGAGGGATTCCAGCCGCTCCACCTGCGACGCGACCGATGCCTGCGGCCGGTCGACGAGCTCGGCGGCCTGCGCAACGCTCTCGTTCTCCGCGACCAGCGCGAAGGTGCGCAGAAGGTCGATGTCGAGCGCCGGAAGCGACCCGCCATCGTCGATTTCCACGAGCACGCCGACGAAGCGGAAGCCGCGTCCGTGCGCGGTCCTGATGTAGCGCTGCTCCTGGCCGTCGTCGCCGAGCGCCCGGCGCGCCGCGCTGATGGCGCTCGAGATGGCCGCGTCGGAGATGATGCGACCCTGCCAGACCGCCTCGACCAGCTCGTCCTTCGAGACCACGCGGTCCCGCGCGCCGATCAGGTGGAGGATGAGGTCGAGCACCTTCGGCTCGATCCGCACAGGCGTGCCGGAGGCGACCAGCTCGCGCGCCGCGGAATCGATGACGAAGGAGTCGAAGACAAATCTCACAACGCAATACTACCCCAGTCCTGACCGCTTTCACACAAGTCCCGCGCATCGCCGCAGGTTCCGCCAGAAATTCCCCATGGATTCCCAATGAAATTCCAAGGGCACCGGCAAGTTCGTGCCCTGGCGCGGGGTTATCCTGCCTTCACGGATCAAGGTTCAACGCGGGGCGATGGGCGGAGGATCCGCCCAACCGACCGATCAGACAAGGAAAAGAGCGAGATGAACATCCAGACCGAAGTGAAGACCGCCGACAACGGCGTGGACGTCGAGGCCCTCTACGAAATCAAGAAGGCGCTGACCGACATGCCGCCCGCGGCGCAGTTCACCTGGCGCGCCAGCTGCGAGTGGCTCGGCGGCGTCCACAGCAAATCGACCGTCGAGGGCTTCTTCGGCGCCGGCGCCGAGCAGTCGCACAAGGCGCCCTACAGCGTCGAGGCGGACCATCCGGGCGTCTTCGCCGCGCCCGACAATGCCGCGACGCCGGTCGAGATCGTGCTCTCGGCGCTGGCGAGCTGCCTGACCGGCGGCGTGGCCGCCGTCGCGCAGCACCGAGGCATCCAGCTGCACTCGGTCAAGGCGCAGGTGGAGGGCGACATGAACCTCCACGGCATCCTCGGGATCGACGCCGACGTCCGCAACGGCTTCAGCGCGATCCGCGTGACCTTCGAGGTCGAGGCCGATGCGAGCAAGGACGAGATCGCGGCGGTGATCGCCCAGTCCCAGAAGCGTTCGGCGGTCTTCGACATCGTCACCAACCCCGGCAACGTGAAGGTGGCGCTCGCCTGACGGCGCCCCTCCCCCCGACAGCAAAGGACAGAATGCCATGTATGCCGACCTGACCATCACGCGGACCGGTTCGGGCCGCACCCTGAAGGATCGCCTGGGAGGCTTCCTGGCGACCCTGCACTCCCGGCGCGAAGCGCGCCGCGACATGGCGCGGCTGTCGCAGATGAGCGAGCAGATGCTGCGCGACATCGGCGTGACCCGCGACGAGGTGCATCACCTGGCGCAGACGTTCCATCGCCGCGCCTAGCGCCCTCCGGCGGCGCGGCCTGTCCGCGCCGCCCACCCCATCCGGAAGCCCGTCCCTTAGCAGCCGCGGCGCCCCGAGCGCCGCGGCGGGAGCCGATCCATGAAACGCGTCACCACCATCGTCGTCGGGGCAGGCCAGTGCGGCCTCGCCATGAGCCACGCGCTGCGCCGGCGCTCGGTCGATCACCTGGTGCTCGAACGCGGCCGGATCGCCAACAGCTGGCGCAGCGAGCGCTGGGACAGCCTGCGGCTGCTCACGCCGAACTGGATGAACGGGCTGGCGGGCCGGCCCTATCGCGGGCCGGATCCGGACGGTTTCATGGCCTGCGGGGAATTCGCCGATCGCCTGGCGCGCGCGGCGGCGCTCGACGGCGCGCCGGTGCTGCAGGAGACGCGCGTCCTCGCCCTCGATCCGCTCGGGGGCGGCTACCGGGTCCAGACCGATCAGGGCGCCATCGCCTGCGACAGCGTGGTGATCGCCAGCGGCGAATGCGCGCTCCCGCGGATTCCCGGCCTCGCCGGCGACCTGCCGCCGGACGTGCTGCAGCTGACACCCCAGAGCTACAAGCGGGCCGCGGATGTGCCCGAAGCCGGGGTGCTGGTCGTCGGCGCCGGGGCGAGCGGGCTCCAGATCGCCCGCGAACTCGCGCAGGCCGGCCGGCGGGTCACGCTCGCCGTGGGCAATCACCTGCGCCTGCCGCGGCGCTACCGCGGCGCCGACATCCTGTGGTGGATGGACCGCCTGGGGGTGCTCGACCTGCCCCCTTCCGGGGAGGACGAACTCGACCGGTTGCGGCGCGCGCCTTCCCTGCCGCTGCTGGGCGATGCCTCCCACGCGGATATCGACCTCAACAGCCTCCAAGATCTCGGCATCGAGATCGTCGGGCGCCTGGCGGGCCTGACCGAGGGAAAGGCCTGGTTCTCGGGGTCGCTGGCCAATGCCTGCGCCAGCGCCGACCTCAAGCTTGCCCGGCTGCTCGACCGGATCGACGCCCATGCGGACGGAGCCGGCATCGATGCGCCGCCGGCCTACCGCCTGCCGGCGACGAGAATTCCCGAGGCGCCGCGCCTCATGCTGCGGCTCGGTGCGGGCGGCATCGGCACAGTGGTCTGGGCGACCGGATACAGGCCCGACCATCGCTGGGTGACGCTCCCGGTCTTCGACGGCAAGGGACGCATCCGCCACGCGGGGGGCGTCGTCGGCGAGGGGATCTACGTGCTGGGCCTTCGCCATCTGCGCAGCGCGCGCTCGACCCATATCGCGGGTGCGCCCCGCGACGCGCGCGTTCTGGCACGCCACCTGACCGGCCGCCTCGGCGGCCGGGCGGCGGCCTGAGGCGGGAGCGGTGCGATGACACGCAGAGCCTATGATGCGGTGATCGTCGGCGCCCGGGTCGCCGGCGCGGCCACCGGGCTGGCGCTCGCCGCCGAGGGCGCCAGGGTCCTGATCCTGGACCGGGCGCCCGAGATCGGGGACACGCTCTCGACCCATGCCCTGATGCGCCCCGGCGTCGAGCTTCTCGCCCGCTGGGGCCTGCTCGACCGACTGCTGGATGCAGGCACGCCGCTGGTCCGCCAAGCGCAGTTCCACTACGGGGCCGAGCGGGTCACGGTCCCGGTCCGGCCCGGTCCTCTGGCCGAGGGGCTGATCGCGCCGCGCCGCTGGCTGCTCGACCGC
>ERZ795053.1091-NODE-1091-length-34791-cov-22.110404_pt1 | contig 34791 bp, 33 predicted proteins | sample MGYA00375137_ERZ795053 | MGnify/ENA primary metagenome ERZ795053 (study PRJEB30182, sample SAMN05720284) | activated sludge metagenome | isolation source: Anaerobic digester | place: Hong Kong | collected 2014-12-17 ...
CTCGAAGGACGGCCTGCGTCAGGCCTGCAACGAGTACGCGTTCACCTTCTTCGAGGGCATGATCCGGCGGGCTGGCGATCGACAGCCAACGGAGGCCATGTCGCAGTTCGGTGGTGTCACCGATGAGGCTCCGCCGCTGATGCGCTATTTGATGAAGCAGGCCAGCGAGGATTCCCCGGCAGCCAACGATCTTGTAGCCCGAATCGTCGAGTTGACCAAGCAGTCGCTGGAGGCCAACACAGCGAGAGGCTATGTGAAGCCGACGGTCGATCCGGACATGCGCGCCGCGATTCTGGTGATGCTTCGGCTGGGGCCCTTCCTGCTCAGTGGTGCCGTGCAGCAGGCCACCGGCGCGGACATACTCACACCGGAAGGCCTGCGGCGCATGTACCGCACGACGATCGAGATCGTGGAATCCGGAATCTACACACGCGAGGGCGTACCCCACGAGGGCGCGCTGCTTGAGCTCTACGACGCAAACACCGAGGGAGAAGCCCATGACCGCTGAGCCTGGCACCGAGTATCCGGCGTTGACAGGACGCAAGCGCTGGGTGGCGCTGCTGTTCCTGGCATTCGGGGTCGCCATGATCATTCTCGACGCCACGGTCGTCAATGTCGCAATCCCGACCATGGTCGAGGACCTCGACCTGACTACTACAGACGCCGAATGGGTCAACTCGATCTACTCGTTGGTCTTCGCGTCACTTCTGTTGTTGTCCGGACGACTGTCGGACATCGTTGGTCGGCGGTTCATGTTCCTAGGCGGTGTCACGCTGTTCGCCGTGGCGAGTGTGCTGGTCGCGAGTTCGGAATCCTCCAACGCGCTAATCGGGGCACGGGGCCTGCAGGGTATAGGCGCCGCGATGATCCTGCCGTCGTCCCTGTCGGTGCTCAACGCGGTGTACCGCGGAAAAGACCGGGCGATCGCATTCGCCGTATGGGGCGCAACGATCGGCGGAATGGCGGCCATGGGTCCGCTGGTCGGCGGCTGGCTCACCACCAATGCGTCGTGGCATTGGGCCTTCCTCATCAACGTGCCCATCGCCCTCGCGGTGTTCATCGGCGTTCTGCTGATGGTTCCCGAGACCAAGGACACCACCCACCGCCGAGGCATTGATGTTCCCGGCGCACTGCTCGGGACCCTCGGTCTGGCTGCTCTGGTCTTCGGCCTGATCGAGGGCCAGAACTACGGGTGGCTCAGGCCGAAGAAGCAGTTTGAGGCGGCCGGATTCACCTGGCCGCTTGACAACGTATCACCGGCCTTCGTATCGCTGGTCCTCTCAGCGCTGTTGTTACTGGGCTTCGTCTGGCTTGAACGGCGGCGCAAGGCCGCAGGGCAGATCGTGCTCCTGGACCTCGGCCTGTTCCGGATCAAGACCTTCGGCATGGGCAATGCGGTAGCGGCGCTGGTGAGTCTCGGCGAGTTCGGACTGCTGTTCATCCTGCCGTTGTTCCTGCAGTCGGTCATCGGCTACGACGCGTTGGAGACCGGCGTCATCCTTCTGGCGCTGGCCGCAGGCTCCTTCCTCGCCAGTGGCCTCGGCGCCCCTTTGGCCAAACGGTTCGGCCCGGTCCCTGTGCTCCGCCTGGGCATGGCACTGGAAGTGATCGGTGTGCTCTGGCTGGCGCTGATCATCTCCGTCGACGTCACGGGCTGGGCGATGGCCCCCGGGTTGTTCATCTATGGTGCTGGGGTCGGCTTCGCGACTGCCCAGTTGGCGGGGGTGATCCTGTCGGAGGTGCCGATCGCCGAGTCTGGGCAGGCCTCTGCCGTGCAGTCGACGTCACGACAGGTTGGCGCGGCCATCGGCACCGCGCTGCTGGGAGCGGTGCTGATCACCGGGTTCGGCGGGATCAAGGGCGACCTCACCGACCTCGGGGTTTCCGAAGAGGCGGCCGTCCAGGTCACGACCTCCGTTCAGCAGAGTGCTGGCACGGCCGTGGTGGCGCTGCCTCAGCAACCCGACGGAGACGTCTTGTTCAAGGGCGCCTCAGAGGGTTTCGCCACCGCAGTCCGGGGTGTCGGGTTCGTGGCTGCAGGTCTGATTTCGCTGGGCCTGCTGGCGGCGTTCTTCCTGCCCCGGAATGCGGCGCGAACTGAAGCAGCCGGCTACGTGGAGTAGCAGGAGGCAGTGTCGCTGCCGGGAAATGCCTCGCACGTGACTGACCATGAAGGAGTGTTGGGTTCTCTCAGACGGCGCATCAGCCGGGCCGAACTGCCCGATCCGGTTTTCGCCGCGCTCGGGGCCCTGGATATCGCGCTCAAGGTGCCGGGGGCGGCCGGACGCTACTACGGCCAGCTTGTCGAGCACGGCCACTCCCGCCTGGTGGAGGTCGGCACCGAGCGGGCTGTGCGCAAACGGGTGTCCCGCCTCGAGCAGACCGTAACCCCCGCTGCGAGCAGGTGGGCGGTGCGACTGTCACAGCGCCAGCGACGTCAACGGCGCATTCCGCGTAAACCCGTCATCCATCGCTCCGCCTGAAAGAGTTTCGAAAACGTTGCATCCAGATCGCCTTCAAGTCGCGATTACCTGCATGTAGAGCGCGGCGCGGGGCCCGCTCCGGTCTGAAGGGTTTTCACCATGGGATTCATTCGACGTATCGGCGCGGGCGCCGTCGCCACCTTTGCCGCTGCCGGACTTGCGATCGGATTGGCCGCTCCAGCATCCGCAGCACTTTCCTCCGACGAGACGAACGAGTTCCTCGGAAAGTTGACAGCGACCTACAACGACCCGGTCGAAACGGCGAACGACAACAATCCCTATGACTTCGACATTGTGACGAAGGCGGCGCTTGTAACAGGCGCCACGAACACCCTCGCGGGTCTGGACAAGTTCACCCTGTTCGCGCCCAACGACCGCGCCTTCGAGGCCCTCGCCAACGACCTCGGGCTCCTAGGAAAGAACTACCGCTTCTCCGCCAAGGTTGACGAGAAGCGCGTGTTCGAGGCCATCGCTGGGCTGGGCATCCCCACCGTGACCGAGGTCCTTCTGTACCACGTAGTGCCGAACGCCAAAGTGACCGGAAAGGACGTGCTCTCAGGGCCGTTCAGCCAGCGCATCTCAATGGCCAACGGTGAGAAATTGCGCGTGACGGTCCTGTCGCGCAGTGCCCGATTCCCCGTCATCCTGCTAGGTGACAAGGATGGCAAGTTCTTCAACGACTCGGTCGTCCGCAGCAAGATCAACGCGGTCGAGACCGACAACACCGTAGTCCACGGCATCAGCGGCGTCCTCCTCCCGACGCTTTAGCCCTCACCCGAAGAGGGTGGTGAGTCCTACCGCTCACCACCCTCTTCCCATGCGCTGCGCGTTGTGGTGAATCATCGACCGCCCACACGTGGCGGCTGCAAAGAGCGGGCTTTGCCCGACGTGCAGGCGTGACGGAGCCGACGCGCCGCAGCCGGCCTGCGTTCCGCGACCTACGATGATCGAGTGCGGCGCATCGTGGGGTTGCTGGCCACCACCGCGGTGCTCGCGGGGTGTGCCGGGGAGTTCCAGCGCACGGTTCCCAAGGAATACCGCAAGTCGATCCGCGCGGCGGCCAAGGAGTGTCCGGAACTCACGCCCAAGCTGCTCGCCGCGCAGATCGATCAAGAATCGGGATTCGACCCGGATGCTGTCTCCCCCGCGGGGGCCGAAGGGATCGCCCAGTTCATCCCGGACACTTGGGCGGTCTGGGGACGCGATCTGGACGGCGACGGTGTCGCTTCGCCGTACAACCCCGAGGAAGCCATCGATGCCCAAGCGCGACTGATGTGTTTCCTGATCTTCGAAGCCCGGACCTCCGGCATCAAGGGCGACGAGATTGAGTTGGCACTCGCGGGTTACAACGCCGGGTGGAGCCAGGTGGTGCGCTACGACGGTATCCCGCCGTTTCGTGAGACCGAGGCTTACGTCAAACGCATCCGTGACCGGCAGAGCGGCTACCGATTCCGGGACTGAACTGACTGGAGCGCGAGCCAGATCGCCTTCAGTGGCGTGTACCTCTCCCGTGCGTGCGCGGACTCGACGCGCCCACTGCCCCTTCGTATTTCGCAGATGAATGGGACCCTCGGGCCACCTTCTCGTAACAGTTGCTCCAACCGTGGCGCACCGCCGAGGCGGACTCGGAGAAACGGCCAGGGATGGTGATCATCGGGCGGTACGCGATCCCACCCTGTCGTCTGGGACGGGCGCACCGCCCGTTTGCACCTCGACTCGTCCTAGCCGCGCCGGCGCGCCATGGAGTGCACGAATCCTCGCACTCATCCCATAATTCAACGTCTGTAGAACATGCGGAGTAATCTGAAATCCATGCGCGCCATGATCCTCAAAGAGTTCCGGGAACTGCGCCGTGACCACCGGACGATGGGAATGCTGATCGGGATGCCGGTCCTGCTACTGGTCGTCTTCGGATACGCGGCGAACTTCACCGTCGACAACGTGCCCTTGGCAGCCGTCGGACCGAAGGCCCAACAGGTGGCCCAACAGGTCGAGGTGATTGCGCAGGCACCCTTCGACGTCGTTGAAGTGGACCCCGGCGGTAACGCCGCCACCGCCGAGGATCTGCTACAGCGTGACAGTGTGGACGTGGCCATCGATACCGGCCAGCAGCCGCCGGTCGCCTATATCGACGGGTCGTCGCTGTTCACCGCGCAGACATCGATAGCGGCGTTCAACCGCCTCGGCGATCAGGTCACCGTCGAGATCTTGTTCAATCCCGAGTTGAAGACCAGCTGGGTCATGGTGCCGGCCATCATCGGGTTGATCCTGACCTTCATCGGGACCATCATCACAAGCATCGGGATGGTCAAGGAGAAGCAAACCGGCACCATCGAGCAACTGGCGGTCATGCCGATCAAACCCAGCACCGTGATCCTCGGCAAGATCCTGCCCTACTTCCTGCTCGCCACACTGGACATGGTTATGGTCACCCTTCTTGGCATGGTTCTGTTCGATGTCCCGTTCAACGGCAGTGTCGGTGTCTTCGCGATCGGGGCCGGCCTGTTCCTCTTCGTGGTTCTGGGCCTCGGCGTATTCGTCTCGACCATCTCGCAGAACGTCGGTCAGGCGATTCAGACCGCCTTCTTCTTCCTGCTCCCCCAGATCCTGCTGTCCGGTTTCATCTTCCCGCTGGAGGCGATCCCGTGGGGGGTGCGCTGGATCAGCTACTTCCTGCCACTGACCTATTTCACGATGGTGTCGCAGGGCGTCATGCTGCGCGGGGCACCCCTGGATGCCTTGTGGTTCCCGCTGATCATGCTCGCGATCATGGCGGTGGTCATCTTCACCGGGGCGGTCCTGCGGTTCCGGCGGAACCTGGCACCCGGGGACGGCCGTCGGTCGAAGCCGAAGGTGTCGGCGTGAGTGCCTACGAGTTGACCGTGCGTTTCGGGCACGTCCTGGCCCTTGACGATGTCAGTCTGCAGACGCCGACCGGACAGATCACCGCGGTGGTCGGGGGTGACGGGGCTGGCAAAACCACCCTGCTCGAGGCTCTGGTGGATCTGGTCCCGATCGAGGCCGGATCCGTGGATTCACCGGCGCGGTCCACCATCGGATTCATGCCTGCCGGAGCAGGCAGCTGGAGCGAGCTGAGCGTCGATGAGAACGTCGCCTTCGTCGGGGGTTCTTACGGGCTGGCCACCGATGTGCTGACCACCCGCGCCGACGACCTGTTGACCCGTGCGGGACTGTCCGACGTGCGCGATCGGCTGGCCGGGCAGCTCTCCGGAGGCATGCGCAAGAAGCTCGGTTTCTGCCTGGCCATGCTGCACGAACCGCAACTGCTCATCCTGGACGAGCCGAGCACCGGCTTGGACCCGGTCAGCCGGGTGGAGCTGTGGCGTCTGATCAGTGAGGCTGCGGCGCGGGGAACAGCGGTGGTTCTGACCACGACCTACCTGGACGAGGCTGAACGGGCGGGAACAGTCCTGGTCCTGGAACGCGGCAAGGCATTGCTGTCGGGGTCCCCTCAGGACGTGGTGTCGTCGTATCCTGGCGTGATCGTGCAGACCGACAGTCCCACCCGCCCGCAGTTCGCGTGGCGCCACGGCACCGGCTACCGGGAATGGTGGCCCGACGATCCACCGAAAGGGAGCACCACGACCGCATTGACCCTCGAGGACGTCTCGATCGTCGCGTCACTTCGCCAAGAGGTGGGGTCATGAGCGGGCCTCTGCTGCAGGCGCAGGCGCTGAGCAGGACCTTCGGCGCGTTCACCGCAGTGGACCAGGTCACCTTCGACGTCGCGCCCGGCGAGGTCGTGGGCCTGCTCGGGGCCAACGGCGCGGGCAAGACCACGGTCATTCGGATGTTGCTCGGCCTGCTGCGTCCCACAGCAGGACACGCGCTGCTGAACGGCAACCCCCCGAGCCGGGCCGGCCGGGAGCGGCTGGGTTACGTCCCGCAGGGCCTGGGTCTCTACGCCGAACTCACCGTGAGGGAGAACCTCGAGTTCGCGGCGCAGGCATTCGGGTGCCCACCGGCGCGACCGGAGGGGCCGATGCGGGAAACCCGGGACCGGCTGGTGTCGGATCTGCCCCTGGGCATTCGCCGGCAGGTCGCCTTTCTGTGTGCACTGCAGCACCGGCCGGACGTGCTGGTGCTCGACGAGCCGAGCTCTGGTGTGGAGCCGCTGGGCAGGGCGCGGCTGTGGGACCAGATCCGAGAGCAGTCGCAGCGCGGTGTGGGCGTGCTGGTGACGACCCACTACATGCAGGAGGCGCAGCAGTGTGATCGCCTGCTGCTGATGTCTCAGGGCCGCCTGGTCGCACAGGGGACCGAGGCGGACATCGTTGACGGGACCACCGCCGTCGCAGTGGCCTCCGATGACTGGGCGCGGGTCTTCGCTGTGCTGAGTGCCGCGGGGCTGGCCGTGAACCTTGCCGGGCGGGATGTGCGGGTGATCGATCCCGATCTGCCGGTCGTGCGGGAACTGCTCGCCGGGCAAGGGATCGAGGCGGCCTGCCACGAGGTACCCGCGACCATCGAGGAACGTATGACCATGCTGGCGCGGACATGAAGCCCCGGGGCCGCCGTCCCGGTGACGAGGACACCCGCGCACGGATCCTGAACGTGGCACGCGAGCAGTTCGCGCACAGCGGCTACGAACGGGCCAGTATGCGGTCCATCGCCGGCCAGGCGCAGGTGGATCCTGCGCTCATCACGCACTACTTCGGTTCAAAAGTGGGGCTGCTGACCGAGGCCTTGCGACTTCCCGTCGATCCCGCGGTGGTGCTGGAGTCGGTGGGCCACAGTGAGCCCGATCACATGGGAGAGGCCCTGGTCCGGGCCATGGTCGGCGCGTGGGAGACGCCTGTTGTCCGTCAGCATTTCCTGGGGATGTTGCGCACCGCGGCCTCCCACGAGGTGGCCCGGGAAGTGATGCAACAGACTCTGCACGACTCGGTGCAAGTGGCTGTGGCACGACTGGTCGACGACGACGCGGACCGTCGCAGCGCGCTCGTGATGACCCAGATGGCGGGGCTGGCCTTCACGCGGTACTTCCTGCAGCTGCCGGAGGTCGTCGCTCTGACCCCTGAAGAACTTGCCGCGAGCATTGGGCCCACGATCCAGCGGTATCTGGTCGACCCGCTCTGATCAGACCTCCCACCAGACCGCAGCATCCGGCGGTAGCCAGCCATCCGGCGGCTTGGGATCGGAGTGGGCCAGGATCCTCCCGGGCGGCAGAGCGATGGACGTGTCCCCGAGGTTCATCAACACGTCGATGGTCCCGGTGTCCGTCGGGCGCTGGAAGTGCACCCGGTCCGGCGCCTCGTCGCGCCACTGGAAGCCCGCCCCGACCAGCTGCTTGCGCACACCCAGCCACCGCCTGGTCAGTTCCAAGGTGGAGGTAGGATCGCGCCGTTGGCTTTCGACGGTGAAACCGGCGAACTGCGGCGGCTGGGGCAGCCACGGCTCGACCTCGTCGTCGCAGAAGCCGAACGGGGGCTGTGAGCCGGACCACGGCAGTGGCACGCGGCAGCCGTCACGGCCACGATCGGTACCGCCGGAGCGCTGCCACACCGGGTCGGCCAGGACCTCGTCGGGCAGATCGTCCACATTCGGCAGACCGAGTTCCTGACCCTGGTACAGGCACGCTGCGCCCGGCAGGCCCAGCATCAACAGGGTCAGCGCCCGTGACCGTGCCGGACCCAGCCGGCTCGCGCTGCGCGGGGTGTCATGGTTGTCGATGACCCACACGGGCTCGGTGTCCGCCAGCACCTCCTGGATCGCAGCCCGAAGCGCCGGAGCGTCCCAGCCGGCCTTGAGGATCGGGAACCCGAACGTCTGCGGGAACTCGTCGTCGCTGCTGTACGCGGCACCGCCGGACCAGATCTCACCGATCGCGGTTGGCTGGTGCTCGTAACCTCGCAGCGTCGAGCGCAGCGCGCGCAGAACCTCGTGGGTGCGGTTGTCCGCGTCATGGGTCAACAGGTCGTTGCCGAACCGCACATCGTTGCGGTCGACATCCTTGGTCAAATGGTCTGCGACATCCACCCGGAACCCGTCGACGCCTTTGTCCAGCCAGAAGCGCCAGATCTGTTCGAACGCGGCCAGCACGGCGGGGTTCAGCCAATTCAGATCCGGTTGCTCGGCGGTGAACAGGTGGAAGTACCACTGCCCCGGCGTGCCGTCGGGCTCCGTGACCCGGGTCCACACCGGTGTCTGCGTGAACGATCCGAGCACATCGGTGGGAGGGACTGCACCATCGGCGCCGCGGCCGTCGCGGAACAGGTACCAGTCGCGTTCACGTGCCCCACGCCCAGCCGCCACCGCGGCGGTGAACCACGCATGCTGGTCCGAGGTGTGGTTCGGGACCATGTCCAGCAACACCCGCAGCCCCCGGTCGTGGGCGGCTTGTAGCAGTTCGTCGAAGTCGGCCATGGTGCCGAAGATCGGGTCGATCGCGTAGTAGTCACTGACGTCGTAGCCATGGTCCACCTGAGGACTGCAGAACACCGGGGACAGCCACACAGCGTCGACCCCCAGCCCCACCACGTGGTCGAGCCGATCGATGATTCCTCGTAGGTCGCCGACTCCCTGTGAACTGCCGGCACAGGCGTAGGAGCGGGGGTAGATCTGGTAGAACACCGCGTCGGTCCACCATGGCCGTTCCCCCGGAACAACAGAAGACCCACTGCCGCCCGGTGCGGTCAGTGGGTCTTCCGTTGTCATGCGCGTGGGGCTACTGAATGCGTTGCTCCACGTTGGCTTGCGCCTCTTCCATCGCCTTCTGGGGGTTGGCCCCGTCCAGGATGTTCTTCTCGGCAAGGCCGACCTCTTCGTACATCGGTCCCATCTCCGGGTACGGCAGGTTCGGGAACCCGTCGGTGCCGAACTCAGCGACGGCCGCGATGATCGGATCGTCCTGTGCCGCGCTCAGCGAGTCCTTCCACGCCGGCGGGCGCGGGTCGGCTGCGAACAGGCTGTCCATGAACTCGGTGTTCAGAGTCGCGTCCAGGAAGGCCTGTGCCGTGGTCGCGTTCTGCGAGCTCTGGCTCAGGTAGAAGCCCTGCGCTCCGACGATCGGGATCGATGGGCTGTCAGAACCGTCCCATGTGGGAAGGCCCTCGGCGCTGAACGGCACGCCATCACCCTCGGCGTCCTCGACCACGGTCTTGTTCCACGGGCCGGTGATCCAGTAGGCGAGCTTGCCCTGCGCCCAGGCATTGGTCAGGTCGTCACCGACGAATGTCGACTTGACGATGCCCTGCTTGCCCCAGTCGGAGAAGGCTTCTGCCCAGGCGATGCCACCGGGGCTGGTAAGACCGATGTCCTGGACGTCGTAGTTACCCTCGGCGTCCGGACCGCCGAAGAAGTAGCCGCCGGCGGCGGAGAAGAACGGGAACGCGTGGTAGGCGTCACCGGCGTCACCGACCTGTAGGCCCACCGGGAAGCGGGTCTTGCCGTCCTTCTTCAACTGCAGTCCCGTGTCGCCCATCTCGTTCAGCGAGGTCGGGGCGTCCGGGGCCAGCTTGGTGTTGCGGAACAGCAGGATGTTCTCGGTCGCCACGGGCACGCCGTAGGTCTGACCTGCGATGGTGAAGGCGTTCACCGACGCGGTGACGAAGCTGTCGCGGCTGGAGCCCAGGTTGATCGGTGCCACCAGGCCGCTGTCAACGAACTCTCCGGCCCAGTCGTTCGCGCCGAGCAGGATGTCCGGGCCCTGGCCCTGGGGTGCCTGCTGGACGAACTGGTCCTTCATGCCGTCGAAGTTGACCTGCTGAACGGTGACGTCAACGCCGTTCTCGTCGCCCCAGGTCTGCGCGAGCTCGCCGATCGGTCCGGCCCGTTTCTCATCGGCCCAGATGGTCAGGGCACTGCCGGATTCGGCCTCCGAGCCCGAACCGCCGTCGTCGCTGCCGCAAGCGGCCAGCGCGAAGCCCAGTGTGAGGGTGGCGGCTAGGGCCACTCCTCGTTTGATGCTGTGCATCTGCACTCCATTCCCGTTGGTGGGTCCTTCATGTCCGCGTTGCATCCCCGATAGCGCACGCAACCAGACTGAGATCAACGTATCGGAGACACACGACGGACGCACGCGAACACGCGTTCCGCGCAGTCCAGGGACTAGCAATCGGTGACTTTCACCCGGCGAGGGGGAACGAACCGGTGCGGTTCGGCGCTTCTGGTCGCAAGCGCGGGGCCCTTCAGCCCCGGATGGCCTCGCCGCTGTCCGGGTCGAACCAGTGCACCCGTTCCATGTCCACGGTGATCTCCACCCGGTCCTCGCGGCGGACCCGCGAGCGCGGCGAGAAGGAGGCGACCCACCGGACCTCACCAGCGGGTCCGGTGTCGAGGGCTTCGTCACCGGTCTCCTGTGCCACCAGTTTGGTGTCCTCGGTGACCACCGCGTCACCTTTGAGACTGAAGTGGACGACGATCTCCGAACCGAGTGCCTCCACCAAGGTGACAGTGCCGTTAAGGCGCCGATCCTGGGAGGCGTCCGGGGTCAGGCTGGCGTCCTCCATGTCCTCGCTGCGTACCCCGACGGCCACATCGCGCCCGATGTACTTGCGCAAGCCGGCCCGCTCGTCGAGCACAGAAGCGGGGATCACCAGGTCCTTGTCGCCGACGTGCACGGACAGCCCGTCACCGGACTGCGAGAGCCTGCCCTTGACCATGTTCATCGGCGGCGAACCGACGAACTGTGCGACGAAAATGTTGTTCGGGTGGTCGTACACCTCTTGCGGCGGGCCCGCCTGCTGCAGCAGCCCGGCCTTCATCACTGCCATCCGGTCGCCCATTGTCATGGCCTCGACCTGATCGTGGGTGACGTAGACGGTCGTGGTGCCAAGGTCGTGGACCACTGAGGAGATCTCGGCGCGCATCTGGACCCGCAGTTTCGCATCGAGGTTGGACAGCGGTTCGTCCATCAGGAACACTGCGGGATCACGCACGATTGCCCGGCCCATCGCCACCCGCTGGCGCTGACCACCGGACAGCATGGCCGGCTTGCGGTCCAGGAACGGCCCGAGCTCCAGCATGTCCGCGGCCCGTTGAATCCTTTGTGCGATCTCATCCTTGGACATCTTGCGGATCTTCAGGCCGTAGGCGATGTTGTCGGCCACCGACAGGTGTGGGTACAGCGCGTAGGACTGGAACACCATGGCGATGTCGCGGTCCTGCGGGGAGAGGTCGTTGACGACGCGGTCGCCGATGATCAGTTTTCCGTCGGACACGTCCTCCAGCCCGGCGATCATGCGCAGGGCGGTGGACTTACCGCAGCCGGAGGGGCCGACGAGCACGAGGAACTCCCCGTCCTCGATCTCGAGGTTCAGATCCTGCACCGCGTGGAACCCGTTGGGGTAGACCTTCTCCACGTGTTCGAATGCGACGTTGGCCACAGCGCCCTCCGATTGGCTTGCCGGCCGGGTTTCATCCCGGTTCTTGTGGTCGCCACGCTAGCGCGAAATGATCGGCGTTGGCGCTGTGGCTGACCGGTGCGCTCGCTTCAGCGGGTGAGGCGCACGCATCGAGGCGCGGCTGAATGCTTGATCAATCTTTGTGCGTGCGCGAACTGCCCGTCCCGGCCTCAGCCCTTGACGGCTCCGGAGGTCAGGCCCGTGACCAGGTACCGCTGCGTGAAGGCGAAGACCGTAATCATCGGAATGGCTGCCAGCAGCGCACCCGCGGCGAACTTGCCCCACTCCTGCAGGTTGCCCGACACGTAGGTCTGCATGCCCACCGCCAGGGTGGTGTCGGTCGTGTTCGGCAGCAAGGTCTGTGCGATCGCCAGTTCGTTGAAGACGAACGTGAACGTCACGAAGAACACCACGACCATGACCGGCGCCGAAAGGCGCAGCACCAGGCCGAAGAAAATGCGCACATGACTGGCGCCGTCGATCTTCGCGGACTCGTCGATCTCGATCGGGACCGTGTCGAAGAAGCCCTTGATCAGGTAGGTGTTGACGCCCAGGGAGCCGCCCAGATAGATCAGTATCAGCCCGGTCACCGTCCCGCTGCCGAACTGCGGGAAGACCTCCGAGATCTTCGTCATCAGGATGAAGATCGCCGTGATCGCCAGGATCTGCGGGAACATCTGCAGCAGGACCAGCGACAGTAGGCCCGGACGACGTCCCTTGAAGCGCAGTCGGCTGAATGCGAAGGCTGCGGATGCCGACATCAACGTTGAGAAGATCGCAGCCACCAGCGCCACGGTCAGCGAGTTGACGAACCAGGTCCCGTAGGGCAGACGAGGGTCGTTGAAGATAGCGCTGAAGTTCTCGAAACTCACCGTCTGCGGGATCACCAGGCAACTCAAGGCGGAGATACCCGTCTTGCTGGGCGGGCACGCCGACGACAGGGATCCGACCGGGTTGAGGGCGACACCGATGATGTAGGTGATCGGGAACAGCGCGAACATCACCGCCGCGATGGTGATCGCATGGCGCCATCCGAGCTGGGTGATCCAGCGACCGAAACTCATCCGGGGTGCGGCCCGCAGTTTGGTCTTGTCCTGGGTGGGGGTCTGGGTACTCATTGCTTGATCTCCTCCAGACGCTTGGTCAATCGGAAGCTGTAGGCCGAGACCCCAGCCACGATGATGAAGATGATCATCGAGATCGCCGAAGCGAAACCGAGTAGCTGTTCATTGGTTCCGAAAGCCAAGCGGTACGTATACGTGATCAGCAGGTCCGTTTGTCCACCTTGGATCGGAGAGCCGGCGAACGGCCCGCCGTTGGTGAGTAACTGGATCAGCGTGAAGTTGTTGAAGTTGAACGAGAACGACGCGATGAGCAATGGCGAGACGCTGACCATCAACAGTGGCAGGACGATCGTGCGGAACGCCCGGAACGCACTCGCGCCGTCGACGAACGCGGCCTCTTTGAGATCCTGCGGAATCGCCGTCAGGGCGCCGGTGACCACCAGCAGCATGTAGGCGTAGCCGATCCACAAGTTGACCAGCAGGACGGAGAACTTGGCCAACGTCCCATCACCGAGCCAGTCGATGTTCGCGCCCAAAATCTGGTTGATGATGCCGAAGTCCCGGTTGAGCATGCCCTTCCAGACCAGTGCGGTCATGAAGATCGGCAGGGCGTAGGGCAGCACCAACGCAAGGCGGTAGAAGCGTTGGCCCTTCATCCGCTTGTCCTGCATCACCAGTGCCAGCAGCAGCCCGAAACCGAACTGCATCAGCACCGTGCCGATCGCGAACACGAACGACCAGATCAGGATCGGCATGAAGTTGGAGCGCACACCCGGGTCGGTGAGGACCGTCGTGTAGTTGTCCAAGCCCACCCCGACCGGCCACCCCGGGGTCAGGAACTGACCTTCGTTCTGCCGGTTGGTGCTGTCGGGGTCGAAGGTGTCGGTGGTGTATAGGCCCACGCTGCCGTTGGCGAAGAAAACGGCTCCCGTGGCGGTGTCCCGGAACGTGTCCGTCTCAGGGTCGTACGCGAAGTCGGACTGCCGCAGCTCACCGCGAGTGGGGCTTGACTGCCGCAGGTTGTAACCCTGCTCCACATCCCACGGCACCGCCAGGTCGCGCCACTGCTGATCCAGTTGGGGGTCGCCGGTCAGCTGACCCAGGTTGAGGGTGTCGTAGCCGGGCACCGCGGTCGCGGTGGCACCGGTGAACTCGGCATCCGGGGCCGGCGTTGTGCCCTCCGACGTGCCGATCAGCGCGGTGCCGGTCTCCGGATCGGTGATCAACATGGAGACCTCGTTGCCCTTGACGATCGGGCGTACATCGAAACTCGGGGCGTCTGCCACCGGCTTCTCGTTCTGCACCAGGATCGAGGCCCGCGCCTCCTCCTGCGAGATCAAGTGCCCGGTGCCGAGGTTGGTGAACGAGGCGTAGAACGTGTAGCCCGCCGGGTATAGCTGAAAGGCCACGAGGAACACGAGTCCGGGCAACATGTACTTCAGCGGCAGCCCGCCTTTGCGGAAGTACGTGATGTTCGCGATGACGAGCACGATCGTGAGGAAGCCGACCGCGAGCCACCAACTGGCGCCGTAGGCCTTCAGGACCGCCCACAGGCCCAAAACATCGATGATTCCCAGGAGGACGAGTTTGCCGATCCAGGCGTTGACGCTGCCGCTCGGCATGCGCCCCAGCGGGGACTTCCCCGTCGACTGCTCTCCCACGTCTGGCGGATTCGTAGTAGACACAGCCCCTTCCTACCAATAACGGGGGTCAGTTCGTCGGCCGAATGGGTGCCTGTCGGTCAAGTTGTGGGGGTGCCAGTGGTTGGGCAGGCTGCTGCGGGCGCGGTGTTCGCGGGCGTGGGAGGCGACTTACGACACTGCGCGCTCGACTCCTGCGTTGGCGCGGGCGTGGAGTTGTGCCCCGCGCGGTGCGTTGGAGTTGTGCCCCGGCGCGGTGCCCCGACTCTCCCGCCCCGCGCAGGCGTTGGAGTTGTGTACACAGGTTGGATAAACGCACATCCGTTGGAGTTGCACGCGCCGTGGATCTCCAACGTCTGTACCGATCTCCAACGTGTGTGCCGATCTCCAACGCCTGCGCAGCAACTCCCGCCGGCCCGTGGGATCACGTCGTCGGTGGCAGCCCGAGCACCAGTTGTAGGGCCAGTCGCTCGTGCGGATCCTGCAATGCGTCCCCGAAGAGCTCGCGCAAGCGCTGGTGCCGGTAGGAGACGGTTTGCGGGTGCACGTGCAGGTACTCCGCGATCCGTTGCCGGTCTCCCTGGAAGGCGAGCCAGGCCGACAGCGTCTGCTCCAGCGCCTCCCGCTTGGCGGGCTTCAGGTCGGCCAAAGGAGCGGTGACCCGGGATGCAAGTTCTGCCAGCAGTTCGGAGTCAGCCGCGGCGACGAGTTCGGCCAGATGGTCCGCCGCGGCCACGACCCGGGTGTCCGGCACCCTGCCCTGCGCCACCAGTCGCTGCACCCTTCGGGCATGCGCCAGTGAGATGGGAGCCTCGGCCGGCGGCCGGACTGTGCCCACGAACACCTGCGATCCCTCCCATGCACGTTCCAGGGCTTGTCGGCGCCCTGGGCCCGACGGGTCGGGCAGGATCGCCAGGGCTTCTTGGCCCTCCACCAGCGCCAGCACGTCTTGGGGGGCGGTGGGTTCGCGTCCGGACGCGATCGGGACCACGGCCACGGCCAACCGCTCGGGCAACACCCAGCCCGCGGCGTCGGCGGCCGCCTGCAGACCGACTGGGTCGGTGAGGGCCTTGCCATCGAGCAGTGCCTGTGCCAGGCGGGATCGCAACACGTCGCGCAACCCCGCCTGTGACGAGTGGCCCTGCGCACTGGCCGCGGAGAGCTCGTCGATGTAGACGAAGATGGCTTCGGCCAGGCTCACCAGTTCCGCGGTGTCGACCTCGCAGGCCACGGCTGTCGCGGACATGTTCTCCCAGGCCACCCGGGCGCCGATCCGGTACGCCGAAAGCACCGCCTCCAGGGTCCGGCCTTGTTTGCTCTCGAAGGTGCCGATGCGTCGGTAGAACCTCTGCGCACGGGGATCGAGGGCGGGGCTGTCAGTGCCGAAAAGATCGAGCAGGCGAGTCAGCGCGATCTCGGTGCCCTGCCGCACGACTGGGCCCATCTCGCTCTCAAGGGCTCCGGCGTAGGCGGGCACGCCTTCGGCGATCGCGTTCACCGTCGCAGTGACCACGGCCGGTAGTGCGGGCCGCAGATCGGCGGCGAGTTCTTCGGTCAGATGTCCCCAGGGCTGCATTTTGTCATCGTATGACAATCAATGCGGCCCATGTGTGGTCCTGCGCCACTACTACTGGGCCGTGATTATGGGGACGATAGGAACATGAACACGACAGCCGCATTCTTCGACCTCGACGGGACCCTGATTCCCGGTTCGGCCAACATCCCTTTCGCCAAAGCCGCTTTCCGGCAGGGTTTCATCAGCAAGACCGACTTGGCCAAGGACCTGCGCAACGGGCTGAGTTTTCTGCTCAAGGGTGCCACCGACGAGCGGTCCGCCCAAGTGCGTGACCGGATCCTGCGCGCCGTGCAGGGTCACCAGGCTTCTGATGTCGAGGCCCTTGGCGACCACTTCATCGACGACTTGGTCGCATCGATTACCCCCGCGATGCGCGAGGTGCTCGACCAGCACAGCGGCGCCGACCGGATCGTGATCTCCGCCTCTCCGACCGAAATCGTGTCGCGGCTGGCCATGGCCGCCGGGCTTGAGGACGGGGTCGGGACAACTGCCGCACGCGACGACCAGGGTGTCTACACCGGCGAGCTCGTGGGCCCGTTCTGCTACGCCGAAGGCAAGGTCGAGGTGATGCAGTCGTTGGCGCAGGAGCGCGGATACGACCTCGCCCAGTGCTTCGCCTACTCGGACTCGGCCAGCGACCTGCCGATGCTCGAAGCCGTCGGACACCCGGTTGCGGTCAACCCCGAACCGGAACTGCGGGAGATCGCCGTGGAGCGCGGCTGGCCGATCGTGGAGACCTCTTCGGTGCCGCGGGTGAAGCTCACGTCATTGCACGGAGTGATCCGGCTGGGCAGGAACCTGGTCGACGCCGCGGGCCGCCGCGTGCTGGCCTCGATCGTCCCGTCCTACGCAACGCCGGACGTGGTGTAGTCCGGCGACACCAGCCCTATCGAAGCGAAACAGAAAGGCAGGGAACCACCATGACGTCACACAAGATGGCCTCACGTCAGGGCCACACGGTCTCATCGGCCCAAGGGCCCTTCAGCAGTTCGCTACCCATCGCGTTGTGCTTCGATCGGCCGTCCGGAATGGACCACGACGGGGCACGGTGCTCGTGCTACCTGCCCGCGGGGCACTCCGGACTGCACGTCTGCGGCCACCCGCACCACGGGGGCTGGGCGTAGGGGTTTATGCCGCCCCGGACGTGTTGTAGTCAGGCAGTTTGGGCACATCGCGGGAGGCAGCCGGCAGCGAACCGTCGGCCATGCCTTCCAGCAGATTGGCGGTGACTGCGCGGCTGAAATCCGCGGATGCTGCGGTGATCCCCTTCTTCACGCTGGGCCCGTTCAGCGATCGTGTCCAGTTCATCGTGCCGGTCGCGAAGACGTTGGCGCCGGAACCCACGGAGTAGTAACTCATCGTCGACCACGTCCCCTTTCCGCGGCAGGTGATCGGCGACAGCGTCGGCACCTCGATATCCGACGGGGTCTGATGGCCCGGGTAGTACCGGTCGGACTCGATGCCGACCAGGCCGGGATATTCGGCCCCCGCTTTCGTGCGGATCCCGTCGAACAGGACGAAGTCCGGCTGCCGCACCACCATCGGACCCGCCACCGGGAACGCGTCGTACAGCACACCCACCACCGCTGACTCGGGTTTGCCGAGGTCGCGCCACCGGATGTTCTTCGGCTGTACAGCGGCGTCCTTCGCGCAGTAGACCTCATCGCCTTTCAGGCCCACCCGCCAGTAGCCCGCGTTCGCACCCAGGAATGCGAGGTCCGAGCCGGAGTCCCGGGCGTCGAGCAGCCCCTGCCGGTAGGACTGCGGCCAGTACTCGTCATGCCCGGTGGATACCACGCCCACGGCCCCTTTGAGCAGGCCTGGATCGCGGGCGATATCTGCGTTGCTGAACCACACGTGATCGATGCCCACCTCGTCGGCGAACCGGGCCACCGGAATGTCGAATCCCATGGCGATCGGTGCGCCCCACAGTGCGTGGTCGTAAGGGCGGTCGTAGGAGACCGCGTAGGACCGGCCACCGAAATCACCGGCGGAATTCTTGTAGAGGCTGGCCCCGCCCCAGATGTTGTAGGCCTGCCAGGTCATGCTGGCCGCGAGGATGGCCACCTTCCCTTCGGCGGAAGCCGGCCGGACCACGAACGGGATGTTCGTCCCGCCGTCGGAGGTGCGCACGACCACCGTGTACAACCCCGAGGTCCATCCGGTCGTGTCGACCTCGGTGACGACCGGCCAGCCAGCGGAGACAGCCCGGGTCGTCGGATCGACCTGCTTGCCGGTGAACAGGCGCTTGTCGCCGCGGGTCTCGGCCACTTTCGTGCCGCCCTTGCCGCCAAAGAAGCCGATCCGGTAGATGCTCGCTTTCCAGGGGGCGGCCGCCGACACGTGCAGTTGCAACGGTTGGCCGGACTGCACGGAGTCGTTGGCATAGGCCGCTAGCAGTGCGGCCGGGGCGATCTTGCCCGCACGCCACCGGCTCGTGGGGGTCTGGGTGGCCGTAGGAGTGGGCGTGGTGCTCGTGACTTCCGCTTCGGTGGCCGGTTGCGTGGTCGACGGGGCCGCACACCCTGCCGTGACCAGACCCGCTCCGGCGAGCAGCATCTGCCGACGACTCAACTCCACGGTGCAATGGTCGCATGCACCCGCGCATGGGTCGTGCAGATGGCCGACGGGCGGCGATCGACGCCGCGAACGTGCACAATCGATCCATGGAACATCGCGCAGTCATCGAGTCCACGACGGTGGAGGCGGTCCAGCAGCTGCTCAGCCAGCACGCCTTTCTGCAGGCTTTCGCCACGGAGGTGGGCGTCGACACCGGGCAGATCGAGATCTCCGACGACACCGACGCGGTCCAGGCGAGCATGCCGTGGGCGTTCCGCACCGACCGCGCAGGCATCCCTTCGCTGGCGCAGAAATTCCTGCCCCAGGAGGTGCAGCTGGACTGGTGGCAGCAGTGGAAGCACTCCGACCCCGACGGGGACATCCGGGTCGAACTGCACGGCCGGCCGGCAGCCACGTGTACCGGGCGGGCCAGTCTGTCGCAGAACGGCGACGACGTCGAGTACGTCGTGGTCACCGAGACCAAGACCTCGGGGGTGCCGTGGCCGCTTGGCGGCAAAGTCGAGTCGATGATCAACAAGGACTTGGTGGGCTGGATCCTGTCGGTGCAGGCGCGGGTGGCCAACCGGGAGGGGTGAGTGGTCGCTGCCCGGACACCGCTCATTCGACTACACCGACCATGATCAGCGGCGCGTTGAGCTGCCCACCACAATGGGACGGTGAGCGAAGACCACTACCTCGACATCGAAGCGGTGATGGATCTCCAGGAGATCATCGCCAGCCTGCAGGACCTCGAAGACGACACCTTTGAGCGCCACGGTCTGACGGCCACCGGCACGTGGGACGAGGTCGACGACCCCGTACTGATCGGCCCGGAAGGGATGCCGGTCGAGACGTGGCGCGAGGGTTACCCCTACACCGACCGGATGACTCGCCACAATTACGAGTTCACCAAGCGGCTGCTGCAGATCGAACTGCTGAAGATGCAGGGCTGGGTCAAGGAGACCGGCCAGCGCATCGTCATGGTTTTCGAAGGCCGCGACGCTGCCGGCAAAGGTGGCACGATCAAACGCTTCATGGAGCACATGAACCCGCGTGGTGCGCGCGTGATCGCCCTGGAGAAGCCCTCGGAGCGCGAAGCCGGCCAGTGGTACTTCCAGCGCTACATCCGGCACCTGCCGACCAAGGGCGAGATCGTGATGTTCGACCGGTCCTGGTACAACCGCGCCGGCGTCGAGCGGGTGATGGGTTTCTGCAGCGACGAGGACTACGCCCAGTTCATGCGGCAGACCCCGGAGTTCGAGAAGATGCTGGTACGTGACGGCATCATCTTGATCAAGTTCTGGTTCTCGGTCTCCCGCAAGGAACAGATCACCCGTTTCACCATCCGTCGCATCGATCCCGTGCGGCAATGGAAACTCAGCCCGATGGACCTCGCCAGCCTCGACCGCTGGCACAAGTACACCGCCGCCAAGGAGGCGATGTTCTGGTACACCGACACCGACTTCGCGCCGTGGACCGTCGTGCGCAGCAACGACAAAAAGCGCGGCCGGCTCGAAGCGATGCGCTGGGTGCTCAACCGCGTCGACTACCCCGACAAGAACCTCGATGTCGTCGGCACCCCGGACCCGATGATCGTCGGTCCGCCGGCAGACATCTACGAGTCCGAGGAGAACACGGGTACGGTCTTCCCGCCGCTGTGAGGCTCGCGGCACCGCATGACACACTCGCGGCGTGGGTTTCGACGCCGATGAGCTGAGGAGACTGGGCGGCGATCCGCCACCCCGGGCGCAGCCGGTCACCGCGGCCTATCTTGTGCGCATTGGTCTCGCGGCCGCGGTCGGCGCGGCACTGTGCAACCTCGTGGTCCTGACCGTCGCCAGCAGTCGGTCATGGCTGATTGCAGTCGAAGACCGACAACCTGTTCGCGCGTTGAGCGTGGTTCTTGTATGCACCGTGGTCGGTGTGCTGGCCGCGTTCGCTGCGTATGTCGCGGCCAGGGTGACCAAGCGACCCGCGGTGTGGGTGGTGATCGCGGGGGTGGGAATCCTGCTGGCGTCGGTCCAGGGCCTTCCGCTCACACTGCAGGTGATGCACGTGATCACCGGGGCGTGGGTGATCGGCTGGCTGGGGGTGGCAGTGCGCGGCGGCACGCACCTGCCCGACGACTGACCTCCCGAACTGGGCACTGCCCGATCGTCGATTCGTGAATCTGCCATCTTTTGGTGGTTTCTACGCCCGAAGTATCCTGATACGGGGCATTTGTTCCACCGGAAGGTGGCACGGACCGACCCGCGGTGCCCACTTCGGGAGGCCAGGCCCCGCCGACCCCCTTGCTTCCCCCACTTCGGGTGATCCCGACCGAGGCCCCGCGACGAATACTGCAAAGGACCACGAGAAGAAGGAGCAAACCATGGCTGAGCTGCTGGTCATCGGATACGACAACGAGACAACGGGCAGGCAGGCGTACAACACCGTCATCGGCCTGCAACAGGACATGATCGTGGAACTCGAGGGACTCGCTCTTGTCACGCAGGACGAGAGCGGCAAGAACCACGTCGAGACGCCGGCGAAGCTGGTCTCCTCGGGTGCCGCGTTCGGCGCGCTGTGGGGCATGCTGATCGGCCTGCTGTTCTTCGTGCCGTTCTTCGGCCTCGCCTTCGGCGGCGCCATGGGCGCGTTGATGGGCAAGATGGGTAAGTCGGGGGTAAACGATGAGTTCCGCAAGCAGGTCAGCGACATGATGAAGCCGGGTACTTCCGCGGTCGTCATCATGGCCTCGAAGATCACCGAGGACAAGTTCGCCGAGGCGATGAAGTCCTACGGCGGCACGCTGCTGAAGACCTCGCTGACCACTGAGGACGAGAAGGAACTCGCCCACGAGCTCTCAGGCGAGTAGCTACTTCGACCGGACGGTCTTCACGGTCACCGCGCCGAACAGGGCAAGCCCTCCGATCCGCACCCGCGGGGCGGTTGTCGCAAGGTCTGGCACATCGCCTTTGCGTTCGAAGGCCCCGAAGATGCCGGTGCCGTGCAGGTCCACATGCATCCCTTCAGGGACGAGGACCTTCACCTCGCCGAACACCGCGAAAGCCTGAATCGTCACGTCCGAGGATTCCAGGGTGGCTTTGGTGAGGTCGACGCTCACCGCTCCGAAGACCGCCACCATCGTCGAGGTCTCCGCCAATGTCCACGGACCCTTGCGCTGGACCTCGCTGAACACGGCGACCAGCGGAGCGCCCGAGGATGACGCGGGCACGATGTCCGAGGATGGCCGAGGCGCCGGCAGGTTGTGGGCCGGGAGGTCGGCCACCAACGGTTCGAGGTCGCCGTAGGTCCGTGCCAGGTACACCGCCTCGAGGCGTTCGTCATACTCCTCGCGCGTCAGGCGGCCCTCCGCAAAGGCGTCCTGCAGCACGGCGGTGTACTTGTCCCGGTCGGCGTCCGAGGCGCGCATTTGAGGATCGTTCACGCCACCGAGCGTACGCATTGTGTCCCGGACTGGGAATCACGACAGTTGGGCCACCCAGAGATCTTCAGCCGGCCAGCGGCTGGCCCAACGGTAATCGGCGATGTCGTAGAACTCGGGATCCTGCGCGTCTTCGCCTGCCGTCAGTTCGTGCAATGCCAGTACGGAGAAGCCGTGCTTGCCCAGGATCGCGATCCAGTCGCCGTGACTCGGGTGGTACTCGACGCCGTCGAAGACCATACGGCCGAGATCCGCGTGTGGTCTTTGCAGTGTCTGGCTGGCTGGCCCTGAATCGGGCACGCACAGCGTCGACAACACGCTATTGACCAAGAACACGAGGCGTCCTGCCGGCCGCAGGATGCGCGCGGCCTGCGCCACCCACAGATCCGGATCGCACCACACGCTCGCACCGTGTTCACTGACCACCAGGTCGACACAGGCGTCGTGTAGTGGCACGGCCTGGGCGTCGGCCTGGATCAGCGGAAACACGATCCCTGTCTCCTGCTGACAGCGCTGGGCTGTGGCCAGTTGCTCCTGGCTGAGGTCAACGGCGATGGGGTGCGCACCGGCCCGGGCGAGCGCTGCGGAGAAGAAAGCCGTACCGGCACCCAACTCGACCACCGTCAATCCGGCGAGGTCCGGCAGGGTCGCCAACCGGCTCTCGGAGGCGCCGAACAACCCCCACCGAACACCGTCGCGGTCCCACATCGAGCGGGCGGCCGCATCGGTGTATCGGTGGTTGACGATCGTCCACAGCGCACGATTGCGATCGAGTTCGGCAGTCATGCCGCGCCGCCGCTCAGTGCTCGACGTGCTCCTTGGAGCCCTTCGCCTGGCCGATCCCGGACAGCAGGTCCTCAAACCACGGCTGATCGATGTTGAACGGTTTGCCGCCGCGGATGCGTGGGAATTCGATCACCCGCAGCTCGTCGTTGGCGTCGTCGTCCTGGCCGGTCACGCCGGACTCTCCGCGCAGCGCCGCGTCCACCGCGAGGTCCGTGCACTGTTTGATCAAGGCCAGGTCCTCGTCGTTCGCCGCCGCGGACCGGGCGAAGTATCCGCTCTTCCACACCATGGTCTTCTCCGCCTTGAGCATGTCGGCGAACTGGTTGCCGAACCATTTGCCGGGGTTGATGGTGTCGAGCTTGACGTGCCCGAACGCGTCGCGGCCGACCTCTTCGCCGCGCGCTTGCATTTCGGCGACGATCTCGGCCACACCGGCCCCCTCTGACAGGAAGATATTCACGCAGCCGACCTCGTCCATGACTGCCAGCAGTCGCTGCGCCTCGGCGGCGATGTCGAAAGCCATCTCGGGCACGAAGACCGCATGGACGTCCCAGCCGCGCCGGTCCAGTCCGATGCCCGGGTTCCACTCCTGCTGGTCCAGCCACTCGCGGTACTTCACCGCGGTGGCTGCGGTGAGCCACCCACAGTTGCGCCCCATCACCTCGTGGATGATCAGCATGCGCGGGTTGGACGTGTGCTCGGCGATGATGTTCTGCGCGAAGATCGAGCCCTGTTCCGCGGCGGTCCATGCGCCCAGCGACTGCTTGATGGGGATGACGTCGTTGTCGATGGTCTTGGGCAGACCCACGACCGTGAGTTCGTAGTCGTTGTCGTGCAGGTAGGCGGCCAGGTCGGCGGCCGTGGTGTTGGTGTCGTCGCCGCCGATGGTGTGCAGGACGTCCACGCCGTCTTTGGTGAGTTGCTCGGCGGCCACCTGCAGAGGGTCCTGCCCGGGCTGCACGAGGCCGCGCTTGACACAGTCCTCCACGTTGGTGAGCTTCACGCGGCTGTTGCCGATCGGGCTGCCACCGAACTTGTGCAGCAGTGGCGCTTTGTCCCGGACTTCCTGGGTGACCTGCACCGAATTGCCGAGCAGCAATCCGTGATAGCCGTTGATGTAGCCGATGATCTCGATGCTCGGATCGACCTCGGTGTACTTCTGGATCAGGCCCCCGACGGCCGAGGACAAACACGGGGCGAGACCACCTGCGGTGAGCAGGGCAACTTTGCGTACGGGCATGGCCGAAAGGCTAGTCGGCTGCGTGGGTGGGGCGCCACCGCCGCGGGTCAAAAGGTGTCGGTGTTCGGGTCCGCTTCATCCAGTAGATGCAAGTGGACCGGCGGGTGGTCCAGCACCAGCCTCGAGGTCATGGACAGGTCCGGGCCGACATGGATCAGTTCCCCGGCTTCGAGCATGCGCCAGTCCTGCCCGCCGTCGATGCGCTCACTGGCGACGATCACCACCTCGACCGGCTCATCGGTGCGGACGGTGTGCTCGGTCAACTGCGTGCGCAGTGCCGCGCCAGTGCTCGGATCGATCCGGCGTCGCGCCACGTGCAGCGCCCGCTGGTCGGGATAGCGCAGCGCCCACAGATTCCCCGGGGTGGCCACCAGGCAGTTCAGCGAATACATCGGCACGTTGTCGGCCAGCCAGTTGGCTGCCGCTGCCAGTCCCGCCCCGACGTCGCCGTCATGGTCGGCGGTGAACTTGGCGATCAAAGCGGCGTACCGTTCGGAGTCGGTGTCGCCATGCACTTGATGCATGAGGTCGCCGAGTTGCGCCTGCACCGCTGGTAGATCTCCGAAGCCGCCGTTGTGCGCCACGACCAGTCCGTCGACGACGAACGGGTGCGTGTTCTCCAGTGCGTCATGCCCGGTGGTGGCCGCGCGGATGTGCGTGATCAGGGTGCGGGCGGTGACCGTCTTCGCGTCGCCGCTGAACCCTGAGTCGGTGAAGGCGCTGACCGGTTGTTTGTCGATGTGCGCGGTGGGGCCCTGGGCGAACCACCCGATGCCGGTTCCGTCGGGGTTGCGGTGGCTCTCGGTGAGGATGCTGTCCGGGGCATCGACGAGCCAGTAGTCGACGTGGACCTGCGCGGTCCCGGCGTTGATTCCGAAGAGGCGGCACATGGGTTCAGTGTGCTGTGCGGAGGCCCTGTTTGCCCTCCCCCAGCGTGGGGGTCGATCGAGGGCGGCGTTGTTGGGCACTTCGCGGACCCGAACCCCCCAACAACGTCGCCCTCAAGCGCGGGGTCGCGACCCACGGGCTGTGTGGAGGCTTGGGCAATGCGGAGGCCCTGTTTGCCCTCCCCCAGCGTGGGGGTCGATCGAGGGCGGCGTTGTTGGGCACTTCGCGGACCCGAACCCCCCAACAACGTCGCCCTCAAGCGCGGGGTCGCGACCCACGGGCTGTGTGGAGGCTTGGACACGGTTCGGTGGAGGCAGCGTTGCAGTCGCGTCCGATCCATTCCGCGTCGCAGCGCAGCGCAATAGCGTGGAAGTAGCCGAAGGAGGCGAGCACAGTGACAACGCAACCATGGGCGGTTGCGGTCGGATGCTTCGTAGCCGGAAGTCTGGCTGCCGCGGGTATCGCGAACGCAACATCGGCCCCAACGAAGATTCCCGACTCCAACACCGGAGTCATCACCGCGTGCATGAAGAAGAAGACCGGAAAGGTGCGCTTCATCAACGCCCAGAAGGGCAAGACGTGCACCAAGAAGGAGAAGAAGGTCACCTTCAACCAGGCTGGGCCGCAGGGTGAGCAAGGGCCGGCGGGTGCGCAGGGACCGATCGGCCCCAGCAAGGCGTACGTCAACTCCACGAATCCCTGGATCGGTTTTGTCGTACCGTCAACGGGCAAGACGGTGGCCTCGCTGTCGCTGCCGGCTGGCAATTACGTCCTCGCTGGTCAGGCGACACTGCTGCGGACGCAGGGCGGCACAACCGGGATGAGTTGCGAGTTCAAGTCGGCAGTCGGCACTCTGACCAGCAAGCCGGGATGGGCGACCGTCGATCTCAACGAGTCGGAGGTCGTCAGCCTCACCGGCACTTTGACCACAGATGGGAACACCGGGGTCGATGTGGTCTGCAAGGCCTCGGGAGCCGATGCCGTCGCCCTTGGAGGTGGCGTGATCACCGCCACTGAAGTCGGCGCGGTGGCCGTCCAATAGATCGTTGGTTGGACAGGGCCGCAGTCGCTGTGAATACCCCGCCGGGGTTGCGTAAGTTACCGACGAGTAGCATTATTAGTTACTGACGGGTAACACGACTCGTCCCGCCCTGGGCGGTGCTTAACACGGGAGCAGACACCGGTGACCCACTACAAGAGCAACTTGCGAGACATCGAGTTCAACCTGTTCGAGGTTTTTGGCGGGACCGAGCGAATGGGCACGGCACCGTTCGAGGACATCGACGTCGAGACCGCCAAGGACTTCCTGAAGAACACCGACGCGCTGGCCACCGGCCTGCTCTCGGAAACATTCGCCTCCGCCGACCGCAACCCGCCGGTGTATGACCCGGCCACGTACTCGGTGAAGATGCCCGAGGACTTCAAGGCCGCCTACCAGGCACTGATGGACGCCGAGGGCTGGCGCCTGGAGCTGCCCGAGGAGCTTGGCGGCATCAACTGCCCGCCCAGCGTCCGGTGGGCCGTGGCCGAACTCGTGCTCGGCTCGAACCCCGCCGCATTCATGTACATGTCGGGACCCGGATTCGCCGGCATCCTCTACAACCTCGGCAACGAGGCGCAGCAGAAGATGGCCGAGCTCATGGTCGAGAAGCAGTGGGGCGCCACGATGGTGCTGACCGAGCCCGATGCTGGATCCGACGTCGGCGCCGGTCGCGCGAAGGCCTTTGACAACGGCGATGGCACTTGGCGCATCGAAGGTGTCAAGCGGTTCATCACCTCCGCTGAGCACGACATGAGCGACAACATCATCCACCTGGTCCTGGCACGGCCGGAAGGCGTCGAAGGCGTCGGCGGCCCCGGCACCAAGGGTCTGAGCCTGTTCGTCGTGCCGAAGTTCATGTTCGACCTCGAGACCGGTGAGCTCGGCGAGCGCAACGGGGTCAACGTCACCAACGTCGAGAAGAAGATGGGTCTGAAGGTGTCGACCACCTGCGAGCTCACCTTCGGCGAGAAGGAGCCGGCCATCGGCTACCTGGTCGGTGACGTACACGAAGGCATCGCGCAGATGTTCAAGGTCATCGAGTACGCCCGCATGATGGTCGGCTCCAAGGCCATCGCGACGCTGAGCACCGGTTACCTGAACGCGCTGGACTACGCGAAGAACCGGTTGCAGGGCGCGGACCTGACCCAGATGCTCGACAAGACCGCACCGCGGGTCTCGATCATCCACCACCCGGACGTGCGCCGTTCGTTGATGCTGCAGAAGAGCTACGCAGAGGGCATGCGTGCGCTGGTCATGTACACCGCGATGTGGCAGGACAAGGTCGCCCAGGCGCGTCTGACCGGCGGCGAGGACGAGATGGCCGAGCGGATCAACGACCTGCTGCTGCCGATCGTCAAGGGGGTGGGTTCCGAGCGCTCGTACGAGATGCTGGCGCAGTCGCTGCAGACGCTGGGCGGTTCGGGCTACCTGCAGGACTACCCGATCGAGCAGTACATCCGCGACGCGAAGATCGACACCCTCTACGAGGGCACGACCGCGATCCAGGGTCTGGACTTCTTCTTCCGGAAGATGGTCCGCGACCAGTTCCAGGCGATCACCAAGGTTGCAGCCGAGATCACCGAGACCGTGAAGAACACCAGCGACGGTGACCAGCTGGCCGCCGAACGCGAGTTGCTGGGCAAGGCACTTGAAGATGTGCAGGGCCTGATCGGCTCGCTGGGCGGCTGGGCGATGGAGTCCCAGAAGGACCTGCCCGAGATCTACAAGGTCGGGCTGAACACCACTCGCCTGCTGATGGCCGTTGGTGATCTGATCATCGGCTGGCTGCTGCTGCGCCAAGCCGAGGTCGCGACGGCGGCGCTAGAGGCTGGCCCGTCGGCCAAGGATGTGGAGTTCTACAAGGGGAAGGTCGCGGCTGCGAAGTGGTTCGCGCAGAACCGGCTGCCGCTGCTGGCTGGTGAACTCCTGGCTGCCAAGACCACCAACCTGGAGATCATGGAGCTGTCCGAGGACGCCTTCTAGGTTTCACGAAAGTCAGCACCCCGGCCGCCGAGAGGTAGCCGGGGTGCTGCTGTGTCCGGGGATCAGGGCACTTGCAGCCATTTGAACTTGAACGACTTCTGCTTGCCGAGGGTGACTTTGATGCGGTACCTCGAACCGTCAGGACGCTTGGCCTTGCAGAACAGGACCTTGCCCTTCTTCCACTTCTTGGCCGGGCAGCGGATCTTCGCCTTCTGATTGAACTCGTCGCGCAGTTGACTCTGGATTGCCTGCGCCATCGCTTTGCGCGGGATCGGCGCGGCTTGTGCCGGGGCGACCAGCAGGGGTCCGGCGACCAGGCCGGCGCCCAGGGTAATTGCGACCGCTGACTTGTACATGGTGACTCCCTTGTTCGCGAGCGTTCATCTGAACCCTACGCCGAAGGGAGGTATGTCCGAAAGCGTCGATTCCGAGTTGGAACAAACTGACCTGGTCCGCAGAAGCTAGCGACACGGGTGCAGGGTGCTTGCCCCGGGACGCGACGGAGGCCACTTTGGAGGAATGAGCACCAATGATCGTGCCGGTGAGCCAGGAATCGAGTGGCTGGAGCGCCGGTTTCGTGCCGCCGACATCGACCAGCAGCGGTTCGATGACTCCAGTCTGGAGTACCGACGGCTCTTCAGCGAGGCGTGGGGCACGTTCCTACTCGTCGTCGTGGCCGCCGGAGGTGGCGTTGTCGGCGCGCAGGCATTCGGCGGGGATCTCACGCTGGCGATGAAAGCGTTGGCTCCCGGCATGATGGTGATGGGCATCATCTTCTTCATGGGAACCATCAGCGGTGCCCACCTGAATCCCGCTGTGACCCTCGCCTTCGCAGCCCGGGGCAACTTCCCCTGGCTGCGCGTCCCCGGCTACATCGTTGCGCAGTTCGTCGGGGCCGTTTTGGCCTGTCTGTTCCTGCAATGGGTGTTCGGGGACATCATGGCTGGTGCGACGCTGCCGGGCCCGGGGGTGAGTACCGGCACGGCTGCGCTGATGGAGGGCCTGCTCACGCTCGGTCTGGTCAGTGTCATCCTCGGAACCGCCACCGGGGCCCGCAACATCGGTATTGCCGGGGCGATCGCAGTGGGCAGTTACATCGGTCTGGTGTCCGTTTGGGGAGCCCCGGTGAGCGGCGCCTCCATGAATCCGATGCGTTCCCTGGCGCCGGCTCTAGTGGGGTGGGACTTCACTGCGTATTGGGCATACCTGGTGGGACCGTTGGTCGGTGCGATGATCGCTGTCGTCTTCGAGCGGATCCTGCGCGGTTCACCCACGAAGGCTGGGGCGAACGCGGCACAGGGGATTCTCGGCCCGGGCGACATGGCGGGGCTCTAAAGAGTGCGCGTGGCACCGTTAGCGGGGACACGCGCCGCCAACCGTTATGGGTGGGTGATCGTCCTGATCATCGTGTCCTACGTGACCTCGGTAGGCGCCGACGGAACGTTGGGGATCACCGTTGTCATGCTCTTCCAACTCGTCACGCTATGGCTGGTCTTCTCCGCCTCGGAGTCGTACCGGGCACAGCGACTGGTCGGGATCGCGTGTTTGGGCGTCGGGCTGGCAGCCATTGCCGCTGCAGTGTTCGGGCACGTACTCGATGTCGATAGCACCGCCGAGAAGGCGATCTCGCTCTTCAGTGCGCTGGCGTACATGATCGCGCCACTAGTGATCATTCGTCACTTGATACGCCGGCAGATCGTGGACCTGCGCACGGTATTGGGAGCGGTTGCCATCTACCTCTTGCTGGGCATGATGTTCGCGTTCACCTTCCGTGCCATCGCGTTGAATGGAGGTGGTGCGTTCTTCGGCGAGACCGGCGAGGGCACGAACGCGAACTTCCTTTTCTTCAGTTTCATCACATTGACCACGACCGGCTACGGGAACTTGGTGCCTGCGGGAAACCCCGGCCAATCCGTCGCCGTGCTGGAGGCGATTGTCGGGCAACTGTTCCTGGTCACAGCTCTTGCCAAGATCGTCAGTGCCTGGCGTATGCCGGGCCCCGCAACAAGCCCGCCACCGACCCCTCCGGCCTGATCGGGCCACGAACAGGCGCCGTGCCGGTGCTTCGGGCAGTCTGTACCCCATGCGCACGCTGAGTCTGGACTGCGGCGGCTCCGGGATCAAGGGGTCGGTGCTCGACGCCGAGGGCGAATTGCTCGCGCCGCGGGTGCGGATCAAGACGCCGTACCCCTTGCCGCCCGAACGCTTCGTGGGAGTGCTGCAGGAGATCGCCGGGCAGATGCCGCAGTTCGACCGGGTGACCGTGGGGTTGCCGGGCATGATCCGTCGGGGCGTGGTGGTTTCGACCCCGCACTACCCGAACCTCCACGGTCCTTACACGCACAAGGACCCGGAACTGGATCGACGGTGGCGCAATTGGGACGCGACGGCGGCGCTGGAAGGGGTCTTCGGCACGCCGGTGCGTGTGCTCAACGACGCGGAGGTGCAGGGCGCGGCGGTCATCGAACGGCGGGGCCTGGAGGTTGTCTTCACGCTCGGCACCGGTCTGGGGTGTGCGGTCTACGACAACGGCCAGCTCGCGCCGCACTTGGAGTTGTCACACGCCCCGGTGCGCAAGGGCCGGACCTACGACGCGTGGATGGGCAAGGCCCAACTCAAGGCGATCGGCCCGAAGAAATGGTCGCGGCGCATCCTCGCCACCGTGGATGGACTGCGACCGGTCTTCGCCTGGGACCGGTTGTACGTCGGCGGCGGAAACGCCAAGAAACTGACGCTGTCCCTCGCAGACGACGTGAGGATCGTGCCCAATCTCGCCGGCATTCTTGGCGGTGTTCGGGTATGGGACCTGGATATGGCACGGTGAGCAGGTGACAGAACAGACCACCGGTCCCGACCAGCCGGAGATCCCGAAGCTCGACAAGAAGAAGAGCCTGATCGCTGGGGCCATCACGATCGTCACGCTGGTCATCGTTTTCGCCGGGATCCTGCCCAAACTGGGCAACTACTCGGACGCCTGGGACTCCGTGCAGGCGATGAACAACGTCGATAAGGCCGCATTGATCGTGGCCATCATCGTCAACATCTGGGTGTACGTCTTCCCCCTCATGGCGGCCATCCCCGGCTTGAAGTACCGGCCCGCCTTCGTGGTCCGACAGACGTCCTTCACGATTTCGAACGCTGTTCCCGCCGGTGGCGCCGTCGGCCTCGGCGTCCAGTACGCGATGCTGGCCGGTTACAAAGTCAGTTCAGCGGCGGCCAGTACGGGGATCGCGATCACCAGCGTCTGGAGCGTCTTCATGACGCTGGGGCTGCCCTTCCTGGGAGTGGCGCTGTTGTACCTGACCGGCGAGGGGGAGCAGCAATACATCACCGCTGCCGTGGTGGGCGCGGCTGCGATCATCGCCACGATCGTCGTGTTCGCCTTGATCCTGCGCAGCGAGGAACTTGCGCGCAAGATCGGCGGCATCGGGCAGAAACTCGCGAACCCGATCCTTCACCGCATGCACAAGGAGGTGGACGTCGTCCAGGAAGTCCTGGACTTCCGATCCCAGATCGTCGGCGTCGTGTCGAAACACTGGGCGTCCATCACGCTGTCCAATCTGGGCATGGTCTTCGGGCAGTTCTTGATCCTGTTCGTGGCGATCCGGGCGGTGTCCGATGGTCGCTCGTCGGGGCTGACCGCCGCCGAGGCGTTTGCCGCGTTCGCGATCTCGCGGCTGGGCACCATGATCCCGCTGACGCCCGGAGGTCTGGGTACCGTCGATGCCGCCCTGACCGCACTGCTGGTGGCGTTCGGCCTGGACCAGAACGATGCACTGGCGGCCACGCTGGTCTGGCGGGCCTGTTCCTGGGTGCCGCAGGTGTTCTTGGGAGTCGGCACGTTCTTGTGGTGGCGGCGCAACGCGCACAAGGCGCCGATTGCCGCGTCCTGATCGTCGGCGAGCGACTGGATTCTGCCGGTCCTCTCGGCGACCATCTCGATTGGAGCCAGAGCCCTTGGCCCACACCGGCGGCCCGCATAGTCTGAGGCCATGACAATCGAGTATCCGGTGGCCGGCCGGTGGACGTCCGGCGAGTCGTCCCGTGAGGTTCGCTCCCCGTTCGACGACGCAGTGATCGCACAGATCCCGTCCTTCAGCGCCGCAGACGTCGACGCCGCCGTCGAGGTCGCGCAGACCGCCATGCGGCAGGCACCGTTGGCCACGCACGAACGCGCCGCGATCCTGGACCGGGCGGCCGTGCTGCTCGCCGAACGACTTGAGGACATCGCCGCTGATCTGGCACGGGAGGCCGCCAAACCGATCAAGCAGGCGCGCGTCGAGGTCCAGCGTGCGGTGTCCACCTTGCAATTCTGTGCTGCCGAGGCCCGCACTTTCGCCGGCGATCTGATCCCCATGGACGCGGCTGCCGCGGGGGTGGATCACCTCGGTTTCGTGCTACGGGTCCCGATCGGCGTCGTCGGTGCGATCACCCCGTTCAACTTCCCGCTGAACCTCGTCGCGCACAAGATCGGCCCTGCGATCGCGGCAGGCTGTGCCGTGGTCAACAAGCCTGCGAGTCAGACTCCGCTGTCGGCACTGGCCCTGGCCAAGGTGCTGTTCGAGGCCGGTCTACCGATGGAGTACCTCAGTGTGGTGCCGGGACCTGGATCGGTGATCGGTGACGCGTTGGTGCGCAACGACGACGTCGAGGTGATCTCGTTCACCGGGTCGCCCGAGGTCGGTTGGTCCATCCGCGCCAGCGCCCCGCGCAAACGGGTCGGCCTGGAACTGGGCAACAACTCCCCGCTGATCATCCGCGCCGATGGCGACTGGCGGGGTGCGGCCACCGCGGTCCGGCTGGCAGGTTTCGCTCACGCCGGTCAGTCCTGCATCTCTACCCAGCGGATCCTGGTGGAGGAATCGATCAAGGATGACTTCGTCGCAGCCCTCGTGGAGCAGGTCGGCAGCCTGGTCGTGGGAGATCCGCTGGATGAGGCCACTGAGGTCTCGGCCCTGATCGACCGCTCCAACACCGACCGGGTCAAGTCCTGGATCGACGCCGCCGTCGACGGTGGCGCCACCGTCGCGATCGGCGGGGAGATGACAGCCGAGGGTCATGTGCGACCGACGGTCTTGGTGGACGCCGATCCGGCTGACGACGTGTGCGCCAACGAGGTGTTCGGGCCGGTGGTCGTGGTCCGTGGGTTCACGCGGTTCCAGGACGCGCTTGCCGAGGCCAACGACACCCGCTATGGGCTGCAAGCGGCGATCTTCACCTCGGATATCAACACCGCCTTGCACGCTGCCCGGAACCTCGATTTCGGCGGAGTTCTCATCAACGAGGTCCCCACCTGGCGAGCTGATCACATGCCGTACGGAGGCCTGCGCGACTCCGGCAACACACGTGAAGGTCCGGCCTGGGCCATCCACGAGATGACTGAAGAACGACTCGTGGTGATCAAGGTAGGGCCTCCTCAGGACTGAGTCCGAGCCGTGGGCGGCCGTTCTCAGCGGGCTGCCTTTCGCCTACGCTGAGCCCCATGATTGCCGTAGCCCTGCTTGCCGCGACGCTTGCCGCATCTCCTGGGCCGGTGGATCTTCAACAGGTCGCCAAGGGTCTGGGACAGCCCACGAGTGTCGTCGCAGCGCCCAACGGAAACCTCTTCGTCACCGAGAAGACGGGCCGGATCGTCAAGGTCACGCCATCGGGGAAGAAGCGGACGTGGTTCCGGATCCCGGTATCGACCGACGGCGAACAAGGGCTTCTGTCCATGGTCCGTCTCGATACGAAAAGGTTCTACGCGGCCTACACCGATTCGAAGGGTGCGCTGCAGGTCTCCCGCTTCCGCAAGGGCGGCGGGGAGCGCAAGATCATCAGGATCAAACACCCCCGCTACACCAATCACAACGGCGGGCAGTTGGCTCTGCACAAAGGCCTGCTGTACATCTCGACCGGTGATGGCGGCGGCAGCGGCGACCCGTATCGCGCGGCCGGTGACCTCCGCGACCTGCGGGGCAAGATCTTACGCATCGATCCGACCTGCAAGAAGCGGTATTGCATCCCGAGCGGCAACCCCAGATCTGCGAGACGCGAAATCATCGCAGCCGGCCTGCGCAATCCCTGGCGGTTCAGCATCGACCCCGTCACGCAGCGACTGTGGATCGGTGACGTCGGACAGAACGCGTTCGAGGAGATCGATCGGATGTCCGTCAATGGACCACGGCGCGATTTCGGGTGGTCCTGCTGGGAGGCGCGCAGCCGGTTCAATGCGGATGACTGCTCCGGACGCAGTGTTCGCAAACCCGTGCTCGCGTACGGTCGCTCCGCCGGCGAGAGCGTAACGGGCGGGTACGTCTATCGAGGCCGTGATCTACCACGGTTGCGCGGCTGGTATGTGTTCGGCGACTTCATCAGCGGGCAGATCTGGGCGTACAAAGGTGGCAAGAAGATCAGCATCGGCACCGCCAGGGGTGTGACGTCGTTCGGGCTGACAGCTTTCGGTGAACTGCTACTGACAACTATCGATGGACGAGTCCTGCGGGTCGAGTAGCGCTGGTCCTCTCGTCGCGGTGTCCCGGTCCCCGGCGACCACGGGACCGCGCAAACGGGCCGGTCTGGGGCGGTGCGACGGCGGCACCTGCGATGCGGAACAGTGCACTGTTGGCTTGCCGGTTCCGTCTCAGTCGGATCGCGGTGGTTTTCCCGCTGGACACGCAGACTGGTGAGACGCCACAGAGGGCCGCGAATGCGCTGGCGCCGGGCCTGAATGTTCGGCCGCGCTGGCTCACCCGCCAC
>ERZ795053.1092-NODE-1092-length-34781-cov-9.315441_pt1 | contig 34781 bp, 26 predicted proteins | sample MGYA00375137_ERZ795053 | MGnify/ENA primary metagenome ERZ795053 (study PRJEB30182, sample SAMN05720284) | activated sludge metagenome | isolation source: Anaerobic digester | place: Hong Kong | collected 2014-12-17 ...
TGGCAGCACAGGTTGAAGATAGCGGCGATGTTTACTTTGTTCCAGCCTTTACCGGAATGGGTGCTCCCCATTGGGACCAGTATGCTCGCGGAACTATGGTTGGGCTAACTCGCGGAACAACACGGGCGCACATTGCGCGCGCTGCGCTCGAAGGAATCGCTTTTCAAACCATGGAAGTGTTGAACGTAATGGAACTCGATACAGAGATTAAAACCAGCGAACTCCGTGTTGATGGTGGGGCCTCGGCGAATAACCTACTTATGCAGTTTCAATCCGATATACTTAAAACGCCTGTTGTTCGTCCAAAAATTGTAGAAACAACAGCTCTCGGAGCGGCATACCTTGCCGGCCTTGCAACGGGTTTCTGGAAGGACTTCGAGGAACTGAAGCAGCAATGGAATTTAGACAGAACCTTTACCCCACAGTTTTCAGAAGAAAAGCTTTCCGAAATAAAAGGTAAGTGGGACGATGCCGTAGGACGATCAAAAAACTGGATTAAAAGTAGTTAAAAGCAAACTCCCCACTGCGATTGAACTTTGCTGTGGGGAGTTATTTCAGAATTTAATTAACTCTTTTGCTTCAGCGTATATTTTATCGCTATTTGGAAGAATTGCAGCTTCCAATATTCTATTGAACCCAACCGGAGTGAAGGTTGCTCCTACACGTTTAACAGGGCCATCCAAATATTCGAAGGCTTCATCTGCAATTATTGAGGCGATTTCGCCTCCAAACCCACCAAAAACTTTATCCTCGTGAACTACCAGGGCTTTCCCGGTTTTCCTTACCGAGTTAAGAATTGTGTCCTTATCGAGGGGAATAATTGAGCGTATATCAACAACTTCAATCGTAATGTTCAGCTCCTTTTCTAGCCTTTCCGCTGCTTCAATGCACATGTGCGTTGTGTTGCCAAAGGTTATGATTGAAAGATTTTCACCTTCTTTACGAATTCTTGCTTTTCCGAAAGGAACCTCAAAGTCGTCGGGAACAGAAGTTGCAGCTTTAGGGGCGTTGTAAAGAGCCTTGGGTTCAAGGAATAGAGTCATTCCCTTTGAACGCATGCTGGTTCGTAGTAATCCTGCCGCATCGTCGGCAAACGATGGGTACACAATTCGCACACCAGGAATTGAAGCCAAAGCACCCTCAATGGTTTGCGAATGGTATAATCCGCCACCAATGTAACCTCCACTCGCAAGTCGTATTGTAATGTTAGGCACGAACTTACCATTTGTGCGCCAGTAGTCGTGCGACGAGTCCACATACTGCTCCATGGCTGGCCAAAAGTAGTCGGCAAACTCTGCGCCTTCAACAACAATTCTAATTTTGTCGGAGAATCGGCTCATGCCGTTGGCAGTGCCAAGAATGTAATCCTCAGCAATGGGTCCGTTAAAAACACGTTCCTTTCCAAACTCCTGCTGCATTCCCTTCGAAACGTTGAAAATTCCACCTTTGTCCTTGTTAGCCATATCCTGTCCCCAGATGTATGTGTCGGGGTTATGGCGGAATTCTGCTTTCAACGTTTCGTTGATGGCTTCAATCAACTTTTTCTGTTCCCCATTGAAACCATGGATTCCATCGGGATATTTCTGGGTTAAGTACGGTTCTGGAAGTACAAAGTTGTGAATTGATTCGGGCGTTGGATCAGGAGCAGCCATGGCTGCCTTGTGGGCAGATTTAACTTCCTGCTTAACTTTCTCCTCAATTTCAACAAGTTCTTCCTCATTAAATCTGTTGTACATCAGTAGCATTCTGCGAAACTTGGCCAAAGGATCGGCCTGCTGAACGTAATCCATTTCGCCCTTATCGCGGTATAGTTCGTGGCGGTCGGAGTTTGAGTGCGAATGAATCCGAACACAGTTTGCCTGAACAATGGCCGGCTTCTGGTTTTCCAAAACCCACTTTTTTGCTTCGTCCATCGTATTCATTGAGTCGAATACATCCTTCCCGTTACAGTGGAATATTTTCAGGTTCTTAAAACCTGAAAAGTTGTTAGCCACCTTACGGTTCGCTGTTTGATCCTCTTTAGGAACCGAGATTCCGTAGCCATTATCCTGGAAAACAAATATTACTGGAAGTTTCTCGTTTGACGCTCCGTTGATTGCTTCGTAAACGTAACCTTCCGAAACTGACGATTCTCCTTGGGAACTGATTACAACTCCCTTGTGGTTATACCGTTTAAATGCGCGCCCAACGCCTGCTGCGTGCTGCGTGTGGTTTCCTGTGCTGCTGGAAGTGTTGTGAATATTAAATTCGGCTTTGCCGAAGTGGTTACTCATATGGCGCCCGCCACTTGAGGGATCGGTTGCTTTGGAAATTCCGTTTAGAATAATTTCTTCGGCTGATAATCCGGCTGATAGCGTTGTAAGCATATCGCGGTAGTAGGGGAAGAGATGATCGGTTTCCTTATTGAAAATCTGACCAATTGCTAGCTGAATTCCATCGTGACCAGCATAGGGAGCATGGTAACTCCAACCAATTGCCTGCTTAAGGTAGTTTGGAGCACGCTCATCCAATGCTCGTCCAAGTGACATCAAGTAAAACCATTTTTCTAAAGTTTCCTTTGATGTTTGTTTTATGCCGTAGGTTCTATCGTTTCGTTTTATGTATGTCATTGTTCAGTTGTTTATTCTGTTTTTTAGTTTGAAGACAGAAGACGGAAGTATTTTAATCATTAATCCTTTAACCTTTAACCCTTTATCCTTATTGCATTTAAACTTCCCTGTTTCCATCAAACTGTTCCAGGTAATCTGCAACCCTGCGCAGGAATGCTCCGCCAAGGGCTCCGTCAACAATTCTGTGATCGTATGAAAGGCTCAAGAACATTTTGTGGCGAGGAACTATAATGTCGCCAAATTCAGTTTCAACAACAGCAGGCTTCTTCTCGATGGTTCCTGTTGCCAGAATTGCAACCTGTGGTTGCGAAATTATGGGAGTTCCCATAACGTTTCGGAATGTTCCGAAGTTTGTGATTGAGAATGTTCCGCCCTGAATATCATCGGGCGAGAGTTTTCCGTTTCGGGCTGCTTCAGCTAGGTTGCTGATGGAGTTTGCCAAACCGGCAATGTTGAACTTATCGGCATCGCGAACAACAGGAACTATGAGGTTCCCATCGGGTTTTGCAACGGCAATACCAATATTTACATTCCCCTTAACAATTATTTTATCCCCATCTACTGAAGAATTTACCATCGGAAAATCGCGAAGTGCGCGGGCAGCTGCTTCGGTAAAAACCGGCATGTAAGTTAACTTTACCTTATATTTTGATTGGTAAATATCCTTCATCCTTTCGCGCCATTTCACCAGATTTGTGACATCAGCCTCTACCATATTTGTTACGTGGGGCGAAACTTGCTTCGACATAACCATGTGGTCGGCAATGAGTTTACGCATTCTATCCATCTGGATAATTTCATCGGTGGCGCTTACTGAAGAATGGATTTTTGATTTATTTGAAACTTGCCCTTCGACGGGCTCAGGGCGCGTTATGTTAGGTTGAGTTAGAGGCTGAGGTTGAGATTTTTTTTGTTCAATGTACTTTATTAAATCATCCTTGCGTACTCTTCCTTCTTTTCCCGTTCCGGGAATGGAATCGAGTTCCTGTTGCGAAAGGTTTTCCTCCCTTGCTATGCTTTTAACAAGAGGACTGTAAAAACGGTTTGAATTACTTATAGGCAGATTGGATGCACTTGGGCTTTGCTCAGTGTTAAATTGGTTGGTTGGTTGATTGATTAATTCTTCGCTCTTAGTAGTAATACTATTTCCATTTTCAGTATTCGCCGAACCATTTGTCCCAGTGTTAATTATGGCAATTACTTCGCCAACGGGAACGAGATCGTTAACCCGAAAAAGAATTTTGTCAACAACTCCTTCTACGGGAGAGGGAATTTCAGAATCTACCTTGTCGGTAGCTATCTCAAGAAGCACATCATCTTCCTCAATCTTATCGCCTGTTTTTACAAACCAGTTTGTAATGGTTGCTTGCTCAATGCTTTCGCCCATTTTGGGCATTTTTATCTCAAACATATGTCGCTATTTATTACTATTTAGAATAATTCAAAATAGTAACATATTCATTTGAGGTTTGTTCAAATAAATAATGTGCTGATTAGCCCAAGAAATGTGTATATAATGTGAATTGCTAAAAAGTAACTTTAAGTGAAGCTATGCTGCTACTGTATCTTGGATCCCAGGGTTTAAACGGGGAGTTTAACTTGTTGGATAATCCCAGTACTCCGTATGGGTTGATGTGAAAACTTAAATTTGAACTTTTTAAGTCTTTTTTACTTCCTTTATCCTGAACGAATAAATCGGTTAAAAATAATCCGCTTGTAGCCCCCAATGCAGTGAGCCAAAGGTAGCCGGACACTTCAGCTTCCATAAGCGCGCCGAGCCCGATTCCAATAAGCCCTCCGGCGCTTTCTCCTAACACAATAAAGTTTCCTTGTTGACGGGTATAATCGTTTCTTTTTGCCTTTAGTATTCCGAGCGCTAGTCCGCCAGCCGCTCCAATGGTAGCGCCGGTTAGGTAAGAACGTGGGTTTTCAGTATCGAATGATTCTAGAAAAACAATCGGGTAGTATGCACCCAATAAACCTATAGCGTTAATAACTGTAGCATCCCCGTGTGTTATGTTTATTTTGTTACTTAGGTAGTTTGCACCAGCCATGGTTGCTCCCGAGAATGCTAACATTGAAAACCCGTAGAATCTTTCGTTCCTACTGTCAAAAACCATAAAGGGAACACTGGCTCCTAATGCAGAACCCCATAATCCGCCACTTCCAACAATGCTCATTTTTCCCCAGGTGGAATTATTCTTTTTTGCATAGTAAAGCATTGAGAAACTTTCGGATAAACTTCCAAGTACAGTAAGACCTATTGATGATTCATTTTCGAATGCATCTTCTCCTCGCAGGAGAAACTCGAGCGAAACTCCATGTATGGTTCCGTTTAATGACCCCATGGTGTAACCTCTGGCCATGCCATCAGTTATTAACTTATCTTTTGTGAATATGAGCGATGCAGCAATTCCGCCACCTCCAATAAACATGTACGAAGCGATGTACGCTTTCCCATCATCGGCTCCAAAAGTTAAAGGCACAGCCCAACCGTAATGAGCTAAGGCATTTGTTGATGTGGATGTTATCAACCTTAATCGGGCATCATCGTCGGCTTCGTTTTCTTCAATGGGTACTTTAGTATTTACCAAACCTTCTATTTCCAAACACAATGCGTTTAGCTCATCGGGGGATATTATCTTTTTATCGAACTTAAACATCCCATCCTTTTTGTAGGTAATGTTAAGCGTTAATCCATTTGCATCTTTTGTAAGCGTAGCTTGCTGAAAATCGCTGTAGGAGCTGAAAACGCTTAGCTTACTGCCAATCTTTGAGTCGATGTAACTCATGTTTCCGCATATGGGTATAGGTTCTTCCTGTGCAGTAACTGTGTGAACAAAAGATAGCAATAGGGCTATAATTATTAAGCAAATTCTATACGATTTCATTTTAAAAAATATTAGTTGAACGTATAATTAAAATTAAACCATAAAAGGTTACAATGTCAAATTTAGTAAGGGTTTTTATCATTTTTTTAGAAACTTTTGGAAACAGTTTCTTTAAATAGTTGAATTTATTTCAAATCAAATAATTAACTTTACTTGTACCTTTGTTCAAGTTTGGTTACCAAAATTGCATTATACTATGAATAGATTACTATTACTTCTTATTACCTTGTTACTTGTATCGCTCTCGAGTTTTGCGCAGGAAGCAGAAGATATAAGAGAAAAGAAGCACATAAATACATATGCCAGCAAAGAGGTTAAGTATAACTCCGAAATGGACAAGTATGATGTAACCTACTATAAACTCGATTTACATGCAAATAACTCATCGGCATACGTATCTGGAACAGTAACTATCAAAGCCAAAGCCCTTGAGGCAATTGCCTCACAGGTAGTTTTTCAACTTATCGACCAACTTGATGTAATTAGCGTAAAAGTTAATTCTCAAAATTCAGAGTTTGAGCATGAAAACGATGAAGTTATTGTAAGCATTAGTAGCCCTTTAAGTGTTGATGATTTTTTTACGATAGAGATTGAGTACGAAGGCTTTTCAACCGATAACAGCAGGGGATTAACAAATTCTGTACATTCGAATTGGGACGTGCCGGTAACATGGACTCTCTCAGAGTCCTTCCACTCAAAAAGCTGGTTTCCTGTTAAAGAATCGTTAACCGACAAGGCCGACAGCGTTGATGTTTACCTTACTGTACCAGATAATCTTACGGGAGTTTCCAACGGACTTCTAAAACAAGTTGTTGATTTGGAGGATGGGTTTAAGAGGTTTGAGTGGCAAACACGTTACCCAATTGCTTACTACCTTATTTTTATAGCAGTTGCCGATTACCAGGAGTACCAAACATTCAGTAACCCTTCAGGTGTTGATGAGCCGCTGTTAATTCAAAATTTTGTTTACAACTTGCCTGGCTGCCTTGAGTACTATAAGGAAGGAATTGATAGAACCGCTGCATTCATTGAAATTTTTTCAAATTTGTACGGCTTGTACCCATTCATTAACGAGAAGTATGGCCACGTAATGGCGCCCTTTGGCGGCGGAATGGAGCACCAAACCATGAGTATGATGGGCGGTTTTTCGTACACTCTCGTTTCGCATGAGTTGGCGCATATGTGGTTTGGCGATTACGTTACATGCGCTACATGGCAGGATATTTGGATTAACGAAGGGTTTGCCTCATATTCCGAGTTTCTTGCCTTCGAATTCCAAGGATTTCCCGACGAAGCAGTCATTTGGATGGAGAATGCTCACGAGTTAGCCAAACAGGAACCTTCCGGAAGCGTTTATATTCCAGCCCAGGAAGCTACTAACGAAAGCAGAATTTTTAGCCATAGTCTTTCATATAAAAAAGGTGCAGCAATTGTACATATGCTTCGTTACGAGCTTAATAACGATGAACTATTCTTCTCAATTTTACAAGAGTTTCTTAACCGATATAAGTTTTCTCATGCCACCGGAATGGATTTTCTTGAGGTTGTTAACGAATTGTCTGGAGAGGATTACCAGTGGTTTTTCGACCAGTGGTACTTTGGAATTGGATACCCAAGATTTTACGTGAACTACGGAAGAACCGATGGAGAAAATTTTATTACCATTTCACAGCAAAGTTCTTCGGGGAATGCAGATTTTTTCAGAACTTCATTGGAGTTTCAGTTACTAGAAGGAGAGGAGGTGGTAACCCGAAAGTTTCATGTTACGGAATCGCCGCAAACCTTCCTGTTTGAGTCGGAATACCCAATTTCAAGCCTGGTTGTTGATTCCGAAAGCTGGGTGCTCAAATCTGTGGTTGAGGTATCGTCAACGCCAACAAACCCGGGCGAAAGTTTTACGGTTGGGCCAAATCCATTCTACGATTTTTTAAGTGTTTCCGTTTACGCAACTAACCCAAAAACAACCGTTACTATTTCCGATGCAATGGGAAGAAAGGTGTACAGTAATACGTTTAATATAAGGAACTATCAAATTCCAACCTCGAAGTTTCAAAGCGGAATTTATATAATGAATGTTGAGCTTGAGAACGGAACCGTTGAGACGGTTAAACTTGTTAAAAACTAAATGTTTATAGTGAACGAGTCAACATCGAAAAGTACTGGGAATTTCTCCCTGAATTCTTTCAACTCGCTCATGCTTAAGGTTGCATAAATAGCTGTTTCCTCGTTTTGTGGGGCTTGGGAGATAACCTGACCTCGCGCATTCAGAATTTGGCTATCGCCAGTATAGGAAATATTCATACCATCGGTTCCTATCCGGTTTGCTGCGGCAACGTAGCACTGGTTTTCAATGGCACGGGCCGAAAGTAGCGTGTTCCATACAATCCTTCTGCTGCCAGGAAAATTCGCAACATTTACAAGCAGGTCGTAGTCGCCAGTATTCCTCGACCAAACCGGGAAACGTAAATCGTAGCAAATGTTCAGCATAATGCGCCAACCACAATACTCAACAATAACCCTTTCGCTTCCGTTGGTGTAAATCTGGTTTTCATTGCCCATTCTAAAAAGGTGGCGTTTATCGTACTGGTGAATTTCACCCTGCGGGGTTACAAAGAAAAATCGATTGTAGAAGTTATCGTTCTCCTCAATAATTATACTTCCTCCTATGGCAAACCCATTCAATTTTGCAGCTTGCTGCATCCACTTGAGAGTTTTTCCATCAGCATTTTCAGCTAAGTGTTTAGGATTCATGGAGAAACCCGTTGTAAACATCTCGGGAAGCAGTACAATATCCTGATTTGGCTTAACATTACTGAGAAACCCAGAAAACTTTTCAAAGTTTTTTTGCTTGTCTTCCCAGTGTAAATCTGCCTGAATAATAACAATATTTAGATTATCCTTCATATTTCGTTTTTTCCCAAAAGTAGCAAAAATTAGGAAAATTCGTAACTATGGAAGTTGCTGAAACTTGATGAGAACTATTCCAGGTTATTCAGTATAAAATCGCGTTGCGCTTTAAGAAGGTTAATTGTATGAAGCATAATATTTTTTCCCTCATTGAGAATAGCTAGGAAAAGCACGCTGTTACGGGTTCCAACCTCATTCTGCTTAATTCGCTTAATTTGCTTTTTACGGGAATCGTTCAGTAAATTTAGAATAACCTGCTGTTTTTCAATGGCATCAGAAACATTCGTGTAGTCGTTCTGCTTTATCATGTCCATTATTTCCTCAAATAGTTCGGAAATTTTTGCGCTGATTTCAATTAGCTCCTGGTTCTGTGCTTTTAGCAGCCCTTTGTGGTTATTATCGATATGCTGGAAACTTGGACCGGTTATAAATGTTAACGAGTGGGCAATTTCACGGAGGTAGTCAATTACCTGTACGTAGTAGTGTCCCGTTTCAACCGAATCTGCCTGAAGGCGTTTAAGCACGTTGTAAACATTGTACTTTAGGTCCTTTGCGTCAACGTTTAATTGGTGTACCTCCTTGTCAACTTGCTTTAAAAGTTTTCTGTCTTCGAGCGTAAGGCCTGTAACGGATTTATTATAAATATTAATTACCTCGGAAAGGGTTTCGTTAACATTTTTAATACACTGTTTAACAATGTTCTCATCCAGTAGTACCTCCTCGGTTACCCCAGTTGATTTTTCTTCAGCCTTGGATTTCTTTTTGTGTATTAGGAACGATTTAATTAAGGCAAAAACAACCAGTACCAGAAGAATTGCCATTCCTGTAACTCCACCATAATGTAAAACTATAGCAATTATAAAGGCGGCAAAGAATGCCGAAAAAGCAGTGAAAAACCATCCGGCAATAACTGTTATAACGCCAGTAATTCGGTAAACAGCACTCTCTCGTCCCCATGCTCGGTCGGCTAACGATGAGCCCATGGCAACCATAAACGTAACGTAGGTTGTTGAAAGGGGAAGTTTCAGCGATGTTGCTGAGCTAATAAGGATACTTGCAACCGTTAAATTTACCGAGGCACGAACCAAATCGAATGAGGGTGAATCGGATTTGGTTTTTACGTTTTGTTTTATTGGGCTGTTATCAAATCGCTTCTCAATGAATCGTTTAATGCTTTTGGGCATAAACTTGCCACTATCCTTACTTATATTTCGTGCGCCTCGTACAAGGGTTCGTGCAAGTTGGCTGCTACCAAAACGCTCATATCCTGCATCTTGACGCGACAAGTTAAGCTCCGTTTGGGTTACCGTTCTGGCTTTCTTCGAAAGCCAAAGCGTAATTACCATAATTAAGCCAGCAATAAGCAGGTAGTAGAAATTTGCTGCTACAGGTTTTGCCAACTCAGCCATATTTAAGTTTTCTGGGAGAATATCGGGGTTGGCAAGGTGAATTTGGTACGATTTAAAACCAGCCATAAAAACCCCAATAAAGTTCACGAGGTCGTTTCCCGCAAACGATAGGGCTAAAGCAAATGTTCCAACTAAAACAATGAATTTTAAGTTATTGAAACGGAACAGACTAATTGCAAGTTGGAATACTACTACCCAGAAAACGAATCCGTATAGAAGAATTTGAAACGTATTGGTTTTAATATACTCCATGGTTGCTTCAGCAAGTAACGATGAACCTTGCACTCCTTTCATCAGTATGAAGTAGGTAATTGCGGTTAGCGCAATGCCACCCCATAAGCTGCCAACGTACTTGTTGCTCTTTTCATATTTGAATGAAAAAATAAGTCGAGTTATGAACTGTACGACGGTCCCCACAACAAAAGCAACAATTACCGAAATTAGAATGCCCGAAATTATTGCCAATGCTTTTCCGCTATTAATGTAGTTCCCAAGGTTTGTAAACGATTCGTCGTTAGCAGCCATTTTCAGGAGTGAAACAGCAACCGCAGCGCCCAGCAATTCAAACACCAAAGAAACTGTTGTGGATGTTGGTAAACCAAATGTATTAAATAGGTCAAGAATTAGAATATCGGTAATCATTACCGCAAGGAAAATGGTCATTAACTCGGGAAGGAAAAACATTTCAGGGTGAAAAATTCCTTTCCTGGCAACCTCCATCATTCCGCTGGAAAAAGTGGCACCTACAATAATTCCTATCGAAGCAATTATCATTATAACGTAGCGAGGAGCTGCCTTCGAACCTATGGCCGAGTTGAGGAAGTTTACAGCATCGTTGCTTACTCCAACAATTAGGTCGGAAATTGCAAGCACCATAAGTATAAGAACGATAATTAAATAGATGTTGTCCATGAATATTATTTAATTTGAAAAAATTCCTTTCCTAATCTGCGGTAAAAATAAATACTCGTAGAATCATGCTTGCTATTAATCAGGTTATTTTTCAATTAACTCAATGTTAATTTAATGTTAAGTGAACGGGTATCTAAATATTTTTCTGGTTCTAGTTGCATAGTTTCACAAATGCATATAGCTTTGTAGTTTCAGTAATGAACACTTTTACATACAATATGGTTGTTAGAATAATTAAGTACATTCTTTTTACTACTACTTTTATATTCTTTTTCCTTTTCGATTTAACCCTTGGTTCATCGGTTAGAACCTCTACCAACAGTAAGGTTGAAATAAGCATTGACAATAATGATAATTCAATCATTAATAATGTTATAGATAGTACATTATTTAATAAACGTTTTGATAGTAGAATAGAACGGTTCTCCAGGTATTGGCACCTGGCAGGAGCCTCCATCGCCATAGCCTACAAGGGTAATATAGTTCATGCTAAAGGGTATGGATATGCGAATAAGGAAACCCAAGAACCTGTTGAACCTCACAACCTTTTTCGTATTGCCAGCGTTTCAAAGCTAATTACGGCGGTAGCCGTTATGAAGCTTGTTGAGGATAGTAAGTTATCGCTAAACCAAAAAGTGTTCGGGAAAGAGGGCATTCTTAACGATACCATTTTTTCGTCCTACATCGACGAGCGTGTTGAGCAAATAACTGTAAGGCAGTTGCTTAATCACTCTGCTGGTTGGACTACCCGCTGGGGCGACCACCTTTTTATGCCCGAGTCGATTGCTCGTCAAATGAATTTAGAACTTCCGGTTTCGAAGGATAATATTATTCAATTTGCCCTGTCGAAGAGGCTCCATTTCACACCGGGAAGCCGAAGTTCATACAATAATTTAGGATACACAATTCTTGAAAGAGTTATTGAAAAGGTTTCTCTGGAATCGTATGAGAGCTTCGTAAAAAGCAACGTTTTTGCTCCCATTGGAGTAAACGATGCTTTTATTGCTCACAACTACGATAGCTTAAGGTATCCGTTCGAAGTGAGGTACTACGAGGTTCCTGAGGCCGACTCGGTTCCAGCGTTCGATGGGTCAAGCCAGCTGGTACTGAAGAGCAGGGGAGGAAACGATGTAAGAACCCTTGGAGCCGCAGGAGGATGGGTAATATCATCGGTAAGCCTTCTGAAGTTCATACTGGCAATCGACCCGGAAAATAATAGTAACCAAATAATTAGCATCAAGTCGGCCAAGGAGCTAATCGAAAAGGAGCAGGGAAAACATCCGCTAGGTTGGCGATGGGTTGCTTCCGATGGAAGCAAATGGCGAACAGGTTCATTTGCAGGTACTTCGGCCTTAGCGCTTGCACGTTCCGATGGATTTACATTCGTATTCCTTACAAATACCAGCCCTTGGGTTGGTTCAAAGTTTCCCTACGAAGTAAACAGAATGATGGCTAAAGCCTTGGGTGTTATGGAGAACGATGTACAGGAACTTTTTGCATCGAAAAACAGCTTGCAAAAAAATGAGGTTATTGAAAATTATGATTTAATTCTTGGCGATTCAGTAACCAAACCTTGGAATTATCTTGATATTCTTACGTTGGGTTCAACAAGTAACTAGCAAGCTAACATCTTTACAAGAATACCTAATTATTGCTCATTATTTCTACTCCCTTCGCTTTAAGCAATTCTACAAATTGCTTAAGGTACCTATCGTTGTTGGTTGTAACATTTATTTCTCTTTCATCATTAAGTATCACTGAGAGTTCGGACCAACTCTTGTCACTCGAAAACCAAACTCTCTTAATGATTTTATAACTGTACCATTCATTTTTTATTGATTTCGTTCTAATAAGTTGAAAAGTTATTACCAAAATATACCCTACAATTATTATCAGTAGGGGAACTAGTATAAATAGTATTGTACTGTATCCACGCTCCCAAAAAGTGTAAAGATTTATACTGTACGATATTGTTAGAAGCGCAGCAACAAGGAGTGTGCTATAAGTTTTTGTCGTTTTCCTTTTAAAAGAAAACTCTTTGTCGTCGTAGATAATATCACACTCATTTACCCTAATTAACTTATTGATATTCATAATAGTTCTTTTATAGGATTTAATCCAAATGTAACAAAATACATAGAATTTGTAAAATAATATTTAGTAGTAGTAAAATATTATAATAAAATATTACATTTGTAAAAAATATTATATGGAAAAAGTAAAAGATTTGCTATTCGATCTTGGCTTAAATAGGCTGGAAACAGATGTTTACCTATTTCTGTTAACCAATTCACCTACCACTGCCTACGGAATAGGCAAGGGTATAAGTAAGCCCACAGCAAATATTTACAAAGCCATTGATTCGTTGTCAAGCAAAGGTGCCGTAGTTGTGGAGGACAATAAGAGTAAAATATGTAAGGCTGTTGCCCCCGATGAGTTCATAGCTCAGTATCAGAAAAACTTGCTTAGCAAAACCGAAGCTGCCAAAGAGTTGCTGTCAAACCTGAAACCGCAACCCAGCGATGAGCGAAGCTACACTATCGACTCGGTTCCACTTGTATTTGAGCGCTTTGAGCAAATGATGGCTCGCTGTAAAACCATTGCGGTGGTTGACGCTTTTCCCCTTGCACTTCAACGTGTTGTAGGGGCTATTGAGGACGCTTCACGCCGTGGCGTTTCAGTTTTTGTTGAGGCGTACAGTAAAATTGAAATTGAAGGTGCCGATGTTGCACTAGTTCCGGTTGGCGACAAAGCGCTTGACCACTGGCAAAGCCAGCAGCTAAACCTGGTTATTGATGGGGAAGAGCACCTGATTTCCCTTATGGACAATGATTTAAAAAAAGTAAAACATGCCATTTGGAGTAACAATACCTACATGTCGTGTATGCTTCATGCAGGGTTTATGCGCGAGCAAACCCTAATGAAAATAATGCAGGCTGAGAACAAGCCGAATTTTGAAAGAAAAGTAAGAGCAATACTCAGGAAACAGAAATTCTTCTATAATTCGGAGATACCTGGTTTCAGTAAATTGAATCGTTTATAAATCTAAACCCAATTCTGTAATGATAAACGTAATAGAAAAAACAAAAAACAATGCCTTATTATCCATTGTGTTAGCACTAGTTGTTAGCTTGCTGGTTATTGAATTATCGCACCTTTGTTCTGAACCCATAGCCAACTTGTTCGAGGCGAAGTATAATCTGAATTTTTATACGAACAATGTATTTCTTAAGTTCTTCATGCTATTTTTTTCAATACTATTTATTTTTTTACTTAATGGTGGAAAGCTGAAGGGCTTTGGGTTCGTAATGCCCACAAAATTTCGCTATGGAAAGTTTACCCTCACGGTTATAAGTATTTCAATTGCAAGCTTCGTTTTTGGAATGGTTGTTTTTATTATTTTTCTTAATAGCTTATTCCCAGTTGAAAGCATCGGTGGCTCAACGGTTGGTTTTTCCGAGGGAGAATCAATAGTTGAGATGATCCTTACCGTTTGGATTTGGTCGAGCTTATGCGAAGAGGTATTAACTCGGGGATTACTTTACGGAACTATTCAACACCTTGCTTCGAAGAAGTTCTTGCGATTAAGCCTTCCGGTTTGGATTTCGGGACTATTTTTTGGATACATGCATTCGCGGTTAATAACTTTTGGAATGAGTTTCTGGTTTGTTGCTTTCATAGTATTCAATACAACGGTTATTGGTTTGGTTGCTGGGTACTACCGCGAAAAATCGGGAAGCTTGTTTCCAGCTTTTCTTGCCCATTTTTTGGCCAACATCGTTGGCTATTTTCCAATGATTATTAATCAATTAGTTAACTCATAGCATGAAAGTGATTAGGTTTGTACTTTTTGAAATTCTAATTTCAGTTTTGCTGGTTTTTGCGGGTTGTAACCATAGGCAAGTTCCTTTGGAATTGAGTAAAGCTCAAGAACTTTTTACCAGCGTTGATTCGTTGTGTCGAGAGGATAATGGAAAATTATGGGGGAAAAGCCTTTACGGTCCAATAATGCTCGTTAATCCACAGAACAGAAAAATAGTTGCCAATTTGCCCGACAGGGAGGGGAAGTTAACAATGGTGAATGGGGTTTTTACCGGTCAACTTCCTGAAGAAATGAACATTGCTAATACAGCTACTTCTTGGGGAGGAGTAAACTGGGCAATGGTGAGTTGGGACGCTCTTCAAAACGAGCAAAAAAACGCAAACCAAAGGTTGCTTATCCATGAAAGTTGGCATAGGGAGCAGGAAACCTTGGGTGTAGAGGCTGTTATGTCAAAAAATCTTCACCTCGACGAGGAGCAGGGCGTAATTTTAATGAAACTCGAGCTGGTTGCCCTCAAAAATGCATTACATTTCGATGGTAATTTTTCAACCGATATAAAGAATGCTCTATTCATTAGAAAGTACAGGCAGTTTTGCTTCCCCGAAAATAACGAGGACATGTTTGAAAGGCACGAGGGAATGGCTGAGTACACCGGACTAAAACTCTGTGGAACGGATAGTTTGATGATTGCTGATGAGTTAATTAGCAATATTGATGTTGCCATCAAAAAGGAAGGTTACAGCAACTCCTTTGCCTACTTCACTGGGCCAGCCTACGGTTTTATATTCGATAAAGTTTTCCCAAACTGGTTAACTCAGGTAAAAGGTGGAAAATCGTTAACTGAAATAGCAGAGAAGGTTTTTAATGTTGAATTTCAGGAGGTTGATTCGCTTCTGCTTCTTGAGCAATTCAACAGTATTGTAAAATACTACAACGCTGAAAAGTTGATAATCAGTGTTAAAGAGGCAGCAGAAAGAAACAGACAGCTAGCCAAACATTACGAGCAGAAAATGTTTGGACGTTATCAGCTTGTTATTCCTAACCAGAATGTTCAGTTCAGCTTCAACCCACAGGAAAAGTTAATTCCTATACGAAATGGAGTTGTATATAAGACCCTACGCATAAGTGCCGAATGGGGAACCCTTGAGGCTTCCGATGGTGTTTACCGTGCAAACGACTGGAGTTTCTTCCTTGTATCTGCTCCAGAAATATTTAAACCAATAAATGGTGACGAATTCGAATGGGATAGCTATAAACTTACTCTTCACCAGAATTACACCATTGTTGAATTGGAGCAGGGAAAGTTTGGAATTTCTAAACGATAGTTAGCGGTAATGAAAAAAATCGCACCCAGAAACCATCCTTCTCAATTTATAAAGTATCTTTGAACAAAGGCAATAAATATATGATACTGAAAATAATACCTTTAGAACTCTTAGGTAGTTTTATGGATTTGGTTGATGAAGATTTAATAAACTCATTGAATGAAAAACCAATCTTAGAAATTCCTGTTGATTATTTTAAATTCTACACTTCTGTTTCATCTGTATATTCATCTAAAATAGAAGGTGAAGAAATTGATTTTGATAGTTATTTCAAATATAAATTTCTAAATGTAAAGTTCAAACCCGACTATACCAAAAAAGCAGATGACCTATATAATGCTTATGAATTTATATTTGAAAACCCATTAAACTTAGAAAACCTAAAAAAAGCCCATTCAATTTTATCATCAAATCTTTTACCTGAAATAGAGCAGGGTAGAATTAGAAATAATCCTATGTTCGTTATTAACGAAAAGGACCAAATTGAATATGTTGCAGCAGAACCAATGATTGTAATGCAAGAAATCGAGAAATTTTTCTATGACATTGAAATTCTATTAAATAACACCCTATCAGAAAAGGAAATTTTTTATTTTGCTTCATTTATTCACTTAGTCTTTGTAAAAATTCATCCATTCCAAGATGGAAATGGAAGAATGGCTAGATTAATTGAAAAATGGTTTTTAAAAGAAAAAATTGGGGAAAAAGCTGTATCAGTTCCTCTAGAAAGATATTATTATCAAAACCTTAAAAGTTATTACTCGAATATTAAAAAGTTAGGTTTTGAATACAATGAATTAGATTATTCTAAAGCCATGGACTTTTTATTAATGACAATTAATAGTCTAAAAAAATGAATCGAAATATTAAAAATCACTACCGCTATCAAGCAGTATATAACATTGTATTTTAATTGATTATGTAAACATTGACTTTCGTATCTAAGTTTACTGTACCTTGGTAGTGAAGTGGCTTCAAATACCCCAAGAATTTCAACCCACTATCTGATAATTAGTTAAGTTGAAAATTATTTTCAAGCTTTGTTTCCTGATTCCGAATGAATTCCACGAAGCGAAGCTGGTTAATCAAATAGTGTTCCCTATCGTCGTTAGTTTTCATGGTGATTAGTTTAAATCTCTCTTCGGGTTTAAGCATGAGCGCTTTGCCTATGTCGAGCATATTTATTGAGCTATCTATCACCAGAGTCCCAAGGTTTTTGTGTAAATCGAGTTTTAACCGTTTCACCAGTACCGCCAGCTCGCTGTTGGTGGTAGTAAAATCGGTTGTTAACGTTTCAATAATGCCGCCTCCGTAAAGTTTTGTAGGCAGCTGTGGAGTAAATTCTATCACTTTAAAGAGAGATAGTCCGCGAATCATAATTACCATGTCGCCCAGGCTATTCTCTGCAATTACCTCTAAAAGTTCAACCTTGCTGCCGTAGTTGCTAATTGAAGAACCATTTATGAAAGGAATAGCGAAAGGAAACAAATTCTCGCGGCATTCGTTAATAAGCTGCTTGTAGCGTGGTTCGAATATCCGGAGCGGTATTTCCTCGCCAGGGAAAACGAATACGTTTAACGGAAACATTGCTATGTTCGAAACATTCGGGTTCATTCTTCTTCCTCAGTTTTTGGAATAAATTTCAGCGCAGCTGAGTTTATGCAGTAACGAATTCCGGTAGGTTCAGGTCCATCGTTGAAAACGTGTCCCAAATGGGCACCGCAGTTTTTACACAGAACTTCTGTTCGTACCATTCCATGGCTCGTGTCGAGTTGTTCTTTTATGTTCTTCTTGTATTTCGAATCGTAGAAGCTGGGCCAACCGCAGCTGGAATTGAATTTAGTGTCGGATTCGAACAGAAAAGCATCGCAGCAAACACACCGGTAGCTACCCTTTTCAAAAAAGTTCCAGAATTCACCAGTGAAAGGTCGCTCGGTTCCTTTCTGTTGGGTAACAAAGAATTGCATAGGGGTTAAAACCTTCTTTAAATCTACTGAATCCATTTTCGAAACTCTTTCCTTATTCTGTGCTCTACTTGGTGTGTAAGCTACAGAGAATATTGTTAGTATTATTAGTAAACGTAATAACGTCATAAAATGTTTTTTCTTATAACACGATACATGGTCGATATGTTCAGTTTACAAACAAATTGGAATGGAGTTTGTTGCTTTTTAAACCAGTTTAACATTTTTTTATCGAAATAAACCAACAATACAAGTTAACTACCGTTAGTTTTGTAAACTAAATAAATTGAATTGATATGAAGATTTTTAGGTTAGTAGCAGCCATTTGTATTTCTGCATTCAGCTATTCTGTATTTGCCCAAACATCAACTCAGGAAAGGAATTTAGAACCTTTTGATAAGGTTCGAATTACGAATGAAGTGAACGTAATTCTAACAAAAGGTGAAGCTGAAAAATTAAGAATCGAAGCGAAAGGTATTCCCGTTGAGGATATACTAACCGATATTGATGCGAAAACCCTTGAAATAACCTTGAAGCGAGGTGTATACAAGGATATTCAGGTTGATGTTTACTTAACGTACGTTGAACTCCGTGACGTTTACGTAAGTGCATCGGGAAGAGCAAGTATTCAGGATGTTCTTACCGGCGACAAAGTTGTTTTTTCAGCCACAACAAACGGTCAAATCGATGCCAAAGTGGATTTAAAAACAGTTGACATAATCGCTTCGAAAGCCGGTTTAATTAGGCTTGAGGGAAACATTGGTTCGTACGTTGCAAAGGTGTCAACCGCAGCAAACCTATCTGCTCTCGATTTAAAAGCCGATACGGCTTTTGTTGATGTAAATACCAAGGCCATTGCAAAAGTTATTGCCAATAATTTGCTTGAAGCCGACGTTCGTTCCGGGGCAACGCTAACCATTGGAAATGCGCCAAAGGACAAAAAAATTAAAACAGGTTTCGGGGCTACAATTATTGAGTAGAAGAAAAATTAAGAAACTGTTTAAATTTTATTTTATAATTATGTAAAGTATAGCTTTATCAAAAAATTGATTTCTCACTTCGTTCGAAATGACAAAGAATAATTTTTGTGGGGTTGTGGGTGGGCGTAAGTAGCGGGCGATTCCGCCCGCTACTTACGCCCACCCACAACCAATGCTTCGAAAAAACAATGTCATTTCGAACGAAGTGAGAAATCTAAAAAATCAAAAATTTAAACAGTTTCTAAGTTCTTTCAAGATTTTCAAATAAATGGTTCATCATACGAACCAGCTCCTTAACCTCAATTGGGTTTAATCCTTTCGCCGATTTGGATAGGGTTTCTTCCTCAATTTTGGAGAGTTTCTCCTTCAAACTTTTTGCGTAGCTGGTTAGCACAATTAGGTACGAACGCTTATCGGTGGGGCTGGCAATGCGGTTTACCAAGTCGTTACGCTCCATGCCATCGAGGATTCTCGAAAGGCCTGCATTATCTTTATTGGTTCTTTTGGCTAGCTGGCCAATGGTAAGGTTATCCTCATCGTATAATGATTCCAGCACAATCCAGTAATCGGCGGTAATGTCAGAGTTTCCGTTTCTGGCAAAATTATGGTTCAGCTCAGTCCGGTATCTGGTTGATATTCTGGTTAGAATAGAAACAAATGAGTGTGTGAAAATTTGCATTATGCTATGAGGTAAATATTTGGAACTATTTTTCGAAACAAAATAATACTATAATTGTTATTTTAGCAAGTAACTTAAACCAATTTTAATTATATGGAACAGAAAGAAAAGGTGCTACAAGCCATTAAAAGTGCAGGTAAACCCATGAAAGCTGGTGAAATTTCAGAGTTTTCGGGTGTTGAAAAAAAGGAGGTAGATAAGCAAATAAAAAAGCTGGTTACCGAGGGAGTTCTCCATTCACCAGCCAGATGCTACTACGATTTGAAAAAGTAAAAAAGGAATTTATCCCAGGTAGCTTTTTAAAACTTTGCTTCTGGTAGTTTGTTTGAGCCGTTTAATTGCTTTTTCCTTTATTTGACGAACCCTTTCACGGGTTAAATCCAGCTCCTCTCCAATTTCTTCGAGGGTGTGTGGATGTTTTCCGCTTAAACCAAAGTAAAGCCTAACAATAACCGCTTCGCGAACGGTAAGGGTTGAAAGAGCCCTTTCAATCTCTTTTCGCAAGCTGTCGTTCAGCAAACCACGGTCAGGTAACGGGGAGTCGTTCGAAAGAATAACATCGTACATGTTGCTGTCCTCGTCCTGCGATAGTGGAGCATCCATGGAAACGTGGCGGTTAGAACTTTTAAGCGCTTCCTTAATATCGTTGGGGGCCAACTCAAGCACTTGGGATAGTTCATCAATTGAAGGTTCGCGCTCGTAGCGCTGTTCTAGCTCAGTAAATGCACGGTTTACTTTATTTATGGAACCAATTTTATTTAAGGGGAGCTTTACAATTCTCGATTGTTCGGCCAAAGCCTGAAGGATGGCCTGCCTAATCCACCAAACAGCATAGGATATGAACTTAAAACCGCGGGTTTCATCGAATCGTTGCGCTGCTTTAATAAGGCCTAAGTTGCCCTCGTTAATCAGGTCGGGGAGGCTTAACCCTTGGTTTTGGTACTGCTTAGCTACCGATACAACAAACCGTAAGTTTGCTTTTACAAGCATATTAAGCGCCTGCTCATCACCTTCTTTTAACTTACGAGCCAGATTAACTTCTTCATCGGTTGTTAGCAAATCAACTTTACCTATTTCGTGTAGGTATTTATCAAGCGATAAAGTTTCTCGATTTGTAACCTGTTTTACGATTTTAAGTTGTCTCATACCAACACAATTGCATTAAAATATTGGTGCTGAATATATATATAATAGTTATAAAACTGTAATTTTTTTCACTTTTTTTTATATGAACAAAAAAAGATTTGATTTTTTTCATACATTTTTTGGACTGTAACCATTTATTTTCTTATACTTGCAAAGTAATTCCAAACGTATTACTTCATACAACACCCCTTAAGTTTTTATTGAATTAGCGACTGTTTTTCTTAATTGTCATATTTTCAATAATTTACTGTGTTTAATCAATTTTAATTACCCATTATAAATTTAGTATGTACGATATTTTAGAGCTTAACAAGAAGCTTCTCCCTGAATTAAGGGATATTGCTAAGAATATGAAGATTAAGAGAGTAGAATCTCTTCGTAAGCAGGATTTAATTTATAAGATTCTAGATCAACAGGCTATTGATTCAGTGGAATCTGATAAAAAGAGACAGAGTGAAAAACCAAAAATTCAGAAGAAAAATTATTCTGATAGAAAGCCCAGTTCTTCAAGCGAGAAAAAAACCGATAAACAGCAACCCGCTAAACCTATTGAGCCGGTTGTAAATGAAAGTGAAAAGAAAAGGGATAATAAGCCTAATATAGAAAAATCCTATAAAAGTCAGGATTTGACCAACGAGCAGAAACAAGAAAGGGGCAAGAGGAAACGTTTCACACGAAAAAAAGATGATGTAAGAGAGTACAGTTCGAAACCCGGGGGTGAGAGTTATAGGAGTGAGAAAATTGTTCCGCTTCCCGATTTAGATACTGAAGCTACTGTTACAGAAACAGCTGTTTTACCAGAAATTGAACAACAGAACACACATTTTGACCAAAAGTCATCAGTTGAAATTGAGCTTCCTACTATTTCTCCTGAGGATAAGGAGAAGAAAATAACAGAACCTCCTTTTCCTTATCCGCATGATGAGGAAAGGAAACCCCAGCATCGTGAAACTGGTATTCAGAAACGTCAATTCGAAAAGAAGAATGGTGACAGGTTCGACTTCGATGGAATTGTTTCTACAACAGGCTGCTTGGAGATTATGCCCGATGGGTACGGATTCCTTCGCTCGTCGGATTACAACTACTTAAGTTCACCGGATGATGTGTACGTTTCGCAATCGCAGATAAAACTTTTTGGGCTGAAAACTGGCGATACCGTAACCGGAACCATTCGTCCGCCTAAGGAGAATGAGAAGTATTTCCCACTCATCAAAGTGGTTGAGATTAATGGTCGAAACCCCGATTATATCCGCGATAGGGTTCCGTTTGACTTTTTAACCCCGCTTTTCCCAAATGAGAAGTTTACGCTTATTGGCAACGGCCAAAACAACCTTTCTGCTCGCGTTGTGGACATGTTCAGCCCAATAGGAAAGGGCCAGAGGGGACTGATTGTTGCTCAGCCAAAAACGGGTAAAACAATTCTGCTTAAGGATATAGCCAACTCCATTTCGGCCAACCATCCCGAGGTTTACATGATTGTTCTTTTGATTGATGAGCGTCCTGAAGAGGTTACCGATATGGCACGTAGCGTAAATGCCGAGGTTGTTTCCTCAACCTTCGATGAGCCTGCAGAACGCCATGTTCGCGTAGCGAATATTGTGCTAGAAAAAGCAAAACGTATGGTTGAGTGTGGTCACGATGTGGTTATCCTTCTCGACTCAATTACCCGTTTGGCAAGAGCCTTCAACACGGTTCAACCTGCATCGGGTAAGGTGCTTTCCGGAGGTGTTGATGCCAATGCACTACATAAACCAAAAAGATTCTTCGGAGCCGCCCGAAATATTGAGAACGGAGGTTCGCTTACCATTTTAGCAACAGCACTTACAGAAACTGGTAGCAAAATGGATGAGGTTATTTTTGAGGAATTTAAAGGCACAGGTAATATGGAGCTACAGCTCGACAGGAAACTTTCGAATAAGCGTGTTTACCCTGCAGTTGACATTACCGCTTCGAGCACAAGGCGTGAAGATTTACTAATGGAAAAGGATACACTTAGTAAAATATGGATTCTTCGTAACTACCTAACCGATATGACTTCGGTGGAAGCCATGGAGTTTCTGCGCGACAGGTTGGTAAGAACCCAAACAAATGAAGAGTTCCTGCTTTCTATGAATAGTGATATTTAGATAATCTAAATAAAATAAAAAAAGGGTAATTCTTGAAATTCAGAATTACCCTTTTTTATTTTTATAGCTTCCTACTTGTGATTGACCACAAGGTTTTTTGCCTGGCTAATCTCCATGAATGAAGCACCATTTGAGGGACCAAAACTTCCACCTATTACAAGAACCATGTCGTTTTCTGAAACTTTTTCCTTCTCATACAGCATTGAAATGGCATCGGCAAGGAAGCTGTCGCGCGACTCGCTGGGTTCCATGAAATTTGCCATAACTCCGTACGAAAGAGCAAGTTGACGCATTACGGTTTTTTTATAGCACATGGCGTAAACCGGAATTTGTCCGCGGAAAGCAGAAAGGTAGCGACCGGTGCGTCCGGTCATGGTGTCAACAATAATTGCTTTAATGGGCAATGATTCACATGCTTTTACTGCATTTCGTGCCAGCGAGGCGGTAACAGGATTGTGGATTCGGGTTAGGTTGATGGCTAAGTTTGGTGATAAATTATGCTCCACCTCACGAGCGATACTTGTCATAACTTTCACTGCATCAACAGGGTATGCGCCGTATGCTGTTTCGCCGCTAAGCATAATAGCATCGGTACGTTGGTAAATTGCGTTGGCAACATCGCTCACCTCGGCCCGCGTTGGGCGTGGATGCTCAATCATGGTATGAAGCATTTGGGTAGCAATAATCACTGGTTTCTTACTTTCGTTACATTTATCAATTAGCTGGGCTTGGATTCCGGGAATTCGCTCGGCGGGAATTTCAATTCCCAAATCGCCACGGGCAACCATAATACCATAGGTGTGATCGAGTATTTCATCAATATTATCAACGCCCTGCTGGTTCTCAATTTTTGCAATAATTTTAATGTCGCTGTTGTGCTTCTTTAATATCTCCTTGATGTCAAGTACATCCTGCTTTGTACGAACGAAAGAGTGGGCAATAAAATCGACATTGTTATCAACAGCAAACACAATAAACTTTTTGTCCTTCTCACTAAGCGATGGCTGGTTAATAGGAGTGTTGGGGATATTAACACTTTTTCGGAACTTTATGGTTCCGGGGTTGGTTGCCTGGCATTCAAGGTGAGTTCCATGGTTTTCGGTAACCCGTAGCTCAATTTCGCCATCGTCGAAAAGCAGGTAGCAGCCCTTTTTAACCTCTTTGGTAATGTTTTCGTAAGAAACGTACAGAGTATTTCCTTCCGATTTTCCGTTGGGATTTCCGTAAACGTTTATAATATCGCCAGTTTCAACACGAATTTCTTCGCCAAAGGCGGAAGTGCGAATTTCAGGTCCTTTCGTATCAACCAGAATGGCAATGCGATCGGAAACTTTCCGAACGTTGTCAATAATCATTTTTGCCTGCTCCAGGCCCAAATGAGCAGTGTTTAACCTAACCACATTCATGCCTGCATTGAAGAGTTCTGTGAGAAATTCAACCTCGCATCGTTTGTCGGATATCGTGGCTACTATTTTGGTTTTCTTGAGCATAGCAATTTATTAGTTTGATTTTTTTCTTAACACAAAGATAGTGAATTGAAGTTTACTCATAATTATTACGGTAATTAGAGTTCAATTTATTTTTATTACTAAAAGAAAACCCCGGAGAACTATCCGGGGCGAATTAAAAACTCTGACTCAACTACTCCTTCTTTTCCAGTTCAAGTTCTTCGAGTTTCTGCAACTCATTCTGCATTTCCTTCAGCATCTTTTCTTTGTCAATTTCTTTAAGGTTTTCCTCAACCTCAAAGTTAATTTTGTCCAGGTCCATGTTGGCGATCTCCTCCTGAACTCTCATAATCTCTTCCTGAATTTTTTCCATGTCAACATTTTGCAGTGCTTCCTGACGGGCCTTTTCTACCTGTTGCTTTATTTGTTCCAAATCAATATTCTGCAACTCCTTTCTTACTTCCTCCATTTGCCGTTTAACCTCTTCCATGTCGATTTTCTCAATCTCAGCAATCGACTTCTGGATTTCGAATAGTTCTTTTTCAAAATCTTTGCTCTGAATGTGCTCAATGCTTACCTGAACATCCTTCATTGCCTTTTCAATATCCACATTTTTTGCTTCCTCCATTGCCTTGGCAATTTCTTCGTGAACGGAGGCCATGTTAATTTCAAAATCTTTCATTGCTTCGGCAACCTCTGCTTTAATTTTCTCGAAATCAACATTCTCAATATCCTTCATGGCATTTTTAATGTCAATCTTTGCCTGCTTTAATCCTTTTATTGTTTCGTCAATTTCGGGTTGATATTTTTCGAAATCTTTCTCAGGAATCTTTTTACCATCAATATAAAGTTCAGAAACTTCTCCATTTTTCAGTTTGAACTTCATTTCCTTGCTTTTACCATCCTTTTCTGTAATGGTTTTAATAATAGAAACATCGTCGGCATCAATTTTTATGCGACTTTTATTATTCTTGGTTGTATCCCTTAGCATGGAATTATTAACTTTCACAATATCCGCCACTTTTGCACCTATTGAAGCGGGAGGATTTAAGGGGCTCACAAACGACGACATGTGTAAATCGTTGTCGACCAAAGTTGCAGCCTGACTTTCCTCAGCGTTAAAGCTGATACTCAGCGTTGCAATTACAACTCCTGCTACCAGAATCAGGGTAGCAACTATTCTATCGCTTAGATTCGATTTCATTCTTGGTTTCATAATTACTCTTTTTACACGGTTAAGTAGATGTTTTTTTTGACCCGAGAAAGCTACAGCGTGGTAGATTTTCGGTTTAATCAGCTCCTGAACCGAAACCAGCGCCTTGGCGTAGGTTAGCGATTCGTCGCAGAGGGCTATGGCAATATCGTCGCAGCAGTTCTCGCGTTCCGCTCGTATAACCGATGATATGTACCAAACGGCAGGATGGAAGAAGAAAACTATTTCAACAACCGACTGAAGAATGTTTACCAAAAAGTCGTGGCGTTTAATGTGTGCCAGCTCATGGGCAACTATTGCTTCAATCTGATTTTCAGGAATCCCCGTTAGCATTCCGGCCGGGAAAATGACGAGGGGCTTCAGGTAACCAAGAACCATGGGAATTTTAACAATCGCTGATTCTAAGTACCTTATCCTAGTGCTGAGCGAGAGCTTCTGCTCAATCCTACAAAATTTATCTATCCATATATGGTTAATATTTTGAGTGCTGCTTCTTTTAATCCTTTGAAAGTAGAGCAGCCCGAAGGAAAATTTCAGCATAAAGAGGAGCACACCGGCAAGCCAAATGTTAATTAGAAAAGGGAAGAAGTCATCCACATTCTTTAAGAAATCCATCAACATAAAATCGTTTGCCAATAACTCGACTTTTTCAGCTATTGTTAAGCTGCTGTTGTTTTCTGTATTTACATTTTCAATTTTTTGAAATTGGGTTACTTCAGTATTTTCTTTTGCTGATGTTTCGTAGTTCGAAATAAAGTTGAAAACCGCCAGACAAACGATTATCGATAGCGAGGATATTGCCATAAGGTACTTAGCCTGCGATGAGAAGTTTCTGAAAACTTTTAGCGCTAAAGCCAGCAGAAGGGCAATAAGTGAACCTTGCCACATGATGTTTACCAGCGTCCATCCGAGGGCGCTGATTGTTTCGTTCGAAAATAGGTTGTTAAGAAAGTACATAGCTATTCCTGTTTATTTTCAATACTACGAATCAATTCCTTAATCTCATCAAGCTCCTTTTTCGAGGGTTTATGGTTTCCCAGTGCTTGCATTACCAGCTTCATGGCCGACCCTTCAAAAGTTCGCTTCACGAAACCGTCGAGAAGTTTGCTTTTTGTTTCAGCCTCATCAAGGGTAGGAGCGTAAATGTGCTGCTTACTGCTTTTGTCCACCGAGAGCATGCCCTTGTCGGCCATAATCTGCATTATTTTAAGCGTGGTTGTGTAGCCAACCTCTTTGCCGTCGTTCTGCTTATCGTTGATAAATTTGACTGTTGAAGGCCCATGCAACCATAAAAGTTGCAGTATCTCGAGCTCAGCTTCGGTAGGTTGGTATTTTTTTGATTTGCTCATAGTATAATGACGAATTTTATATTCAACTTGATGCACTACGAATAATTTCGTACGACAAATATATACGATAGTTTTCGTAGATACAAGTATTTCTACGATTATTTTCGTAGATTAATTATTAAAAAGTGTTAATTATCTATTATTTAGGAATATAGTAAATTGTAAAATATATATCTTAAATAAGCCACCAAGTCACAAAGACACTAAGGTTCACTAATTATTAAAAATAATAGTCACTTTTGAGTTTTTTGGTGTATTGGTAGCCCCGCCCGTTGGGTAGGGTTGTGGCAACTAGAAAGAATTTATCAATGTACACGAAAAATTAATAAATCTTAAAATTCCTAAGGTTTTTGCAGGTGTAAATTGGTTCGTTGAAAATAATCGCTACTTTTATAGCAAATCATTAAAAAAACTCAAACAGCATAGTATATTATGGAAATACAATTTAACGGAGCAGTTCGCGAGGTTACTGGAAGCAAGCATCTTATAACAACCAATAGCGGAAAAAAAATCCTTCTCGATTGCGGAATGTACCAAGGAAAAGGTTTGGAAACCGACGAGATGAACCGCGATTTGGGGTTCGATCCAAGGGATATTGATCATATCATTCTAACGCATGCGCATATCGACCATTCGGGATTGATTCCCTACGTTTATAAGCAAGGGTTTAGGGGTTCGGTTATTTGTACCTTCGCAACCAGAGATTTATGTTCCATTATGCTGGTTGATTCGGGTTTTATTCAGGAGCGCGATGTTTACTATTTCAACAAGAAGCGCGCACGGAAGGGATTAAAACCTGTTGAACCGCTCTACAATAAGGATGATGCCCGCGATGCCATGGAGCTTTTTATTGGCGTACCGTACAATCGAAAATTCAATATCGACAATAGTATCAATGTAAAATTTACAAATACTGGTCACATGCTTGGCAGCGGAGTTGCCAACATTGAGATTACCGAGGACGGGACTACTAAGCGCATTGCATATACAGGAGATATTGGACGTCCCTCGAACAGAATTCTGAAGAATCCTGATGCGTTCCCGCAAACCGATATTCTGATTTGTGAATCGACCTACGGCGATAGGCTTCACAACGAGAGCGACAGGGGAGAAGAGGACCTGCTTGATGTTGTTTACGATACCTGCGTAAGGAAGGGAGGAAAGCTAATAATTCCTTCGTTTAGTGTGGGACGTACGCAGGACTTGGTGTACTCGCTCAATAACTTTTACAACGAAGGTCGCCTGCCAAAGATTGATATTTTTGTTGATAGTCCGCTGGCAACCAACGCCACCGAGATTTTTAGGATTCACCCCGAGTGCTTCAATAAGGACATTCTAGAGATTATGGAAACCGATCCCGATCCGTTTGGTTTCAACACGCTACACTACACCAAAAGTGTAGATGAATCGAAAAGTTTGAACTTTTACGATAAACCCTGCGTAATTATTTCTGCATCGGGAATGGCTGAAGCGGGCAGGGTGAAGCACCACTTGGCAAATAATATTTCAAATCCTAAAAACACAATTCTGTTTGTTGGGTACTGTGCCCCTACAACCCTTGGTGCACGAATTATGAGCGGAGCCAAGCGAATTTCCATCCATGGATTTGAGTACGAGGTGAACGCCGATATCCGTAGGATTGAATCGTATTCCGGTCATGGCGACTACAAGGAGATGATCGATTTTCTGAAGTGCCAGGATTTCAAGAAAATTACCGATACCATTCTGGTTCACGGCGATCAGAAACCGATGGAATTCTATAAGCACAAGCTGAAGCAGGAGGGACTAAAGAACGTTCACATTCCCCAGAAGAACGATACGTTGTTCTTTTAAAATTATTGTTTACCTAAACTTTTTTGGCCGAGTTTGTACCTCGGCCTTTTCTTTAAAAAATGAACAATGTTATCGTATAGCTTTTTATAAATACGATATTATAGCTGAAATTAGTTTTTCTTTTCAATTCTTGGTTCGACGAAGTTTGGAAACTTTGCCTTTGGCTTAACTGTCGCCGTCGGTCGTTATTTAGCACTACAAAAATAATTATTCAAATTTATTTGCATATGTACTAGAATGCCGAGCTGTGGACGAAGTTACAAACTTCGCCTAGCCGTTGAAAACTACTATTTTGTATAGGCGAAGTTACAAACTTCGCCTAGCATGGATCCAAAGCTCGGCGAAGTCTCCAGACTTCGTCGAACCTAAACTGCGATCTCCCGATCGCAAAACAATTACCGATACGTTTTCCATGGCAAATCAAGAAAAACAATTTCCAACAGTCCATCGCTATGGGCTTTTTAGAAATTGTTCATTACCGGTTGTCCCGACGCAATAATATGTTTGCAGGCTTACTGCTCTGTACAAAACTCAATAATACGAAATAGGTCTTCAGGCTTTTTTAGATTGAACTTATTTTCCTTAATAAAGTTTTTTGCCTGTTCCCATTTTGATGGGAATACCTTTTTAAACGATTTAGCATTTACAATTCTATATCTTTTCCCATCTTTTTCAATCATGTAATCCTCGTATAGAGAATACTCTCTTTCTACAACTGTACTTAATTTTACGTTCTTTCCTCCATCAAACGGAGCCGATGACAACTTACTTACAGATGAAGTTACAGTAGATGATCCGTAGGCACCAGAATTATCTGGAGCTTGCTTTACCTTTGCTATTCTTCGAAGCAATAGCTTGGAATTATCATCGAATATTTTTAGCACCTCAGCTACATCTACCTTACTTATTGGAACAAAAGCATGCCTTCCGAAGTGTATCAACTGTATTTGCGACAAATCCCCTAATATCATCTTTTCATCCTGCTCATTGATTAAACAGACGGAATTTGTTAGAAAATGGTAATTTAGTTCCGCTTTTAAGGTAGTTCCATTGCTAAAAATAATTGTTCCCGGCTGAAAAAGCGAATCAAGGAATTGGGTGAACTTTATCTCCTTTTTTTGAGGGTTTCTCTCTACGCTAGCCATTACTAAAGTTCTGGCTTCAATTGCTTTTGAAGATTGCAACCCGATAATAAGAAAAATAAACAGGTATGTGCTTTTCATATCATCAATTTTATTATATAGTTAACATTCGAAAATTATAAATTCTTCTAACACGGTATAACCTAAGATAATTCATTAAAACAGAACGGTATCACATCAAAAAATACAACAAACCAGATAAAAATTTCTGTGCTCGGCGAAGTCCATGTGCTCGGCGAAGTCTCCAAAGCTCGGCGAAGTCTCCAGACTTCGTCGAACTCGAACCTATACTTCGGTCTCTCGACCCCAAAGCTCGGCGAAGTCTCCAGACTTCGTCGAACCTAAACTGCGATCTCCCGATCGCAAAACAATTACCGATACGTTTTCCATGGCAAATCAAGAAAAACAATTTCCAACAGTCCATCCATTTCTGCATAATTCCTTGCACTTGAGTAACGGTAATCCTCGGGTTTATCAACCAATCCAGCACGAACAGGATTGTTATGCAAGTAGTCGAGTTTTTCTGCCATAAAACTGTTTGAGAAAAGAATTACGGCATGGTTCTCGTGTGTCCACAGCTGGTAGTTTTTGTTTCGGCTATGCTGCTGCGCATTATAACCAAATCGGTTTAGCATCCACACCCTTCTACTTTCGTTGCCTTCCTTAATTGTGTTAATAATTGTTTTTGCCGTGAACTTCTTGAAGTCGCGAAGTGTTTCGCTCAAATGTCCGTTAGGACTGTTGGCAATTAGATGAACGTGGTTCGACATGATTACATAGCCAAAGATTTGTAAATCTTTGTTTTGCTGGCAAAACTTTAGACTTTCAATAACGATATCACGATAAACCTGACGTGTAAAGATGTCTATCCAGTCTACCACCTGCAAGGTTAGGTAGTACAATGCTGATTGATCAACTATTTGGTATCCGGTTGACATGATACTACTAAAGTAGAATATTTTATTGAAATTTTTGTGCTGTTATAAAAATGGTGTTTTATGCGGTCAGAGACCGCTATTTAGAAACGACGAAGTCTGAAGACTTTGCCGAGCTGTGGAAAGGTTGTTGAGCGTTGCGCTCCTAGCTGTGCTGTGACTTCGCCTAGCTGATAGCATACTACTATTTTGGAAAGACGAAGTTACAAACTTCGCCTAGCGGTGACTTCGCCTAGCTGTGACAAACTATTGTTTTGTTAAGACGAAGTTATAAACTTCGCTGAGCTGTGGTCAGGAGACTTCGCCTAGCTGTTACAAACTATTGTTTTGTATTGACGAAGTTACAAACTTCGCCGAGCTTTGGCTGTGCTTACTACTGTTTTGCAAAGACGATGCTTCAAACTTAGCCTAGCTTGAGAAGTTATAAACTTCGCCTAGCTGTACTTACTACTGTTTTGAAAAGACGATGTTAAAACTTCGCCAAACCGAGAAAATGAAAATTATTACATTACACTTTTAAAAGCGGCAATAAGATCTTGAACTTCTGGAATATGACTATCTTTCCATTTTTCAATTATATATTTGGCTATTCGTCTGTCTATTGCATATTGGATATAATTTTCTTCTTCCTTCAAAGCAAACAAGTCCCCATATTTAATGTCTTCCAGCATATATTCCCATTGTTCTCCATTACTATATTTAGCCATTTGATTTAGTTCCATCTCTCCCTGCACCGGGTAGGTTTGGGCAAGCAAGATGTTTGGCAATAGAAAAAGCAGCTGACAAATAAAAAGTACAGATAAAAACTTTTTGATTTTTTTTAACGAGAGTTTCATTGTTGACTTTATATATTTTCCTATTGCCGTTTTTAAATAATAATACCCGTCTGACCGCTTTGAGCGGTCGGACGGGTTATTATTTACTATTTTTTAATCATCTTCCTCACAACTCTGCTACCATCACTAGCAATGATGCTTACCATGTATATGCCTGATGGTAGGTTGGTGGTAATTGAATGGATATATTATTATTCTTTTACAACTTTCATATTTAAGCATTTATCGGCTGTTTCAATTTTAAGAAGATATATACCATTTGCTTGATTAACCAAAGAAATTGTTTCATTATTTTGTACTTCACTCTTTTCAAATACTTGTTTTCCGGAAATATCAAATAATGAAATTCTTCTAACCTTATTATCACCGAAATTAATGTTTATAGCATTTTTGGTAGGGTTAGGGTAAACACTTATTCCACTATTCAACAAATCTACAATACTTGTGTACTCATTTACAGTTAAATCTGTTGTACAAGTTGAAGTGTTTCCTGCAACATCAACAGCAGTCCAAGTAACAGTGGTAGTACCAATTGGAATAACAGCACCATCTAGAGTTGCATTATTATTGAAATTATTTAAAATACTTTCAATAGAGCAATTATCATAAACTTCTGGATCAAACAAAGATCCATTTATTACATAGCTGTTTTCACCACTAGATAAGTTAATTGTTGAATCGATTATACAAGATATACTAGGATGTTCTTCATCAGAAACAATTACTGTTTGGTTTTGAGTTGCAACATTCCCATTTCCATCATCGTAGTTCCAAGTAATAGTGTAGGTTCCCTGTTCTGAATACTCAAGCGGATCATTTGTCGTTCCAGCAACTTCTCCGGTGCAATTATCTGTAGCAATTGGTATTTCAGATATCAATAAAGAACAATCTCCTACTAAATCTGGAAGGATATCAATGTCAGGAATTGGTAAAATTTCATCATCAATAATAACGGTTTGGATTTGAGATGATACATTTCCATTTCCATCATCGAAAATCCAAGTAATTGTGTAGGTTCCTTGCTCATTATATTCCAGAGGATCGGTAGTTGTTCCAGGGATTTCTCCAGCGCAGTTATCTGTTGCTGAGGGGTAATCTGAAATAATAGCAGAACATTCACCAAATACTACCTCAAGACTATCAGTATCAGGTATTGGTGATACTAAATCAGGAATTGAGTTGTCAGTAGAAAATGTAACCTCCTGTGCAAACGGACCACCACTATAAGTTGCATCAATAGCCTGAACGCTCCATGAATATGATTTGCAAGCATCAATCACTCCATTAAGAGTATAACTAATGCTATTATTGTTCCTAACGCCTTGAATTTTCCCCTTTTGTGATATTAATCGTTTTCCATTTTGAGTTGAATCGAAAGGAAATGAATATACTGATGTTTTATATGAATTGTCATAATTATCATAAAGATAAAGGTTATAACTGTAACAATTAATTTGATTTTGGCCAGAAGGGATATCCCACGAGAAAGTAATATTATTCCCTTCAACAACTTCTTGAAGATTTGAAAGAGGGCTAGGAAGGTTACTTTGTGGGTTATCGTTTCTAAAGAATTTTAACGGATTTAGCATGTCTTCATATCCTAGATACATAATATCCAAATCTCCATCATTATCAGAATCGGTTAAAGAAAGTTTTGTACCCTGCATTTCACCTAAGCTTATTATATCTGTTTCAATAAAACCACCATTACCGTTATTTTTATAAACCTTTGATACTTCTTCCCAGTAGTCAGAAATACCTACCAAAAATATATCTAGAAATCCATCGTTGTTGTAATCACCCCAATTTGCTTCGCCATCAAAAACTCCAGTTAGAGATATATCATTTTGTAAAGTAAATGATCCATCGCCATTGTTTTTATAAATTTGTGTAACTGGGTCACCGGGTACTGTGCTTGGAATTGTATTCCCTGATATTAATAAATCGAGGAAACCATCATTATTGTAATCACCCCATTCGGCTGATCCGTCAACTCCTTTAATTGATATTTCACTTTGTTCAGTGAAAGAATTATCTCCATTGTTTTTATATAATTGACTAATTGGTTCGTAATTTTCATTTAAACCAACTATTGCAAGATCAAGGAATCCATCGTTATTAAAGTCACCTAAGTCAACACAGCCAGAGAAAATAGGGGTAAAGTTCGTTTCATTTACGAGCGAAAAAGTTTCATCTCCATTATTTCTATAGATTTGTGTAGAGAATATATGATTCAATTCTTCATCCCATTGTAAACCTGTTAATATCAAATCTAGCAGGCCATCATTATCGATGTCTCCCAGAGCTATACTTCCTTCTGTTATAGAAATTGGTATGTTTCCGTCAGTTTCAGAAAAAGAACCATTGCCGTTGTTTTTATATATTTTAAATGTTGGGTTAAAAGACCATTCAATTTGTTGATTACCAATCATAAAAATATCTACATACCCATCATTATTGAAATCACCGCAAGCCAGATTGCTTCCTTTTAATTGCGCAAAATCACAACTAGTTTGTTCAGCGTAAGTTCCATCACCATTGTTATATAAAAGCTTTGTTACTGGCTCATCATCTGTATTGTAACCAGTTAGTATAATATCTAAAAATGTATCATTATTGAAATCTGCACTTGAAATATTTCCAATAGCAACTCCGGATAAAAGTAAATCGGTTTGCTCCTTGAATTGAAGTATTTCAATTTCAACAGGATCACTATAATAAATTTTAGAATCAATCATTGACTCGCATCTTACATAATATGTTCCTGAGTAATGAAAAACAGGAATGTACTCGATGCCTGTTTCTGGTGATGAAAACGATTCAAAAGGGCCCTCAATATTTGTGGAATACTTCCATTCTCTTTGTGTTCCATTAAGTATTTCGGTGGCATGCAAAATACTTCCATTCTCATATGCGTGCAAAATCTGTTTGGTTGAAGGACTCACGATAACTCCATTAACCATAAATTCTTTTTCTTCGGAAAAGTTTCCACCCATTAATGACGCATCAATTGCCTGAACGCTCCATTTATAACTACCAACAGGCAAGTTGTTTAGATCGAAGGTTGTGTTTTGGATATTCCCTTTTTCAACAATCAATCGCTTGCCATTATAATTTTCTATTTGACGGAAGGAGTTAGGAGAGACTTGATAAGTCTCGTTAAGTACATCATAAACATATAGGTTATAATTATGACCTCCGCTCTGATTGTTATCATTTGCCTGGCTCCAACTAAAAGAAACATCTGATTCGTT
>ERZ795053.1094-NODE-1094-length-34736-cov-9.321242_pt1 | contig 34736 bp, 34 predicted proteins | sample MGYA00375137_ERZ795053 | MGnify/ENA primary metagenome ERZ795053 (study PRJEB30182, sample SAMN05720284) | activated sludge metagenome | isolation source: Anaerobic digester | place: Hong Kong | collected 2014-12-17 ...
TAGGCCGATGCGCGCCGCCCAGCGGTCGTTGCGGAAGCGGAGCCGGGTCTCGGGGAAGCGTGCGGGTCGCACCGGATCCTGGAACTCGGGTCCGAGCGAGTCGTGGGTGGTTTCCGGGCGGTGTCGGGGTGCGGCCATCGCGCTGGTATCGGTGGATTCCCTGCGCCGGGCAAGGCCGGAGCGGCCCCCGGCCGGCGGGCCGGCGGAACCTATCCGGGTCGCGGCGCGTTTTTCGCCCGGACAGGGTGGCCCTGGGCCGCCAGCAGCATCGAAGGAGCGACAACCGTGACCAAGCGATTTCTCACCGCCTCCGCGGCGGCGCTGATCCTCGCGCTGGGCGCCGCGGCGCCGGGCATGGCGCAGCAGGCGCAATTGTCGGATTCGGCCCGGATCGGGCTGAGCCAGCTGGGCTTCGACCTGGTGTCGGTGGGCGTGATCACCGCTGATCAGGCCGCGCAGATCGAGAACGTGATGGGGAGCACCGACAGCGACCAGAGCAAGAGCGCGCGGGTCGCGGCGATCCTCGGTCAGCCCGGGGATGCCGGGGTTCCCGCGAGGCCCGGCGTGCGGCAGCTCCAGGATTCGGTGACGGCGGACATGAACATGCTCGGCATCACCACGACTGGCGTCGACAAGCTGACGCTGAGCGAGCTCGCCGCGATCGAGAACATCGTGGCGTCGGGTGCCGACGACGCCAGCAAGACCGCGCAGATCCAGGAGATCCTCGGCCGGTCCGAGGCGACGACGGCGGGCGGCTGGGGCGTGCCGCAGCTCCAGGATTCGGTGACGGCCGAGATGAATCGGCTCGGCATCGACACCGGGGCTGTCGATTCGCTGACCCTGGACAAGCTGGCCGAGATCGAGGGCGTGGTGAACTCGACCGACGAGCGCGACGCCAAGCGGGCGCGGATCGAAAGGATCCTGGCGGAATAGCGCCCCGGGGCACCGCCGCGGGACGCAGGGCACCGCCTGCTCTTTCTTCTGCGACCGCCCCACCTCAAGACGAGGGCAGCGCCCGGCCCGGCGGAACCCGCCGGGCGGGATGGCGATGCCGGGCGCGAGCGGAGCTGCAGCGGGCGGGGCTGCAGGGTCGGATGCATTTCCCCTGGCGCCGCCTGCGCCCGACCTCGCGGACGGGCGCGCATCCCTGTCGGCGATGGATCAGGCGACAGGAGCACCCGTCATGCGATGCAGTTCCGCGACCGTGCCGCCGTCGAGCCGCAGGGCTTGCGCCAGATCGGCGAGGTATCGCCTTTCCTCGTTGCTGTCTACGTGGATCGCGAGCAGCGAGGCGGCATAGACGCCGGCGGCCTGCGCCGGGGTGCGGGCCTGGGCCGCGAGGCCGGGGATGTCGATCGGCGCCTGCATCTCTTCGAGCACGAAGCGCTTCTCGTCCTCGGTGACCGAATCCGGGGAGATCTTGCCCACGATCTTCTGCATCTCGTCCCGGTCGATCTGTCCGTCCGCCTTGGCGGCGCTGATCATGGCGCGCAGGGCGAGCTTCTCGCCATCCGGGCTGACCAGGGACTTGACCTCCCCGGTATCGATGTTCGCGCCGAGATCGGCCGGGGCGGCGCCCATGCCCTGGTTGCGGGCCTGCGCGGCCTTCAGCGCGCCGAGTGCCAGCGTGCCGAGCACCGCCATGGCGCCGCCCCGGGCCGCGCCCCCGAGGCCGCCGCCGAGAAGGGCGCCCGCCACCGCGCCGATGCCGCCGATCTGCGCGCCGGACATGCCGCCGATCTGATCCTTCTGCAGGAAGTCGCGCGCCTTGTCGGCGAAGCCGCCGGCGGCCTGGGAGGCGCCCGCGGTATCGATGCCGGCCCGGCCGAGGGCGTCCTGGATCTGGCCGAAGATGCCGTCGATGCCGCCGCCCGCGGATCCGAGATTGCGGCTCGCGGTGTCGACGCGGCTGCGGGTCTGCGACCCCTGGCCGAGGCCGTCCTGAAGGATCTGGCTCAGAATGTTTCCGAAACTCATGACGTCGCTCCCTTGATCGCGCGCATCCGCTTCTGCAGGCGGAGCGACGCATTCCCCCACATTGGCCCAAAGGCCATGGTGTCAAGCGCTAGCAGATAAGCGCGCGCCCGCCAACCGCGCAGGCGCCGGGGGGAATCGGGGACGTGGCGCGGTCGACGGGGCTCGAACCCGCGACCTCCGGCAGGAGAGGTCTCGCCCGGGATCAGGCGTTCAGCGTCCAGAGCCAAGCCGCCCCGATCTCGTGGTCGTGGGCCAGACCTGTCCGGTCGAAGCCGAGACGTTCGAGAATGCGCGTGGATGCATCTGGCCGAGGTAGGGTCTTGGCCTGGACTGCCATTGCCTTGTCGCTCATCCTCGCAATCCCGATGAGAGCGCTTGCGGTACGGGTGGCAAGACCTTGGCCCTGCCGATGCGGAAGCGTGAAATACGCGATCTCGACCGCCCCGTCTCTCGGGGCACCGACGAAGGCGCCGCCGCCGACCGCCTCGCCATCCTGCGTGGCCAGGTAGGCTGTCCACGGCGGCAGATAGCCGGATTCGGCATAGAAGGCCCTGGTCATCTCGATCATGGGCGCAAGGTCGCCAGACCAGGGCGGCCCGAATGCCTCGACCGTTCCGTCCGGATGGATGGGAAGCAGCTGAAAGCCGTTCCGAGGTGGTGTCGTCATCATCGGTTCTCTTCTGCAGGAGCGGAGAGGCTGCGGGGCCTTGGCCGCCCCGGGACGCGCGGGCCGCGTCGCCGGGACGGCCGTTCAGGCCGGGCGGGAGGCGAGCCAGCCGGGCAGGTAGCTGCGGCCGATCACGCCGGGGTCGCCGGTGACCACCGACCCGGCGGCCTCCAGCATCGGCACCAGCTCGCCGGCATCATGCAGCGCCAGAAGGTCCGTCGCCCCGCCCACATGCCGGCCGCCGACGAAGACCTGCGGGATGGTCGGTTGCCCGATCCGCCGGTGCAGGTCCACCCGGATGTCGCCGCCCAGCCCGGATCGCTGCATCTCGACGGAATCGAGATCGACCGACCGGAACCGGACCCCCAGGTCACGCAGGAACCGCCGCAGGGACCAGGAGAACTCGCACCATTCGAGGGCGAACAGGGTCACCGCGACCTCGGGGTCCGCGATGGCCGCCGACACGAAGCTGCTGGCCCGTGCGGCCACCGCCTCGACCGGCATCGGCGTATGGGCAGCAGGTGCCGAGGGCGTCCCGAAACGCCCGAGCGGCGTCGACTCCGAGATCGCCTGCTCCTTGGCAGACATCTCCTGCCCGATCTCCTCGAAGAGCACCGTCGAGAGATAGCGCTCGCCCGTATCCGGAACCATGAAGAGGATGCGGCTGCCCGGGCTTGCGCGACCGGCGACCTCCAGCGCGGCGGCCAGGGTGGCGCCGGCCGAGATGCCGCAGAAGATGCCCTCGTACCGTGCCAGATCCCGGGCCAGCCGCAGCGCTTCGGCCGAGCCGATGGGCTGGATCTCGTCGATCAGTCCCTCCTCGCGGGCGGTGTGGACGATATGCGGCAGGAAGTCCGGCGACCAGCCCTGCACCGGATGCGGCCGGAACAGCGCGTTGCTGGCCGCAGGGGTGCCGTCGGCGTGATAGGCCTGCTCGGAACCGCTGAGCAGCACCGGCGAGTTTTCGGGCTCGGCGACGATGACTTTCGTACCCGGCGATTTCGCCCGCAGCACCCGGGCGACGCCGGTCAGCGTGCCGCCGGTGCCGCTCCCGGTCACAAAGTAATCCGGGCCGGTGCCGCCGAAGTCACGCAGGATCTCCTCGGCCGTGGTCCGGCTGTGAACCTCGCTGTTCGCCGGGTTCTCGAACTGGCGGGTCCAGAACCAGCCGTGCTTCTTGGCAAGCTGGCGCGCCTTCTCGACCATGCCCGAGCCCTTCTCCGAGGCGGGCGTCAGCACCACCCGCGCGCCGAGGAAGCGCATCAGCCGACGACGTTCGACCGAAAACGCCTCGGACATGACGATCACCAGGGGATAGCCCTTGCGGGCGCAGACCATGGCGAGCCCGATGCCGGTATTGCCGCTGGTGGCCTCGACCACAGTCTGTCCGGGCTTCAGGCTTCCGTCGCGCTCGGCGGCCTCGATGACGCCGAGCGCCAGCCGGTCCTTGACCGAGCCAAGTGGGTTGAACGCCTCGATCTTGGCGTAGAGTTCGACGCCCGCCGGTTCGAGGGCCGAGAGCCGGACGATCGGCGTGTTGCCGATCGTCTCGAGGATGGATTTGTGCAGTCGTTGCATGGAGTGTCTCCGGAATTTCAGGGCGAGCGACGCTGGAGGCCGCTCGCGGGTCAGCCCCATCGCCAGTGATGCTCGGCGGGGTCGAACCCGCGGACGTCACCGCGCGTCAGGCCGATATCGCGCAGGATCACATCGTCGAGCTGGCTCAGATCGATGCGGGTCCGGCGGAGAAGCCGCCGCCGCTTGTATTCGGCTCGGCGTGCCTTCCACCAGTCGAGGAAGGCCGGGGCGAGATTTGGGCCGGACCGAGTTTCTGTTGTTGTCGTCATCATTGTCTCCATGGGTTGTCGGGCCGGTCCGCAAACCGTCCTCCGTCCGGCTTCGACCGGAGCCGCCTGGGCCGGTTCTTGGCGAAGGGAAGCCGGCCGCATGCAATTCCGCCGAGACGCGGCGGAGGGGCGGGTCCGAAATTGCCTCCCGGCAGGGAACGACCGGCCCCACGCGGGGCGGGGCCGGCCTGTCCCGAGGCGCTCATGAACCGGCGCAACTCACGGCCGGGTTGTAGTCGGCGACCATGCCCGACGGGTTGTCGCGCCAGTGCCAGACATGCAGCTCGTAGAACGGGTCGACATCGTGCGTGCCGACCTTGTGCTTGAGCTGCATCTCATGGCCGAGGAAGGTCGGCGCCCCGTCACCGGTCCACTGGGCCTGGAAGACGACGTATTCCAGCGCGACCAGATGCATCGAACCGTCCGCCTGGGGTTCGTACATCAGCACGTCGGGCTGAGAGACATCGAGCTTTCCGTCGGTCGCATAGGCCATGTTGATGTAGTGCTGGCCCATTGCTCCATCTGCCCCGGCATCGGTGCAGTCGAAAAGCTGCTCGTAGCCTGCGGCCAGGGCGTCATCGAGCAGGTAGTATCCTTCGGCCGCCGCCCGCGAGGCGGCGGCGTCCTGGGGCGAAAGGCGCAGATCCTGCGCCACTGATTGTGCATTGTCATGGGCCGCGGCCGAGGTGGCCAGCGCGGCCGCCGCGACAGATGCGATGATCCGTTTCATCTGGGTATCCTTGGGATGAGGGTGGGCGCCGGCCGAGGGGCCGGCGCGGAACGTGTCAGGCCATCGCCAGTTCGACGGGGTCGGGACGGACGATGACGGTGGTCGCGACCGGATAGAACTCCTCGCCGGGCATGCCCACGCGACGGGCGTGCTCGCGGACCGCGGCGCCGTCCTTGGCCTCGTAGATGCAGAAGGTGCCGATCCGACCGTCGGCCTCGTTGACCACGTAGCTGCGGATCCAGCGCACCTGGTCCGGCATTTCCTCGTTGCCGACGCGGGCGGACTTGGCGCCGGCGGTTTCGAGTTCGGCCAGATTGGCCCAGGCGCTCGGACGGCGAATGACGTAGAGTTGCATGTTCGACTTTCCTCTTGAAGGGCGGCCGGGGCCGGCCCGGATGAACGCGCCACACATCGTGCGTGACGTATCTGAGGTAGCCGATGGGGGTGCTGAGGGTCCTTAGGCGGGCCTTATCCTTCTCCGATCATTCGCCGACCGCGGTCGCCGGCGGCTCGTTCGCCCTAAGCGCAGCCGCCAGCGCGGCGGCGCGATCGATCAAGCGGCGCGAGCGGATGCGCTGGCCGATCCGGTCGGCGGCGGCGATCTCGGCGGCGGCGCCCGTCGCATCGCCGGTGGAGAGGAATTCGCCCGCCAGTTCCAGCCGCACGCGGGCGGCCTGGTATTCGAGCCCGGCGCTGTTCCAGAGGTCGCGGGCGAGCATCAGCGCATTCCGCGCATCCGAACCTGCGGCGCGTGCGAGGTGAAAGCGTGTCTCGTTCATCAGCGCGTGGACGGCAGGCTGCCGGGAGCGTTCGGCTTCGCCGTCGAGTTCGGCCAATGCCTGGAGAGCGACCTCGGCCTGCCCGCCGATCGCCGCGATCCGCGCCTTGTGGGCGAGGAGATGGCCGCGGCGCTGCAGGTGATACCAGCTGGTCCCTGCAAGCGCCCGGTCGAGCGCCAACAGCGCTGCGGGGACATTGCCGTCCTCCGCCAGCAGCATCGCATTGCCGGGCTCCGCATCCCAGCCCATCGAATAGGCGGCGGCGTAGTCGGCCCGCGCCCCCTCGAGATCCCCGATCATCGCCTTGACGTCGCCGCGCACGCGGAAGCCGTCGCCGATCGACCAGGACTCCTCGTCCGAGAGTTTCGGCAAGGCCATGTCGATGGCCTGCAGCGCGTCGTCGAGGCTGCGCTGCGCCCCAAGCACTTCGGCCCGGTGCAGGTCGCAGGTGCCCGGCACCTCCGCGTAGTTCGACTGGCACCAGGTATCGAATCCCTGGCTCCATTGCCGCGCCCGCCGCCAGTCGGGGAACGTGCGGCAGGCCCAGAGGATGTTGCAGTAGATGGTGCTGCCGAAGATCGGATCGACCCCGCTGGTCAGCGCGATCGCGGCGGCGTGGTTCTGGTCGCTCACGCCGCGGTCGATATGGCCGAGCGCGATGTTGTAGAAGCCGACATAGGTCAGGGTCAGCGCGATCAGACCCTGGTCGCCGCAGGCATCCGCCGCCCGATTGGCAGCGAGGGCAAGCTGCAGCGCCTCTTCGCCACGCCCCGAGAAACTGCTCATGCGGGACTTCATCCACAGGAAATAGGCATCGGTGCGCTGGTCGTCGGCGTTGCCTTTCAGCGCCTCGGCCCGGTCCATCCAGCCAGCGGCGGCCGAGGGGGCGCTGCGCTCCAGTTCCAGCTTGGCAAGCGTCACCGCATCGCGGGCGGCAAGATTCGGCTGGCCTTCGGCCACATGCGCCGTGACGGCACGGATCAGCACCGGGATCGCTTCGGCCGGTCGGCCGCGGCACTCGACCGCAAGTGCCCAGGTGTCGATGTCGGCGGCGGCGAGCGGGCCCGCGGCATCGGCCACCTCGAACGCCCTGCAAGCGGCGTCCCAGTCGCGCCGCCGGATGCAATCGAGGGCCGCCGCCAGGTCGGCGCCGCCGGCATCGGTTGCGTCCCTGAGCGCAAGCGCCGGCTGATCCACCGAAAAGCGGTAGCCGTGGCGGACGAAACTGCGGATCGCGGTTCCGAGTCCACCGGGCTCGAGCGCCCGGCGGGCGAGGCTCACCAGCCGCTGCAGCGAGGCCTCGGTGACGATGACGTCCGGCCACAGCGCATCCATCAGCTCGTCCTTCGGCACGACGCGCCCGGCATTGCGGACGAGGTGGACGAGGAGGTCGAACACACGGGGCTGCATGGCCACTGCCGTGCCCTGCAGCGAAAGCTCGCGGGCGTCCTCGTCCAGAATGTAGGGTCCGAAGGTATGACGCATCGGCGTGTCTCCGCGTCGATTCATACTTCAGAACATGGCCGCACGTAAGCGGGCGCGATCGGGCCGGATGCGGCATGGCGCCGACATGCGAGCGGGTTGGCTCAAGGGGTCGGTCAGGCGGATCGGAGCAAGTCGGGATCCGCCTTTCCGAGGCCGTGCAGGTCGAGTTCCATGAACTTGAGGAAGTCCCGCATGTCCGCGTCGTGATCGCCGTAGGGCGCGATGGGAACGAAGCCGAGGCTGGCATAGAGGTCGTGGGCCTCGCGCTGCAAGGGTCCGGTGTCGAGTCGCAGGCTGCGGTAGCCGATGCCCCGCGCCTCCTCGATCAGGCGCACCGCCAGCGCGCGGCCCAGCCCGCGACCCTGCGCCTCCGGCGCCACGAACATGCGTTTCATCTCGGCCCGGCCGGCGCCAAGGTCCCGCAGGGCCACCGTCCCCGACGGCTGGCCGTCGGTCAGGCCGAGCAACAGCCGTCCGCGCGGCCCTCCGAAGGCGCCCGGCAGGGTCTGGAGCTCGATCTCAAACGCGACCGGATCGAAGTAGCGGTCGATCATATGCCTGTAGCGGTCATGTCGCTGGTAGTGCCAGGCGACGTATTGTCGCATGAGCGCCCGGACCGCCTCGATCTGGGCCTCGGTCTGCGCTTGGAGTATTTCGAGCATCCGGCGTGCCTTTCCTGATCCAGCCTTTCCGACACCGGGAATCCGAGTGGCGCCGGCCCTATTCGTATTCCAGCGGCATCGTGTAGGTCACTGCCGTCCCTTCGACGCACACGTCTCCGGCGCCGTCCGTCACGGACACGTTCAGCAGACAGATCGGCTTGTCCCGGCGCACTTCCTGGACCACGACCCGGCCCGTGATGGTCTCCCCCACGCCGACGGGTTTGCGAAAGTTCAGCGTGAGGTTCAGGAAGACCGTTCCGGGCCCCGGCAGATCCTCGGCCACGCAGGCATTGAGGATGCCCGTGGTGACGCCGCCCTGCACGATGAGCTTGCCGAACGGTGTCTTACGCGCCAGCGCTTCGTCATAGTGGACCGGGTTCCGGTCGCCGGTCATTGCGGTGAAAGCCTCGATGTCCTCGCGCCGCGTGGTCCGACGGCGTTCAGCGCTTGCCCCCACTTCGGGCCGTCCCCTGATGACCCCGATCCAACCCTCGTCGCCGCCGCTCATGAGATGCCTCCTCTCGCCAGGTCGCCAAGTGAATCTGCCGCAATGCCGCCGCCGAGCGCGGCCGGGCGGTCGGGTCCCGCCCGCCACGCCGATGCCGCCAGGCTTGCAGGGGGCAGGTTTTCGTCGATGTCGGCAAGCTCCGAGCGCATCGCTTCGTTCAGATCGCGGTGCAGCGCGGTCAGGTCATCCAGGTTCCAGTCAAACGAGGCGATGCGCTGCGTAATCGCGAAAATCGTGCCGACCTGGGCGCGGCGCCGGTCGCGATAGTCGTCGAGCGTTTCCTGACCGGCAATCCAGCTCGACGCCAGGCGACCGGCATCGAGCAGCGCCTCGGTCATCCCGTGGGCGGTGGCGGGGTCCATGAAGCAGCCGGCATCGCCGACCAGCGCCCATCCTGGCCCGGCGCAGTCGCGGATATGGCCCGGCGCGCCGGCGAAACGGCGCAGGCGCTCGGCGCCGGCGGAGCGGATCAGATCGGCCGCGATCCCGGGCGCCCATGGCGACAATGCCCGGGCGAGTCCGAAGAGCGGGGCATCGCCCAGCCGGTCCTGGAACTCGGAAGGCCGGCAGGCAGCGAAGACGCAGTGGCGGCCTCCGGTCGTCGGGATCAGGCCGAGCTGAAGCCCCTCGTCGAATAGCCAGCGGTAGCCCTCGTTGGGAATGCCGTCGAAATAGCCGAAGACCATGGCCGCCCGGCGCGGATCCCGGCGGATCGTCCCCGCGCCGACGGCTTGGGCCACATGCGAGTTGCGCCCGTCCGCGCCGACGACGAGGCTCGCCTTCAGCGTCCTGCTGCTTCCGTCGTGCAGGCGCAGTTCCGCGCCCGCGACCCGACCGGCCCGATCGCGAATGACGGTCTCGAAACGCGTGCCGAGCGACAGCGACGCCCCTTCCGCCAACGCGGCCTCGCAAAGGAGGCGGTCCAGCAGATAGCGGCGCGGCGCGTAGAGACCTGCGGCGGTTCCCATCGGTTTGACCGCAATGTCCACCGTTTGCAGGCGGCCATAGGCGAACCGGGTCCGGGTGACGGCCGGCGTGCCGGCCTCGACGATTCGTGGCAGAACGCCCAGCCGGTCCAGCATTGCCACCCCCGGACGCATCAGGGCGTGGGTCGAGAGCGTGTCGCCGATCCCGGGCGCATGGTCGACGAGGCGCACGTCGAGGCCGGCGCGGGCCAGGAGGATCGCCGTCGCGGCCCCGGCGCAGCGGGCACCGACGATCAGGACATCACAAGTGTCGGAAATCTCGCGCATCGATGGTCCTCCTCAGGCGGCGTGCCGGCGGGGGAGCCGCTCGGCCAGATGCCCGGCCAGCGCTTCGGCATCGGCCGTCGCCCCGGCGATGTGGGTGGAATGGCGGCTGCGAAGGTAGGGCAGGCCCATCACGTAGAGCCCGTCGCCGATCATGCCGCCATCGTGGCGGATGCGCCCCTTGCGGTCGAAGACCGGCAGGTGCAGCCAATGGTGGTCAGGCCGGTAGCCGGTCGCCCATACCAAAGTGCCGATTCCGGACCGGGCCAGGTCGAGGGTCAGGCGCGGAGCATCCGGGACCCTGGTCGGGGCGGATCGTTCCGCGTCGGGCACCTGCAGCCCGTCGGCCTCGATCCGCCGGTCGACGGCATCGAGCAGGCGGTTCATCTTGAGGTCCGCCGAGGCGCAGAAATTCGCCAGCGAACCGGAGAATTGCGCCTTGCCCTCCGCGATCGCGGCAAGCCGCCCCACGATCTCGACGCCAAGATCCTGCAATGCGTTCAGATCCAGCGTCTCGTGCGTGTCCGAGCCCATCAGGGGCAGCGACGGCGTGCGGCGAACCCTCTCGATATCGTCGACCTGGTCGTAGGGCGTGTCGAACACGCCCGCCCGATGCATCCATGTCAGGATGTCGGCCCCGCGATAGCGGCGCGGCAATCGCAGGTGACTGCCGACGGCGAGGATCGTCCGTCTTCCCGCCAGCGCCAGTTCCCGTGCGATCTGCAGCCCCGATGCCGAGGCCCCGGCGACGAGAACGCCGCCCAGCGGCAGATCATCGGGCCGGCGATAGGTGATGGGAGAGATCCGTGCGATGCCTGCCGGCAGGTCGCCCGCGAACGCGGGAATGTTCGGCAGGGCGCAGGCGCCGGTCGCGCCGACGATGCTGGCGCTGGACAGCGTCCCCTGGTCGGTCCGGACCTGATAGCCGGCATCCCAAGTGAGCGAGAGCACTCGGGTCTCCGTCCGCAATGGCGCGCCGTTCACGGCGGCACAGGACTCGAATTCCCGGACCAGCGTCGCGGCGGGCGGGAAGCCGTCGGGATCGGCCCCGGCATAGGGCAGGCCGGGCAGGCCGTTCATCCAGTTGGGTGTCAGAAGGCGCAGGCTGTCCCAGCGCTCGGTCCTCCAACTGTTGCCGACCTGCCCGCGCTCCAGCACGAGATGGTCGATGCCGCGGCCCGCGAGCGCGCGACTCATGGCGAGCCCGGAATGTCCGGCGCCGATGATGACGGTCGAAAGCCGCGGCATGACGTATCTCCCGTTGACCCAGCCGCCTCAGGCGACCGTGACCTTCACGTTCGAGGGGTTGGTGACGATGTCGAAGACCGCCGAGCGCTTCTGCGACTGGGCCACCAGCGCGGCGATCTCGTCCCGGGTGGCGTCGGCATCGACATCGAAGCTGACGCGGATTGCCGAGAAGCCGTTGCGCACGCCCGCATCGACGCCGAGGATCCCGGCGATGTCCATGTCGCCCTCGACGCTGGCCTTCACGCTGCGCAACTGGATGCCCCGGTGCTGGGCGACCGCCGCCACCCCGGCGGTCAGGCAGCTGGCCAGCGCCGACAGCACGATCTCGACCGGCGTGGCGGCATTGTCGGCGGCGGCGAACTGCGGCGGGTGGTCGGCCTCGACGGTGAAGGCCCTGGTGTGGCTCTGCTCGGCGCCGAGGCCGAAGAAGCCCTGCACGGTCGAGCGGCTGTGGGTGCCGTGGACCCAGTCGCATTCCGCGCGCCAGGTGAACTGGCCTGCCGCCGGCGTCTCGGCCAGCGCGGCGCGGGCGCCCATCAGGGCTTCGGTGTTCACGCCGTTCCGCGCGGTCTTCAAGGCGTTCTCTACGTTCACTTTCGTCTCCTGTGGTTCAGCCGAAGGGCTGGTTCGTTGGCTCGATCGCCGATGAAGCGGCGTCGGTTCCTGGTCGGTGGCCGGGACAGGGACCGGGCAGGGCCGCGGCCTTCGGAAAGACCCCGAAGACCCATGGGCTGCTGCTGAAAGTCGGGATGCCTCTGGCCAACCGTCATGCGGACGCGAACTCTTGCGTTCCACGAGCAGTTAGCCGGACTCGTGCCGTCCGGTCCTTATCGCCGCCTGATTGTTCGTTAATCAGCGGCCGATATCCGAGCCCGGATGCCGGCGAAGGCCCGGATCTCGGTGCAAGGGTATCTGGAGGACATCGAGGCCTGTGCCGGCAAGCGTGCCGCACGGCTGCCCCGACCCGGGACGGCGAAAAGGCTGGCCCCTTCGGCGACGCGGGCTGCTGCCTGACGGCCGTAGCCAGCCATCACAAGTGAAATGCCCGTAGAGCGCCGTCTGGAGCAGAGCGTCGCTCCGGTGGGCGCTGGCGGGACCAGGTGAAGCGCGCCGATGTCCGACTCCCGCTCCATGCCCGCAGCCGACGAGGCAGGGGCGGCACGGGCGCCCGGCGGCGGATGGCCCATCCCGCTGTCGCGTTGCGGCCGCCCCGGCGAGGGAGTAGCGTCGGCGTCCGGAACAGGGGAAAGGGCATCCATGGCGCCGCGGTTGACCTTCCACGGAGCGGCGCGCGCCGTGACCGGATCGTGTTTCCGGCTGCAGGTCGGCGGCGCCGAGGTGCTGTTCGACTGCGGCCTGTTCCAGGGCTCGAAGACCGAGAAGGCGCTGAACTACCGGCCCTTTCCCTTCGCGCCCGCGAGGATCGCGGCGGTCGTGCTCAGCCACGCGCATATCGACCATTCCGGCCTCCTGCCGAAGCTCGTCCGCGATGGCTTCGCGGGCCCGATCCACGCCACCCCCGCGACCATCGATCTCGCGGGCGTCATGCTGCCCGACAGCGCCCATATCCAGGAGATCGAGGTCGAGCAGCTCAACCGCCGCCGCGCGCGGCATGGCGAGCGCGCCGTCGAGCCGATCTACACCGGGGCGGATGCGCAGGCCTGCCTGAAGCGCTTCGTGGCCCACGCCTACGGAGAGTGGTTCGACCTGGCGCCGGGCGTCCGGGCGCGCTTCTGGAACGCCGGGCATCTGCTCGGGTCGGCCTCGATCGAGGTGGAGGTCGCCGAGGTGGGTGCGCCGCTCCGGCTGCTGCTCTCGGCCGACATCGGCCCGGAGGCGAAGCTGCTGCAGCCCGAGCCCGAGGGCCCGAGCGGCATCGACTACCTCCTCTGCGAGTCGACCTATGGCGACCGGGTCAGGCCGCCGACCACCGACGAGAGCCGGCGGGCGGCGCTGCGCGACGAGGTGCGGGCGGCGATCCATCCGAACGGCGCGCTCCTGATCCCGTCCTTCGCCGTCGAGCGGGCGCAGGAGCTGATCGCCGACCTTGCCGCGCTGATGGCGACGGACGCCCTGCCGGAGATCCCGATCTACGTCGATTCGCCGCTCGCTGCCCGGGCGACGCAGGTCTTCGCCCGCCATGCAAGCGCGCTCGAGGGCGGCGCCGCGCTGCGGCGGGCGCTCGCCTCGCGACACCTGCACTTCACCCAGACCGCCGAGCAGAGCATGGCGCTCGACCGGGTGCACGGCTTTCACATCGTCATCGCCGCGAGCGGCATGTGCGAGGCGGGCCGCATCCGCCACCGGCTGAAGAACTGGCTCTGGCGCGACGAGGCGACCGTGCTCCTCGTCGGCTTCCAGGCCGCGGGGACGCTCGGGCGCCTGCTGCAGGACGGGGCGCCGAGCGTGCGCATCCAGGGGGAAAGCTTCGAGGTCCGCGCCCGGATCCGGACGCTCGATCTCTATTCGGGCCATGCCGACGCGGGCGAGCTGGTCGCCTGGGTCCGGGCGCGGCTGCCGATCGCGCGGGATGTCTTTCTCGTGCACGGCGAGGAGCCGGCGATCGAGGCGCTCGCCGGCCGGTTGAGCCCCTTCGTCGATCCGGGGCGGATCGTCCTGCCGGTGCTCGACGAGGGCTTCGAGCTGACCCATGCCGGCGCCCGCCGCCTGGCCGAAGCGCCCGCCCCCCGCATCCGGCCCGAGCAGGTGGCGCGCCTCGACTGGCACAACGACGTCTCGCGCCTTTTCCTCGACATCAACGCCGCGCTCGCCGCCGCCGCCGACGAGCGGTCGCGCAACGTCCTGGTGCGACGCCTGCGCCGCGTCCTCGACGAGGAGGCCCAGGCAGGGCCGCACTAGGCCCCGGCCGCCGGCGCCAGTCGGCTGGCCGGGACCCGCCGGCCACCTCAAGCTCCTGCCGCGCGAAGTCGCGTCGCGGCGATCGGAGAGGAACATGGTCGCCCGAAACGCCGGCATTCTGCTCAATCGCTCGCCCGGCCCGGAGCGCGCAGCGATCAGATCGTGCCCTTCGCCGATTCCGCACCGCTTTCGGCAGAATTGCTGCCGATGGGGACGCGAGGTCTACGAGAGGCTGTGCATGGCCGTTGCACGACGCATCCCCACCTCGTCAACGCGGACCTTCTCGCGTTCATCGCGGGCTGAGCCCGGCTCCCGCCGCCGGCACCGGCGCGGAACGCAACTGCCGTGCGGCGGCTCAGATCCCGCCGCATGGCCACGCGCGGCAATTCGACCGGGACAGGGCGAGCGCCTTCGGCGCATCCTGGGGGCGGCACCAGGGACCACTCCCGACATTGCCTGCAAACACACCGACCTGACAGTCTCCGAGATCCCGCCGGACGGTGGCAAGCAAGGGGCGGTCTGCGCCGAATGCGTGGCGTTGGGGCGCGCTGGGTCCGCCCCAGGATCTGCCGGATCTGCGGTCATGTCGGATGCCGCGACAACTCTCGCAACCGCCATGCGCGCGGCCACTGGCGGGCAACGGGCCAGCCGATCGTCGGATCGATGGAACTGCGCGGGCACTGGCCCTATTGCTTCGAAGATGACGAATTCCTCTGACATGCGGGCGCGGGAGTAGCCATGGAATCGATCGGCCTCGACCTGCGCTAGATGCAGCGGACCCCGCTCCACCCCGCCCATGTCGAAGCGCTTCGGATCGCAGGCCGGGAGGTCGCCTTCGTCGGGGGCGAGATCGTCGCGGCCATCAGGGACCCGATGGACCGGTTCTTCTATGTCCTCGAGGGCGAAATCGAGATCGTTCACCCCTATTCCAGCGGCCGATTGCTGGCCGGCACCATCGGACCGACGCAATTCACCGGCGAGATCGCGTTCCTTTGCGGCGGCGTCAACGGGGTGCCGATGCGCGCCACGTCGGACACGCGCGCGATCTCGGTTGAGCGCGATGCCATGCTGCGGTTCATGGCCGAGACCCCCGCATAACCGTTCACTTCGGCTCGTCGGTCGTGGCGCTGCATGGCAACGAGCGGATCGAGCAGGTCGAGCTAGAGGACGCGGCCGCCGGCCGGAGGCGGATCCCCGCCTCCGCCGTTTTCGTGATGGCCGGCGCCCAGCCGGATTGCGACTGGCTGTCCGGACTCGTCGCTCTTGACAACGCCGGCTACATCCTGACTGGAGCCGCAGTGGGGCAAAGCGCGAATTTCGAGACCTCCCACCCTGGTATCTTCGCCGTGGGCGACGTCCGCGCGGGATCCGTCAAGCGTGTCGCCTCGGCCGTGGGCGAGGGATCGGTCGTGATCTCCGAAGTGTGGAACTATCTCTCGAAACGCGACGAGGCCGACGCCAGACCATGAGGTCGGGGGAGTCGCGCCACACGATCGCAGCCGGATCGAGGCCCACGCCATCCTGAATTGTTGCCGCAGAAAGCGACCGGATCGATTGGTCCGAGCTGTCTGCGGGCCGCGCTATCCCATGATCCGCCGGTCCCGTTCGAACGACCGGTTTCGGGGCGTCGCACCGTGGCAACGCTGCTTTGGGGCGCCGCCCCTGCGGTCATGACTTGTGCCCCTCCTCGGCGTGATCATGTACAGGCCAGTCAGTCGGGGCCCGCCCGCGGAGGGAGTGGCTCGTATGAGTGCGGGTGGAGCGAGCCGAAAGCGCGTCAGCGTCGTCGCCAGACGCGCCGGTCCTGCCATCGGACCATATTGCCGACCTGGCGGATTGGCTGAATATGGAGAATGTCCATCAGGAGTGGCCGCCGGGGTGCGGTTCCGCCGACACGAGCCCATGTCCTTCACCATTCGCCAGCTCCAGTTCTTCGTCGCGATCGCCGAGCAGGGCAGCGTGTCGGGTGCCGCGCGCCAGCTCTCGATCTCGCAGTCTTCCGTCACCGAGGCCCTCAAGGCGCTCGAGGCCGACCTCGGCGTCGCTCTCTTCGAACGCCGCTCGCGCGGTCTCGAGATCACCCACAAGGGCAACCAGTTCCTGCGTCACGCCAAGGACATCCTTCGCCGCGTCTCGAACGCCCGCATGGCCTTCGGCGAGGAGGCGGCCCGGGTGCCGGGGCGGCTCTCGCTCGGCGTCACCTCGCTCGTCGCCGGCTACGTCCTCTCGGACATCCTGTCGCGCTTCCGGCGGGCCTATCCCGAGGTCGAGGTCCGCGCGATCGAGGACAATGGCGATTACCTCGAGCACCTGCTGATCGGCGGCGAGCTCGACGTCGCGGTCGTGCTCACCTCCTCGCTTCACGACCGTGCGGCGCTGCATGTCGAGACGTTGCAGGTCTCGCCCTATCGGCTCTGGCTGCCGCTCGGCCACCCTCTCGCCGCCGTGGAGGCGATCGGGCTCGACCAGGTGGTCAGCGAGCCGCTGATCATGCTCTCCGTCGACGAAATCGAGGAGAGCACCAATCGCCTCGTCGCCGCGCTCGGCGTGCGCCCCAACGTCGCCTTCCGCACCCGCTCGGTCGAAGCGGTCCGCAGCCTCGTCGCCACCGGCGCCGGGGTCGCGCTCCTGCCGAACCTCGTCTATCGCCCCTGGTCCCTGGAAGGCGACCGTATCGAGAGCCGCGATGTCTCGGGCGACCTCCCCACCGTCCAGATCGGCCTGGCGTGGCGGCGGGGCGCGCCGCTGTCGGACGCCGCCCACGACTTCGTCCGCTCGGCCCAGACGGCGATGTCGCTACGATGAATCGGTTTTTCCGATACCGCCCATCTGATCTTTGAGATTGCGAACGCAGGTGGCCGGGCGGATGCTGGGCCGCAATCGCGCCGCCCGCTTCCGGGCGGCGCCGGGGAATCGTTTCGGGAGGGCAGCATGACTCTGACACGCTTGGCTGGCAGCACCGCGATTTTCGCCATGTCGCTCGCGAGCAGCGGATTCGCGCAGATCGCCGCCGTCGGTGCCGGCGAGGGCGCGCTCAACATCGTCGCCTGGCCGGGCTACATCGAGCGCGGCGAGACCGACCAGGGCTTCGACTGGGTGACGAAGTTCGAGGAGGCGACGGGCTGCAAGGTCAACGTCAAGACCGCCAACACCTCCGACGAGATGGTGGCGCTGATGAACGAGGGCGGCTTCGACCTCGTCACCGCCTCCGGCGACGCCTCGCTCCGCCTCGTCGCCGGCAAGCGCGTGCAGCCGATCAACACCGACCTCATCCCCTCCTGGTCGAAGATCGACGACCGGCTGAAGGACGCGCCCTGGTTCACCGTCGACGGCACCCACTACGGCGTGCCCTACCAGTGGGGCCCGAACGTGCTGATGTACAACACCGACGTCTTCCCCGAGCCGCCGAAGTCCTGGTCGGTGGTCTTCGAGGAGCAGACCCTGCCCGACGGCAAGTCGAACAAAGGGCGCGTCCAGGCCTACGACGGCCCGATCCATATCGCCGACGCCGCCCAGTACCTGATGGCCCACAAGCCAGAGCTCGGCATCACCAACCCCTACGAGCTGAACGAAGACCAGTACGCGGCCGCGCTCGACCTCCTGCGCCAGCAGCGCCAGCTGGTCGGACGCTACTGGCACGACGCGATGATCCAGATCGACGACTTCAAGAACGAGGGCGTCGTCGCCTCGGGCTCCTGGCCGTTCCAGGTGAACCTGCTGATGTCCGAGGAAGCGCCGATCGCCTCGACCATCCCCGAGGAGGGTGCCACCGGCTGGGCCGACACCACGATGATGGAAGCGGACGCCGCCCATCCGAACTGCGCCTACCTCTGGATGGAGCACACGCTGAGCTCGAACCTGCAGAGCGACCTCTCGGTCTGGTTCGGCTCGGTGCCGGTGGTGCCCGCCGCCTGCGAGGACGGCTCCGGCCAGCAGAACATGGAAGGCTGCGCCGCCAACGGCTTCGAGGACTTCGACCGCATCCGCTTCTGGACGACGCCGGTCTCGAAGTGCGAACAGGGCGAGTGCGTCCCCTACTACCGCTGGGTCTCCGACTACATCGGCGTGATCGGCGGCCGCTGAGGGCGTCGACGCGATGGCCTGCGCCGTCGAATTCGAGCGGGTCGCACGCCACTTCGGCGAGGTCCGCGCCGTCGACGGCGTCGATCTCGCCATTCCCGAGGGCGCCTTCTTCGCGATGCTCGGGCCCTCGGGCTCGGGCAAGACCACCTGCCTCCGGCTGATCTCGGGCTTCGACCAGCCGACCGCGGGCCACATCCGCATCTTCGGCGAGGCGGTCGAGGGCGTGCCGCCCAACCGCCGCAGCGTCAACACCGTCTTCCAGGACTACGCCCTCTTCCCCCATCTCGACGTGCGCGACAACGTCGCCTACGGGCCGATGGTGAGGGGCGTGCCGAAGGCCGAGCGCCATCGCGCCGCCGAGGAGATGCTGGCCCTCGTCAAGCTCTCGGGCTACGGCGACCGCAAGCCCGGCCAGCTCTCCGGCGGCCAGCGCCAGCGCGTCGCCCTCGCCCGCGCGCTCGTCAACCGTCCGCGCGTCCTCCTCCTCGACGAGCCGCTCGGCGCGCTGGACCTCAAGCTCCGCGAGGCGATGCAGGACGAGCTGAAGGCGCTGCAGACCCGGCTCGGCATCACCTTCGTCTTCGTCACGCACGATCAGGGCGAGGCGCTGTCGATGGCCGACACGGTCGCCGTCTTCACGGAGGGACGGATCGCCCAGGTCGGCACCCCGTCGGAGATCTACGAGCGCCCGCGCACCCGCTTCGTCGCCGATTTCGTCGGGTCTTCGAACGTGCTGCCGCCCGAGGTCGCCGCCCGCTTCGGCGCCGGGCCGGCCTGGGCGAGCCTCCGCCCCGAGGCGCTGCGGCTGACCGCACCCGGTGGCGCCATCGAAGGCCGGGTGACGGCGACCCGCTACCTCGGCGCGGGCACGAGGGTCGGCATCGACATCGGCGGGGTCGAGCTCACCGCGCTCACCCCCGCCGGAAGCCCGGTGCCCGCGCCCGGCGAGCGCGTCGGCCTCGCCTGGGCGCCCGAGGCGCTGCACCTGATGGAGCCGGGGCAATGACCGTGGCGGCCGCGCCGCCGTCCGCCCCCTTGGACCGGCTCTCGGACCTCTTCTGGCGTCGCCCGCGAATCCTTCTCGCGCTGCTCCTCGCGCCGCCGCTGCTCTGGCTCGGGATCGTCTATCTGGGGGCGCTCTTCGCGCTGCTCGCCCAGAGCTTCTTCTCCATTGACGAGTTCTCCGGCGTCATCGACCGGAGCTTCACGCTCAAGACCTACGCCGAGCTGCTGCGTCCGGCGAACCTCGACATCATCGTCCGCACGGTGCTGATGGCGGCCGCCGTCAGCCTCGCGTCGATCGCCATCGCCTTCCCCATCGCCTACTTCGCCGCCCGCCATGCCCGCGGCCGGTGGAAGGCGGCCTTCTACCTCTGCGTGATGCTGCCGCTCTGGTCGAGCTACCTCGTCAAGATCTACGCGTGGAAGATGATCCTCGCCAAGGAAGGGATCGTCTCGTGGGCCGCGGCCGGCCTCCATCTCGGTTGGCTGCTCGATGGCATCCTCGGCCTGCCGGTGATCGGAGGCCCGTCGCTCTCGATCAGCTACATCGGCACCTTCCTCGTCTTCGTCTACGTCTGGCTTCCCTTCATGATCCTGCCGATGCAGGCAGCGCTCGAGCGGGTGCCGGCGACCCTGCTCGAAGCCTCCGCCGACCTCGGCGCCGGGGCGGGCCAGACCTTCCGCCACGTCATCCTGCCGCTGGCGATCCCCGGGATCGTCGCCGGCTCGATCTTCACCTTCTCGCTGACCCTCGGCGACTATATCGTGCCGCAGATCATCGGCAATTCGGCCAACTTCATCGGCATGGCGGTCTACCAGCAGCAGGGGACCGCCGGGAACATCCCGCTCGCCGCCGCCTTCGCGGTCGTGCCGATCGTCATCATGATGGCCTACCTCTGGTTCGCGAAGCGGATGGGGGCTTTCGATGCGCTCTGACCGCGCGCCGCTCGGCCTTGCCGTCGCCGCCGCGGGCGGGCTCCTGTTCCTGCTCGCACCGCTGGCGCTCATCTTCCTCTACGCGTTCACCACGGACGAGCGCAGCTACACCTTTCCCCCGCCCGGCCTCACGACGAAGTGGCTCGCGGTCGCCTGGGGTCGGCAGGACGTCTGGGACGCGCTCGGCCTCTCGCTCCGGGTGGCCAGCCTCGCCACGGTGATCGCGCTCGTCCTCGGAACCCTCTGCGCCGCCGCCATGGTGCGGACACGCTTCTTCGGTCGCGACGCGATCTCGCTTCTCGTCGTCCTGCCGATCGCGCTGCCCGGCATCATCACCGGCATCTCGCTGCGCTCGGCTTTCAGCCTGATGGACATTCCCTTTTCGACCTGGACCATCGTTCTCGGCCACGCGACCTTCTGCATCGTCGTCGTCTACAACAATGCGGTGGCACGGTTCCGGCGGCTGTCCGGCTCGCTGCTCGAGGCGTCGGCCGACCTCGGCGCGAACGGCTTCCAGACCTTCCGCCACGTGGTGCTGCCGAACATCGGCACGGCGCTGCTCGCCGGCGGGATGCTCGCCTTCGCCCTCTCCTTCGACGAGGTGATCGTCACGACCTTCACCGCCGGGCAGCAGGCGACCCTGCCGATCTGGATGCTGGAGGAACTGGTCCGGCCCCGGCAGCGCCCGGTGACGAATGTCGTGGCGATGGCGGTGGTGCTGGTGACGCTGCTGCCGATCCTCGCCGCCTATTCCCTGACGCGCGGCGGCGACGATGTGGCCGGCGGCGGCAAATGACACAAATCGCGGAGGACACGATGGACACCGAAATGCTGATCGGCGATCGGATGGCCCAAGGCTCGGAAACCCCGGAGCCGATCCTGAACCCGCGGACCGGCGCCCTGATCCTCGAGATGCCGGAGGCCTCGCCGGCCGAGGTCGACGCCGCCGTCGCCGCCGCGCGCGGCGCCTTCGAGGCCTGGTCGCGCACCACGCCCGCCGAGCGCTCTGCCGCCCTGCTGCGCATCGCCGACCGCATCGAGGCCGCGGCCGACGACTTCGCCGCGCTCGAGGCGCTCAATTGCGGCAAGCCGATCAACGCCGTCAGGAACGACGAGATCCCCGCGACCGTCGATTGCTGGCGCTTCTTCGCCGGGGCCGTGCGCTGCCAGACCGGCGCCATCGCCGGCGAATACCTCGCCGGCCACACCTCGATGATCCGCCGCGACGCGATCGGCGTCGTCGCCTCGATCGCGCCCTGGAACTACCCGCTGATGATGATGGCCTGGAAGCTCGCCCCGGCGATCAGCGGCGGCAACACTGTCGTCTTCAAGCCCTCCGAGCAGACGCCGCTGAGCGCGCTCCGCCTCGCCCGCATCCTTGCCGAGGAGTTGCCGCCCGGCGTCGTCAACGTCATCCCCGGCCGCGGCGAGAGTGTCGGCAACACACTCATCAACCACGCCGGCGTCGACATGATCTCGCTGACCGGTGACGTCGCCACCGGCAAGAAGATGCTGCAGGCTGCCGCGAAGTCGGTGAAGCGCACCCATCTCGAGCTGGGTGGCAAGGCCCCGGTGATCGTCTTCGACGACGCCGACATCGACGCCGTCGTCGCCGGCCTGCAGGCATTCGGCTACTACAATGCCGGCCAGGACTGCACCGCCGCGTCGCGGGTCTATGCCGGCGCCCGCATCTACGACCGGCTCGTCGCAGACCTCTCGACCGCCGTCTCCGGCATCCGGCTCGGGCTCGACGACGACACCGAGAACGAGATCGGCCCGCTCATCAGCCAGCGCCAGCGCGACCGGGTCGCGAGCTTCGTCGAGCGCGCCCGCGAGCTCGGCCACGTCGAGATCACGACCGGCGGCAGCAGCCTCGGCGACAACGGCTTCTACTACGCCCCGACCGTCGTCGCCGGCGCCCGCCAGGAGGACGAGATCGTCCGCCGCGAGGTCTTCGGCCCCGTCGTCTCGATCACCCGCTTCTCGGAGGTCGAGGCGGCCGTCGCCTGGGCCAACGACAGCGACTACGGCCTCGCCTCGTCGGTCTGGACCCGCGACGTCGGCCGCGCCATGGCGACCGCGGCGCGGCTCCGCTACGGCTGCACTTGGGTCAACACCCACTTCATGCTGGTGAACGAGATGCCGCACGGCGGGCTGAAACGGTCCGGCTACGGCAAGGACATGTCCGTCTACGCCCTCGAGGACTACACCGTCGCGCGCCACGTCATGATCGCGCACGGCTGACCGCAACCCTACCGACCGGGAGCAACAACCATGCAACGTCGTGCATTCCTCGCCACCGCCGCCATCGCCCTCGCCCTTGCGACCGCCACGCCCGTCCTCGCCGACGACGGCGCGGAGGCGGTGGTCGAAGCCTACCTCGCCGCCTGGAACGCCCACGACTCCGCCGCCGCCGCGGCCTTCTTCGCCCCGGACGTGGTCTACTACGACGCCTCGGTCGGCACGCCGATCGAAGGCCGCGACGCCGCCAAGACCGGGGTCATCGACAACTTCCTCACCGCGGTGCCGGACGCCTCCTGGAAGATGAAGGGCGCACCCGTGGTGCAGGACGGCAGCGTCGCGTTCGAATGGGAATTCTCCGGCACGAACACCGGCCCCTGGGGCGACGGCACGCCGGCGACCGGCAAGCCCTTTACCCTGACCGGCGCGTCGGTCTTCCGGGTGAAGGATGGCGCCATCACCGCGCAGAGCGACTATTACGACGCGCTCGGCTTCTACCAGGCGCTGGGACTGATGTAGCGCGCAGCGCCAGGCGGATCGCGGCGCCGCCAAGAGGCGGCGGCGGAACCGCGTTCTGGTGCGGGCAGCATTTCTTTTGCGGCCGATGTCAAAAGCAGGCTCGTCCGCTCTGTGGGCGGGGAGCGGACATTTGCCAGCAGAGCATGGGCCCCTCGCGAACCCGGCATCGACAAATGGAGGGAAAAAGGAATCACGCGCAGACGGGGCAGGTAGCTGCCGGGAGCCTGGCCCCCGGCAGGGGGCGGATCAGTCTTCGGGAAGCGTGACCCGGTAGAACGGCGCCCGTGCAGCCTCGGCCGATCCGGCCGGCCCGACGCGGGGGGCGTCGACCGGGGCGAGCGACCTGAGGTAGGCGACGAGGGCCGTGACGTCGCCGTCGGTCAGCGCGGCGTAGGCTGGCCAGGGCATGGCCGGCGCGAGGGTCCGGCCGTCGGGGCGCAGGCCGGTGAGCAGGGCGGCGGCGATCTGGGCATCCGACCATGGACCGAGGCCGGAATCGGCGGGCGTCAGGTTGGGCGCCCAGAAGATCCCGAGGCCCGGGATCTCGAAGCCGACGCTGCCGCCCGAGAGGCCGGCCTCGACGATCGGCGCGCCGTCGGCGGCGCGCGGCATGTGGCAGCCGGCGCAGTCCATGATCCGCGCGAGATAGGCGCCGCGCTCGACGGCGTCGGCATGGGCGACGGTGCCGCCGCCGAGGGCGAGGAGGCCCGCGGCGACGGTGGTGGTGACAAACCGGTTCTTCATCCTCTGTAGCCCTTCCGGAGCTTGCTCAGGCGGCGGAACAGCTGCCGCGGCCCGCGGAATCGCCGAAGCTGCCCATGGGATCGTGGAGCTGGCGCAGCGCGGCGAGGCGGCCCGCCGCTTCGGCCGAGAGGGTCGGGATCGGCGTGCCCGGCCGGTCGAGGTCGGACTCGCCGACATAGCTGCCGGTCGCGAAGCTGCGGCAGCCGTCGACCGAGGCGCGGAGCCAGGCGAGGTTCGCGTCGTCCCCGGCCGGATCCGCCCAGATGCCGTAGAGCGTCACGAAGACCCGGCCCTCGCGCGAGAAGGCCGCGTCGCGCGGCGACGGCCTGGCGTTGGAGCGCAGCGCGACGAGCCCGAAGCTGGTGCCCGAGGGCGCGCGGCCGATGCTGTCCACGACCCGAGCCAGCGCCTCGCCGAAGCCGCCGTCCGACCAGAGCGAGTCGACGCCGTAGCGGCTGCCCTTCGGGCTCGACTGGCCGGTCATGCCGTAGAGCTGCGGGATCGGGGTCGGCATCGGCCCGACCACGTCCAGCGCCCCGGCCGGCGCGTCCCGGCCGAGATCGGCGCAGATCTCCCGCGCCCCCGCGTCGTCGGCCGCGAAGACATTGGCGACCGCGGCGATGACGGGACCGCCGGGACCCGCGTCAACCTTGGCCGTGAACTCGACATTGGCCGGGGCGCGCGCGATCGCCCGCTCGGCCCAGGCGGCGACGTCCTCGGCCGCGGCGGAGGGATAGACGCGCGCGACCGTGGTCAGCGCGCGCGGTCCCGCGTGGAGCCGGACGCGGTAGCCGGTGACGATCCCGAAGAAGTCCGGACCCGCGCCGCGCGCCGCCCAGAAGATGTCGGGATGCGACCCGGCGGTCGCGGTCAGCAGGCGCCCGTCCGCCATGACGACTTCGACCGACAGCACCGAGAAACAGGCGATGCCCCACTCCCCGGAGTTCCAGCCGACCCCGCCGCCGAGCAGGTAGCCGCCGAGGGTGACATCCCCGCAGTGGCCGACGGGAAAGCCGAGCCCGTGCCGGTCGAGCGCCGCCGCCAGACGGGCGTTGGTCACGCCGGGGCCGACGTCGGCGGTGCGCCCGGTGACGTCGATCCTGAGCCCGTCGAGGGCGGCGAGGTCGATCACCATCTCGGCGCGCGCCGCGATGCCGGTGAACTGGTGGCCGCCGGTCCGAGCCGACACGCTGATTCCATGCGCGGCGGCGTAGCGGACGGCCTCCTGCACGTCCGCGGCGTCGGCGGCGCGGACGATGACGCGGGCGCGGCGTTCCGGCTTGCGCCCGTTCCAGACGAGCGCGTCGGCGGCCGCGGCGTGGCCGGGGTCGAAGACGGCGATCACATTGCCGCGGATACGGTCCTTCAGGGTTTCGAATGTCATTTTCCTGGGCTCTCTGCACATGGGGAGGCGGCCCCGCCGGAGGGCAGGGGACGGGCTCCCGAAAGGGATCGGACGCGATGCGGGGGAGCGATGCCGGCGTCCGATCGAGGGGGACGCCGGCCCGCGCTCCCCGTGAGGTGAGATACCGCAGGCCTGCGGGCCGGACATGCTAAGTATCCGGTCGCGGAATGCTCACGAATGCTAAGAGATTGCTAACCCGCCGCCTCGCCGGCGTCGGGCTCCTCCAGGGCGAGACTGCAGGCGGCGACGAGACGAAACCGCCCCCGGCCCGCCTTCTCGATCCGGAGGCGCGCCTCGCGCTCGTCGAGGCGCTTGCGGAGGAGGATCAGGCGGGCGTCGAGATTTTCCGAATGCGCGGGCAGGCGCAGCGCCGGATCGAGGCGGAGTTCGCGGGTGGTGAATTCGTTGCGGCCGTTGGCGAGATGCTCGCGCAGGAGCCGCCAGAGGATCGCGCCGGCGACGCCCTTGATGAGGTAGTCGCGGTCGAGAAAGACACTCTGGTCCGCGCGGAAGTATCGGACGGTCAGCTGCCCGTCGGCCGGCGCCGGGGACATCGCCTCGGCAGGCGTCTCCTCCTGCGTTTCCTGGCGCAGCAGGGCCATCCGCGCCGCGAGGTGGCCGGCGACGAGCGCCAGCGCGTCCTCCTCCTCGTAGCCGAAGCAGTTGATCTCGCCGGCCTCGGCGAAAAGCACGCCGACGACGCATCCGGCCTCGGCGATCGGCAGCGCGATCTGGCTGCGCGGGGCGGCGAGGCCGGGAAAGGCGATCCGGCGCGGGGCGTCGGCGACGAGGCCGCTCCGGCGCGCGGAATCGCTCAGCGCCTCGCCGTAGCGGTATTCGCGGGTCATGTGGCCGATGCGGATCGGCGCATTCTCGCGGGCGGCGACGCCGATCACCCCCTCGCCCGGCGCCACCTCGGCGCCGACCCCGGTCACCGGGTAGCCGCGCGAGGCGACGGCGTAGAGGCGTCCCGCCTCGCCCCCCGCCATGAGCACCATCGAGCAGCCGATGCCGAAATCCCGGTCGAGGCAGGCGGTGGTGCAGTCGAGGAGTTCGTCGAGGTCCGCGCAGGCGTCGAGCGCCGCGCAGGTCCGCCGGGTCGCCGCAAGGAGCGAGGGCCGGTTCGTGACCAGCGGCACGACCGGCCCCGGCACCGCCTCGACCGACAGCACCCGGTAGACGTCCGAACCGAGCAGGCGGAAGACGTCCTCAACCCCATGGTGCGAGGCGATGCCGGCGAGCTTGGCCTTCATGCTCTCGAACAGCGGACCGGCAGTCTCCGTTCCCTCGTAGGCGAGCGCGAGGCGGAAATGCCCGAGCGTCTCGGGGTCGGTCACGAGGACCGTCGCCCGCCGCGTCTCCATGACGTTCCGGCGGGTCTTGTTGAAGAACTGGTAGGAGAGCGCGACCCGCTCGGGATCGACGTAATGCACCTGGCTGATCATCGAGACGTTGGGGATGCCGTTCGCGTCGCAGGTCGCGAGCACCGAGGCCATGACACCCTCCATCGCCCGGCGCAGCCCGTCGAGGCGGAGCCCGCTCATCGCGCGATCTCCGTCCCGGCGCCCGGGCCCGGCGACTGGGTGAACACCCGCTCCGGCACGAGTTCGATCGCGACGAGGTCGTCGCTCTGCCAGACGCAATAGCCGACCGCCTGAACCGGCGAATAGCCGATCTCGACGAGACCGTCGCGGAAGAGCGCGTTCTGCCGGTCCATCTCGGGCAGATCGTCGGGCGAGGCGGGACGTATCTCGGCCAGCGCCGCCTTCACCTGGAACGAATCGTGGTTCCGCGTGGCGGTGAAGGTCACCGCCACCGGCCGCCCGTCGGCGAGCGCCGAGAGGAGCGCAGGATTGGCCGTCTCCCCCAGCAGGATGCGGAAGACCCCCGCGGCAGAGATGCGGCACCCGACACCGAGCCCGAGGATCGGCGCGCCGTCCGCGCCGCTCGACGCGATCGCGACGCCGCACCCGCTTTGGGCGAAGGCGACCAGGGCGGGCGGCACGACCGGGCGCGGCTCCGGGGCGTCGCTTTCGGGTGGGGCCGCGGTCATCCTGACATCTCCGTCCTGACAGCCCGACGCTTCCGGACCGGATCGCATGTAACCGGTCGCGACGACGGCCGCATCAGGCATTGAACCCGGGCGAAGCCAGGGCGCGCCGCAGCGCCGCCCGGACCGCCGCGCCCGGCGCATTCCGTGTGGTGGGACACGGATCGACCGATCAGCGGATTCGTTCGCCCGGATCCTCGCAAAACCTGACCGCCTCGCCGTTTCATGGATCGAACCAAACCCGGTTGCCGTAGTCTCCTATGCAACCGAAGCCCTTTCCAGCCTTCCTGGCGTCGAGGCTCTTCCGGAGCCCGGTGTGATCGTGCCGGCAAGACGTCGGGAACGCCTACCAACACGATTCGGACCGGATGAAGATTCGATCCAGCCGGTACGGACGTCCCAGGAGCCTAACCCAGCGTCAATGGCGGTGGCAAAGGCGGGCAGTCGGGCCGACTTCTCATGCCCGCGCAGCACGGTCGGCAGCTCGAGCTTGCGGAGATGCTGGCGCAGCAGGATCGCCGGCGGGTTGGACTTGGCGATCATGATGCCGGCGTCCCGAGCAGCGCCATGCAGCCGGAGGACGAGGTCCGTCCGACCTCCGTGCGCGGCGGGTAGGGCGAGACCTCCGGGTCCTGCTTCGGCGGCCGGCGCTCCACCCGGCAGAGCGCGAGGTGCTTCACCGCGTCCTAGCCGATTGCGCCGAGCCTGTGCGCGTCCCGCACGGGGCCATAGACGGTTTCCACGGGGAAGGTCTCCGGCAGGCGCAGCTCCTGCACGAACGTCCGCCTGCCCGCGGCGCAACGGTTGCGCGGCCGAGCCGCGCCTCCAGAAGCCGGCGCAGCGTGGCGAACTCGGCCGGCAGGTCCGAGCCCCGCAGAGGCGAGGCCTGGTCCAGCGCACCGACCTCGCGCTCCAGCAGCGGCAGGGAATGCAGCGGCCCTCCGCCGAAGGACGCGACGGCGGCGACATGGCCGTCACAGATCGCCTCCGCAGTCTCCGCTGGATACGACTTCACGAAAATTGCGTCGCGGTGTGGAAGATCCATGCCGAAGAAGCGGACCTTCCGCTTCATGCCCCGATCACCGCCGAGGCTTCCCCGAAGTCCGCCTGTGCATGTCCCGGCGGATGCGCTAGCGGCACGAACGCCTCCTTCAGCGTCCGCCGGCGCAGCCGCACGTCGTCCCGAACCGTCGTGTAGCCGACTTCGAAGCGGCCGTCGTCCCCTAGTCGCTCGAAGAACCGCCGCACCGTATCGCGCTGCCCGCGCGGCGCCTTCGGGTCCGGGCGCAGGATCTCGTCGATGAAGCGGGTATGCGCGACCCGCTTCGGCCGGCGCGCCGCAGCCGAGCTTGGATACCCCGGCGGCTCGGCGTGCTCCAGCATTTTGGCCACGGTCCTGCGGTCGATCCCGTACCGACGCACCGCCTCCCTCCTGCTCGAGCCGTCCGGGAAGACCGCAATCCGAACCCGCCCGCAGAGTTTCACGCCGAACATCCTCCTGCCTCCGGATCGACCTCCCGATCCGAAGACCCCACAAGGCGGGATTTGCCACCGCCCGGCGGGGAAAATCCGCGCCGCCCGGGGGTTGGCCGATTGTTCAGGCGCCCTTCTCAATCGGATCGTCGGCCCATCTCCGAAAGACCTACCTTACGGTCAACTCCGCTGCCGTCGCGGCGGCCGACGAGGCTCGAACCCGCGACCTCCGGCGTGACAGGCCGGCGGAAATCCCTTTCGGAACAAGGGCAGTTTCAACATTTCTTCTGGCGGTTCGGAGGCCAATCTGGGCGAAAGTTGAAACTGCCCTGGGCTCCGTTTCTCCTTCGCGCCCCGCGCTCTTCTGTTAGCAGCGGCCCCAGGAACTCGCCATGTCCTCGACCGTGGCGCGCCGCAGATCGAACGTCGGCGTCTCGATGGTGTCGCCGCACCGACCGAGGCGCCAGACTACCTCCGGTCAGCCTGGGGCTCGAAGCGCAAGACCAGTGAACCGTGGAGCTGCGCTTCCATCAGAATGCCCTCGGGCGGTCTGCGCCGCAAGGTTGCGGCTCCGCCATTCTTCTCCGTTCCTTGGCGGGTCTTGGTCGAACAAGGCCGCATCGCAGGCCATCAACTTCCGATCTGAAAGCCGCCGCCGCGGGGGACGAAGGCGTCGCGCTCCGGAAACGCGACGGTGATCCCGAGGGCCCCGGCCAGTCTTCCTGCCTGGTCGACGACCATGTCGGCCAGGAGCTTCATCCGCGGCCCGCCCAGCCCGGCGGCCTCGCCGGCGACGGCCTCGATCAGCTCCACGGCGATCTGGCTCTGGCGCCGCGCCGCCGTTTTGCTGCGGCCGGTCCGGAATCCGATCGCCGCCAGAAAGGCGTCGTAGTCGCCACGGCTCAGAGTCCCGGTCTCGGCCGCTTCGCCGATCCGGAAGCCGAAATCGTGGTTGACCCGCTGGTCGAGCAGGATCGGCACCACGTCGTAGAGCGGCGCGAGCCGCGGCGGGGCCCCCGCCACGTCGTGGATCAGCGCGTGGTTCTTCGCGTGGTTGTCGGTGTTGCCGACCGCCAGATTGAAGAGCGTGAGGTCGCGGAAGGCGGCGCGCGCCGCTGCCGGCGCCGCGGTCGCGTCGAGCAGCAGGCCGATCGCTTCCGCCGAGAAGGGATCCTCGGGCCTGCGGCCATACTTCAGTCCGGTCGGGATACCCAGCGCCTGTGCGAAGTCCTCCTGATGGATGCGGGAAACCATGCCGTCCACCACCCGGCGGTCGAAACGTTCGACGAGCAGGCCCCGCTGGTTCCCGAGCTCGAAGATCTCGGTCGTGGCCACCGGATGCGCCAGCACGCGGCCCGCCATGACCATCATCGCATGTTCGTGGTCGACCAGCGCCTCCTCGCCCCGTCGCGGCACCTTCAGGATATGCGTCGTCGGCGCGCCGGTCCCGTCGAGCGGCAGCGCCATGCCGCCGTCGGGCAGGCGGCAAAGGGCGATCTTTCGCTGTACGCCGGCGAGCGGCGAAGGATTGCGCGCGGCGTCCGGCAACCGCTGCTCTCGGGCGAGCGCATCCATGATCTCGACGAGCTCGGCCTCGTTCAGCGCCCGACAGTCGGTCGCGAGCACGCCGGGCGCCTTGTCCGGCGCTTCGCCTTCGGGGACACAGGAGACCGCCCCGGGGCAGTCGCGCCCCAAGTGGAACAGGACCCCGGCGATGTCGTCGCGGGCAATGCGGTGCTCGTCCATCACCCGCTCGAGCGTCGCATTCTCCTGCAGGAGGTTGCCGAAGAAGGCGCGGGCCTCACGTCTAATTCGACGAAGGGGCCTTTGTGGGCGCCGGCATCGCTTGCAGTGTGTAGAAGCCCTTGCCGACCGCGGTGGGGAAGTAGACGCGGCCGCCGAAGCCCGGCGGGGTCAGGGAGTTGATCGTCAGCGGCTCGAAGAAGTCCGAGCCCGCGAGCAGCTCGCCCGTCGCGGCGTTCCGCCAGGTCAGCTGCTCGGTGTAGTTCGACTTCTGCAGCGCCTCCAGGATCGGCTCATCCGCGTAGGCAAGCTTCATACTGGTCAGCATCAGCACCCGCTTGTCGGCGGGGCCGATGACCGGCTGGAAGGTGCTGGTGACGTTGTCGAGGATGAAGGCGGTCTCGAGCTTGCCGGTTTCCGGGTCGATCCTGATGCCGGCGACCTTTCCCATGCCCATGTCCGCCGAGTAGATCATGTTGTTCTCGGGATCGGCGCCGTTTTTCGGGGGGGCGAAGCTTACCTCGTGCGGCTGCAGCTGACCGAAGGGGAAGACCGACTCCGACCGGCTCGCATCGTCGGCATGGACGACGACGACGCTGGACGCGGACTTGTCGCTTACGAGCCCGTTGGTCTGAATGGCGATCCAGTCGCCGACCAGCGTCGGGGCGGCCAGCGCCGTCTGCCACTCGGCGAGGGGCTTCACCTGCCAGCTCTCGTCGATGGAGAGCTTCCTGGTCTCGGGATCCCAGAACCACCGGCCGAGCGTCTTTTCCATGCCGATGTAGATCGCAGCCTTGCCGTCGCGGGGGGCGATGATGTGGGGAGAGGGCGCCGGCTCCGACAGGGCGAGGCTGTCGAGCACCTCGAGCGTTTCCGGATCGACCGCCACCAGCACGGAATTGGGCGAGGCCATGCCTTGCCGTGTGCAGGCAATGATCGCCATCGTGCCCTGAAGCGTGCAGCCCACCGGCCGGGTCTGGTCCTTCAGGATCAGCGTGCCGTCCGGCGCGATGGTCAGGTGCTTGAAGTTGACGTCCTCGACCGGTGCTGCGCCCGAAGGCAGCGAGGTCACCTTCTCGATCAGGCCGGTGTCGCCGTCGATGCGGGTTACGAAATGCGACCAGGCGAAGACGATGTCGCCGTCGGGCAGGATGTTGAGGTTGGCGTTTGCGATCCAGCGCCCTGAGACGTTGAGGTTGTCGAGGTAGGTCCGCCAGATCTGCCGGCCGGTGGTGGCGTCGGCCTTGGCGACATAAGGCCCGACCATGCGCGGGTCGTCCGGGGTCGGGTACTCGCCGCCTACGATGTAGAGCTCGCCCGGCTTGCGACTGTTGATGTAGGAGATGCCGGGATAATCGTCGACGCTGCGGAAGGCGAAGACGGCGTTCGGGCCGTCCCAGGAGCCGGTGAAGCTTGCGCAGGGGAACATGCCCGAGCGCTGCGCATCCGAGATTTCGGCCCCGTTGAGCGAGGGGTAGTAGCCGGGTGTCGGGATCGCCTGCTGGCAGGCGAGTTCCTGGGCGTAGAGCGCGACGTCGCCCGGGATCGGGCCGTTGGCGGCCTGCTGATTGTCCAATTTGCCTGCCGAGGCCGTTGCCGTCGCCTGCGGGCTTTTGCCGGTGGATGATTCCGAAGAGACTTCGCTTGACTGGGCCCAGGCCGCCAGCGACGCAATTGACGCAAGCAATGTCGAAGCCGCGGCGAGGCGTAGTGCGGTCTTCATGAACGTTCTCCTTGGTCTCGGACGCCGGACTGCGGCCCGGCCGCACTGGGCATGCTAAGGGTAAGAATCTGGGCGCTGGAGGATGTCAGGGCGTGCTGCCAAGCGCTTCGAAGTCTTCCTTGGTCGTATACTCTCCCTTGGGGTAGTAGGCGCCCATCACCGTCGCCTCGTCGCCGGGCTTGGTGACGTTCTGCGGGCCTTCCTTCCAGTCCGGGTCCGGGGCCATAATGCGCATCATCAGCATGCCGAAGTCCTCGCGGTTCTGGGTCGTGTCGAGCCCCTCGCCGCGCGGGCTCCATTCGAGCCAGGCGACGCCGTTCTCGGTGGTGGCGTTCGCGGGGCGGTCCTCGGCGCGGCTGTAGACGATTGTGTAGTTTCCCTCGGCATCCACGGGGATCTGCATGTCCATCAACCCGTCGACGATTCGGCCCGAGGGTGCGGCCTCGCAGCTCACGATGGAGAAGTACTGCACCTCCGTCTGGGGTGTGGTGGCGAGACCCGTCTCGGCAGCGCCGGCATAGGTGTCGGGGAAACTCGGCAGTTTGCCGCGTGTCACGAAGACCGGCCCGAACTTCCGCGAGAGCTGCACGATCATGTAGTTGGTATAGGGGTCGCCCCCGGCGTCCATTGGCCCGGCGTATGGCAGCTTGGCCTGCTCCTCGGGGGGCTTGAAAGAGCCGAGCAGCGAGTACTGCAAGTTCCAGTATTTCTGCCATTTGCCCGTTCCCTCGCGATGGCAGATGAATTGACGCCAGAGCGCCCAGTGCATGCCAAAGTTCCACGGGCTTTTCGTAACAGGCTTATGGCCATGCCTGGCGTTGGCCCGAAGACCGCCAGCTGGATTGCCCGTAACTGGCTGGGAGCTGAAGATGTGGCGATCTTGGACATACACATTCTGCGTCTTGGTCGTTACCTGAGGCTCTTTCCTGACCAAGTGCGCTTGCCTGCTGACTATGAGCGCCTTGAAGCGCGCTTTGTCGCCTTCGCAGAAGCTCTCGAAGTTCGGCCGTCGATTCTTGACGCCGTGATTTGGGACGACATGCGTCGGTTCGGATCGCGTATGGTGGCGCGAGCCACTGTCGGATACTCTACCTGAAATTGATTAGGAGGAAATGTTGATGGGAGGAAGCGGTGGTGATCCAAGCTATCCAAAAGGAGGAAGCCGGACTGGCGGTGGTAGCGGCGGATCAGGAGGAGGCGGAGGAAGCCCGGGCGCGGATCCCTGTGCGATTTCATTCCAGGACGATCTCTACTCACCTGTACCCGGTGTCGCGGACAGGCTCACAACAGGCCAAGTGCTGTCGGTCCGCCTGACACCCGCAAATTCGGTCGGCGTCTTTCTGGATAGCGGCTCGCAAGCTGGCACTCTCGAAGGCCACGTGCAGCTTCCCACGCTGATCGGCTGCCTTGAGGACGGTGTCGAATTTGCTGCGGATGTCATCGACGTCACAGAGGGTTCGTCTGGGCGCGTGCGCCTTCGAGTGCGGCGTGCATGAGCAACGCCGAACCCGATATCACGGTCGTTGGTGGCTATTATGCCTAGCGCTGCGTTTCACCCGAGGTGGACGCCCGCTTTGGCTCTGGCGGCCGAGCGGCGCTCGCGCTTGCTGCAGTGGGTAGACGGGTTCGTTGGCGGTACTACTGCCCAGCTGCTGAGCAACTGAACGCCACACGTACCGTGATGCATGAGAACTTGGCGCATGAACCAGTAGACAGCGATGCGCTTGTGTCATTCCGCTACACTCATCCGCTCGCCCGTCCTGAGTACTTGCCCTTTCCATTGCCAAGACAAGAGCCCCTAGTTGTCGAGGCAGCAACCGTGCTGCGCTTCGGACTCATGGAAGGCACGGGCGTCGTAAACGCTGAGACCTGCGTATATGATCCCCAAGGTGATCCGGCGGATTTCCGCGAGAATGGCTCGAGCGCTTCACGGCTTTCTATCGTATTGAACTTGTCCGAACTCCTTGCGCTCGGGCGGGCAACGGATGAAGCCGCTGCCGTCGAGCGCCTTTTCGCAGGCGGCAACCTCTCAGCTCTCATCGTAAAGGCCGGGGCCGACGGATGCCGGGTGTACGAGAACGCACGCCTTTCCGCGGAGGTGCCGCCCTATAAATCCGCTCGCGTGTACAAGATTGGCACGGGCGATGTCTTCAGCGCCGCGTTCGCAGAGAACTGGATGATGGCGGGGCGATCAGCGCCAGATGCGGCCGACGTGGCCTCGCGCTGCGTTGCTCACTATGCACAGACGCGTACGCCGGCCGTTCGAGCAGATGAGGCCACCAGCGTCGGCGCGCCTGTAAAGCCTGGGGCAGGCGGACAGGTCTATATCGCTGGCCCTTTCTTCACGACACATGAACTCTGGCTCGTCGAGGAAGCATATCGCGGGCTGAAAGAACTGGGGGTGAAGGTCTTTTCTCTCTACCATGAGATTAGGCTTGGACAGCCCTCCGAAGTCGTCCCGGAGGACCTTGCAGCGCTAGATCAGTCCGCGGCAGTGCTCGCCCTTCTGGATGGTGGCGACCCGGGGACTCTATTCGAAGTAGGCTATGCAACCCGCATCGGACTACCTGTTGTGGCGCTCGCCCAATCGACAAAGCGCAGCGACCTGACGATGTTGCTGGGCTCTCCCAATTGCCGTGTCGTCGACGACTTCTCTACCGCGCTGTACCATGTTGCGTGGGCAGGTCGCCGAGCTTTGGCATGAGGGTCCTGCTTTTCTCCGGCGGCATCGAATCCACTGCTCTTGCCTACTGGACACTTCTATTTTCCATTGATCGATGTTCGTTGCCTGGCTCATCGGCGGCC
>ERZ795053.1095-NODE-1095-length-34697-cov-5.707349_pt1 | contig 34697 bp, 38 predicted proteins | sample MGYA00375137_ERZ795053 | MGnify/ENA primary metagenome ERZ795053 (study PRJEB30182, sample SAMN05720284) | activated sludge metagenome | isolation source: Anaerobic digester | place: Hong Kong | collected 2014-12-17 ...
AATGTCCAGGGAGAACCGAGATGATTCCTCCCCCCACCCCGCTTTTCGAAGGGAGTCCCACACGGTAGGCAAATTCTCCCGACTCGTTATAGAGGCCTGAAGTCATCATCAGAGAGTTGAGCCGCTTGGTCAATGAGGGTGTGAGGAGAGGCTCTCCTGTCCCCGGGTGGCGGCCCTGGCGGGCAAGAAACAGAAAGGCCCGGGCCAGGTCGATGCATGTCATCGTTATGGCACAATGCCTGAAATAGAGGCTCAGGACATCCCCCACAGCATGATGGATATTCCCGAAACTTTTCATGAAATGCGCCAGGGCGGCATTCCGGTCTCCTTTTTCTTCCTCTGACAGGGCCACCGTTTCATCGATTGAAACCGCTGAAGAACCGCACAGTCCCCTGATGAAGGCAAGGATCTCCTCAACGGGGTCTGATAGCGAATCGAGGAGAATATCCGTGATCACAAGAGCGCCGGCATTGATAAAAGGGTTTCGGGGAAAGCCCTGCTCATGCTCCAGCTGGACAAGGGAGTTGAAGGGATGTCCGGAAGGTTCCCGCCCCACACGCGCCCAGACCTTTTCCCCTTCCCGTTTCAAGGCCAGAGCCAGGGTAAAGACCTTGGAAATACTTTGAATCGAAAAGGGCTTGTCGACATCTCCGCATGTGAAGAGCCTTCCGTCCTCTGTGACCAGCGCCATCCCGAAACGGCCGGGATCCACCTGTCCCAAAGCCGGGATGTAATCAGCCACTTTGCCCTTCCCTTTATAGACTTCTGTCTCCTGACAGACCTGCTCCAGAAGTGATTGATAATCCATAATCCCTACCCGCTGTATCCTGTGCCCCTGTTGAAGATCATTGTCATCCTTCGCTCTCTTTTCTCCCCTGCTTTCATCAGAGGGCTTTTGAGCACCTCTTTGAACCCCCGGCCCACGGCAAAATTCACTGCCTTCTGATTGTCTTCGGGAATAATAGCAAAGGCTTCTTTCTCCGCCCACATGGCTTCCAGCAGGGCTTCTCCGGCGCGGTTGTCGAGAGCCCCGATGGCTCCTGTGCCCAGAGCGGGCAGGTAATAGCCGTTGGGCTTGCCCTGCGCATCCCGCGTGATACAGGCTCCGTTCATGTAGGCTGAGAGAAAATTGTGCCGGTCTTCTCCGGTAATGGCAGCATCCATCTCTGTGATCAAAGCATGGTCCCCTTTCCCGGCTTTCTCCACTCCCGGCGGAACATGAAAATCTCCCTTTTCGGCAGAGAGAAAAGAGTAATACCCGTCCACCCTGAAACCCAGACTCTCATAGACAGGCTGTCCCATGGGAGTGGCAAATAGACAGAACTGTTCACACCCCTGCCGGGCCAGAAGATCCATGCTTCTCTTCGTGAGCGCAGTTCCGATCCCCCGCTCTCTCCACTCTTCAAGGACAGCGATGTTTCCCAGCCATCCGCTCTTACCAAAACAGAGGGTATTGGCATATCCCACGGGAACCCCTCCATCAAGAGCGATGAGAGCATTGAACCAGGGATGGCCCAGATGAAGGCTGAAGAGTTTATCGAGCCGGACCTGCCAGTTCTCCGGAAGAATAGGCTGGACATCGTCGATACGGGGCTTGTGAAGCACTTCGATGCGAATGGTCATTGTCTCCCCTTTCACGGCCTGAACGCAAAATAGACCGCTAAAATAAGACACATAAAGGCCAGGAGATGATTCATCCGAAACCCTCCTGTCTTGAAAAAGAGGAGAGCGATGAGCATAAAGACCGTAAGAGAGACAGCCTCCTGCAGGACTTTCAGCTGAACCAAGCTGAACGGCCCTCCGTTTTCGATAAATCCCATCCGGTTCGCCGGGACCTGGAACGAGTATTCAAAGAGCGCCACGCTCCAGCTCAAAATGATGACCGCCGCCAGGCTGAGCTCTGAAAAAAAACGGATGTTTTTCACTTTCAGATGGCCATACCAGGCCAGTGTCATAAAGACATTGGACACCGTGAGAAGAAGGAGGGTCATGACGGCTTTCTTAAACATCATATCCGACTGAGCATAGCCTAAGAATGGGGAAAAGCAAGGATAATTGTCTTTCAGATCAGCGGGGTCAAGCGGTACCGGCTCAGAGTCTCCAGCCTCTCCCTGCGATGATCCACAAGGGGACGGAGATAGCCTTTTTTCGGAAGGCTCGGGCTGTGAAGGTCATGGGCCGGCAAGCCGGAAAGCTCGGGGATCCATGTCGTGATATAATCTCCCCGGGGGTCGAAGCGTTTTTGTTGAAGCCACGGGTTCATGATCCTGAAATAGGGGACCGCATCACAACCGGTGGAAGCCGCCCATTGCCAGTTTCCGTTATTGACACACGGATCATAGTCGGTAAGCTGTTCAGCAAAGTAATGCTCGCCCTCTCTCCAATGGATATGCAGGTCCTTGATGAGAAATGATGCAGCGGCCATCCGGACCCTGTTATGCATAAACCCGGTCTCATTGAGCTGACGCATACCCGCATCCACCAGGGGGAACCCCGTCTCACCCCGGCACCACTGTTCAAACCTCACTCCCGGCTCCTCCCAGGGGATATCGTCATAACGCTTATGAAAACTTCCCTGGAAGACACGGGGAAAATGAAAGGCGATATGGGTGAAGAAATCGCGCCACAGGAGTTCTGAGAGGAATGTCTCTGCATCACCCAGCTCTTCCATGGCTGTGTGCCAGGCTTCACGCACAGAAAGCGTACCGAAATTGAGATGAGCTGAAATCCCTGATGTGGCTTCCCGGGCGGGAAAGTCCCTCAAAGTTGTGTAATCACCCCGGTCCAGAAATGTTCTGAACCTTTTCAACCCCCGCATCCGCCCTCCTTCGTTCAGGGAGTCTCCTTTCAGCTCCTGCAGACGATCCGGTGGAATGCTGCCGGCAGGAGAAGAAGACGAGAACCGTCCCTCATGGCATGTCTGCGGCACAGAGACCTCAAGCTGAAAGGCTCTCTTTTTAAATGGGGTAAAGACACGGTAGGGCTCCCCGGAACGGGTCAGAAGGCTTCCCGGGGGAAAAAGGAGGTTCTGGTGAATCATATGGATCTCCGCCTGATGCTTCCGGCAGACGTCTGTCAGATCCTTTTCCCTTTCCCCGGCGACCGGGGTATAGTCCTTCTGGAAGAAGAGGGCTCTGATCCTGCTCTCCTTCAAAAGACGGTCCAGGACCTCTTCAGGACGTCCCCGGATGACGGCGAGCACTCCTCCCCTCCGGCTCAGCGCCTCTGAAAGCTCCTGCAGAGACTCCATCATAAATGAAAAGGCATGCCGGTTGAACCTGCTGTCACCCTCTCCCTGACGGGGATCCAGAATAAAGAGGGGAAGGACCTCGTGGCATCGCATGAGCGCTTCATTCAAAGCCGGGTTATCGTCCAGCCTCAGGTCCCGGGTGAAGAGATACGCTCCTTTTGTGATCTTTTCCATAATGGAAGCATACCTGATTTTTCGCGTAGAGTGAAGAGTGTAAACAATTGGCCCTGCTCATGTGTCTCATAAAAAAAGTACTTTTGAAAGGAGTCTTTATGGTTCGTCTTTTCTCTTTTCTGGCTCTCCTGGGCCTGACCGTTTCTCCGGCATCTCCCCTGTCCCTTTTGGATTCACCGCCCCCCTCCACTGAAGAGGCCCGTCTTCTCCTTCCGGGAATCCTGAGCACCGGGCTCTTTGAGCGCGATTTCACTCTTTCTCCCGAAGGAGATGAGATCTATTTTACGGTGATGGGACGTTCTTTGTCTGTTATCATGGTGACTCATCGCGTGAAGGGCAAATGGAGTGTTCCCGTGGCGGCTTCTTTTTCGGGAGAAAAAAAGTTTTTTGATGCAGAGCCGTGTCTCTCTCCTGACGGAACAGCGATCTACTTTCTCTCCACACGTCCCCTTCCCGGAGACCCTTTTCATGAGGGATGGGGATATGAGAATATCTGGACTGCTCAACGGACATCAGAAGGATGGAGTGATCCCGTCCCCCTGGGGAAGACTGTCAATGACGGACATAATGTCTACTACCCCACTCTGACAAAGGAAGGAGTCCTCTATTATTCGGCTTCACCCCGCGGAGGAGAGAGAAAATCCGACTTGTTCAGGGCATTCCCCCAAGGAGCGGGATACGGCAAAGCGGAAAAACTCCCTGAGCCTCTGAATACACTTCCCCTTCAGTTCAACAGTGCTGTGGATCCCCGGGGGACTTATCTTCTCTTTATCTCCGCAGGCAGTGAACTGAATCATAATACGGCAGACATCTGGGTCTCCTTTCGGAGAGAGGATGACCGATGGAGCAGACCCCAGAACCTGGGGCCCGCCGTCAATTTTCCCGGCGGCAGCGCTCAATCAGTCTCTGTGACCCCGGACGGCCGTTATATCGTCTTCGCCATGACTTACGCCGATCCGAACCTTCTTCCCGACGAAATCACATATGAGATTCTCCAGTCAGCATCCGATTCGCCGCAAAACGGCCTTTCCGATCTCTACTGGATCGATGCCGGCCTTCTGGACAAGCTCAAAGAAAACGCAGAGTGGTGACCGGTTCTCTTGCCGGGGAGATCAGCCGATCTCCTCTTCGAGAAACGCGGTGACAAAAGCAATCACCCGGGGACAGACCTCTTCAAAGAGGCCTGATCTCCGGGCCTTCTGATACTCATCCGGATCACTCATGTCAATGTTGAGAAGGCCGCTGCAGCGCAGAGTTCCGAAGCGCTTTTTTACGGCTTCTCCAAGAGACCTGACTTTTTCATAACACAACTCTTTGTCATGGGCGAAATGAGCTCCCAAGACCATGACTCCCCCGGTAAAGGCTCCACAGGCCTCCTGGAGCCGCCCCATCCCTCCCCCGAATCCCGCTCCCAGGGGAGCCAGGCTCTCAGGAGCCTGTCCCAGGGCTTCTGCCCAGGGAAGGATGACAGATTGACAGCAATTATAGGGGCCGTGAAACCGTTCCAGGGCCTCGTTCTGTTTTTTACTCTGTTTTTCCATTTTTCTCCTTCGTTTTATCCATAAGGATGATGCCGAGGACCACCGCCGCTTCGACAAGAAAAAGAAGACGGGGAGGCATCAGGATGATCATTACTGCGCCCATGTTTCTGCAGTCATCTTCCTACCATGTCTCCCAATGAAGGCGCTTTTCATCCCACTTGTCTTTGGGGAGGACTTTTTCGGCAGGATATCCGAGCGGGATGACATTGAGCGGAATGATCCTCTCCGGGAGAGAGAGGAGAGGACGGATGTCAGCGATACGCTCCTGGTTGGGATAGAGGCCGGTCCACACGGCACCAAGCCCCAGGGCTTCAGCTGCGAGAAGGATATTTTCCGTAGCAGCCGAACAGTCCTGGACCCAGAACTTGTCGGCGATCCCGCGCTCATCCTTTCGGGGGTCTCCGCAGACAATGATCGCAGCAGAGGCCTCTCTGAGCATTGCAGCATTGGGAAGCCTGTCTGCCAGGGCCTCAAGGAGCCGGGTGTCTGTCACGGCGATAAATTCCCAGGGCTGGATATTGACAGCAGAGGGAGCACTCATTCCCGCCTGGACAAGAAGCTTCAGCTTGTCTTTATCGATGGCCTTCCCGCGCTGAAAATGGCGAACACTTTTTCTGCTGAAGATAAGATTCAGATCATCCATAAGGTCTCCTTTCATTTCGGCCATAGAAAGGCCACATAAGCGGCATAAAGTGCTAAAAGAAGCCCTCCTTCCAGGCGGCTGAGCCTGAACCCGCTTTTGAAAAAGGGAAAAGCCAGACAGGAGGCCAGGCCAAAAACCCCCAGATCGGCCCAGGTGATCCCGCTGGCTGTCAGAGGCCGGACAGCCCCTGCCCCCCCGAGGACAGCAAGAGTATTGAAAATATTGGATCCGATGATATTCCCCACGGAAATGTCCGGTTCTTTTTTCAATGCGGCGACAAGAGAAGTCGCCAGCTCAGGAAGGCTTGTCCCCGCGGCCACGATGGTGAGCCCGATCACAGCTTCGCTCACACCGAAGAGCCGCGCCAAAGTGATGCTTCCCGCCACCAGGAGATGCGCTCCGGCAGCAAGGAGCCCCAGCCCGCCTCCGATCAGAAGGATAAAGAGGAGAGGGGACCCCGCTGACGGAACGAGATAGTCCCGGAACTCATCGTTGAGGATCTTCTCCTTTTTTTTCAGTGCGGGTTGAAGCGTCCATCCTGTATAAAGAAAAAAGAGAGCAAGAAAAGCGAGACTTTCACCAGGAGAGAAGACACCATCGATACAAAAGAGGATCATAAGAAATGCTGAGGCGATCATGGCCGGAACATCACGCCGGACCAATCCTGACTGGACGCGAAGAGGCTGTATCAGTGACGCCAGGCCGAGGATAACACAGAGATTGAAGATGTTGGATCCCAGGACATTCCCCAGGGAGATGGCGCTGTTCCCCGAGAATGATGCTTTCAGGCTCACGATCATCTCAGGCATACTGGTCCCGAAAGCAACGATGGTCAATCCCACGATGAGCGGTGCCACTCCCAGCCGGAGAGCCAGCTTTGAACTCCCTTTCACCAGGAGGTCCGCCCCGAAATAAAGAAAGACAAGTGAACCGGCAATAAGACTTAAAGAAGAGACCATCGCTCTCAACCTCCTCTTCTCTCTTTTATGAAGATAAGTCATCCCGGACATCTGTCAAGTCTTCTCTTGGGCCGTTCATCTCTTCATACGGCCGTCCTGTCACTTCCTCCTTGTCCTCCTCCCTGTCACATCCTACTCTGAGGGAAAAAGGAGGAGCTGTGCATGTGATCCTGCTCATTATCACGGGCCTTTCTCTCTTTTCCGGATGCGCATTGGATGAAGAGGCTCTTGACGACGATTTCACCCCGCTCTCCCTGCACCGCCTGAAGACAGGAGAGTGGAATGTTCCGGCTTCGCGCCTTCTTCTTGCCCAATTCGAGGGAAGGGTCTACGGGCTGGATATCGTCACCGGGAAAGTCTCGGTCACCACGTTTGCAGGGAAGAACCCTTCCACAACAGAACTCTTCACGCTTCCGGCAGGGTGCAGCGCCGGCGAGATCTTCAGCCCGGCGGCCTTTCAGCCTCTCACAGCGGATTCATTTCTCATCGCCGACCGCTACGGCAACCGTCTTCACCTTATCACGGAACAGGGGACCGTGAGGAAGACGCTGATGTTATCGCGCCGTGGATTCTTCCCCCGCGGAACACACATTGCAGCCAGGAGCGGAGAGACATCCGGAGCTGTTCTCTTTTGCAGCTTTTCAGCCCGGGGTGAGATCCTTCTTCTCCGGACAGACCCTTTCAGAGTCGTCTCTTCAACAGGACAAGAGCACCCGCCCCTCTCATCTGAAAAAGGATCTCTTCGGTTTCATCCATTTTTCGGCGACCTTGTCCATACGGCAGAAGGGTTTTTCAGATTCACATACATCCCCTCCCTCTATTGGGAAAGAGGCCGGGGGGCAGAGGATCTGAAGACTCTCTTTTCCGGACTCAGGGAGCACGGTTTCTCTTTTGAATTGAGCCCACATCAACGTCCCTACCAAAAAAGTCCTTTGAAACCGCTCCTGACACGGGCAGAACTGATTCCTGTCCCCGGTAAGGGGAGGAAAGAGGCTCTCCTTCTCTGTTATGACGATCTCCATAAACGGATCTTCGCCATGACACCCCGGGGGCAGATGAAGACGCTGATCCCCTGGCCGGAAGCCCTCCCCTGGGAATATCCTCATCTGATCATGACAGCTCCGGACAGGTTCCTCTTTTACGGACAGGATGACCGCTTTGAACTTTACGAGACAGGAAAAGCCCTTTTCAGGTGAAAAGGGCCCGAAGACTATTTTTTTATGAACCGGGGTTCTTTCTGAAACGAGATCATTCCGCGTTTCCAGAGAAAGAAGATAATGAGCGTGGCTGCAGCTGCACAGAGAACAGCCAGAAGGATCCACATCCCGGTATGCACTTTTGAATAGGTGAGTTCAAGATGGTTCTCAGCGAAGGGATCCAGTGTCCACGTATAGAGCCCCTCTTTTTCATCCGCCTGGGACGCGTTGTGAGTGAGGACCTTGTAGGGTGTCCTGATCGCATACGTATAGTTCATGTTTTTTGTGAAATTCTCAGGCAGAAAGCCCTCCGCTTCATCATTGGTCACAAGATCGTCTCCCACAGCAGAATAATCGGTCTTGACAGTCAGGGTGACCATGGATCTGAAGAGGCCTTTTTTTGTTTCCACAGTCAGAGATGCACCCAATTGCTCTTTGTTGGCGTCCAGCGACCTCTTGAACGCTTCCATCGATGGAAACTCGGCATGAGCCCGTATTCCCTGATACCCGTCTTGCTGATAATCACTCACCTGGAATCCGCTCTCGGAAAGCTTCGTCCTGATCGTCTGGAAGGGGTCGGCATCATTACTCCGGGCCGCTTCATAGACCACCTGCATCAGCCCGAAAGAGTAATCATACGAGACTGTCCCGTTCCGTTTGACTGTCAACGTGGAATGGGATTCTGAACAGGCGAACAGGGCCGAGAGAACACAGATCAGCAGAGTTATACGGATGCCTCTCTTCATCTTCACAACCTCCTTGATTTCATTGTCCATAAGAATAGCTTTTCCTCCGGATTTTTCAAGTTGTTTTCTTCAAAAAGATTTTTCCGATAAAGACTTGACATCAGGGAAAAGGGTGTTATATTTACTTTGTAAGACAAAGTTATTTGTAACCAAAGGAGGTTTGCATGAATTCACACAAGGCTTATGAAGATGTTCAGTTGATCAAAGAGATGCTTGCTAAATCGAAAACGAATATCTGCAAGGGGGGAAAATACTTTATCCTGTGGGGGTATGCTGTTCTGGCAGGGATCATCGCGTCTACACTCCTGGCAAGCCTGGGGTATGCCCGTTTCATCTGGTTCGCCTGGTTTGGAGTGATGGCCGTGGGAACCGTGATCACGATTATCTTCACATCAACAGAAAAAAAGCATTCGCGAGTGGTCACTCTTTTGGACAGGATCACCGGAGCACTGGGCATGGGGTTCTTCTTTTCCTTTCTCCTGGCCTCACTGGCGTTTCCTCTTCTAAGAGTTTATCCGCTTGAAGCCATCGGACCGGTCACAGGGATGCTCGCAGGGACCTTTATCTTCATCCTGGCGGTGATCTACCGATGGAGGTTCCTGTTGATCCCGGCGTTGATCTGGTATGTTTTCGCAGTGGGAGTCACCTTCATCCCTGACGAGCTCACCGGCCTGGCCATGGCCTTTCCCCTGATCTTCGGCTATATCATCCCGGGACACCTGCTCATCTCCAAAGAGCGCAAGGAAAAAAAGGATGAGTAAGGAGTCACTTCATCTGGACCCTCTAATCCATGCCCCGGTGAGGCTGGCCATCCTCTCCCTTCTCATGACTGTGGAAGAGGCGGACTTTACGTACCTCAAAGACCATACGGGCACATCAGAAGGAAATCTGAGCACTCATCTCACCCGCCTTGAAGAGGGAGGGCTGATCACTGTCACCAAGACGTTTTACAAAAAGAGGCCCAGGACACTATGCGCGATCACCCCGGAGGGAAGAAAGCGATTTCACCACTACCTCGCTTGTCTCGAAGCGATCCTCACACCGGAACAGACAGAGTAGGGAAGCCGGCTTTAAGCCGGCTTCCCTCATTATTGAAATGCACACACGACGATTTCAGAGAGATTACGGTCCTCCTCGTCCAGAGGAGACTCCTGATAGATCAGGGTATCGTCCGGAGCACAATAGAGGAGGACAGGGCTCGTCGTTCCCTCGGGAAACCGATACCGGGCCGTGGCCACGAGGTCTCCCCGGCTGTTATAACTCAAAAGGACAGCCTTATCCCTGGCTTCAGCCGATCCGATGAGGACCCAATAATCGTCCTGCCGCGTAAAAAAAGCCACTGTCCCGCGGGGAGAAAAGCGAAGAGAGAGTTCATTATCTTCATCACCCTGGCGGCTTTCTCCCTCAAACCACTCTCCCTTGAGTTCCGGATAGTCCTCTTCCCTGATCACAGAAAGAGCACTCTTCTCCCATCGGGTAAAGAGAAGACGTTTTCCCAGGAACCCGAAAAGCAGGACTCCGTCCCGGGAGACAAGAGGGATAAAGATGGACCGGGCTGCATAATCCATGAGTTCCTGTTTTGTCATCGATGAAAAATCGGGGTGCTCGGCAGGAACGAAACGGCCCAGGAGTGTCCCCTCCTTATCATAGACATGGAGAAAGGCCGGGCCTTCAATAATTGAACAGTAGATCCGCCCGTCACCGCCTAAGGCTGCGGCGATGATGCTCCCCTCTCCCAATGTGAACTCATCCTGAAAGCGGATCTCTCCCTGAGATGTGATCTCAAATCTCATGATCTTGTTCACACCCCGGTCTCCGAGATAGACGGTGTTCCCGTCGCATCCGATGGTGAAAATATCCCCGGGCCCGAACTCGCCGGGACCCTTCCCTTTCCGGTCATAGCGGTCCGTGACAAGGCCGTCTTCAGTCATTGTCACAAGGGCATAGTGGTGATTTCGGGAATCAAGCACCACATAGTACTCCCCGGTTTTGTCAATACTCTCGATGTCCATCTCCTGTGATAAGGAGATCCTCTTCACTTCCGTTATAGTTGAGGAGGGAAGGGAATCAATATCAGGAACAGATCCTGTGCGGCAGGCGCTGAAGATAAGAACGAGAATCACAAGGTAAAGAGAAGATTTCATCATACCCCCTTTTTCCCATGGGACAAAAAAGAGACAGATGATGTTTCAGGATGATCCATCCCGGAAGAAATCCCAAATAGAGAAGCGGTCTACGATTTTAAAGCCTCTTTGATCACACGCCCCAGTTCCTGCTGACGGTAGGGTTTCTGGATAAAGCCCCGGGCGCCTTTTTCCATGAGCTCATGAAAGCCCCGATCATGGCTGAATCCGGACGAGAAGACGACCTTGACGTGAGGATCCAGCGTCATCAGCTCTTCAAAGACCTCCCGTCCGTTCATCTTGGGCATCACCATATCCAGAAGGATCACATCGATCTCATCTTTGTTCCTGTTGTAGACCTGAAGCCCGTCATCTCCATCCTCTGCTTCAAGGACACGGTAGCCCAGCCCGGAAAGGATCTCTCCGGCAATAGCCCGGACCACAGGGTCATCTTCAATGATCAGGACTGTTTTATTGTGAACAAAGAGATCGCCTTTGACCCGTGTTTTTTTCCTGATCCTTCCGGCTTCAGCCGGCAGGTAGATCCGGAATGTGCTCCCTTCACCAGGAGTGCTTTCACACATGACCATGCCGTTATGGTCCTTGACAGAACCGTAGACAGCAGCCAGCCCGAGTCCCGTCCCCTTTCCCACACCCTTTGTGGTGAAAAAGGGTTCGAAGATATGCTCCATGATCTCGGGGGTCATCCCCTTGCCGTCATCCCTCACCTCGATACAGACGTAAGGGCCGGGTTTGAGATCGAAGGAGCTTTCCCGGCAAAAAGCCTCATCCAGGGAACAGTCTGTTGTCGTGAAATGAACGGTGCCCCCTTCGGGAAGAGCATCCCGGGCATTGATCCCCAGGTTTAAAAAGGCATTCTGAAGCTGGGCCGGGTCTCCGATGACTGTGGACTGTTGCGCTTGAAAATCTTTTTGTATTTCGATGCGCCTGTCCAGACTCCGTTCAAGGATCTCTATGGCATCTTTGAGGATCAGGTGAATATCCACGGGGGTGGACTCCACTTTCCCTTTCCGGGAAAAATCCAGCAGTCTCTGGGTCAGGGCTGAGGCCCGCTGGGCTGTATCAATGATCATATTGAGGTTGTGCTTGAGTTCCCGGTCTTTTCCCACCTTCATCTCAAGAAGGTCCGCCGAGCCCATGATCCCCGCCAGCATATTGTTGAAATCGTGTGCGATCCCTCCGGCCAGCAGGCCGATGGAATCAAGCTTCTGGGACTGTCTGAGCTGCTGTTCCAGGACATACTGCTCGGTGATATCGCGCAGGACCACCACGGTCCCGGTGATCGTCCCCTTCTCATCCCGGATGGGGGCGATGCTTCGGGAGACACGGCGTTCTTTCCCGTCAGAGCTGTGCAGCAGGGAGACGGAAGGGAAGTTCCTGTTATTGGCTGTATACTCCCCTACCGGGGTCAGGAGACAGGCATTATGTTCTTTATTCATAAAACGCAGGATTGAATGGGCTGGTTTCCCCCGGGCCTGTTCCACGGAAAGGCCCAGCATCGTCTCACCCACCGGGTTCATCTCCTGGATACGGCCTTGTGTGTCCAGGGCGATGACGGCATCCCCGATGGAGTTGAGGATGGTCCGCAGATCAGCTTCTCGCCGTTGTAGCGCCTGTTCGGCCACCTTTCTTTTTGTGATGTCCCGTCCGATGGAGAGGATCGCCTCTTCCCCCTTGAAATTGATGACCCGGGCATTCACTTCTGTGGGTATGAAACGGCCATCTTTCGTGATATGCTCCGTTTCAAAGATCATGCGCCCTTCCTTCACCAATGTCTCTATCCGTTCGCGGACTTGAGAGGCATGGGCCGGAGAATCGAATTTTTCCGGGCCCATGGTGAGCATCTCTTCACGGGTGTAGCCCAGGCGTTCACAGAAGACATCATTGACTTCCAGGATCGTCCCGGCGGGAGAATGGATCACCATGGCGTCCGCTGCCGAATGGAAAAAGAGGCGGAACTGCTCCTCACTCTCCCGGAGTGTCTCCTCCATCATTCTTTTTTCCGTGATGTCTGTTCCCGAGCTGAGGATCCCGGACTTTTGGCCTGTCTCATCATAGAGAGGCGCATTGCGCCAGGCGATATACCGCTCTTTTCCGCTTCCTGTTCTAATATAATTCTCATGATACTGGACGTCTCTGCTGTCATCAGCCATAAAGGTGCGAAACAGCGTGTGAGTCTCATCCTGGTAAGCTCTCGGCACGAACTCCTCAACCCAGGATTTCCCCACGATCTCCTCTTCGCTTCTTTCCAGGACACGGCATCCCTTGGGGTTCACCATGGCGATCCGTCCGTCCCGGTCCAACGCCAGAATCATGACATCAGCGACATTGAGATAGGCCCGGGCCTTATCCCGCTCTTTATTCACCTTCTCTTCAGCCAGTTTGAAATCGGTCACATCGATGACAGAGATCAGCCCTGCCTGTTTCCCTTTATAGATACAGGTCGTCCCCGCCAGACGGACCCAGCGCTCTTCTCCATCTTTGCGGATGATCTTGAACTCATACCCGGTGGGAGCGTCTTCTCCCTGCTGACGCTTTCGTCCCCGGTTCTGGACAAGATCACGGAAATCGGGATGGACGATACTCCAGAAGTTCATCGTCTGGAGTTCATCTCTTGAATAGCCGGTGATCTTTTCCGAGACGGGGTTCACATAGACCCATTTGTCCTCCTGATAGAGCATCACCGCTACCGGGGTGGAGACAGTCAATGTCCGGAAGAGTTCCTCACTCTCTTCCAGGGCTTTTCGGACCGCATAATCTTCTGTCACATCCCGGAAGACGAGGACGACCCCGATGACATCGCCTTTCTGATCCTTGACCGGAGCGGCACTGTCAGCGATCTGGTAGCGGGTCCCGTCTTTAGCGATGAGGATCGTGTGATTCGCCAGCCCTACGGTGATGCCGTCTCTTAAAACATCTCCCACGGGATTACGGGTTCTCTGGCCCGTCCGGGCATTGATGATGTGAAAGACCTCGTCAAGAGGCTTTCCGGCAGCCTCGTCAGCCCTCCACCCTGTGAGTTTTTCGGCCACACGGTTCATCTCGATGACCCGCCCCTCGATATCAGTTCCGATCACAGCATCTCCGATGGACTGGAGGATGGCCAGGCGTGTCTTTTCAGACTGGTATTGCCTGTTTTCTTCCCGAAGGCGGAGAAACCGCATAAAAAGAAGAAGAAGCCCCGTCACCAGAAGGCCGGCGCCCAGGACAAGCCAGGGGACGAAAAGGGGGTTCTCTTTAAAAAACAACCGGTCGGCGGCAAGATGGACATCCCAGGCGTTTTCTCCCGCTTTCATGGAGACCTCCCGGACAAAAGGCTCCCTGATCCGGTCCGGCCATCGGGAAAAGACCGTTTTGGATCCGGTGAGTCCGTAAGGGTCCCGGACTTCGATTCCCATATGAAAGGCTTCCCTGGGCTTGAGGATGGAGGCGATCACCTGATCCATGAGGACGACTCCCTCGATATATCCCTGGAGCTCTTTCTCCCCTCCCGGAGAATAGACAGGAAGGATAAAGGAGACAGCGGCATGTTCCTCCAGCCCCCCCGGATGGAAAGTGGAATTGACGAGGGTCATGCTTCCGCGTGCCAATGTCCGTTCATAGATCATTTTGCGATGGGGAAAGAGGCCTGTCCTGAGCCCGATAAAACTCTCATGCCCCTGGTGAGGCTCGATGTAGAGGACAGGATAGTAGTCCATCCCTTTTTGAATATCCCTTGAGGGAGAGAAGTCTCTCTCCTTTAAGATGAAATTAAAATTTTCCTGCCTGGCTCTCCTTCGTAATGAAGCGATCCGGTCTCCGCGGACCACCGGGATCCAGACGATGGAGTGGATATCGTGGTGATCACTCAGCAGATGCGACGTGAAGGAGGAAAACTCATGATACGAGACGTGGTCGCTGTTTTCAAAAAAATTGCGCACTCCGGCCACCCCGCTCCAGAGTTCACTGATCTTGGCCTGGAGAGAGACATCGATGAGATCGGCTCTCCGGTCGAAGACTTTTTTCAGTCCCTTGAGTTCGCTCTGGTAGGTGACCCAGAAGATGATCAGGAAAAAGATAAAGCCTGTGAGGGCGATGCTGATCAGATGGTTTTTGCTATCTGCCTCCGTGACCTCTGTCTCCTCGTTCCGGCTTGCTTTCTGCCTGATCCTCTTCACCAGGATAACCGTATTGACAGAAAAGATCGCGGCAAGGATGATAAAGAAAAAGAGGTCAGGTTTCCAGAACCGGGTCAGAGGCCCCCAGCATGTCAAACGGAAAGCGATGTAAAGGGTGCTGATTAGGGCCAAGGCCAGACTTAACCCCAGGACAGGGTGATGCCTTTCCCCGGACGGATGGATCGACAACAGTCACCTCGCTTTCCTGCAGAGACAGCTTTATTATACCATTCTTTCGCTGTTCTTGTCAAATATTCTTCAGTGAAGTGCCCGACGTCTTTCAGGGAACCCTGACCCAATGGGTATCTTCAACAAACCCCCAGGAAAAAAGCATGGTCTTTCTGTTCAGCACCACCAGTTCAAGAAAATCAGGGTGGACCCTTTTCGGCTGGCGGACCACCTTGAGCGAGATGAGGCGGCCGTCGGCAAACCCTTCAAACTCAGCGACGACTGCGCCGTTTTTTTTCTCGACTCCGGTAAGACGGTTGCCGGCCTGGCGTAAAGTGACCACAGAATCAAGAAAAGCCCAGTCGCCGGTGAGATCCACAGGATCGGGGTCACCGCCCTTGATTCTCACCCAGTCTTCAATGCTGTTTTCGATGATCCAGTCAGGATTCTCCAGTGTGCCCGATGTGGTCAGGCTCAGAGAGTACTGAAAAGAGAGATTCTTCCCGTCCGCCCTGATCACACCGTTCCGTATCTCCTTCTCTCCTCTGTAATAGCTCTCTTTAGTAAAGGCGTATCCATCCTCAGCAGGGGTGACCCGGACGATCCCTTTACTCTGCTTGATCACCCACTCCCCGGACAAATCCGCGGCAGCGCACCATCCCCAGACAACCCCGGCCAGAATCAACAATAGAAGAAATCTTTTCATACTGCCTCCTTCTCACTTTCTATTATAGAAGAGCTTGCTCTGTTTGACAAGGAAGAGCCAGCGCCTCTTTTCCTTGACAACGGTGAATAAGTGTGTATTCTACCCAAAAAGGCAAGATTCTTATGTTTTCATCCGTTCATGAGTTAAAAAAGATGTACCGCTACGATGTGAAGCGGAAGACCTTCCATATTGACATCCGCCTGGACTATTACCGCGACCTCTATAATGAATGGGATTATTCCCCTCTCCACAGGAGGGATATCGACATGGACCTCCTGGAGTTCATTGAAGAGTGCACCAGCGAGATCCCCTTGAAGTTCCGGATTCAGATTAATTTCTACCTTCCCAAAAAGGTCAAAAACAGCGAGATCGAAGAAAAGAATATTACGGGGATGAAAAACTTCTTCTCCTATACCCTGAACAAACAGCTCCGGGAGCGCCGGAGGATGTTTCACAGCTCCCTTGTCTACGGACTCACAGGGTCGGCTCTCCTCATCGGAGCGTTTCTCCTTCAGACCCTGCTGAAAAATGACTCGGCGGCCGTGCTCATCTCAGAGGGCCTTTTTATCGGCGGCTGGGTCCTTTTCTGGGAACTCTTCTCTTTTGTCTTCTTCAGGATTCAAAATGTCAACCGGGAGATCAGAAACGACAGACGCATCCTCGAAGCCCAGATCGTCTATCACTATATCTGACACATCGTCTTCTATTCACCTTGCCCCGGATTCTTTTTCCCTTCTGCTGGATCAGTGTACAACCGCATGGTGGGGTAAGCCAGCCCGATATCGGGATGATTTTTCAATTCCCTGAGGACATCCTCCCAGATTGCTTCAGTGCTGCCCCTTCTTTTCCTGGGTTCACACATGTAACGCATGGTGAGAAGCACTCCGCTCTCTTTCACGGACGTGTAGACGATGGGAGTCAATTGCGAATAAAAGATCATGAACTTCTTGCTGGCCTCTCTCAGGCTGTGCTCTGCAGCAGGCGTCAGCTGTTCAGCATGTCTGTTGACAATCTCCTTCAGGATCTCCTTCGCCTTCTGCCAGTCGCTTTCAAACGTGATCAGGACGGGGATCTCATTCCAGATATAGCGGAAACCTTTGGTATAATTCGCTAACGTATCGGTGAAGACCTTGCTGTTGTTGATATCGATGATCCGCCCTGTGCTCTGATCAGCATCCACCCAGTTTCCGATCTCGATGAGGGTAAACTGAAAGACGCGGATATCGATGACATCACCGGCATAATCTCCGATCTGGATCCGGTCTCCCATGGAAAAGGGACGCCGCGAGATGATAAACAGCCAGCCGGCGATATTGGTCAGCGGATCCTTCATGGCAATGGCCAATCCGGCAGACAGGAGTCCCAGATAAGTGGCCAGGGTCTGGATGCCTTTGAGCCAGATACTGCCCATGATGAGAAGAGCCATGATTCCGGTGACATAGGTCAGGCTTTTGCGCCACGTATAGCGGGCTTTGATATCTGATGTGAGCCTGTTGACGATATGGAGGACAACCAGGCGGACAAGCCAGAAAAGGACACCCACGAGCAGTGTGGAGAGGATCTTGACCTGGACATCCGGGCTGATCCCGGTCCATTCCTGGATGAAATCATATATGGGAGCCATGATTCACTCCTTTGATCTTGCCTTTATTTTAATGGATTTTACCCGGGGAGTCAAAGACTCTTTCCCGCACGGGAACAGCTGTTTTCAAAACATCAGGAGTCACATGAACGGCACTCTTCGTCGGAGAGCTCGAACTCCAGAGTGGGATGGGTGACCCCCTCTTCTTCAAGGATCTTTCGGACATCCGTTTTGATGGTCCGCGTCTCCCGGACGGAAATATCGTCCTCCAGGACCAGGTGACAGGAAAAGATATGGTGAAGGCCGTCCACGGACCAGAGGTGCATGTCGTGAGCCTCCTTCACATTCTCAAGAGCCTCGATCCTTCTTTTGATCAGAGAGATGTCGCTGTCTCTGGGGGTGTACTGTAAAAAGATCTGGACGGCCTCTTTGATATTGGGGACGATCTTAGCGATAATGAAGACCGACAATCCCACAGAAAGAATGGGGTCGAGGATGGGAAGATAGGCCACCTTCATCACAAGACTCACAATGAGGACGGCGACCCATCCGATGGCATCTTCCAGAAGATGAAACATCACCACACGCTCATTGATCTTCTCCCCGCCTTTGAGACGGAGGACGGCGGCACCATTGACCGCCACACCGATCAGAGCCATAATGATCATTCCCTCCACCCTGACATCCTCCGGATGGAAGAGACGGGGGATCGCTTCGCTCAGGATAAAGACCGACCCTGTGAGAAGGATCACTGCGCTGATCACGGCCCCGAGGAGAGAAAAGCGCTTGTAGCCGTAGGTCAGGCGTTCAGTCCGCGGCTTTTGAGAAAGGCGTTCCAGATACCAGGAGAGGGCCAGAGTCACCGAATCTCCCAGGTCATGGACGGCATCAGAGAGAATAGCCACACTGTTTGTCAATATCCCCCCGATGATCTCAAAGACGGTAAAGGCAAGGTTCAGAAAAAAGGCCACGGAGATATTCCTGTGACTCTCATGATGATGATGGTGATGATGATGCGCCATAAGCCCTCCTTTTCCTCACCGCTATTATAAAGAAAAGGAAAGAAAGGTCAAATCGGAAATTTCAAAAACGGACCGGGCCCAGCAAGGCTGCCGCCCCCTTCCCCGAAAGATAGCCCAAAAAGATAAAGAGTAGAGCCGCGGCATGATGTGCGGCGATATAGGCCAGCCCGGCACCGGCCCGTCCTGATGAAAAAAAGGAAAAGAGTTCTTTGGTATAGAGGGAAAACGTGGTAAAAGAGCCCAGAAAGCCCGTCACCAGAAGAAGATTCATGGTCGTGAGCCCTCCATACATCCTGGCCATGCCTTCTATGATACCCAGAAGAAAACAGCCCAGGGTATTGATGATGATGGTGGAGAGGGGAAACTCCAGAGTCGTCAAAAGATCGAAAAGGCGTGAGGATCCATACCGGGCTGCTGCCCCCATGGCCCCTCCCAGAGAAATAAAAAGGAAAGATTTCACACAGGCCTCCGCTTGATGTTTCAGGAGTCATCAGCTTCAACAGCGGTTTTCAGGTGAACTCCATCACCGGATGTCACGGGAAAAAAGGGAGTGGAACAGCATCCCCGGTGACAAACTTAAATAACGAAACGATCTATTTTGTGCTATGCAGCAAAATCAGATTTTTTTAACGTTAATAGCGCAGGGGCCTTTTCTGCCTTCCCCTACTTCGAACTCTACGGTGTCGCCTTCATCGATGAAGCCATTGACATCGTTTTTATGGACGAACAGGTCGTTTCCGTCCTCTTTCTGAATAAACCCAAAGCCTTTAGTCGCGTTGAACCACTTAACAGTACCTTTCATGTAGTAACCTTTCACAACCGGGATCCGTCCGGACCCGGTCTTTTTAATGAGAACACCGTTCCACTCGCTAACAATACACTCTTTTTCAGGTTTGTCAATATTATTTATTCTTTTCTCTTCTGGCAACCGCTCGGGCGATCATGATCCCGTTGACGCTGGCATGCATGAGCCCTCGTGTGAGCCCGGCCCCGTCACCGCCCGCATAAAGCCTGGAGATACTTGTCTCAAAATCCTCTGTGACGTCGACCTTGTTGCTGTAAAATTTCACTTCGACACCGTACATGAGAGTCTCATCACTGGCCAGGCCGGGGATGAGCTTGTCCAGGGCCAGGATCGTCTCTTTGATGTTCAGCATGGTCCGGTAGGGGATGGCATGGCCCAGGTCCCCCGGTTCGGCATCGGGCATTGTCGGAGTGATATTCCCCCGTTTCAGCCGCTCGTGAGTGGTCCTCCGGCCCCTGATAAAGTCACCGAAGCGCTGGACCAGGATCTTTCCGTCAGCCAGCATATTGCCGAGAGCCGCCACTTTTTTCCCGTATTCGATGGGCTCATGGAAGGGAGTGTCGAACTGGTTGCTCACCAGCAGGGCAAAGTTTGTATTATCGGATTTTGTATTTTTGTAGGAGTGTCCGTTGACGGTGGCCAGTCCGTGTTCATAATGTTCCACGGCGACAAATCCGGATGGATTCTGACAAAATGTGCGGACCTTATCATCATAGGTATCGGTATAATAGACCAGTTTCCCTTCATAAAGAAATTCGTTGATCTTCGCCATGATCTCATTTTTCACTTCGACACGGACTCCCACATCAACAGGATTGACTGCTGTACGGATCCCCTGTTTCCGGCAGAGGCCCTGAAACCACTCTGACCCTTCGCGGCCCACGGTGATGATGACATCATCTGCGGGGATCGTCTCATTCTCCCGGATAACCACGCCCCTGATGCGTCCCTCCTCGACGATGATGTCCTCCACTTTCGTCTCAAAGACAAGGGTGACCCCCTTCTTTTCAAGATAATTCTGTATCCGTGAATAGACCTCGTAAGCCTGTTCTGTCCCCAGGTGTTTCAGAGGGTAGTCGATGAGACGCAGGTTGGCCTGAATCGCTTTCAGCTTCAGGTCGCTGATCATGTCTTTGTTGTCTGCTCCATAAGTCTTGGAATCCGCTCCGAAAGTTTCGTAATAGCGGCTGTACGTATAGTCGATAAGTTCCTGGAGGTGTTTTTCTTCAACATACTGGTCCAGGCCGCCCACGTAAGGGCTCAGGGAGAGCTTCCCGTCTGAAAAGGCTCCGGCTCCGCTGAATCCCGTTGTGATATTGCACGGCTCGCAATGAACACATTCTCCCGTAGTCCTTTTGGGACACACTCGCCGGGTGATGGACCGTCCCTTTTCGAAAATTGTGATCTCTGAATCCGGCATCTTTTCCAGCAGCTCCAGAGCTGTAAAAATACCCGCAGGCCCGGCCCCCACTATGACGATCTTCGTCTTCATGGTCTCTCCTCCAGGGATTATGATGAGAGGATATCGATTTTTGCGATATATTCTGCTTTGAGGATCTTTTCCCGCCCCTTCAGGTCTTTGAGACGGATCCAGCTGCCTTCCACCTGCTCCACGGTCCCGATCTCGGGAGACAGTGCAGAATCGATACAGCGGACTTTGATCTTTCGTCCCACAAGGCTTTGAATCATGGTCATGTCCATGGATACCCCTTTCTCTTTATTGATGATGAGAGCCGCCAGGAGACGTCTTCTTCTGTTATTCTGAGCTGTGATGATCATAACGACGATGATGGCTGCTAAAGCCCCGGGATTCATCCGTGCTCCTTCCTCTTAACGTCCCATTCTACCACGTATTTCCGGGTATGCAAGACAGCATTCCCGTTACTTTTTCAGCGTAAATCTCAAAAGCCCGTCCCAGGTTGTGCTCTCCTCAGTATCAGCCCCGTACAAGGTGAGGTCTTCCGAGGCGGGAAGAGTGAACGTCAGAGAAAAGAGATCGCCTTCCTCTCTCTTGAGGGGGATCATCTTCTCATCAGCGGCAAAAGCCGCTTTGGCATAACCCGGAAGACGAAACCGGAATGTCGCCCTCTCCCCCTGTTTCAGCACCCCCCGCCTGGGAAGCAGAAGACGGCCGTTGCACTCTTCAAAATCGCGGTAAACCTCAGGGTAGGTGTACGATACTCCTGTTGAGACAGAAAGCCCGATCTCCCCTGCCAATTCCAGCCGGGTTTCTCCGGGTTCTCCGGCAAAAATGAGGACATCGTAAATCCCCGGCTCAGGAAACAGGAGCGAGAGGGAAAGCACGCCCTCATCCTCGTCCACCCAGACCAGTCGTCCGGGAAGGGTACTCCCCTCCTTGAGGATCCGGGCAGAGAGACGCGTCTTCTTCATCGGGGAAAAAGCAAGGAGAAGGGGGTTGGAAACAGCGGCTCCCTCCCGAAGCTGTTCAAGGGAGGAGCGTGAAAAATACTCATAATAGGTCCCTGTCAACAGGGGCCGGCTGAGAAACTCTTCCCGGGTCACCTCGTCATCCAGAAGCTGCCAGGCCGGGTCTTCAGGGAAGTGGGTGGAGATCAGCTCTTCCGGCGGGATAAAGAGGTATGCGGCAGAGTAGCGGGATTGATACTCCTCACCTGAGAGAAAGCCGGCATCCCACGTGGTATCCACCGGGAACCACCGGCCCCGGATCTTCACTGCATTCCAGGCGTGACTGAGGGTCTTTCTCTTCTCCTTTGTGAGAGGAAGACGGACCTCTCCCCGGATGATGACACATTCGGTTCCCGACGCTCTGGAAAGGGCCTGAAAAAGGCGGGCATAACCTTCACAGACCGCTTCTCTTCTCTTCAGGACAGAAACGACGTCCTGGGGAGGGATCCGTCCTGAAAAGAGGGCTTCCGTGTCATAATCAATATGGAGTGCGACCCAGTCATGCAGCATTTTGATCCGGAGAAACTCATCGTCGACTCCCTGCAGATAACGGGAGACCCATTCCCTGAGAGGGTCGGCGTTTTCCTTTTCAAGAGACTCCGCCAATGGGCCCGGAACAGACCGGGCAACCGGTTCAGGGTCATGGGGATATCGGGGTAAAGAGGCTCTCCCCTCCCCCGGAAGAGAGGGGAGGAGCAGAAAAAAGAGAGCTGACAGGGCCATCCATTCTCTGAGCCGCATCTTCACTTCATCTCTTTTGAATGCTACTCAGTCTCCGCAGGATAGAGAGTGACAGTCAGGTCACCCGCCACAAGGGACACCGCATAATAGGGGAGCACCTCCAAATCCTTCCAGTCGTCCCAGGAGAGAGGGACATTCCCGAAAAGACCGGGAGAGTTGTCCATAAAATCTGCAACACTCGTATAGGACGGGGGATATTCCGGAGAGACATGCAGTTGGATATTCTGCCCGCTGAAAAGATAATACATCTTTGCATAACGGAAAAACGGGTCTGTATTGTTCTCAAAGATCGAGAGGATATACATCCCGTCACCGTTGAGCGCCGCTGCAAATTCAAATCGGACATGAGGCATAGTCGTGTTGGTGAGCCGTCCCTGGTAGGATTGGGCATTGTACTCGACACGGGTCTGGTATTCACCCGGTGTCCCTGTATTGGTATACCATTCCGCCAGATAGTAATCCGACATAGGAGCGATGATGCCGATGATGTGGTCATCCCCGTCATAAAACTCAAATTCCCACTGCTGCTCGTCATCGTTCCAGGTTTTTTCCTGGCAGATCAGAAGGAAGCGATGGATCTCCGAAAGCGCCGTCTCAAAGACCGGTTCCAGCCATTGAGCGGCAAAGCCCGGATCATAATCTCCGGCCTCGGTATAGAGAGCCTGAGAAAGGGAGACCGCGTTGTTATACAACCCTTCGGGGGGGTTAAAGGTCGGCCCTGAAAAACTCACTTCATCGTCTTTGCCGCATCCGGCCAGCAGGACAGACCCCAGCAGAATAAAAAAGAATACTCTTCTCATAAAAGACCTCCTCGGTAACCCTAATGCTATCACGGCTCTTCTGAAATGACAAGTCCCGACCTTCACTCCTCGGGGAAGAGAACGTCTTTCCTTTTCACGCTGACCTCGTCCAGAGCTCTGTCTGGAACCTCATATCAGGTTTCAAAAAAGATTCAGAAGTGAAGGCTCCCGGCAAATCCCCGGGTGAACGCCGCCCCCGTAGTCCAAAGGCGGCCATTGACAAGACTCATTCCTGATTCAGCTTAATAGATCCGTTCCCGCAAGACCCCGCCCGGCGTGAAGGAGACGATCACAGGAGGGACCTGGAGAAGTTCATGGTCAAAAAGGGTAAAGACCTCATCACTCTCGCTGATGATGGCCCCGGCAACGCGGTCCAAAAGAGCATAGTCTGAATCACTCATCTCGCTTTCCGACTGGGCGGCCAGCCCCCATCCGTCCCAGGGAAGAAGCTCCACTTTATTCAATGACGCGAGGTCCCGGAGAAGATTGCCCCTGATAAACCAGAGGCCCCGCATATCAAAGATCCCGAAATGCTCAGGATCTGCACCACCTTCTCTGCACATCCTCCAGGCTTCCGCTGCATTGAGAAACAGCCCCCGGGGCATATCCAGGGTATCAAACTCAAGGCCCAGACGCTCTCTCATAAAATCGTCGATCTGTGGGTCTGCCATGACCCAGCGGCTCTTTTCCTTGTCCCAATACTCCACCACCCAATGGTCTTCATAGCGGCCCGGGCTGAAGTATGTTCCGAACCCGCAGCGGGCTACAGCAGGGATCCCCTTGCGGCGGAGAAGGGAGACAAGGAAGACACTGAAATCACGGCAATTTCCGAAAAACCTTTTCTCGTAAGGGCGCTCCTCGGTCAGGGGGCGGCTGTCCAGCGACATGATCCTTTCCAGGATCTTCTCGACGAAACGGTCCTGAACATGCTCTTTCTGCTCTTCTGTGGGAGCCACGCCGTAGCGTTCCGCCCAGTGGATGTGAAGAAAGAGATGCTGGATCAGGGAGACCATCCCGGGCAGATCATCAGGAACAGCATCACAAAGGCTCTCGAAGGAGCCGGGAGCTGTGATGATCCCCTGTTCTGAATAAAACTTGACAATATCGCGCATGCTTTTCATGATTCAGCCTCCTTGTCTTCCATTCCCTTTTTATACCGCAGCGTCGTCCCAAAGATATCCACTTCATCTGTGCAGGTTTCCCGTTCCCGCCGGCGTCTGACCTCGATAAGGTTCAGGACGTCATAACCGTTAGCTTTCAGAAACAAGAGCATCGCTGTATTGTCGGGATGGACCCAGAAATAGAGGGTCTCCTGCCCCCGGGTTTCAGCCAGAGCCTCTCCCACGGCCAGAAACTGCCTGGCAATACCCTGTCTCCGGAAGGCCGGTTCCACGTAGAGCTGTTCGATCCAGACTGTCCTGTCTTCATCCTTAAAAACGGCATATCCGCATAATGTTTCGTCTTCGGCCACATAAACGATGAACCGTTCTTGAGAAAGCTCGTCTTTCAGCTCCTTTTTGGCCTCATCCCGGGAAAAGAGATCCCAAGATCCCCTCAGGCGGGCGATCTCTTCATGGAAATTGCCGATGAGCCTGCTTAAAGCCTCCTCATCAGAAGACTTCGCCGGGCGGTAGATCATTTTTCCTCCCTGCCGGGGATTTCCGCGGTTTCAGGCATTCTGAAAAAAGAAGCGCATCATTCCCGTTCGACTTTTCTGATGAGTTTGACAAGGATGAGGATAAGGGAACCTGCAACAAGTCCGTAATCCAGGGAGACTCCCAACCTGATCGCGCCGAAAAGACCGTAAAAGAGGCCGAAAAATCCCAGCACCAGTGACCAGGCTCTCGATTTCAACGCATTGAAGAGCAGCGTGAAACCGATGACGATGGAAAGCGTGGGGCAGGGGACGATTCCTGTGGGCGCTCCGTAAAGGTAGGGAACCAGAGATTTGACAAAGAGAAAGTGGGGATAAAACCATCCCAATGCAATCATAATGACCCCGGATAAAGCAAAGATGTTCCACCCAGTAGTGACTTTTTCTTCGGGCATCCTGGCACTGAGGATCAGAAGGACAAGAAAGAGGGCCGCGAACATGAGCCCGTTAAAGATATTGGCCGTTGCCAGAGCCAGGACAGAAACAGACAGGATCGGCAGGGTCAGCACGACTCCCGCCTGGCGTCGCGTGGGCCGCCATCCGGCAAGTAAAGCAATGATCCCGATCAAAAAAAGAATGTGCCAGACCACAGCCAGGGGAAAAAACTGTCTGCTGAGAATTTTCAATCCCATAAGAATACGCATGACATCAGGCATAACACCCTCCTCTATTTTTTTTGATAGTCTATTATAATACTCTCCCCTTTTTTGTCAATCGGTCTTGTCCGTCTGTGACCTGTTTGACAAGGCCTCTCTTTTTGCGTATACTCAAGGGTGATCACCCATTATTTCTAAGGAGGTGTTATGGGTAAACGAGGAATCGAAATCCTGGATATTGATGTGAAAGCTTTGATCAAGATGCTCAACGAAGCTCTTTCGGAAGAGTGGCTGGCCTATTATCAGTACTGGGTGGGATCCCGTGTCATCGAAGGGCCCATGCGCACAGAGATCGAGCCTGAGCTCCAGGTTCATGCCGATGAAGAGCTGAATCATGCCGTCATGGTCGCGGACCGGATTATTCAACTGGGCGGGACTCCTGTCCTCTCGCCGGCTCAATGGATGAAACTTGCCAGGTGTGACTATGAAAGCCCCGAAGACCCTTATGTGGAAGTCATCCTTCAGCAGAACCTCAACGGCGAACGCTGCGCCATACAGCGATACAAGGAGATCTGTGATTTTACGCTGGGAAAAGACCCCACGACCTATCAGATGGCCCTGACCATCCTTCAGGATGAACTTGAGCATGAACAGGACATCGAGGACTGGATCAACGATATCGACCTGTTGAAGGAGAATATCAAAAAGCTGAGAATGTGATCACCAGGGGGAGGCCCCCCTCCCCCCGGTCATTGACATCCTTCTCAGCGAAGCCCCCGCTTAATGGATCCCAGAAGCCCCCGGGCGATTTCTCTTCCGATGGTTCCTGTCACTGTGGAAATGAATGATTTTGTGATCCGTTCAGTGGAAAAGGGACTGTTCTTTCTGGCCCGGGCTTTGGCCTTCTCTTCTGCCAGACGCTGCTTCTCCTCTTCCTTGAGCATCCGGGCCCGTTTTTGATCTTCTTCCTTCCTTTTTTCTTCCTCTTCAAGGGCCTCATACTTCTTCATGATGATCTCGTAAGCCGATTCCGGATCCACACTCTGGGTGTACTTGTAATACATGGGAGAATTCCGGATAACAGCCTCCCTCTTCTCCGGAGCAAGTGTTCCAAAAGCGCTTCGGGGTGGGGCAATGAGAGCCCGTTCCACAATCGAGGGTTTTCCCTCTTTATCCAGAAACGAGACCAGAGCTTCCCCTGTCTTCAGTTCTGTGATCACATCCTTGACATCAAAGTCCGGGTTTTGCCTGAATGTCTCCGCTGCTCCGTTGACAGCTTTCTGCTCTTTGGGCGTGAACGCTCTCAAAGCATGCTGAACACGGTTTCCCAGCTGTCCCGAGACGGAGTCCGGAATATCGGCAGGATTCTGTGTGACAAAAAAGACACCCACCCCTTTGGACCGGATAAGACGGACCACAAGCTCGATCTTCTCCAGAAGAGCCCGGGGAGTATCGTTAAAAAGGAGATGCGCTTCGTCAAAGAAGAAGACCAGTTCCGGTTTCTCGGGATCCCCGATCTCAGGAAGCACTTCGAAAAGTTCGGAGAGAAGCCATAAAAGAAAAGTCGAATAGATCCTGGGGCTGTTATAGAGCTCCTGTGCAGCAAGGATATTGACCACTCCCCGGCCATTGATGTCCCGGGCCATGAGATCTTTGATCTCCAGAGACGGCTCTCCGAAAAAGATGTCTCCCCCGGCTGATTCCAATTGCAGAAGAGCCCTTTGGATAGCCCCGATGGACGGTGACGAGATATTCCCGTATTTCAGGGTATACTCCCCGGCATGGTCTCCCACATAATGGAGCATGGATCGGAGGTCCTTCAGGTCAAGCAGGAGCCATCCGTTTTCATCGGCGATCCGGAAGGTGATCTCCAGGACTCCCGCCTGGACATCGTTCAGGCCCATGAGCCGGCTCAAAAGAATGGGCCCCATTTCTGATATGTCTGTCCTCACCGGATGGCCCAGGCGGCCGAAGACATCCCAGAAGCGGACGGGAAAAGATTGAAACGAAAAGGGAGACAACCCGATATGATCGATGCGTTCCTGCAGCTTGGGATTCATCACGCCGGCTTCGGCCAGACTCGCCAGGTCTCCTTTGACATCGGCCAGAAAGACAGGCACTCCGATTTCACTGAAATGTTCCGCCAGGACTTTGAGTGTCACCGTTTTCCCGGTCCCCGTGGCCCCTGCGATGAGGCCATGCCGGTTGCTCATACGCGCCAGCAGCTCCACCTGCCCGGTTCCTTTTCCTATGATAAAACCATGCTCTTCAGCCATAAGGCCCTCCTTGTTGATTCTTCTATTTTATTACAAAAAAAAGACTCCTTCAATCCTCTTTATCGTCTCATTCCACCCTTGATCATAAAAGAGTCTCCGGAAGCTGAATGACTTTAGCCAGCATGAGACACGGATTCTCCTTGCCCCATAACCGGGGAAACTCTTCCAGGGGCAGAAATCCCATGGACGAATAGAAGCGCCGGGTCCGGGCATAATTGACATCATGGTGAGCGCTGCTCAGGGTCTTGACCGTTAAGAAGACAAAATTGCGTTCTTTGAGGCTCTCTTCGCATTTCTCGATCAACCCTTTTCCGTACCCCCGCCTCTGGCATCTCTTCAGTATACCCATGACAAAGATCTCAGCGGTAGACCTGTTCTGTTCATGAAGAGAGATAAACCCTACATACTCGTCCCCTTCACGGACAGCGGCCATATACTTCTCCCGTGATCCCCTGATGTACTCTTCAACAGCTTCGGGGATCCCGAACCATTCGGGAAGATCAGCAAGGATCCGTCTGCAGATCTCCTCCCTGGTCTCGGGGAGCAGGACTTCTGCTATTCTGATCTCGTGGCTGGTCATCGCTTTCCCCCCTCGTTTTTACCCCGCCTGGCAAAAGCGATGATATGGCCATCGGGGTCCTGAAGATAGGCTGCACTGTCCCCCCAGTCCCGTTCTCCCAGAGGCGAGAGAAGGCGTGCCCCCTGCTTTTGTGCACGCTTCACCGCCTCTTCGGGTTTTTCCAGAAGAAGGTAGAGTTCACAGCGGGGGATCCCGGCTCCTAAAGAAGGATCGCATATCTCTTCTCCTAAAAGCCTTTTGATCCCCTTTTCAGGCATCAATCCCAGGTTCACGCCATTCATCAGTTCAAACTGAGTCATCCCCGGCTCGTGGAAAAGCGGGGGACGTCCCAGGATCTCCTGGTAAAAGAGACGGCTTTTTTCCTGGTCTGAGCAGTAGAGAATAAACTCACATCCTTGTACTGTCATGGGGACTCCTTTTTTCGATAGGGTTCATGTCAGAGAGGCTCTCAGCTGTCAAGAGGCTCCGGGATAACGAGTGCCGGGAGAACCGGGCATAACAATAGAGACAGGCAGAGCGGCATGTTCCGTATGCCCCGATATCACGGCTTTCGATGCACCGGCAGAGCGTCCGCTGAGACGTGTCTTTTTTTGCTTTTTTGAGAAACTCAGCCAGCTTTGCATCTCCGGGGTAGAGATGACTGAGAAGTGTCCCGTCCACGCATCTTGCCGGCGTGATCCCCCACTCCCTCCAGTCTCCTTCAGCACAGACAGTCACCGAAAAATCGGGGTTGACAGCCCTCCAGCGCTTCTGCGCCTGACTCAGGATCTCCTTCAGGCAGAGTTCGTCATCTGCAGAGGGTTCTCCGGGAGAAGAGGGAATCTTGTCAAGCCTCCGCCGGACATACGAGTAAGGTTCCACATCAAGAAGGCTGACAACCAGCCTGTCCGTATAGGGCGCCAGCCGGTCTCCCAGGGAGACGACTCTCTTTCCGAGGGCTTCAGCAGAGAGGGAGGAGGAAACGGCAAGAGGGTCAAAACGCCAGATCACTCTCTTTTTGCCCAGAAGCGAGGAAAGCTGCCTGAACAGTTCGACCCTGGCTTCAAGAGGCGGAAGACCCGGTTCCCAGCCCTCTTTTTCATAATCGTTGAGGCTGAAATGGAGATAAAACCCCAACCCGTTCTCTTCCAGGGTCCTGGCTGAAGAAAGCAGCGGCCCCGGATTTTTACTCCAGAAGACCACCGCCCGCACATTCTCATAGGAGATCAGGTGCCTTTTGCGGTTATAGGGGTTCACACGGACAGAGTAGCCCTGATGAAGACGATTCATCAACCATGGCATAAAAAAGGCCGGGATATCGGTGACCCGGCTGGCAGAGAGGATCACAGGAGAGACGGGAAGACGCGCCACAAGACCCTCCCCTGACAACCTTAACAGGATACGTGAAGAGACCGGCCCAGCTCCCGGGCCTGTCCCAGGGCAGCTGTATTCTCCCGAAGAGCCTGTTCCCCTGTACTCACTCCGAATGAAAAGCTGAACTCCATCCTGAGAAACCGGGCCATGGACGCAACCGATTCCCGTGCGATGAGATAACCGGAATCGGCCTCGCTGCCCCCGAATGTGGAGAGAAATCCGATCTGCTTTCCTTTGAAACTGCTGAAATCCATGGCGTAGATCCGATCGATGCAAGCTTTCATCTGAGCGGTCATGTGCCACCAGTAGATGGGAGAAGCCAGGATGATGAAAGAGGCCTCCCTGATCAGGGGATAAAGCTCATCCATATCATCGCGGATGACACAGCGAGCTCCCTTCTCCTTGCAGGATGAACATCCCCGGCACGGGGCGATGGTCATTTCAGCGGTGTCCAGACGTTCGGTCCGTCCCCCCTCAAAAGCCTCACCCGCCCCTTCCAGGAAGGTGTCCAGGAGAAGGGCGGTGTTCCCGTTCAAACGGGGGCTTCCCTGAAGAGCCAGAAGAGTGACCGGAGACACAGTCATATCTCCAGCCCCCAGAATGTCCGTACAGCCCAGCCTATACCGAAGGAGAGAAGAGCCACACCCAGGCTGATCAGGGCCATCTCCAGAAAACGCCGTCTGAAGGGGAGGTCTTTGGCCACGGCGATGTAAAAGTTAAAAGCCAGAATGATCAGGATAGCTGCAGCCAGCATGAGGGCCAGGTTGACGAAAGGATTCACGAAAAGAAAGAACGGGAGTGTCAGAAGGATAACGGTCCCCACGTAGGCCAGGCCCGTATAGAGGCTTGATGTCAGGGCTCGGGCATGGTTCCCCTCCTGGCGCTGTGACAGAAACTCGCTGGCGGCCATGGAAAAGGAGGCTGCGATCCCGGTGATGAGCCCCAGCAGAGCGATGGTCCGGCTGTTCTGGATAGCAAATGTAAATCCCGCCAGGGCGCCGCTGAGTTCCACCAGGGCATCATTCAGGCCCAGCACCACCGAACCCATATAGGTGAGTTTATCTTCATTGAGCATGTCCAGAAGTTGTTTTTCATGGACATCCTCTTCACGTCCCATGCGGGCCGCTTCGGGCATGCTCTTTTCAATATCGTCATAAAGCGCAGCCGCTTCCACCTCTCCCCGTTCCATGAGCTTCAGAGTAAAAGTGAGGCCCACAGTCCGTGCCAGGATATAATACCAGCCGATCCTGAGAAACGACGGGGCCACATTCCGGTGTGTGTACCGTTTCAGGACTTCATAATGATTCTTTTCCGTGTGTGAGATATCCGTGAGAATCACCTTATTGTCCGGATCCTTCTCCCTGGCTGCCAGGGCTTTATAGATATGATAACCCTCGATCTCATCCCTCTGGATCCTCACCAGCTGCCTGATGACACTCTTCTCCACAGCGTCTCCTTTTTCTTTCGTTCTCTTTGAGTATGCCACAACACGCGGAAATATCCAGTGCAGATTCTCTCAACGCGCGGGGTTCTATGTCCGGCCGGTCACCGGGAAACTGAATTTCTCAGGAAGAAGGCCCCGAGGAGCATCTGTAAAAAAGTGGTCATCCTCTTCGTTCACCACGTCCCACTCTCCGTCGGGAAACTCACCCCTCTCCGGAGTAAAATGAAAGACAGCCTCCCTGATGCCTCTGAAAGGAAGCCTGTCGAAAAGGGAGAGCCACTCGATCTTCCGGGAGTAAGCCGCGTCATAGAGATGCAGTGTCTCTCCCTTCTGAGCGGCCATGAGGATGCCCTTTTCCTCTTCATCAAAAAGAAGAGCGTCGCTGAGGAGATAGAGGGCATGGAAAAGAGCGATGGATTGTCCGGTGACCAGGCTGAAGGATTCCGACACAGGAACACGGGAGAAAAGAGCCCCCTCCAGGACCATCCGGTCTTCTTTTTTCTCAAGGTCCAAAAGTCTGAATCTCCCCGCTCTTCCTGTGTCCCGCGGGAAAGGATAGGAGAAGAGATACCGGGGCCTCTCAGAGAACCCGTACCGGGGATAAAAGCCTGTGACACTGTCATTAGCAAAAAGAAACCGAAAGGAGGCCTTTCCCTTATAGGCTTTTGTGACCTTTGCCATCAAATCCCCGGCAAACCCCTTTCCCCTGTAATCGGGATGGGTCATCACCGTCCCCAGCTGAAGGGCATCCTGCTCCCGTCCCCGGATCATAAAACGCATCGTCGTGACAGAGACATTGGAAACAGCCCTGGCTCCGTCAAAGAGTGTGTGGCAGATGTAAGAATCGTCCCACCATCCGCTGGCATAAAAGGGTTCAAAGTCCAGTCCGAAGACCAGACGGGAAAGTTCGTTGAACGCTTTTCTTTTGGATCCGTCGTGGCGGTAATCATAATCGTATTGCACAGGATCATCAGCCCTTTCTAAAAAAAGGGCCTCTCAAGAGGCCCGAATGAATCCGCACCGAACAATGAGCGCGTGTTACTGGCCCGCTGAGGCGGGGTCTTCCTCATCATGAAGTTTTTTAGGCGGAAGATCCGTCGTCTTCACCGTGGGATACTGTTTCAGATAGACCGACTCGCTCTCATAATTAAAGGGATGCTCAGCCCATTTTCGCACTTCAGAAAAAACTCCCTTACTGGGATGGAGGGTGATATTCTTGATCTTCTCTGTAAAATCCCACATATACCAGTGCATTTCATAAATATTCTCCACCGCCATCTTCAGGAAAAAGACTTTCATGAGGCCGGGTTCGTTCCATCGCTCATTCACCGATTCCAGGATATATCCTTTAAAGACATTGTCCTCACCGGGATCACGGATGACAGCAAAGACATAGGTTCTCGGGTATTCATTATTCCCTCTGAGACCGGACACGACATTGACCCATCGCACTGTCTCGCTTATGACCCAGACTCCTTCAATGGGATCCAGGGTGTCCACATTATTCTTGAAATAGTCCATCATCTCATCCTTTGTCATCGTCGTGGAAGGCCAAGTCGCTTTAATCTCTATCAGGTTTCGGCTTGTGGACGCACAGCTCCAGACAACTCCCAACAAAAGAAGAATAACAAGAATACGCATCCCTTTTCTCATAAAGGCTCCTTTCCTCTGTCCGATTTTTTATTATAGTCTTTTTTTGGGTGTTGTCAAAGTCTCCCTGCGCTTTTACTCCGCGGGAAAGCCGGAAAAATTGAAATAAGCGTTGACAATGGCTTTTCTCCTGCTATTGTTTCTCCATGAAGAAACGAGCCTCTCTTTTCACCTCTTATCTCTCCCTTCTTTCTCTGATCAGGCTCTTTTTCTCCACCGGGACCTATCGATGTCCCGCCTTCTTTTTTTCCATGTGACGTTTCGCATTGATAAAAAAAGGAGGAGATCATGCGTTATCAATCAATTCTTGAAACTATCGGAAAGACCCCGCTGGTGCAGATCAACCGGTCAGGCTTTCACGGTAAACTTTATGCAAAACTGGAAGGGGCCAACCCCGGAGGAAGCATCAAGGACCGCGTGGCGGCTCATATGATCAAAAAAGCGCTCGAATCCGGGGAGCTGAAGCCCGGGATGACCATCCTCGAAGCGACGTCGGGGAATACCGGGATCGGTCTGGCCTTGGCCGGAGCAGTACTGGGGATCACCGTCCATATTGTCATGAGTGAAGGGGTCTCCCCGGAGCGTATCCGGATCCTTAAGGCTCTGGGCGCTGAGATCACCTTCTCACCGGCTCACCGTCACACAGACGGAGCCATCATTCTTGCTGAACAGATCTTCCGCCGGGATCCGGACCGTTTTTTCCGTCCTGACCAGTTTTCCAATCCGGCTAATCCGGGTATCCACCGTGAAACCACAGCCCGTGAGATCTGGGAAGAGATGGAGGGCCGCATCGATTTTATCATTGCCGGGATGGGAAGCACCGGGACTCTCATGGGGTTAGCCGATTTCTTTGCCTCCAGGGCCGAAAACATCCGCATCATAGGTGTCCGCCCCGCTGTCGGTGAGACCATCGACGGCATCAAGACATTCAAAACGAGCCTGACTCCGGCACTCTTCAAAGAGACGAAGATCCATGAGATCGTGGAGGTCACCCGCCGTGAGGCTTTCAGGGCGGCCCGGAGACTCATCAGGGAAGAAGGGATCTTTGCAGGGATCAGCGGAGGAGCCGTCTACGGAGCATTTCTTCAGAATCTCAAGCCTCTTGAAGGAAAAACCGGGGTGATGATCATCGCAGACAATAGCTTCCGCTATATGGAAAGCGGCCTTCTTGACTCCTCCTGTTGCCGGGAAAGGGCTCCTGCCCTCTCCCATTGAAAAAAAAGCTTGATTCCTTTCGGGATATGATTATAATACCCCTCACCAGTTTAAGGAGGTGATGAACTTGATTCATCTGAACTGTCTGAGTTCTGACAACTGTTTCAAAGACCCTGTCATTCTTACCCGTCATTACCTGCTTATTTTCAAAATGTTTATTCTTAACATGGTGATGTGCAGCATCGCCTGATTCCTTTACCCGTTACCCCTGTTTAAAAACCATAACCAGATAACCGGCCTCTTTTGAGAGCTGCCTTTCGGTTTATCCTTAAGGTTCTTTCCCAAAGGCCGTTTACCTCAAGGAGATACAATGAACCGGATCATAAAATTCGGGGGGTCTGTCCTCACAGATGCCGACTCCCTTTATAAAGCAGCATCCATCATCCGGGCCTATCGGGGCCGTCGCGTTGTGGTCTGCTCCGCTCTCAGGGGCGTGACCTCCACGCTTTGCAAAACTCTCTCGCCGGATGAATGGGATCCCATCCGTATGAGAGACACCCTCATCAGGGAAAAAGAGAAGCACCTGGCTCTTCTGAACAGTCTCGGACCCTCGACGCAACGGCACCGCACAGAACGTGAGATCACCCGTCTTGTGGAAGAGACTCTCACAAGACTTCTCCTGTTTTCACAGCCATGTTCACCGGATGCGACAGCCTTCGTCCCACTGCTGGGAGAACGGCTCTCTGCACTTCTCATGCAAAATTACCTGGAGGAGCAGGGAACACCTGCATCCCTTCTCCTCCCCGAAGAGATCCCGTTGATCACTGATGAAAAGAGTCCTTATGTCCGGATCGACCTCTCCGGCTCAGGAGCCAACCTTGGCGCATCATCACAAAAAGCTCCTGTGGCCCTGGTCCCGGGCTTCTAT
>ERZ795053.1096-NODE-1096-length-34686-cov-5.255349_pt1 | contig 34686 bp, 32 predicted proteins | sample MGYA00375137_ERZ795053 | MGnify/ENA primary metagenome ERZ795053 (study PRJEB30182, sample SAMN05720284) | activated sludge metagenome | isolation source: Anaerobic digester | place: Hong Kong | collected 2014-12-17 ...
GCCGCAGTGGCGGAATCGGCAGACGCGCCACGTTCAGGGCGTGGTGGGCATTAGCCCGTGGGGGTTCAAGTCCCTCCTGCGGCACCTTAAGGCTGAAAGAATAGGCCGGTGTTGGTATACAATGTTTGGTGTACAATGAGAGGAGACTTCAAATGAAGCCTCCTCTTTTTGTATCGTTCGACAGTGTTCTGCCACGCGATTGAACTGCATTGGTGAACCAACCGCCCAGGTGGTGAATGGGGAACGCATCGGCGAAATTTTTCGTTAATAGAGCTGTATCATTACTTCCAGTGAACAGCCAATTCGCATTGAACAAGTCGCAAGTGAGTGCTCATGGCAACCCCAAAACGTGATACCCGATTGCTTCTTACCGTGGTGCTTGGCGTCTGTCTGCTCTTTGCTATCACCTATGCGGGTCGTCTGGCCCGGCAAGCGGCCCTCACCCGTGAAGTTGCACGTTGGGAGCAAAAGAACATCGAATCCGTCAAGCGCCAACATGCGCTTGAAGCAGAGTTACGCTACATCCAAAGTGACGCCTATATTGAAGAGTTGGCACACGATGAGTTGGGTATGGTCAAGCCCGATGAAGAATTGGTCGTGATTGTGCCAGCCCAGCAAGCGGCGGTCACCACGACTCTCCCGGAAGATGAAGAGACAGAAACAAAGCCCTTCTGGCATAACTGGCTTGCACGCCTGGGTTGGTAGTCAATGGCGTCTCCATAAATCTTTGCAAGAGATTTCACGATAAACTGTACCACCCCAATCAGACCAATCGTCACGGGAGCGCTTGCAAGCGCTCCCGTTTTTGTTGTGACGCACCCCTGCCGGTTGGATGTGTCCTATGGTTTGGAGTTGCGCAGAAGGAATCGCTGTAGCGCCGGCGCAATGCCACACTCGTGATACGCACCCTGCCATTTCAAAGCATTGCTTAGCCGGCCAAAGTTGCGTATACTATGGGAGTTCTGTTCATGCTATCCATGCCCCCACCAGCCACTGGAGAGTTGCCCCATGAAGATCACGGAAATCACAACCGAAGCATATCGTTGGCCACGTCACAAGCCCATTACCAATGGACTGCACACCTATACCCATTCGGGGATTGGTCTCGTCAAAATTGCCACCGATGAAGGCATTACCGGCATTGGGTTGGGGGCAAGTGGTGCCATTATCCGCACAACCGTTGCACAGCTCACCCCACAGTTGATCGGCCAGGATCCCCTCGATGTTGAACGGATTTGGCATATGCTGTGGGTGCCCAAATTGATTGGGCGCCGCGGGATGACGACGCGGGCGATCAGTGCCATCGATATTGCACTGTGGGATCTGCGCGCCAAGATAGCCGGGTTACCGCTGTACAAACTCTTGGGCGGCTACCAGGATCGTGTCCCTACCTATATTGCCGGCGGGTACTACGAAGAAGGCAAAGGGTTGCGAGAATTGGCCCAAGAGATGGAAGAAAATGTGGCAATGGGCGCGACTGCGATTAAAATGAAGGTCGGAGCACTTTCAATTCGCGAAGATGCCGAGCGGGTACGGGTGGTGCGTGAGGCGATCGGCCCCGACGTCAAATTGATGGTCGATGCCAACTGTGCCTACAAGGTGCGGGAAGCGATTCAACTGGCGAAACGGATGGAGGAGTTTGATCCCTTTTGGTTTGAAGAACCGATCGCGGCCGATGATTACGAAGGGCATCGCCGCCTGACCGAGGCAACAACCATTCCGATTGCCACTGGTGAAAATGAGTACACACGCTACGGCTTTCGCGATCTCATCCTGCGTGGCCAAATCCCGATCCTCAACGCCGATGCCATTATTTGTGGTGGGGTGACGGAATTCATGAAGATTGCCGCGTTGGCGCAAGCCTTTGATGTCGATATCGCCCCCCATGGACCACAGGAGATCCACATTCATCTCGTTGCGGCACTACGCAATGGGCTGATCCTTGAATTTTATCGTGACACCGTTGATCCCATGTGGGGCAAAATTTACCGGCACACATTGACCCTCAACGACGATGGTACGGTCAGTCCCCCCGATGTGCCGGGCATTGGCATCGAGCCAAACTACAAAGCGCTCGCCCCCTACCGTGTTGAATAGCAGCATTTGCGATTGTGAAGACCATACATGCGAGCAAATCTACCAGTGGGAACCAGTTGCTCATTCATGGTCCTTGCAGAGCAAATTGATAGACCTTATGTCGAGCAATTCGTATCAAGTGAGCATCGGAATACAGAATCCCAAAGTAGGAATAGAGCGCAATTTTCCAAGGATATCGCGGTATTCTTCACTTTCGTTCCTTGTTCCGCGTCCAATGGCGGTATAGCACGCATGGCGATTTACACAATTTTCGACATACCGCCCTCCCAATTTCGTATTTTCCAATTAACAGGACAGACTTATGGCACAACAACCAAAACTAATGATCCCTGGTCCCGTGGATGTGTGGGACGAAACGCTGGAAGCCCTGGGGCAGAAGGTGCGCTCCAACTTTACTGAAGAGTGGCGGCCGATCCAAGAAGAGACAATCGGCTTTCTGAAACAGATCTTTCAGACAAAGAACGATCTCTTTATGTTAACCTCGGCCGGTTCCGGCGCGGTCGAGACGGGGATCGCCAGTCTCTTTAGCCGCGGCGAAAAGGTGTTGACTGTGAGCAACGGGGCCTTTGCCTTGCGAGCAATTGAGATTCTACGTGCTTATGACTGTGATGTAGTTGAGGTAGAAAATGAGTGGGGTTGTGCCGCCGATCTAGATCAGGTGGAAGCGGCGCTCAATGCCAATCGCGATGTGGCGGGGATTGTCGTTGTGGCGAACGAAACGAGCACCGGTGTACGCAATCAGGCCAAGGAACTGGCGGCAATGGCTCACGCGCGCGATATTCCCATTTTGGTCGATGCCATCTCCGGCATGGGTGGCTATGATCTGCCCGTTGACAAATGGGAACTGGACATTCTCTGTACTTCGTCCAACAAGGCACTGGAAACACCGCCGGGGCTGGGCTTTGTCTCTGTGAGCGAGCGCGCCTGGGAGGTAATCGATCGTAAGGCGGCCGATGGGGGTCGCGGTTGGTACTACAATCTCTCCAACTGGAAGCAATACCGCGAGCAAGGTCGCTATGCCCCCACGACCATGGCGACCAGCATGATCATGGGCTTGCGCGCCAGCTTGAAACGCATTATCGAGGTAGAAACCTTGGAAGGGCATTGGGCGCGTTACGCCTGGGCACAAAAGGCCGTGCGCACGGGGCTCCGCAACATTGGCTTTGACATGCTTGCGCCCGATGATGTCGCTTCTTTTACCGTCACCACCGTCTGCAAGCATCCATCAATGGCTCATGAACAGGAAGTGCGCGACTACCTTGCCGCCAAACACAATTTCACCGTCTCCGGCACGATGCGCAAAACCGAGGGCAAAGCCTTCCGCGTCAGCCACATGGGGCGCTCCAGCAGCAAAGAATATTTAATTCCCTTTCTCTTGGGCATCGAAGAATTTCTACGCGAAGAAAAGGGTATCGATGTACCGCTGGGCGCCAGCTTGGTCGGTCTGGAAATGCCCGGATACTAGTCCACTGTAGCGTAAATACCACGGCAGCCACGCTGCGATACGCCTTAGTCGACACGTGCCCAGGGATTTGGTCGAAATCCCTGGGCGTTTTGATCACTGCATTTGTCCCGCTTGTACTTCCTCTATTGGCGTGTTGCTCAAGCATTCCGCCACAATTATACCGTAAGCTTTCATTATCCTGACACAAGACAAAATAGCATTTAGCCGATGCCTGTCTCCCTCAGTTCCTTCTAAACTATAGTGGTTATCAGCGCTTGATAGCTTCTATATAGTCCATGCAATCCCAAACTTCAGCATGGATTGAATCCATCATTCCAACTAGAAGGAACCTCTGCAGACATGAAATCTCTGTCAAATACACCGCTCTTGTCCTTTTTCGGTACCATCGCCGGCTCATTTCTCCTCGTTCTGTTTATTCTCTTTACCTCGAATGCCTCGGCCGTTTCCCTGCTCGGTACAAGTGCCTCCTTGGTCATCAATGAAGTCGATGCCGATACCCCAGGCACAGATACTGCCGAGTTTATTGAAATCTACGATGGTGGTAGTGGCAATACATCACTGGACGGCTACACGTTGGTGCTCTTTAATGGCTCAAACGACGAATCCTATCTGGCGATTGCCCTCGATGGCCACAGCACCGACGCCAACGGCTATCTGGTCATCGGCAACAGCGCCGTGGCCTCAGCTGTGATCACCTTTACCGACTCCACGATCCAACAGGGCGCAGACGCCGTGGCGCTTTATCAAGATAGCGCGGCTAATTTCCCCAATGGCACCCTAGCGACCACAGCCAATCTAATCGATGCATTGGTCTACGACACCAGTGATCCCGATGATGCGGAACTCCTCGCCCTGCTCAACGCCGGCCAGCCCCAAGTTAATGAAGGTGGGGGTGGGAACTCGGCCGATCACTCGAACCAACGGTGTCCCAATGGCAGCGGCGGCCAACGCAATACCGACACCTACGTACAAATCCCGCCATCGCCCGGCGCTGCCAACAATTGCAATGCTGTTGCGCCGACAGCAACCCCAACGCCAACCAATACGCCCATTGTACCGACTCCGACATCATCGGTTACACCGGAGACCGGCCTGATCATCAACGAATTAGATGTTGACACACCAAGCACGGATACAGCCGAGTTCGTCGAGATCTACGACGGGGGCACGGGCAGCACTTCACTCGAGGGATTGGCGCTCGTCTTCTTTAACGGTTCGAACAACGAGTCGTATTTGGCACTCGACCTCGATGGGCAAGTGACCAACAGCGATGGCTACTTCGTGGCCGGCAATCCCGCCGTTGCGTCGGCGGTAATCACCTTTGCCAACAGTTCCTTACAAAATGGCCCCGATGCCGTTGCGCTCTACGTGGGGAGCGCCAGTGACTTCCCAAATGGCACCCTGGTGACGACAACCAACCTCCTTGATGCGATTGTCTATGGTGACGCGCCGGCAAGCACGGAGTTGCTATCGCTGCTATTGGCCGGGCAGGCCCAGATGAACGAAGCCGGAGCGCGTAACGCCGATGCTGTCTCGATGGCACGCTGCCCCAATGGCAACGGTGGTCAACGCAGTTCCAGCACGCTGGCGCTTGTCTCCCCCAGCCCCAACGAGCCGAACAACTGTGGTAGCCCTCAAGCGACGCTCACGCCAAGCCCAACCCCAAGCGCGCCGACAGCCACACCAACCGTCACGGCGACACCGACCGTCGACCGTTCGACACCCACGCCAACGGCAGTTGTGGCGGCAGTCTTGATCAATGAAGTCGATGCCGATAACAGCGGCGAAGACACAGCGGAATTTGTGGAACTCCACGGCACACCGGGCGCCGCGCTTGACGGCCTCTGTTGGGTAGCCATTAATGGTTCGAATGACCGGGTCTACCGCATGATCGATCTGGCCGATGCCTCCCTCAACGCCGGCGGATTCTTCGTCATCGGCAATGCTGGAGTCACCAATGTGGGAGTCACCTTCCCCGACGCCACACTGCAGAATGGCCCTGATGCGGTGGCGATTGTTGCCGCTAGCGATTGTGGAGCGGCCATTAGCAGCAGCACAACCGTCACCGATGTGCGGCAGATGCGGCTGATTGACGCCGTGGTCTACGGCATCAACGATGAGGATGATACGCAACTGCTCACGCTGCTCAACAATGGTCAACCCCAACTCAACGAGGGCGGCAACAGCGACAGCGGTGCCCATGCCAACGCGCGCTGCCCGGATGGCGGTGGTGGAGCACGCAACACCGGTTACTTTGCGCAGGTTGCTCCCTCACCAGGAAACACCAACAACTGTGCGGGTGTGGTCACACCGACACCGACCGCGATGCTGACGCCGACGCCGACAAGCACCACTGTCAGCGTGGCGACAGTAACAGCAACACCGGTGATGGGTGCCACACCAACGGCAGCCGCGACCCCGACAGCCACAATTGATCCACGGACCAGCAACGGCAACACGATCTATCTGCCGGTGGTTCAACGGTAACCGCTGCGGCTGAAACTGCCCTCTTTTTTACTGAGCGGTTGGACAATTTCCGTTCTCCGCCTCTATGAGCGAATCTTGTAAGTTTCTGGTACGCCGAACCCTCTGCCGGTAGAGATTTCGGCGTACCAGCGCGTTTGCTCTTCAGCCGCACCTTCTTTCCTTGGGTGCGTATCAGATTTTTGCAATCCAGAGGTGACAGTCACCTTCTCGCCACTTTCGTGGGACACACCCTCTTTCCTTGCAAAGCTTGCCCTTTCCCCCATCACGCGCTACAATTTTCGGAATCATGATATACTAGTTCATTATGGCGTAAATACCACGGCAACCAATCAGGCCAGCCACCACGGGAAACCTGTGCCTAAAGCCCCTGGGCTTATTTCCGCCTGGATTTACCAGTTCATTTCACCAGATCACGCCAAGGGTTATCTCATGACCTTTACCTCTCGCCGTCATTTTCTCACAGCCACTGCCAAGCTTGCCGCGGTTACCTTGCTCAGCGGTTGCCAGTCAACCCCGACAGCACATGCCCAAGAAAAACCGTTCGGAGAATTGATTCCTACCGATTCGTTTGTGGATCTAAGCCACGTCGATTTGAGTAACACATCGGTAGCAGCACCGGCAATCGTGCCGGCGCTGCCGCTTCCCGATCCATCCCTGGAATCCAAAGTCGGCCAGATGATCATGGTGGGCTTTAGCGGGCAATCTCCCGATTTCGACAGTGCCATTGTCCAAGAATTGGCCGCTGGACTCGTTGGTAATGTGGTGCTCTTTGGACGCAATATTGGTACGCCAAAACAGGTGCAGGCCATGACCACCACACTGCAAGGCGTCAGCCCCCTTCCGGTGTTAATTGGCATCGATCAAGAAGGGGGATGGGTGAGCCGCTTACCGGGCTCCTTTGGCATTAGCTCAAATTATTCGGCACAGTATCTGGGAGAACAAAATGATCTCGGGTTAACCGCCACCCAGGGTAACAGCACCGCCACCGAATTGGCAAAGTTGGGCATCAATCTGAACTTGGCGCCGGTTGTCGATGTCAATACCAATCCTCGCAACCCCGTGATTGGGCGCTACGAACGAAGCTTCTCGGCCGACCCGGCAGTGGTTGCTGCCCATGCCCAAGCGGTGATCGATGCCCATCGCTCGCACAATGTGCTCTGTACGCTGAAACACTTTCCTGGTCACGGCAGTTCACAGGGTGATACCCACGCCGGGTTTGTCGATGTTACCGAACATTGGAGCGTGCTGGAATTGGCGCCGTACGCGACCTTGATCGGCGCACAAGCCTGCGACGTGATCATGACAGCGCACATTTTTAACGCCACTCTTGATCCTGATTATCCGTCGACCCTCTCACACAAAGTAATCACAGGGTTGCTACGCGAACAGTTGGGATTCAACGGCGTGGTAATCTCCGATGATATGCAGATGGGCGCCATCGCCAAGGAGTATGATCTGGAGACGGCGATTGGTCTCGCCATTAATGCTGGTGTCGACATGATCGCCTTTTCCAATAACATTCCGTTTAGCCGGGGTGCCGGCGGTGAGCAGTTGCATGGGATTATCATGAAGCTCGTGGAGAGAGGCGTCATCCCCCACAGCCGGATCGAAGCATCGTACCGCCGCATTATGGCACTGAAACAGAGACTGTAGCCCATTCACCAAAGGCATCTGTCTGTTGGACAAACAAAGTCTATGGGTGTGGGTTTTATCGATTAGAAGGTGAGCAAAACAGTTTATGATGACCAAACCGGATCAACGCCCCCAGAATCCGAACTTTTCGTCCGGACCCTGCGCCAAGCGCCCGGGCTGGACATTAGATGCATTAAGCGATGCTCTACTGGGCCGTTCCCATCGCTCCCGACCGGGCAAGGCGCGACTGCAAGAGGTGATTGAGCGCAGCAAAACGATCCTGGGGGTACCAGATGAGTATCTCTGTGGTATTGTGCCCGCCTCCGATACCGGCGCCGTTGAAATGGCACTCTGGTCATTGTTGGGCGAACGGCCCGTCGACATGTTTGCCTGGGAAAGCTTTGGCAAAGCCTGGGTAACCGACGTCCAGAAACAGTTACAATTGGCGCAGTGCCAGGCTTATGTCGCAGACTATGGGCAACTCCCCGATCTCAGCCAGGCAAACTGGGAGCACGATGTGGTCTTTACGTGGAATGGCACGACATCCGGTGTGCGAGTACCCAACGGCGATTGGATCGCTGCCGACCGCACGGGGCTTGCGCTTTGTGATGCCACCTCGGCTGTCTTTGCCATGCCGATGCCGTGGGACAAACTGGATGTCGTCACCTGGTCGTGGCAAAAGGTATTGGGTGGTGAGGGAGCGCATGGCATGATCGTGCTCAGCCCCCGTGCCGTGACGCGCCTGGAAAGCTACACACCGGAGCGCCCGCTGCCCAAGATCTTCCGCATGACGAAGGGAGGCAAAGTCGACCACACGATCTTTGAAGGGTCGACCATTAACACCCCTTCGATGCTCTGTGTTGAAGATGCGCTTGACAGCCTCAAATGGGCCGAGCGCATCGGTGGCTTGGACGCGTTATTGGCACGCTCCCAAGCCAATCTCGATGCAATCACGGCTTGGGTAGAGAACTCTTCCTGGGCTGCATTTTTGGCAGAACGGCCGGCGATCCGCTCCAATACCGCCATTTGTCTGAAAATTGTCGACCCGGCCTATGTTACGCTGGCCACCGATTTACAAGCGGCAAAGGCCAAAGCGCTGGTCAATCTGCTTGACAAAGAAGGGGTGGCCTATGATATTGGTTCGTACCGCGATGCGCCCCCAGGTCTGCGCATTTGGGGTGGTGCCACGGTGGAGCGTAGCGATATCGCAGCACTCTTGCCCTGGCTCGATTGGGCGTATGAGCAGGTCATGAAATAGACAACAGGTAAAAAAGATGCCCGTTTTGGCTGCGAGCGTAGGACCTGAAGCGAAGAGGAAAAGAAAATGACAAACACACAAGCCCAGTATTACGATGAATGGCTGCTCGACGTACCACTACTGCGCGAGTTCATTGAGCAGGTAAACGAAGTTCGCCAACGCGAGCCCAATCCGCAAAAGATTGTCGCCGCGATTCGCCCCCATTTCGCCAAGTTGCTCGCCGATCAGAGTTGGTTGCCCGACAGCTTCATGGCCGAGGCGGATGGAGAAAGTGGCATGGGTGGCAAAATCGGCATGTGGCTGCTCTACCGAGCCGGTGACGGTGGACTGGCCTTTTCGGCGCTGGTGTTGCCGCCGGAAGCGCAGACGCCCGTCCACGATCATTTGGCGTGGGGATTGGTAGGGCTCTACCGAGGCGAGCAAGATGAAGAAGTCTTTGGGCGCAAGGACCGCGGCGAGCACGAGGGACACGCTGAGCTTGTGGTTACCGAGCGCAATGTGCTCAAACCGGGTGATTTCTATGAATTACTGCCGGAGAATGACATCCATCGCGTGCGGACAACTTCGCCCGTCACCTCTGTATCGCTCCACCTCCTCGGCAATGACAACGGCTGCATCTGGCGCCATCAGTTCAAACCGGAAGTGCAGGAAGTTGCGCCGTTCAAATCCGGCTGGTTAAATACCGACTGCCGCGAATACGAAGCCCCCGATTAATCAACTGCCAGACAATCTTATCATGGTAACTCTACGTTGGCATAAGAATCTATCGAGCATTCGACTCTGGCCGAATGGGAACAGAGGAGTTCCAGATAAATTCTACATGATAAGATTGTCACCTTACAGTCCAGCCTACGTAAGCCCCCTGTAACCCACGCTACTGACGATCACAATTTCTCTGCCGTCACACAAATTCTACAAAAGTCTACAAGATATTTTTAAGAATTTATTAGGAATGCCTACAGTCCACCTTAAGAGCACACTGCTATTCTCAAAAGTCACAAAAATTTTCGTTCATAGCGGCGGCAATCAGAAATTGTCCCTTACTTTGCCTCGCCCAGCTTTGGAGAGTGTATGTGTGAGTTAAGCGTATACAGTGATCAATGTGAAATCGCTCGGGAGACAACCATTTTGCTTGTGGAAGACAACGCGGTGATGCGAGAGGTATTACGCGAGTTGCTTGAACTGCTCCATCCCGATTGGCACGTTCTCGAAGCTGAGAACGGATTGCAGGGCATTGAAGTGGCAGAACGGATACGGCCGGATGTCATTGTGCTCGATTTCAATATGCCAGTGATGAATGGTTATGAAATGGCGCTTTCCCTGCAAGAACGGCCAGAGACAAGTTGCATTCCTTTGGTTCTCAACAGCAGTGAAGATAGCGCCAATCCCCTGGTGATGCGCCTGCGAGCCATGTGTAGCGCCGTGTTGAACAAACCATTTTCGCTCGGCGATATTGAACATCTCTTTGGCAATCAGTTTCCGCAGATCCGGGGTCATCGCCAGGAATTTGTACCGGCGTTCCATACCTTTCCCGCTTAACCGGTTGTCCCCGTAGCCCCACCGTTCTCTTGACAGTAGACCTTCAGTATCAGTTGGGGAACGACTGAAATTCAAAAACACGCATGTGAGCGCAGCGGCGAAATCGTTGCCATTCTCACAGAGGATCTACCCGACTTCACCCAGAGACTATCTGAACCAAACAAAAATGCCACGTTTCAAGCGTGGCATTTTTGTTTGGTTCAGATCGGTATGCGACTGAAATTGCTTCCATTTTCAGAGAGTGATCCGTACAATTTCAGTGAGTCGCCCATAGGAGCGTTTTGTTTTGATCGACGGCCTTTTCTTGCCGTATGAGCCCTGTTGTACTGTGGTAAACCAGCCTGGTTTCAACCAGAAAGCACAATAAAAACTAATAAAATCATTAAAACAGTTTTATTTGACAAAATTGTCACAACATGATACACTACTGAACATTGATGGTACATTACGTGCTACGGTAGGCTTTAGGAGAATCCATTTATGTCACTTGGCGCCCAACAGAATCGTGAGACCGCCACCTGGCAGATCATCGAATACATGCAGCGAAACGGATCGGCTACGATTAAGGATCTGGAGCAGTTACTTGGGATTACAACCACTGCCGTGCGTCAACATCTGAACACCCTACAAGCAGAAGGCTATGTTGAACGCAAAGCGGTTCATACTGGTGTTGGTCGACCTCACCACACGTACGCAGTGACGACCAAGGCGCAGGAGATCTTTGCCTGCCATTGTGATGATTTGGCGTTGACACTGTTGCAAGAGGTATTCGCTTTGGAGGGCAAAGAACGCACGGCTCTCCTACTGAATCGGGTTAGCCACCGCCTGGCCAATAAGTATGAACAGTCGGTGCGTTCAGAGTTGCTTGTTGAACGGGTGAGCGAGCTGGCGGATGTTCTTTATGAACGCGGGGTGCTAACAGATGTCCAGACCCACGACGACAACACCTTTGTGTTGCACACCTACAATTGTCCCTATCATGAGCTGGCTCAAGATCACCGCGAGATCTGCGAAATGGACGAGGCGATGATGCGTCAAGTACTTGGCTCCGATGTGAATCTGACCAATTGTATGATGGATGGCCATCAAAGCTGTTCTTTTGTTGTTTCGAAAAAGCCCCCAGCCCCAAGTGCCCCGACTCGTAGTGCCCCCGACCAGAAGTGAATGCCTGTATGTGGAGTAAAGTGTTGATGCGACGGTCACCCAAAAGAGGGAAGTCCCCATTAGGCTCGCGAGTTCGGTCTTGATGTTACAGAAAACACCGATGACACTGCATAAACTAAGACAACTAAGACAGAACTTGAACAAAAGTTATTAAAAACGAAAAAATTTCAGAGCAAAACGTTTGAATAAATGTGTGAGGAGTAGCTAAATGAGTGTTCTTGAAATCCGTAATCTCCACGCAACAGTGGATGACACTGAAATTTTAAAAGGGGTAAATCTGACGCTGCGTAGCGGCGAGATCCATGCGATGATGGGGCCAAATGGCTCGGGAAAATCGACCTTGGCTTATGTCATTGCCGGCCATCCGCACTACGAAGTTACCGAAGGTGATATCCTGTTAGACGGAGAAAGTCTGCTCGATATGGAAGCAGATGAACGCACCAAAGCCGGTATCTTTTTGGCTTTCCAATATCCAGTGGCCGTGCCCGGCGTGAGCGTGGCTAATTTCTTGCGCACAGCCGTCTCCAATGTACGTGGTTACACCGGCCAAGCCAATGGCAGCAGTGGTGTGATTGGTAGCAACCTGATGCCCATGCGCGATTTCCGCCGCGAGCTCACCGCCAAGATGAAAGAGTACAACGTGGATTCAAGTTTTGCGCGCCGGTATCTCAATGATGGGTTCTCCGGTGGCGAAAAGAAACGCACGGAAGTGCTCCAAATGGCGATGCTTGAGCCCAAGTTTGCGATTTTGGATGAATCAGATTCGGGCTTGGATATTGATGCACTCCGGGTTGTTGCCGATGGTATTAATAAGTTGGCAACCGAAGATCGCGGTTTTCTAATGATCACCCACTACCAGCGGCTGCTCAATTATGTGAAGCCGGACTATGTGAGCATTTTCCATGGCGGTCGCATTGTACAGACTGGTGGCCCCGAAGTGGCCCAAATGCTCGAAGAACGGGGCTACGGCTGGGTCGAAGAGGAGTTCGGCGAAGCAGAAGCAGAAGCGGTGGCAGCGTAACAGAATGCGGAAAGCGGAAAAGCGTAATCTGGCACTTGCAAACAGAGCTTAATGCATTTGTTACGCATTACGTTTCACGTTTTATTCGCAACAGGAGAAAAGCATGGCTACACAAACTGATCAACAATATTTAAGTGGTGTAAAACAAGAGTATCAATACGGTTTTCACGATGAGGTTGAAGCCGTTTTCAAAGCGGAAAAAGGGTTGAACCACGCAGTGATTGACCAAATTTCCGACCATAAAAAGGAACCGGATTGGATGCGCCAATTCCGCCACGAGGCATTGGACATCTTCTTCTCGAAGCCCGAAGTTACCTGGGGCGCCGATCTCAGCGGGATCGATTATGACGACATCTATTATTACCTGAAGCCCTCTGCCGGTGCCGAGAAGAGCTGGGACGATGTGCCGGAAAGTATCAAAAACACCTTTGAACGCTTGGGTATTCCCGAAGCAGAACGTAAGTTTCTCGCCGGCGTTGGTGCGCAGTATGATTCGGAAGTGGTCTATCACAGCCTGCGCGAGGAGTGGGAAAAGATGGGCGTCGTGTTCCTGGACATGGATGCCGGGTTGCGTGAACATGAAGACATTGTGCGCGAATATTTTGCCACAATTATTCCGGCGGCAGACAACAAATTCGCCGCGCTCAACAGTGCTGTCTGGAGCGGTGGTAGCTTTGTCTATGTACCCAAAGGGGTTCATGTCGATATTCCCCTCCAGGCCTATTTCCGCATTAACCAAGAGAACATGGGCCAGTTTGAGCGTACCCTGATCATTGTCGAAGAGGGTGCCAGTGTCCACTATGTTGAGGGATGCACTGCTCCCGTTTACAGCAGCAACAGTCTGCACAGTGCCGTTGTGGAAATTATTATCAAGAAGGGTGCACGCTGCCGGTACACGACAATCCAAAATTGGAGCACCGATGTTTACAATCTGGTGACCAAGCGGGCCGTTGCCTATGACGGCGCCACCATGGAATGGATCGACGGCAACCTGGGCAGCAAAGTTACGATGAAATATCCGGCCGTTTACATGATGGGGCCGAAAGCTCATGGTGAAATTCTCTCCATCGCCTTTGCCGGTCATGGTCAACATCAGGACGCCGGCGGTAAGGTGGTTCACGGCGCCCCCTACACCAGTTCTAAGATCGTCTCCAAATCGATCAGCAAGGATGGTGGCCGCGCTAGCTATCGAGGTCTACTCAAAGTCGGCAAGGGCGCGCATCACAGCAAGAGCAATGTCGTTTGCGATGCATTGCTACTCGACGAAGCGAGTCGCTCAGATACCTATCCTTACATCGAAATCGAAGAGGATGATGTTGCCGTCGGCCACGAAGCATCGGTTAGCAAGATTGGCGAAGAGCAACTCTTCTATCTCATGAGCCGCGGCATCGGCGAAGACGAAGCCGCAGCGATGATTGTCGGTGGCTTTATTGAGCCGCTGGTGAAAGAGTTGCCGATGGAATACGCCGTCGAGATGAACCGCCTGATCCAGCTGCAAATGGAAGGCAGCATTGGATAAAGCGTGAAGCGTAAAGACGTAAAGCGTAGTTCTGGGATTTACCAATTACGTTTTACGTTTTATTCTTCACTGCGCAACAAACTTGGAGAGAGAAAACGTGACTGTACTTGAAAAAGAAGCTGTTGGCGTTGCCGTGAATGGCACCAACGGCCATCATAAAACCGAAAGCAAACAAGGCTTCAGTGAGGCAACGGTGCGCAAACTCTCCGCGGCCCGCAATGAGCCGGATTGGATGTTGGAACGGCGTCTGGCCGCCTGGCAGCTCTTTGAGGGAATGCCCTGGCCCAAAGCGACCGATGAAGATTGGCGACGTACGCGACTGACCGGTTTTGATCTGGGCAATTTTCAGCCCTTTGCCCAGCCCGGCGCTACCAAGACCCCATTAAACGCTCAGTTACAAAACGAATTGGACGAAATGGCTAGTGCCGCCAGTCTGATCTTTGAAGAAGGCGGCGTTCGCTATCGTGATATGAGTGAAGATTTGGCGAGCAAAGGGGTAATCTTTACCGATCTTCAGAGCGCAGTGCATGAGCACAGCGCTCTGATGAAAACTTACTTCATGACGGAAGCGGTAAAGCCCGATCACAACAAGTTTACGGCATTGCATGCCGCGTTGTGGGACACCGGTGCACTCATCTATGTGCCGAAGAACACGAAAGTGGATCTGCCCTTGCAGGTGATCCTCAATCATGGCAGTGGTGTAGGCGGCTATCATCACACGCTGTTGATTGCCGAAGAAGGCGCCGAGGTCACCGTTGTCGATGATCTGCTCGGTGGCGAGAATGGCATGCAGAGTGCCGTGGTCGAGCTAATCCAACGCAACAATAGCGTCGTCCGCTATATGAACTTGCAAGACTTTGACCATTCGCTTTGGAATTTCCTCACCGGCCGGGCGATCTTAGGCAAGGATACCGACTTGCGCTGGATTCAAGTAAGCTGGGGCAGTCGCCTGACCAAGGCCTATCTCGATCTCGATATGACGGGCCAAGGGGTACATGGCGAACTGTTGGGCATTTACTTCCCGACGGGTCATCAACACATTGATCATCAGACCTTACAGATCCATCGCGTGGCCAATTGCTTTAGTGATCTGCTCTTCAATGGCGCGCTCAAGGACAAAGCTCGTAGTGTCTACATGGGGCAGATCCGGGTGCATAAAGATGCACAGAAGACGGATGCTTACCAGCGCAATGGCAACCTGATCCTTGATAGCGGTGCCCGTGCTGACAGTGTGCCAGGCCTCGAAATTGAAGCGGATGATGTGCGTTGCACCCACGCCGCCACGGCGGCCCAGGTTGAAGATGAATATGTCTTCTATCTCATGGCTCGTGGTCTCTCCCGTGCGCAAGCCGAGCGCATGATCGTGCAAGGCTTTTTCCAGGCGGTGCTCGACCGGGTACCGGTGGAGAGTGTCGTTACAAAGCTGGAGCGCGTGATCGAGCGCAAAATTGGCGGATAATACGGCAACGTGTGGTAGATACTTTGCCCAAATGAATGGCATTTTCTACATGGTGGAAAATGCCATTTTTTCGTAAACGCGCTATACTATCCGGTGGTGTGGTAACGGTGGGATGATTCGTCCACATGTGATCGACCGCACTTGATCAATGGTATCAATGACATGGTTTACAGCTAGAATGGAGCGCACAATGCGCTTTTTGCAGCATCTCTTGCCAACCAATCTTTTGTCACCTCTGCCATTCGGAGTTTGGTGCATCTGTATGAAGCCCTAAGGGTGAATGTTCACTTCTTAGGGCGCTGTTCAAATAGACATTGTTACAAGACGGCTTGCGCACCGAGAATGCAGTACGCGCGAGAACTAAGGCACTGAACCAAAACCTTTCTCGGGTGGCTGTTTTTAGGTGTGGCGCCAGTCGATTGCAGTTAAATCCATACAGTGAGTTTCAACACCGGTAAAGCAAACACACCGAAACATCGTACGCAATGTACAGAAGAGGAGACAAATACCATGAGTATTGTAGATAAAGGCTATGCCCATCCCGAAGTGCTCGTCAGCACCGATTGGGTCGCTGAACACCTGGAGGATCCCAATGTTCGCCTGGTTGAGAGCAACGAAGATATCCTGCTCTATAACACCGGCCACATTCCCGGCGCTGTCAAAATTGACTGGCACGCTGATCTCAACGATCCCATGGTGCGCGACTACATTGATCGGGCGCAATTTGAAGCGCTGTTACGCCGCAATGGGATTGGCGAAGACACAACGGTGGTTTTCTATGGCGACAAAAATAACTGGTGGGCGACCTATGCCTTTTGGGTTTTCCAGCTCTTTGGCTTCCAAAATGGCAAAGTGATGGATGGTGGGCGCGCCAAGTGGGTGGCTGAGGAGCGACCGTTGACGCGCGAGGTTCCCAGCTATCCCGCCAGCAATTATGTGGCCAGTGAGCGTAACGACGCGCCAATCCGCGCCTACCGGGACGATGTGTTGGCCCACATCAAAGTAAACGGCAAGCTGGTCGATGTGCGCAGCCCCGGCGAATATAAGGGCGAATTGCTGCACATGGCGGACTATCCGCAAGAGGGGGCGCTACGCGGCGGTCATATCCCGGGCGCCAAGAATGTCCCGTGGGCGCGGGCGGCCAATCCCGACGGCACCTTCAAAAGCGCCGATGAGTTACGCGAGATTTACGAAGAGGAACAGGGATTGAACGCCAACGATAATGTCATTGCCTATTGTCGCATCGGCGAACGCAGCAGTCACACCTGGTTTGTGCTCACCTACCTTCTTGGCTACGACAAGGTACGCAACTACGACGGTTCGTGGACGGAATGGGGCAATGCTGTCCGTCTGCCGGTGGAGCGCTAAATCGTAACCCCACCCCAGCCCCTGGCTTGCGGGGGAGGTGGGGTGTTAATTGCATCCAAATGAATAAGCTATGAACAAACTTGACCAGATTCGCGCGGACTTCCCAATCTTACAGCGCCAGGTACATGAAAAGCCGTTGGTTTACCTGGATAACGCAGCCTCTAGCCAAAAGCCTGAAGTGGTGATCCAGGTATTGGATGCGTACTATCGCCGCTACAACTCCAATGTTCATCGGGGTGTGCACACGCTGAGCGAAGAGGCGACCATGGCCTACGAAGGTGCGCGGGAAAAGTTTGCGCGCTTCATCAATGCACGCAGCACCAAAGAAATTATATTCACGCGCGGCACCACCGAGGGGATCAACCTGGTCGCCCAGAGTTGGGGGCGGGCCAATTTGAAGCCGGGCGATGAAGTGCTCATTACCGAAATGGAACATCACAGCAATATTGTACCCTGGCAAATCTTGCGCGATGAATTGGGCTTTACCCTGCGTTATATCCCCATTACCGACGAGGGACTGCTCGACCTGTCACAGCTCGACGAACTGTTGACGGAGCGGACGAAGCTCTTTTGTTTTGTCCACGCCAGCAATGTTGTCGGCACGGTGAACCCGGTGACGGATCTGGTGCAAGCGGCGCGCAAGGTTGGCGCCAAGGTGCTGCTCGACGGCGCGCAGAGTATCCCACACATGGCCGTTGATGTGCAAGCGCTCGATGTGGACTTTTTCGTCTGTAGCAGCCACAAGATGTGCGGGCCAACCGGTGTTGGCGTGCTCTATGGCAAGCGTGAACTGTTGACAGAAATGCCCCCTTTTATGGGCGGCGGTGACATGATCCGCGAGGTGCGGATGAGCGGCAGTAAATGGAATGATCTGCCCTATAAATTTGAAGCCGGCACCCCGGCGATCGCCGAAGTTATTGGTCTGGGCGCGGCGGTGGATTATCTTAGCAACATCGGCATGGGGTGGATCCACCAACACGAGCAGACGCTCACCCGTTATGCCTATGAACGGCTTAGCGAAGTTGAAGGATTGCGGATTTTGGGACCAGGCCCGGAGCAACGGGGCGGGTTGGTCGCCTTTGCACTGAACGATGTCCACCCCCATGACATTTCAGCAGTCCTCGATCAAGCGGGCATTGCCATTCGCGCCGGTCATCACTGCGCACAGCCTGTCCATGACCGTTACGGTTTAGTCGCAAGTGCACGCGCAAGCTTTTACCTGTATAATACACAAGAGGAAGTTGATCAGTTGGTGGCTGCCTTGGAGACGGCCAATCAGCTTTTCATTTGAATCGAGCACCGGGTGTTTTCAGGTAAAGAGAATGACGTTACTGTGAGTCACAGTTTAATGATTCCAGATGCGATCATAGCCGCCACGGCGATTACACATGCGATGCCGTTGTACACGTTGAATCTAAAGGACTTCCGTTTTATTAAAGGGTTGACGCTATACCGACCCTAAGGATATTCATACTTATGGACGCACTATACCGCGAGGCAATCCTCGATCACTATAAACACCCTCGGCGCAAGGGTCATCTGGAAAACCCGGACATCCACTATCACGACCACAATCCCTTCTGCGGTGACGAGTTGACCATTGAACTCAAGGTAGAAGATGGCGTGGTTGTTGATGCGGCCTTTGATGGGCGTGGTTGCGCCATCAGCCAGGCGACCGCCAGCATGTTAATGGAAGAGATTGTAGGCAAATCCCTAGACGAAATCAAAGAATTTGATAAAGAATATATTCTCGATCTTTTGGGAATCGAAATTGGCCCAGTGCGCCTCAAATGTGCACTGCTCTCCTTAAAAGTGCTAAAGGCAGGTGCATATGGTCTCGAAGAGTGGCCAGAGTAGCTCATTTGCAATGAATGGGCATCACAAAGCGCAGAGTGATCGACACCCCCAAAAGCGCTCTGCCGGGCAACATGGAAACGATAAAAAAGGAATCTCTATGAGCTTTGAACAGGCACTTGAACGCCATCTACAGGCCGTGAAAGCGCACGATATCGAGGCGTTTCTCGACACTATTGCCACCGATGGCAGCCTGACGATGATCTTGCCCAATGGCAATCTGCTCGACAGCTACGAAGAAATTGTTGAACTCCACCAGGAATGGTTTGCCGACCAGGAATGGCAGATGACCACCGAATTGGTCAATACGCAGGTTTCCAGTGAGATGGCTTCGGCCCTCCTCTTGGTCAACTATGCAGATGTGGATGAAGATGGCCATCCCGTGCAGTTTCAGTATTTTCTCAATCTGATCTTTGCCAAGCGCAATGGCAAGTGGTTGGTGATCCACGATCAGAACACCATTATCGATATCGATCCGAATGAACTTGAGGATGAAGAATAAGCAGCAGAGCGGCGAATCAAGCAGCAAAAAACATGCGGCGATGTGCTGCTACGCCAGGTTTTTGAGAGATGGACGGTGCAACAGTGAAGAAAGTTAGCGAGAATCATGAGCAAGTTTGTCAAAGTAGCAACGGTGGATGAGATTCCAGTAGGTGGCAGCAAACTGGTAGAGATTGGCATGGTACGGGTTGCCCTCTTTCATTTGGACGGCGAATTTCATGCCATTGAAGATGTCTGCACCCACGACGGTGGTCCGCTGGTGGAGGGGGAAGTCGTCAATGGTTGCCAGGTCATCTGTCCTCGCCACGGCGCCCGCTTTGATATCCGGACCGGTGCTGCACTCAGCTTTCCTGCCTTTGAGGCGACCAACACCTATGCGGTGAAGGTTGACGGCAACGATGTGCTGGTTGAAGAGCCGGCATGAGGATCGGTAAAGCGGTAGAAAGGAATTGAACATGTCCAAACCAACATCTGAACAGATTTTTGCGGTGATCAAGGAGAAAGTGCGCGACCCAGAATTGATGATGAATATCGTCGATTTGGGGCTCGTCTATCATGTGGAAGTGACCGAGGAGAATAACGCAGAGGTGACGATGACGCTGACGAGCCCCGGCTGTCCCGCCGGTCCCCAGATCATCACCGATGTGCAACGGGAGACACACAACGCCTTCCCCGAACTCAATGAGGTCAACGTTCATCTGACTTGGACGCCATTCTGGACACCGGATCTCATGTCCGACGATGCCAAGGATGAGTTGGGGATCTTCTAACGCTGTTGCGTAGTCTCTAACGGAAACGGGAACTAAAGTCTGGTGGAGCTACGGTACGCTGTGGCCCCACCGGGCTTTTTCGCGTATTGGGCTATTCATCCAACGTCCGTCGCAGCAGCGCACTCGTCAACATGCGCGCTAGCACCGGATTTTGGGGCATCGGGAGGTGCGGTAGCGCCGTGGCCAACTGTCCACACTGCTCGGCCAGTTCTCGCTCCTCGGCAAGGTAGAGCCAACTTGCCTGTGCGCGCAGACCCGCAGCCAACGCCTGCGCCAGTTGCACCCCATCGCCGCTGCGCTCCATCTGGCGCAACAGGGCGGTGACCAACTCCTGTGGGGGCAAGGTGCCCTCTTGGGCAGCCGGCAACAACGTCCAATTGTGCAGTTGCCAATGCTCCATAAGCGGATGTTGCAGGAGACGATCGGTGATGGCCTCGCGCGCTTCGTCGGTCAAGGTGGCAGCTTGTTCCGCCGATTCCGTGTGATATTGCCAGTGCGGCCAATCCGCATTGGTGGCAACAGGCGCAACGAACTGCCAGATCAGGTCGTTGTACAGCTTGTATTCACCCGGACGATCTTCCTGGGGCTCGATTTTGCGCCGCGCCAGCAAGGCTTGTCGCAACAGCCAACGCCCATAGTCAAAGGGGATCTCCAACATCGCGGCTTTGTGACCATTGTCCATCGTCACGGTGACCGGTTGGCCCAGCGGCGCGGCTTTGGGCAGGAGCGTTTTGTCGAGGGTCTCCGTGCCAAAGAAGTGGGTAATGCCCAGCAGTTCGTTGTGAATAAAGCCGAGCAGCACACCGGAGTTATCATCGTCGAGTGGTCGGCGCAGAAGCCACACACTCTGTGCACCATTCGGATCGGCACTGCTGAGCAAGGCGCGCCAGCCGTCGGTCGGCGGTGGTAGATAGGCGTGACCGCCAAACCGCGCTTTGCGTTCGCTACGCTCGGCCTGTGCGGCCAGATCATCGTCAAGGGCAAAGGAGAGGGTGTGCAACGCTCTTGCCGCCCCCTCGACCCCATTGACGGCCAGTGCATCCAACTTCCCCAGCGCGCCTTTAGCCACACTGTCCCGTGTATCCTGGGCAATCAAACGCAGCAGTTCGACCCGCTCTTCGGGCACCACCCGATCAAGCAGATCCATCACGAGCCAGGCAATCTCTTCAGGGTGCTCCTGCATCTGCTCTACATATTCGAGCAACACATGGCGGTTGTAGCGCGCCTCGTCGAGCGCTTCACGCAGGCTTTGGAAGGCGATCTCGGCAGTGTCATTGAGATCGGCGAGAAGTACATGGGGCAGTTCAGCACCGATGTACCGATGCGCAATTGACGCCGCGGTGAGCCGCGCTTGCGGTGGTAAGCTGCGGTTGGCCGCCACATTACGCAGCGCCGGCAACACTTCATCGGGATCGAGCAGCCCGGCAATGTGACCCAACCCGCCCCGCACCTGGCTACTGGGGCTGTCAAGCCGCTTGATTAGGGCGTTGAGGACCTGCGCCGCATCGAAGGTGTGGGCGATATTCTTCGCGGCCTCGCGCAATTCGCGATCCGAAGTAGTTGTGGCCAGGTCGCTAAAGGCCTGCTCCAGTTGACGCCGCTGTTGGAAGGTGTTGATAATTTTGTCGCTCATAGATACTATTATAGTACGGATAGATTCTCCCTCAAAACAGTGTGGAACGCATGTGCCAATTCCTTGCCACAGCCCCATACCAATGGTACACTTACCGTTGCCTATGTACCCGCTGTTTACGTTCACAATTGCGAATTGTTATGGCCCAAGCACTCTACCGCAAATGGCGCAGCCAGACCTTTGACCAGGTCGTTGGCCAGGAACATGTGATTACGACGTTGCGCAACGCGTTGCGTGATAATCGCGTCGCGCACGCCTATCTCTTTGCCGGCCCCCGTGGCACTGGTAAGACGAGTATTGCGCGCATCCTGGCCAAAGCGCTCAACTGCACCGCGCCCGAGGGCGATCGCCCCTGCGACCGGTGCCCCACCTGCGTCGCCATCACCGAGGGGCGCATGCTCGATCTGATCGAGATCGATGCGGCCAGCAACAACAGCGTCGATGATATTCGCGACCTGCGCGACAAGGTCAACTTTCGCCCCAGCGAAGGGCGTTTCAAAGTCTACATCATCGATGAAGTGCACATGCTGAGCATCAGTGCCTTCAACGCGCTGCTCAAGACGCTCGAAGAGCCGCCTCCCCACGCCCGTTTCATGTTGGCGACAACCGAGCCGCACAAGATCCCGGCGACCATCCTGAGCCGCTGCCAGCGTTTTGATCTCAGGCGGATTGCCGTGCCGGAAATCGTGAACCACCTGCGCCACATTGCACAGGAAGAGGGTTTTGGTGCGGAAGAGGAAGCGCTCACCGCGATTGCTCGTGGCGCCCAAGGCTGCATGCGCGATGCCATTAGCCTGCTCGACCAAATGCTGAGCTACGGCAACGAAACGGTGACCTTTCAGCAGGTACAGCAAGCGCTCGGTGCCGTTAGCGCACAGGCGGTCGGTGAACTGGTCGATGCGCTGGCCGAACGCAATGTTGCAGCCGGGTTGACGTTGATCCAGCAGCTCATGGTGGAGGGGGCGAGTCTCACAGAGTTCTGCCATCAAGTGGTCGAACATCTGCGCCATGTTATGGTGTTGCAGATGACCGGGGAACGTTCCTTCCTGGCCGAATTGCCTGCCGATACGGTGCAGCAGATGGCGCAACAGGCACGTCAGTTGGCGCAACCGAATACACTCTACGCGATCAAACGATTCAGCGCGGCCACTGCCGATCTCAAAAACAGCCATCAACCACAGTTACCGCTGGAATTGGCCTTGATCGAGGCGATCCAGGGCGAGGCCACCGCAGTGGTAAACCTAGTGCCGGTTGCAGGTGCAGCGCCGGCCGTTGCGCTGACACCAACCCCAGCGCCACCCCAGACCGCCACGAAGGCGCCGGCAACATCGGCAACAGAAACGGCATCAGCACCCACAACGAACAGTGCCACAGATCAGAGCACCGTAGCCGAGGCTGAGCCGGCGCCACTCGATGAAGTGGCGATCAAACGGCTCCACCAGCAGTGGGATACCTTTAAGAAGATGGTGCGCGATAAGAGCGGCGTGCGTGTGCAGGCGGCCCTCTCTGCCGTGCGCGATATGGCGGTGGCAGATCAAACCGTTGCCTTTGCCTTTGGCAACAATCAGTTCAGCCGTGATATGATCGCCGAACCGGAGATCATGGGCCATGTGGTCGGTTTGCTCTCGTCGGTGCTGGGGCGTTCGGTCCGGCTAGAGTGCCAGATGGGTGAAAAAGCCACCTTGACCAACATGATTCAGGTGCAACACGAAGCAGAAGATGGCGACGATCCGTTGGTAGAATATGCGGTTGCCACGCTTGGCGCCGAAGTAATGGAAAAGGATCATCTAGGAAAAGTGTGAGTTGCCAGAGGCCGTAATGCACCACTGTGGTGCGCAACTCACACATTCGGCTGATGAGCGATGGAAATAGTTATAGACATTCAGAAAAAGATTCGTGGCATGGTCACGAGTCAAACAGCATTGTAACGCCACGAATCTTTTTCTGGGAAACCATAGTAAAGGATAGATCATGGTAAAACTCAAACGAAATCGACCGAGTGGTGGGCCGTCCAACGTGGTTGCCGGCAAAAAGCGGGGCGGCGGTGCGGGGCGGGGCAACAATGACCCCAATCAAATGATCGCGCAGATGCAGAAAATCCAAGAGCAGATGGAACAGACTCAGGCCGAACTCGATAACGAAGAAGTCACAGCCAGCGTTGGCGGCGGCATGGTGACGGTTGTCGCCACGGCGAATCAGGAGATCCGTGCCGTTACGATCCAACCAGAAGTGCTGGATCCTGACGATATTGACATGTTGCAGGACCTCATCGTATCGGCGGTAAATGATGCGCTACAACAGGGCAAGGCCCTGGCCGAAGAGCGCATGGGTGCTCTCACCGGCGGCCTCAATTTACCGGGCGGGCTTGGACTTTAATTCGTGAAACGTAATGCGTAAAACGTGACCAGTCATCTTACGTTTCACTTTTTACGCATTACGTTTCATTTTTTCAATCTATTTATGCAACCATTAGCAGAACCAGTCAGCAACGTGATTGAAGCCTTTAGTAAGCTGCCCGGCATTGGCCCCAAAACGGCCAGTCGGCTGGCTTACTACCTACTGCGCGCCGATGAATCGGTGGCACTCGATTTGGCCAAGGCGTTGGAGGCCCTTAAAGCCGGCACGCTCTTTTGCAGTCGCTGTCACAATATCGCCGATCGGGATCCTTGCGCCATCTGCCAGGATGGGCAACGGGATCACGGCTTGATCTGCGTTGTCGAGGAGCCGTTGGATGTGCAGGCGGTCGAGCGCACGCGGGAATTTCACGGCACCTATCATGTGCTGCACGGTGCCATTTCGCCCGTCCAGGGCGTAGGTCCCGATGATCTGAAGATTCGCGAGTTGCTTCAGCGGATTCAGCAGAGCGATGCACTCAACCCCGTGCGCGAAATTCTATTGGCGACGAATCCCAACCTGGAAGGCGAGGCAACGGCCATGTATATTGCACGGCTAGTCAAGCCGCTGGGCATTCGTGTTACGCGATTGGCGCGTGGGCTACCTGTCGGCGGTGATCTCGAATACGCCGATGAGGTAACATTGGGCCGGGCCTTATCCGGGCGCAGTGAGATGTAAGCTAGTAAAACCGGGCAGAAATCAGTAAACAGATCATCTGGTTATTTCCCAGAGAGAAGCGCTACTGATTTCTGTCCAGGTATTTCCGCCGGGATTTGCTAGATAAGCACAACGAGACCAAAGAGCAGGAGTCATTCATGGCGGCAGACGCGAACCTTTCGGCGCAGAAAGCAGCGTGGCAACAGGAAACACTCGCCCCTCAAGTGTCGCGCTTTGGCGAACGACACCCAACCTTTACAACAAGCAGCGATACGCTTTCCGTCGAGACGCTCTATACGCCCAACGGTGACGATAGCTATCTCGACCAACTGGGTTTTCCTGGTGAGTACCCATTTACCCGTGGCGTGCAACCGAACATGTATCGGGGGCGCCTCTGGACCATGCGCCAATACGCCGGTTTTAGCACCGCGGCGGAGAGCAATCAACGCTACCATTATCTGCTCGACCGCGGGCAGACGGGTCTGTCCGTTGCCTTTGATCTGCCCACGCAAATCGGTTACGATGCCGATCATGAGTTGGCGGAGGGGGAAGTGGGCAAGGTCGGTGTTTCGATCAGCAGCCTGCGGGATATGGAAACGCTCCTGGCCGGCATTCCCTTGGACAAAGTCAGCATCAGCATGACGATCAATGCGCCGGCCGCGATCCTGTTGGCGATGGTCATTGCGGTGGGCAAACGACAGGGAGTACCGGTCAAAGCTCTGCGCGGCACGATCCAAAATGACATTCTGAAAGAGTACATCGCGCGCGGCACCTATATTTTCCCGCCCGGCCCATCGATGCGCCTGATCACCGACATCTTCCGCTATTGCGCGGACGAAGTACCCAAGTGGAACACGATTTCGATCAGCGGCTACCACATGCGCGAGGCAGGTAGCACAGCGGTGCAGGAGGTGGCCTTTACCCTAGCCAATGGCATTGAGTATGTGCAACAGGCGCTCAACGCCGGTCTCAACGTCGACAGCTTTGCCCGCCAGCTCAGCTTCTTCTTTAATGCGCACAACAACTTTCTCGAAGAGGTCGCAAAATTTCGTGCCGCACGTCGGCTGTGGGCCAGGACGATGCGGGAACGCTTTGGCGCACAACACGATGACAGTTGTAAACTACGTTTTCACACCCAGACCGGCGGCAGCACACTGACCGCGCAACAGCCGGAAAACAATATCGTGCGCGTGGCGCTGCAGGCGCTCTCTGCCGTTCTTGGCGGCACGCAGAGCCTGCACACCAATGGTATGGACGAGGCCTTGGCGCTGCCAACGGAAAAGGCAGTGGAAATTGCCCTGCGCACGCAGCAAATTATTGCCAACGAAAGTGGTGTGGCCGACACGGTCGATCCGTTGGGTGGCTCCTACTATATCGAGTCTCTGACCGATGCGATTGAACAACAGGCAAGCGAGTATCTCGCCAAGATCGACAAACTCGGCGGTGCGCTTCATGCGGTGGAACAAGGCTTTATCCAGCGCGAAATTCAGGATGCCGCTTATAAGACCCAGCGAGCAATTGAGCGCAACGAGCAGATCGTCGTCGGTGTCAACCAATATCAGACGGACGAGTCAATCAAGCCGGAATTGCTCCGTGTGGATGAACAAGTGCGGATCGACCAGATGGCAGCGCTACAAAGTTTACGCGCTGAACGTGACAGTGATACGGTACAGGCAATTTTAGAGCGGATCGAGCAGGCGGCCCGCATTCCGAGTGCACCGCTGATGCCCCTCTTTGTCGAGGCGGTGGAGGCCTATGCGACGTTGGGCGAAATCTGCGATACGTTACGCAGGGTTTTTGGCGAGTATGTGCCGGAGAGTTGGGTGTAGAATCGGTGTTGGACTATTTTTCGATTATCCATCGCTATCTCGCGCCCGACAGCACGGCGTATCCGCTCTACTTAATCCATTGCACGTTGGTGACCAAGCTGGCGTTGGAGATTGCCGAGCGGTTGGAGCTTGATGCTGCGGCGCAGCGTCTCATTGAAGAGGCGGCAATGCTCCATGACATCGGGATCGTGCGCACACAGATGCCGGTTATTTTTTGTGATGGCGCTTTACCCTATTTGTATCATCTAACTGAGGGGTGTAAGCTGCTTGAAGCCGAAGGATTACCGAAACATGCACGTGTGGCGCAGACGCACTCTGGAATTGTGTTAACTGCGGAGCGATTGAGGTCGGTTGGTTTGATGGCGGATCTCATTCACTTTATCCCGCGGTCGCTTGAAGAGAAAATTATCAACTTTGCGGATCTCTTCTATTCCAAAGATAGTGCCACATTATGGCGAGAACGTTCGGTGGTAGAGGCCCGCAATTCGATTGAAAAGTTCGCACCGGCCAATCTCGCCCTGTTTGATGAGTGGGCGGCAACATTTGGAGTCAATTGAAGTCCATGAAGCGCGTTGATTATTTTCGGATTATCCACAAATACATCGCACCCGATAGTCCACTTTACCCGATTTACATGATTCATTGTCAGTTGGTTGCCAACAAGGCGCTGAAGATTGCGCGAAAGTTGAAACTTTCTGAGGCGAGCCAACGCTTTATCGAGGAAGCGGCGATGTTACATGACATCGGGATCTTTCGCACGGATGCCCCCGGTATCTTCTGTTATGGGGAATTGCCCTATGTCTGTCACGTATTGGAAGGGCGCAAAATTCTGGAAGCGGAGGGTTTGCCTGACCATGCACAGGTGGCGGAGTCGCACATTGGGGTTGGTGTGACGCAAGCCGATATCCTTGAGCAAAATCTCCCCTTTCCGCCGCGTGATATCTTCCCGGCAACGCTGGAAGAACAGATTATCAGCTTTGCCGATTTTTTCTTCTCCAAGAACCCGGAGAAGTTATGGCAGGAGAAGTCACTCGACAAGATCCGCAAAAGTGTCGCCAAACGGGGCAAAGAAAAATCCGCCATTCTCGAACGATGGATACATAAATTTTATGTTGAAGAACATTGACCACATTGGCATCGTCGTCCATAATCTTGACGAAAGCCTGCAAACCTACTGCAATCAACTTGGCTTCACCCTGCTGGAACGGGTCATGATCCCAGAGCAGTTGGTGGAAGCGGCGTTTCTCGACGCCGGCAACGGCACCATTGAACTGATTGCCCCCACCGACACCGAAAGCGGCACGGCGCGCTATCTACAGAACCGCGGTGAAGGCACCCATCACATCTGCTTTGCCGTCGATAATATTGAGGCAGCTCTGGCGGAATTGCGTGCCCAAGGGGTGCGCCTGATCGATGAGACACCGCGCCAAGGGGTGCACGGTCTGGTCGCCTTTGTCCATCCCAAGGCAACCCACGGCACAATGATCGAATTGCTCCAAAAGAGCCATTAAGGGACGTTAGGGCAGTTGTCTAATGCTAATAAACATAGTTCTTTGGCAAGGCCTTCCAGGAAGAGGTCACACGTTGTCAGAGATGCGCGGCTTACCTGACCCCTTCCAGGAAGGTGTAATGCAAACCTTCTCTGTTCATGCTGCCCTAACACCCATGAAAGCCTACCCATGACAACCACGATCCGATCCGCCGAAGAATACCGCGAGGCCCTCAAAGCGGTCATCGATCCCGAAATTTATCAAAATATTGTTGACCTTGGTCTGGTCTATGGGGTGGCGGTGGCGGAGGCGGACAGTGCCGACGCGATCCCTGGGGATGCGGTTACGGTCACCATGACGTTGACGACACCCCACTGCCCCATGGGGCCGCAGATCATGCAGGATGTGGAGCATGTCTTGCGCACCAAGGGCGCGGCAACGGTTACCATCGATCTGGTCTGGCAGCCCCCCTGGACACCCGAGGCAATGACCGACGATCTCAAGCGGGAATTGGGCCTCGATGCACAGGATGAGGAGCCAGTGCTCATGATCGATCCAACACCACCTTCGCCTCCCAAGAAAAAAGGGTGGCTCAGTCGACTCTTTGGGTGGTAGACCGTCATGGCTCAGATCAGTTACGACCTGCGTTTGCCCGCGCCGCGCCTACCACGAGCTGTGCGCTTGCCCAAGATCCAGCCCTTTTTTGTTTCACTGATCTCGCTGCTTTGGCTAGGGATCTATGGTTGGCTCGGCTACCGTCTCTGGTTTGATGGGCTGCGCGCCGGTTGGCGGACCAATCTGGTGCTTGCCGTGATCGTCATTGTGAGTGGTGTTGGCATTGGGCTGGCGTGGCGCAACATTGGCATGCGTTGGATTACCGGCTTGCGTAGCAGCGGGCGGTGGGGAGCGCTCTCGCTGCATGATCTACAAAGCATGGATCCCTTCGCCTTTGAAGAATATGTGGCGCAACGCCTCTTCGCCCGCCAAGGATACCAGGTGCTTAACACGCAAGACAGTAAGGATGGTGGCGTTGACATTTTGGTGACCGACCCCGATGGATATGATGCGGTCGTGCAGTGCAAACGCTACCGGGGCACGGTTGGCTCGCCAACGGTGCGGGAACTCTACGGCACGATGGTGCACAGCGGTGTAACGCGCGCGTTTCTGGTCACCTCCGGCACAATTAGCGACGATGCGCGCAAGTGGGCCTCCGACAAACCGATTACCCTGATCGATGGACAACGCCTCGTTGAACTCTCACGTGCCACCGCGGGACTCACAACTCTATAACGACCGGAGAAAGGCGTTGCCCCGGTTTTCAGCGAGGTTTGCCACTAGTTGCGGCGGTATCGCACGAATTGCGTAAAGTGCGATTGGTTCAGAGAACAAATTGGCAATTTACACAAGTTCGGCATACCGCGCTATCTGTAACACACAAGAGTGAATCAAGCACCCTTTTCAATCCAAGACAAATTCACGGAGCACCTATGGGTTCGCCACAAATTTTCGCCCACCGCGGGGCCAAGGCCGTTGCCCCCGAAAATACGCTACCGGCCTTTGCCCGTGCCCTGGAGATGGGCGTCGCCGGCATTGAGTTGGATGTACATTGCAGCAAAGATGGCCGGCTAGTGGTCATCCACGATGAATCCCTCACCCGCACGACCAATGGCAAGGGGGATGTTGGCAGCTACACGGCCGCAGAACTGGCCAAGCTGGATGCCGGGAGCCATTTCGATCCCGCCTTTGCCCACGTCGGCGTGCCCACCCTTGATGAGGTTTTTGATCTAGTGGGCGACCGCTGTCTGGTCAATGTGGAAGTGAAGACAATGGATCCGCTGGGTGGCAATCAGGTTGAGCCACTGCTGGCCATGATTGCCGAGCGCCATCTCTATGATCAGGTGATCGTCTCCAGCTTCAACCCCATTTCGTTGATCAAGATCCGCTATCTCGATCCCCAAGTCCGCTTGGGCCTGCTCTACTATTTACCGATGACCCCGTGGCTGAGCCGAGCCTGGTTTACACCGATCATGCAACCGGAAGCCGTCCACCCCTACGCCCAACTGATTGACGATGCTCACATGACATGGGCACGGGAGCACAACTGTGCGGTAAACACGTGGACGGTCAACGACGTTACTGAAGCCAAACGGCTGGCCGCCCTGGGGGTCGACGTGATTATGAGCGATGTCCCCGATCAGATCATGGCAGCGCTGACCCAATGACCCAAGCCACCGCTCCCGGCAAAATCATCCTCGTCGGTGAACATGCTGTCGTCTATGGTCGGCCGGCAATTGCGGTTCCTGTTTGGGAACGAGTGGCCCAGGCGACGATCCGGGCGGGCACACCCGGCAGCGGCTGTATCGGCGTGGCCCGTGATTTGGGCCGTACCCTCGCCCTCGCCACGGCCCATGAGGATGAACCCCTTGCCCTAGTCACCCGCCTCACGTTGGCCCAACTGGGGATCGAGCCTAACCCGGATTGGCACATTGAAGTGAGCAGTCAGATCCCGATTGCCAGCGGTCTGGGCAGTGGCGCGGCGCTGAGTGCGGCGCTCGTCCGTGCGATCTATGCCCATGTGGGGCAACCGGTGACAGCAGAGCAGGTCAGTGCGCTGGTCTATGAGAGCGAGCGGCTCTATCATGGCACGCCCAGTGGGATCGACAACACCGTCATTGCGCACGGCGTCCCGATCTGGTTTGCCAAGGGGCAGCCCCCGGAACCCTTTACGCCGCAGGTTGCCTTTACCATTGTCATTGCAGACAGTGGTATTGCCGCGCCCACCAAAGAGACGGTTGGCGATGTACGGCGCGCCTGGCAGGCCGATCCGGTGCGCTACGAAGGGTACTTTGATGCCATTCAACGGGTGGTGGAGCAAGCAAGAGCGGCCATGGAAACGGGACAAGTGGGCGAATTGGGGCGGCTCTTTAATGTCAATCAACAGCTTCTGGCAGAATTGGGTGTGAGTTCTGCGCCGCTGGAACGATTGATTAACGCGGCGCTGGCGGCGGGGGCACTGGGCGCGAAGTTGAGCGGCGGTGGCCGCGGCGGCAATGTGATCGCTTTAGTCACAGAAGAGAATGCGGCTGTCGTGGCGAAAGCCTGCTTGGCGACAGCGGCACAGTCAACGGTGACAACAACTGTCTACAACAAAGCGTCGATCTCCTCATGCGGCGACAGGAAATGAGTTGCCACCCACAATTGTCGCAATCACATCCAACGCACTATCCAACACCACCAGATCCCCGCAGTAGCCGGCTGCTACTGAGCCAAATTGATCGGCCAATCCCAACGATTGCGCCGGTGTGCGGCTGGTGACCGGCCACGCTTCGGCCAGCGACAGGTCGGTAGCAGCCAGAAAATTGCGCAAAGCACGGTCCATCGTGAGAATACTGCCGGCGAGAGTACCATCGGCGAGGCGACAAGCCCCCTCCGCCACGGTCACCTGCTGGCCACCGAGATCATAGGTGCCGTCGGCCAGGCCGGCAGCACGCATAGCATCGGTGATGAGAATGGTGCGCTCGACGCCTTTGCACCGGGCCAACACCTGCATCGCCGCGGGGTGGACATGGATGTTGTCGGCGATCAGTTGGGCGTAGACAGGATCAATCGTCAACGTGGCACCGAGTACTCCGGGCCGCCGGTGGTGCAGGCCACTCATGGCATTATAGGTGTGGGTCGCCTGGGTAAAGCCTTGCGTTGCTGCGGCCACACACTCTTCATAAGTGGCGTCGGTGTGCCCCCAAACAGCCACCACGCCATGCTGCAACGCCGTGGCCAATAGGGCCGCAGCGCCTTCTACCTCCGGGGCAAAAGTCATCATGCGAACGGGTCCAGCCTGCACGAGATCCAGAAATTCTTCAATATTGGGCTTGCGGATATAGTCGCTGGGTTGAGCGCCGGGGTAGTGTAGACTAATATAGGGTCCCTCGATATGCAGCCCGAGAATGCGGGCGCCCACCGCCTGATCAGCAATGGGGGCAACATTTGCCACGGCACGCCGAATCTGATCATGGGGAGCGGTGATGGTCGTGGGCAAAAAGGCGGTCACGCCATGTTGCAGAACAAAGGTCGCCATGCCGGCCAGCGCCTCCGGCGTGGCATCCATGGTGTCGTGCCCCGCGCCACCGTGGACGTGCACATCGATAAAGCCGGGTAGCACGGTGTGGCCAGATGCATCAAGCGTCGTTTCATCGGGGCTGACGGTTACACCGTGTACGGCTGGGGCAACGCTGACAATACGACCCCGTTCGATGGAAATGTCAACCAACTGATAGGCGGTAGCCGCTTGCGCGTGTGCCCCAGCGCCTGACGCAAGCGCCGTGGTCGGCACAGCAGCATTGCGAATAAGAAGAGATTGTTCGCTCACGGTTGGGTAACTCCTGTTGCAGTGAAAGAAAGCTCGAGCGGAGGGGCCAGATTGGTGACCGTTGCGCTGTCATAGAGACCGACCAATAGGGTTGCCGGCGTTGCCGCGGCGTCGAGTGCCAGGGAATGTTGTTCCACCAGGACTTCGCCCACTTTCCACAGCGTTGTGGGATAGTAACGCCCGCCAGGGGGCGCATCGTCTTGGGCAAGCTTGGCACCGTTGCCGTCCAAGAGTTGCACGGTCGTTGTGTAATCCTCGGCGAGTTGCTCGTCAACCTGCCAATAGAGCGTCACCACCAAATTCTCCGTGTGCCGCTGCCAGTCAAAACCGAGCAACGTCAGCGGACCATAGGGCTGGTTCACCGCCACCGTCGGCTGTACAGCAGTGCGCTCGTGCACGGCGACCAGCGGTGGTGTAGCCGGTGTCAAGTCAAAGCGCACAGCCAGCCCCGGCATCGCCTTGATCAGGTAGACTGGCCGATCCCTGTTTGTTGATAACGCGGTGCTCACGGTTGCGGCGATATCGGCAAAACGCGCATCGGGGGCAATGCCGGGAAAGAGCCCCGTGACGCCGGTCAGTTTTCCTGCAACCGCCTGGTAATAGAAGAGCGGCACGATTTCATTGCGGTCGTTGCTGATCAAAATGGCATTGGGTGGTGCGGCTTGGGCAATTGGGTCCCACAGCGTGCGTGCGCCCGTAGCCGCGGACTGATCCAACTGCGAAAAATACGTCTGACCCAGTTGGAAGGGCAGCCAAAAGACGGTCAATACCAGCAGCGCACTCAGGGGCAATGCCGGTGGGCGTTTCTCCTTCGCCCGCTGTTTCTCCCGCCAATTCGCAGCAGGTTCCAGCTGCGCCTGTTCATCGGCGGCGCGCTCCTCCTCGGTTACCTTTTGCTCGACATTGGCCATGCTGCCTCCAATTGCATCGACGGCAAACGCCAGCCAAATCGTGCCGACAAGATAGAGGGGGATGTAGTAGACCAGAATATCACCAATGTTGTAGAAGAGATTAAAGCCCTGTTGGAGCAGAAAGAGTGGCACGGTCAACACCAGCACCTGCCAATTACGAGCCCGTAGCAGCACATAGAGGCCCAGCACAATCAACACGAGTCCGGGCAAGAAAAAGTGCAAACGCCAGAGCAGCCAGGCTTGTGAAAGTTGAGCCACTGCGCCGCTCAGATCACGAAACCCCACTGCGATCGAGCGGCCACTGACAAAGGCCAGAAAGGAGATCCAGTCATTGTGGTAAAGAGTTAACGGTGCTTCTCCCAATAGTTGATGATACCAAGGGGATGGGCCGGGGCCACTGCGCAGAGGCACATAGAGATAGAGCAACAAGGGCGTCAGCAGCGCCAAAGGGAGGAGCAACCAGGTACGCAGATTGGTGCCCCAGCGGGAACGCGACCACCAGAGAGCAATCCCAAGGCTGGTCAGCACCATCAGGGTCATGGCGTGGTGGGTAAGCGACAAGCCCACCACCAACATTAGTACAATCACGAGCGTTGCCGGTGTAGCGCTTACGCTTGTGTGCTGGTGTGAAACTTCTTCACCTGAACCTTCGCCGTGTGTGATGCGCTGTTCATCATGTATGGCGATTAGCCGATAGGCTAGGTGCAGGATCAGCAACAAAAAGAAGGCGTGCAGCGTGTACACTTCCGCAATCAGGCTTTGGCTCCAAAAGGTTGGATTCAGCGCCAGGAACAGGGCGGCCACGAGTGCCACCAAACGCCGAATGCCTCTGGTGCTCTGCAGCCACGCCAGCAGTGTGAGATAGAGTAGGCTCACCGTGAGTGCGCCAAAGAGGGCACTCAACAGATTCAGCGCATAGGCCGGCGATAGCCCAAAGAGCGCCAACAGATGTTGCCAGAGACTGCCCAGCAACAGATAGAGTGGATAGCCTGTGGCATGGGCCAATCCCAATGTCCACGCCGCCACCTGAAATTCACCGGAATCACCAAAAAGCAACCCCGGCGCCAACGTCCGTACATATAAACCGAAAACCCCGGCAAAGAGCAACAGCGCAATCTGCCGATCCGTGCGATTTTGCAAAGTACCCTCGACTATTTCCATTCATGGTTATGCTAGTACCAGTGGACAGAAGTCAGTAGACAGTGATCAGTCTGTGTGCTCACTGATCACTGCTGACTGAAAACTGTCTACTTATTTACGCCGGGATTTACT
>ERZ795053.1097-NODE-1097-length-34630-cov-23.351555_pt1 | contig 34630 bp, 26 predicted proteins | sample MGYA00375137_ERZ795053 | MGnify/ENA primary metagenome ERZ795053 (study PRJEB30182, sample SAMN05720284) | activated sludge metagenome | isolation source: Anaerobic digester | place: Hong Kong | collected 2014-12-17 ...
GTGCCCAGAAAGACAATCTTCTTGTTCTGCATCGGAATTATCCGTTCGTTATTGGCGCCGGCGCGGACGACGGCTGCCCGTCGCGCCGGTGGCGCACCCAATCCCACGTCAGAAGGGCCACGAAGAGTGCGCCCATCAATCCTACCTGGATCAGCACGACCTGGGCAAGACTGGCATGCCAGATCCACAGGGCAGTCACCTGGGCGATGCCGGCGACGATTGCCATGTAGGTGCCGCCCGTGTTGCCGATGGAGAGCCGGTAGTTGATGACGACGTTGGCCAGCGCATAGAACATCGTTGCCAGCGCGTAGAGCCAGAGCAGCGGCGCGATGGATAGATAGGCCGGCCCAAAGAGCAGGGTGACGATGGGCACCGGGAAAAAGTAGGTGATGAACGTGATGACCAACGAGCCGGCCAGCACGATACCCAGCGAAATGTAGAGCAGGGGGCGGTGCGCCTCGCCGCGCTTGAAGCGTTGCGCGGCAATCGGGAACATGGCCGTCACTACCGACCAGGTGGCGAAAAAGACCATGCGGCCGATGAGCGCCAGCGCGGCGTAGGTGCCGGCATCCGCGGCCGGGAAAAAGCGGCGCACGATCAGAATATCGCTGTTGTTGATCAGGATCTGGCCAAGCTGTGCCACCAGCACCGGCCCCGTGAAGATCATCAGCTCGCGGCTCAACACGGGCGCCAGCGGCTGCGGCTTGGGCAGATCCCTGGCGACCCGACTCGCTACCAGCCACGCGGCCACGAACGAGAGGCCGATGCCCAGCACCGCACCGTTGACGGCCCAGCCGATCGTCACCAGCACAATGCTGATGGCCAGCCGCGACCACATCTCGGTCTGGTAGGTCACCGCCAGCCAGCCAAAGCGTGTGCGACCCTGCAACAGCCCGCGGTCGACGCCTTGCACCAGGTAGAAGGGCACGAACAGCCCGAAGATGACAAAGGGCCAGATGGAGTTCGTGGCAAAGAAGGCCGACCACAGCGGCGCGCCAAGGCAGAGCAGCGCCCCCAGGATCGCGCCCAGCCCGGCCGCGCGTCGCGTCGACCAGCGCCGCACGTTGGAAATGCCCTGGATGTCGCCATCGGCCGCAAAAAGCGCCGAGAAGCGCGCGGCCGGCGTCTGCAGGCCCGCGGTGATAAACGACGTGACCAGGAAGAGGGTGACGATCAGGCTCAAGTCGGCAAAGGCAGCCGGGCCAAGCCAGCGCCCCAGCAGCAGGTTGAAGAGATAGTTGCCCGCGTTGACGAGCGTGGCGCTGGCCAGCAGCAGCGCGCTGCCGGAGAGCAGCCGGCTGCGCACCTTGGGCGCCGACGGGTCGAAGCGGTCGGGAATGGCCGACAGGTCGAACGAGTTTTCGCCCGTGTCGGCCGTCTCCAACACCAGGCGAGCGGGTGCCGCCTCGACCGTCAGCGTTACGACGATGCGGCCTGCAGAGCGGCGGTAGGCATGATCGATGATGTTGACCAGCGTCTCCTGCGCCGCGAGTTGCACGGCAACCGCAGTGCTCTCATCCCCGGCAAGCAGCCGTCCGATACAATCGCCGACCACGCCGAGATAGCGATAGCTGGCTGGGATGTCAAAGGTCATGGCCAGTGCGGCCGGCTCTGCCAGCGCCCCGTCGGGCAGGTGCTTGACCAGCCGCCAGCGATTGGCGCCGGGCGACGGGATGTAATCGACCTCGTCCATGAGGCGGCGCACCAGAAAGAGGCCGGCGCCGAGGTCATCCGCCTGTGTGCTGCTTCCTTCGTCCTCCCGATCCACTGTGCACGGGATTGCGCCGATTACCAGCTCGTCGAGTGCAAGCAGCAATTTGTCATGGCTGCGATCGGCTGCCAGGGTGATCGCCAGGTGCGGGGCGGTTGTCGCCGGCAGCGCCTGCTGCAAGGTGCCTGCCAGGTCGTCGCCGATTGCCGGCGCGTTGTCACCGAGTGTGTGGGCCGTCATGGCGCGTATCGCCACCGTGGCAAGCGCCACTCCGGTCGCGTTGTTTGGGGCCGTGATGCGCACGCACATGGATTCCTCCAGGGCGGCGCGATCCAGTGGTGTGCCCCGACCGTCCGGTTGTGCAGCCGCGGCGGCGGGTTCGGTTTGGACGCGCAGTTCGGCGTTCATGGTCTCCACAAGGCTTTCAGCTCTATTGATGTGTCAGGCGCGGCCGATGATCTCGAAGACGCGATCAAAACGCGTGAGCGTCAGCGTGCGCTGCACGGGCTCGTGCTGCGGCCAGACCAGCTTGACGTTGCCGCCGTTCATGCGGCAGCGGCGCAGAAGCGTCACCAACACGGCCATGCCGGCGCTGTCCATGAAGGGCGTTGTCGACAGGTCGATGACAAACTGGTTGACGCCCTGGTTCATATACTCTTCCAGCGCGCGCTTGAGTTGCGGTGCGCTGACGACATCCAGACGCTCCTCGAGCGTCACCGTGACCGTACGCTGAATCTGTTCCTCGACATTCAATTTCATTCGATAACCTCCAAGGAGTGTATGCAAGATGCTATGCTGCCTGCGCCTGCGAACCGTTCTCTGCCGCGATGGGCAATTGCTTGACCAGGCGCCAGTGATTGCCCTTGGCGCCGGTTTCATAGGTGACTGCGTCCATGAGCTGGCGCATGAGAAAGATGCCCAGCCCGTTGATCGGCGGGTCGTCCAGATTCGGTTCTGCGACGCCGCCGAGATCGAGGGGGCGCGTCCCGGAATCGTAGGTGTCGATTTCCAGCCGGTAGGGCGCGTCGTACAGCGCAAGCTGCACCTGGAATTGGCCCGCTTGCCCTGCAAACGCGTGCTTGATGATGTTGACGCAGAGTTCGTGTAGCGCAAGTACGACGTTGTACTGCACGATCTCCACATCTTCGATCATGGGAGCGCCGGCCAGGATTTCGGCAACGACTGGCTCAAGCTCGGCGAGTTGCTCGTAATCGGTTGGTAGCGTTATCGTCCGAGTCGCAACGATTCCCATCGGTTACTCCTTACCTTTTGCGACGATGATGGTCTGATCATCCGACTGTTCATGTCCCATCACGAACTCGGCGACTGCCTCTGAGAGGTACTTGCCAATCTCAGCGGCCGAGCGGTCGGCAATGGCGTCGATTGCATGCAACAGCCTGTCGTACCCGAACATCTCCTCGGCCACGTTGCTCGCTTCGGGAAAGCCGTCCGAACAGATAACCAACAGGTCGTCGATGTCAAGGCGCACGACGTGCTCCTCGTAGTCGGCATCGTCAAAAATGCCGAGCGGCATCCCGGTGGCTTCCAGAATGCGGGCCGGCTCACCGGCGGCTTTGTGGATCGCAACCGAGTGACCGGCGTTGGCATAGATGACGCTGCGTGTCTCGGGCGTGTAGTACGCGGCGAAGATCGTCACCAGCTTGTCGACGCCCGTGAGATCGTCGTAAAGGCGCCGATTGGCCAGGGCCATGGCTGCGCCGGGCGAGGCCAGCATGCTGGTCGCCTCGCGCATGACCGTGCGTACCTCGGCCGTGACCATGGCCGCCGCCAGCCCCTTGCCGCTGACATCCGCTTCGACGATGCTCAGCCGGCCATCGGCGCGCGGCTGGACGTCGTACAGGTCGCCACCGACCGAACGCGCCGGCGAACACTCGGCATAGACATCCACGCAGCAGATCGTGCCCAGTTTGCACGTCATGAGCGCGCGCTGGATCATGGCCGCCTCGTCCAACTCGCCGTGGCTGCGCGCATGCTCTTCCTGGCGCCCGACCGAACGCTGCACCGCCTTGGAGCGCATCAGCGCCAGAACGCGCGCCTTCAACTCAGCCATCTTGAACGGCTTGGTCAGATAATCGACCGCGCCGGCCGAGAAGCCGTTCAGCTTGTCGTCCAGCGAAGCGCGCGCGGTCAGAAAGATGACCGGTACGGCGGACATGGCCGGCAGTTGCTGGATCCGGCTACAGATTTCAAACCCGTCCATGCCCGGCAACTGTACGTCGAGCAGAATCAGATCGAGTGATTCCTGCCTGTCGACTTCGGCCAGCGCCTGCGCGCCGTCCGCAGCCTGGATGACCTCATAGCCATCAAAGCTGAGCTCGAAGTCGATCCACTGGCGGAGCGAGGTATCGTCCTCAACAACCAGGATACGCTCTTTCATGTGCGCTCTCTGCCTCGAAAGTCTTGGTCTCGTGCCGTAGCCGTCACGCGCCGAGGGCGTTGCGCGCTTGTTGCATGTCGTCGAAAATCCGGAATGCCTTGTCCATGCGTGTCAGTTCAAAGATGATCCGCACCGGCTGACGCAGCCCGCAGAGGATCAACTCGCCGCCACGCTCGCGGCAGTGTTTCATCGTGCGCACCATGACGGCCAACGCGCTCGAATCGACGAAGTTCACATCGCTGAGATCAAACACTACCACGGTAGTGCCGTTCGCCAGCATGCCGTCAACATCCTTCTGGATCTTGGGCACCTGGTGCGCATCAAATCGGCCGCTGACTGTGATGACGGCGGTCGACGGCGTGAGAGAGCTGCTGGTTATACTCATTCGTATGACTCCTTCAAATACAGGGAACTTGGTTCGTCGAAAGCGATTGCTTGGTTGCTCAAGGAGCAGGTTGTACCCGTTCGCTCGCCAGCGATGGCGTGGCAAGTGCACGGCGGCGGGCAGCGCGCTTGGGATGCCGGGCGATGATCTCCTCAAAGTGCAGGAGGTACCAGTCAAGAACGTCGGCGATCGGAAGCCCTTGGGAGGCCATGTAGTTGCGCAGCCCCAGTTCTTTTCGCCGCTCGTCACTGTCAAGGATGCGGGCGATGGCATCGGCCAGCGTTCGGGCATCTGCCGGGTTGAAAAACTCGCCGTCGTAGCCTTCCTCCGTGATGACCTCGGCAAAATCGCCGATCTTGGGCAGAACGACCGCCCGGCCGTAGCTGCCGGCCTGGTGCAACACGCCCGAACTGCCGGTCGTGCTCGTATAAGGAAATATCACGACTGTCGCCGCCTGGAAAATCCGCGGAACATCCTCCTCCGAGACGTAACCCGTGAAGTGCACGTTGGGCAGGTCCGCGCACGCCTGCTTCATCTGGTCGAGGTAGCCGCGCGCGTTCGGGCTGTCGCTGCCCGCGACGACCATCTCCAGGTCATCGTAGCCGTCGCTCTCCAACAGCCGCAGGGCATCGAGCATCATCTCAACGCGCTTGTAGGTGCCGAACTTGCCAAAGGTCATGACCTGGCGCGGCCCCGGCGGTAACTCGAAGTTGGGCATGGGTGCGTTGTCCTCAAAGCTGCCGTGCGGCGCCAGCAAGACGTTCTTTGTGTTGTACTTGGCATGCAGAATTTCTACGTATTTCGGGATCGTCAGCGCCACAAGATCGGCATTGAGGAGAACGCGCGTCACGGTCGTGCCCGCCAACCGCATGGCCGACTCCATGGCGCGGTTTGCGGCGTAGCCGGCATTCTGCAGGTCAACCGTCTCCATGATGTTGTGGAGCAGCACCATGCTCGGATAATCTGCCAGCCTGGTCAGCCAGGGCGTCGTCAGACCCAGCGATGCGGCGGCCTTTGTGCCGCCGAAACTCGCAAACTGGAGATTGTAGAGCACGATGTCAGGGTCGACGGAGCGCACGGCACGGAGAATGCGCCAGGCGTTGGTCGCACTGTCGAACCGCCAGCTCGGCACGATGTCCAGAGGGGCCAACCCGGCCGTCGCCTCCGGCTGTGGGTAGGCGGCGCCGTCCGGCAGGTCATCGACCAGCAGCGTGACACGCGTGATCTCTTCCTTGGTGCGCAGCGCACGCACGAAGTGATAGGCGTATTCGTTCAAGGTACCCTTGCCGGGCGGGTAGGTCGTGACGATCGCTATATGCATGCTGCCTCCAATTACTGGTAGATCCCTTTGAAGTCGTTCATCTTGATCGTGCCCATATCTTTGAGGAACCGGCGGATTTCCTTCATTTTGTCCACCTTTGAGCCGGGGGCGTCGATCCAGTTCACGGGCTGCTCCACTACCGAGTAGCCATATTTGTGAGCCAGGTAGAGAATCTCCAGGTCGAACGAGAAACCCATGATCGTCTGCGCGCCGAAGAGCTTCTGGGCTGCCTCGCGCGTGAAGAGCTTGAAGCCGCACTGCGTGTCCTTGATATCCATGTTGAGCACAGGGCGAATCATCGCGCGCAGCGTGTTGCTCATGGTGCGGCGTATCAGCGAGCGGTGCGCCTCGTCCGCGCCACCCGCGGCCCGCGAGCCGACGACGACGTCGTAGCCTTCGTCCATGCGGCGCATGAGATTGCTCAGTTCCTCGATTGGCGTGGAATTGTCGGCGTCGGCGAAGAGGATGCGCGCCCCCTGGGCCGCCAGCACGCCGCGCTGCACGGCGCTGCCCTTGCCGCCATTCTTCTCGGCGATCAGGACGTGCAGATTTGCCAGGCCAAGACTCGTGCACAGCACAACGGTATCGTCCTTGGAGCCATCATCGGCAATCAGCAACTCCCAAGGATAGTCGAGTCCGCAGACGTAGGAGGCAATCGCCCCGATCGTTGGAATGATCCGTTCGGCCTCGTTGTAGGCCGGGATCACAATTGACAGATAGGGCGTCTCCTGCAAAGGGACGTTGCGCCATTCCAGATACCTGGCATAGGTGTCGGCGCCTGTGGCCTGTACCGTGGTGTCCAGCGCCTCGCTTCCATCATGGTACTCCTGGGCAATGGCAGTGATCGATTCAGCTTCGCCATTGGCGGCGGTCGCCGGCGGTTGTGTCAGTACTGTATTCTGAGTCATGACAATCTCCAGGTGCAAAATTAACGGGCTCGTCAGCCGGATGCGGGACCGCCGGCACAGTGACAGGCGAGCATTGCTGATGCGTCTGTGCCAGGTGCCGCTTCCCCGATTATACAGTTCGCATTTCTAGACGGCCTATGTGACAAATTAATAGTGCATTGAATTTAGGGGTGAAGTCATCCGCCATTTAGTGTAGAAAAGTGGCGAATCCCGCCCATTTTCCGGCACAAGATATTCAGGTTGCGACAAACGCTCTCACCTGCCTCGCCTGTCACGACGCCTGCCACCCATCTTTTCCGATACCCAAGCCCAGTTTTATTTCATTTTGATGTCCCGGCATTACACTTCAGACAGTTCTCCGGCAATGGCCGACGCTCAAAGAGGTAGAATGGTCACGTTTCTCGATAAAGCCGGCTCAGCCGAGGCCCTCGCTCAGTTTTTAGCTTCGGCACAGAGCGACCCGAATATCGCAGGTCTCATGATCCTCGCCGCCGATGGCAACGGCTTCGCGCCGGAGGTGTTGGATCCGATCTTACAGCAGGTAACCAAGCCTCTCTTTGGCGCCATCTTCCCGGCGATCATTCACGGCGGCCAGACTCTGACGATCGGCACGCTGGTGATCGGCTTGCCCGTCGCTCCGCGGATCGTGACGATTCGCGAACTGAGCAGGCTTGCGCTGCCCCGTGATCTGCTGGAGGAACTGGGCGAACCCAATGGCGCGCCAGGTACCGCATTTATGTGGCTGGACAGCTTTTCGCAGGCGGCCGATGCCCTGCTCGATGTCTTCTACAACCACTTCGGCCCTGCACTCCGCCTGTTGGGCGGCGGCGCCGGTTCGCTGGACATGAGACAGAAGCCTTGCATCATCAGTAACGCCGGGCTGCTGGACGACGCAGCGGTCATCGCCGTGCTGGATCTGCCCTCCGGAATCGCAGCCAGGCACGGCTGGGTCAAGCTGGCCGGGCCTTACCATGTCACCGAATCCGAGAAGAACGTCATTCACAGCCTGAACTGGCGCCCCGCTGCGACAGTTTACAGCGCTGTGGTCTCCTCTGTTGCCGGCGAAATGCCGCCTCCCGATCGCTTTTATGAAGTCTCGCGCAACTTCCCATTTGGCCTGCAGCGCTATGGCGTCGAGCGCATCGTGCGCGATCCCTTCCTGGTGGACGGGAACAGCTTGATCTGCGTCGGCGATGTTCCGCAGGGTTCGCTGGTAGATATCTTGACCGGTTCGAAAGAATCGCTTCTGGTAGCGGCTGATGAGGCGTTGATGATTGCCGAGAGCCGGCTTGCTGCGCATGGCCGCGCCACGACCCTGTTCCTCGTGGATTGTGTTTCCCGCATGCTCTTTCTGGATGATCATTTCGCCGGCGAACTGGCGCTGATGAATATGCCGGGGGTGGAGATGGTCGGCGCACTCACCCTGGGCGAGATTGCTGGAACCGGGCGCGACTATCCTGTCTTCTATAACAAGACTGCCGTCGTTGGCGTCTTTGATCGGTGAACCACATCTACCTCGCCGGGCGTGTGCCGGCAGCGACAGAGCGATGAAAAGGGTGATCCATGAAAAACCGCGAGAAAGTCGAGGCTGCCGTCGCTTCAGATCCCTTCGGAGAAGCCACAGCATTGAGCCTGCAAGATCGAATGCAGATTTTGTACGAGATTGCCATCTCGATTGGCGTGACGCTAGACCTGCGCGTCATGTTGACCACGGCGCTCGATGTTTTCCTGCGCCAATTGAACTGCACGTCCGGCGCGATCTACGTGGCGCGGCCATCCAATCCGCCCCAGGAACCGACGACGGCGATCCCGCGTAACCTCCGCCACAACGAAGCCGTAGCATGGGTCCAGCGCACGATACAGGCTGCACCGGAATGGCAGGAGTGGCCGGCGCTACTGCCCTCGCTCTCGCAGAGCGCGCATGCCGGCGGCGATCTCTACGTGCATGGACTCGCGCTAGGCAATTTGGGATTCATGGTACTCGCCCGGCCGGCGCAGCCGCTGGACGACGAGATGCTAAATATGCTTTCGCCGTTGCTGATCAAACTGACTGAGTCCAGCCGCGCCTGCCTGCAAAACGAGGAACTGGCGACCGCGCACCAGAGCATTCTCTGGGAGCGAAATATGCTGCGTTCGCTCATCGAGGCGACGCCCACCATTCTCTACTCGCTGGACAAGGAGGGGCACGTCCTTTATTGCGAAGGGCGCGGCCTTCAGTTGCTGGGCCTCGACGCCGAACAGGTGCGCGGCGTTTCGGTCTATGAAGTCTATGCCGAAATCCCCGGGGCCATCGAGGCCGTGCAGACCGCCATGGCAGGCAGGCAGGCGAGCGCGACGTATGAACTCGAAGGTCGATCGCTGGACGTCGTCCTGCAGCCTGTGGTTGACGCACGCGGCGATCTGCACGGCGTGGTCGGCGTCTCGTACGACGTAACTGAACGCAAGACGGCCATCGACACGCTGACGGCGGTCTTGAACAGCGTCGGCGAGGGTGTAGTCACGGTGCGGGAGCCCGCACAGATCGTCATGGTGAATCGCCGCACGACGGAAATGTTCGGCTACGAAGCAGAGGAGTTGATCGGGCAGCCGCTATGGCGCCTCTTCCCGGATGATGTGCAGCCGCAGCCTTCGACGACGGTGGACGACTTCATCGGGCAGCGCGACGAGACGCGAACGGGCGCCGGTGCGGAATTGGAGGGGCGCCACAAGAATGGCGAATCCTTCCCGATCGAGTTGCGCTCCGGTTCTTTTGCGCTAGCCGGGAGCAAATACCACACCCTGTCGATCCGCGATATCACCGACCTGAAAGAATACGAGCGCCTGCGCGACGACTTCACTTCGACTGTCTCGCACGAACTGCGCACGCCGTTGGCAAGTATCATGGGCTGGACGGAGACGCTGCTCACCGAGCATCCCGGGCCGCTCAACGACCTGCAGAAGCGTTTTCTCAATACGGTCTATGCCAGTTCGGTGCGCCTCGACAAGCTCATCGAGGAAATCCTCACGGTCTCGCGCATCCAGCGCGGGACGCTGCGTTTACAGCCTGCGCCGTGTGACCCCGCAAAGTTGCTGCAAAGCGCGCTGGCGGCGGCGACGCCGCTTGCCGCCGCCCGATCGATCTCCTTGACCGTCGAGGATTCCTGGCCGGCCGGGCAGATGGTCATGGGCGACGCCGAACGGATCGAACAAACCATGCTTCAGCTACTCACCAATGCCGTGAAGTTCAGCCATTCGGGCGGCGAAGTGGTCGTGCGCTCAGGTCTAGACGGCGCGACGTGGCGCTTCGAAGTGCAGGATCAGGGCATGGGCGTGGCCGAGGACGAAATACCGCTGATCTTCCATCGATTCTACCGCGGCCGGGCGGCGCGCAAGGCGCAGATCCAGGGCGCCGGTCTCGGTCTCTATGTCTGCAAGGCTGTCATCGAAGGGCATGGTGGAGAGATCTACGTCACTAGCCGCCCGGATGCGGGCACCCTCGTGCGCTTCGACATGCCGCTGCGGGAGACGCATGCATGACATCGATCCGCACTGCGCGGCCGGACGATTGGCCTGCCATTGCCGGCCTCCTGCGCCGTTACGATCTGCCACTCGACGGCGCCCTGCACCACCTTGACTCGTTCTGCGTCGCCGAAGACGCGAACGGCGAAGTCGTCGGCGCGGCTGCCGTGGAACGCTATGGCGCTGCCGGCTTGCTGCGGTCGATCGTCGTCGCCGAGCGGATGCACGGCCTGGGCAGCGACCTCGTGCGCTGGTGCATCGACCAAGCCCGGGCGGCGGGGATCACAACGCTGGTCCTGCTGACCACCACGGCTCCCGACTTCTTCCCGCGCTTCGGCTTTTGGCGCACTGACCGCGCGTCAGTGCCCGCGGCCGTTCACGCCTCCGCCGAGTTCCAGGGCGCATGCCCGGCGTCTGCCATCGTGATGCAACTCGATCTCGGTGATCCTGTTACCGAAGGGTGATAGTGGGAGGTCAAACGTCAAACGTCAAACGTAATGCGCAAACCGCAATGCGTCATCGGTTACTGACGCAGGGTCATGGTACGTCGCGCCTCATGACTCGTGACGCATGACTCGTGACACATGACGTATGACTCGTGACGTCTGACGCATGTCGCATCCTCAATCATCGAAGACGATGACGCTGCGTAACACCTTACCGCCCAACATCTCCGCATAGGCTTCATTGATTTCGTCCAGCCGGTACGTGCGCGTAATGAGCCGGTCGAGATCCAACTGCCCGTTCTGATAGAGCGACGCCAGGAACGGAAAGTCGCGCGCCGGGTGAGCGCTGCCATAGTAGCTGCCTTTGACCGTCTTCTCCTGCCGCGTGATGAGCGCCCCGGGCAGATTGGTGCTGGTGCCCATGGCCGACAGACCGGCGAGGACGATCGTGCCGCCGGGTCGAGCCGCCGCCAGGCAAGCCTCCTGCACGGCCGGCAGCCCGACTGCCTCCACCGTGTAGTCAGCCCCGCGCCCGCCGGTGAGGGCCTTGATCGCATCGATGGCGCTTTCCCCGGCCGGCACGAAGTCCGTGGCGCCCAGGCTGAGCACCATTTCGGCCTTGTTCTCTGCCTTGTCGACGACGATGATGCGCGACGCGCCGGCCAGCCTTGCACCGAGCACCGCACTCACGCCCACGCCGCCGGCGCCGAAGACGGCGACGCTGCTCCCCGGCCGCACCTGCGCTGTGTTCAAGACGGCGCCGACGCCGGTCATCACCGCGCAGCCGATGAGCGCGGCGACGGAAGCCGGTACGCGCGGGTCGAGTGGCACGCAACTCTGCGCCGGCACGACCACGTACTCGCTAAAGCACCCCAGCCCGCAGTAGTGATAGACCGGCCCCCCGTCGAGCGTGTAGCGCGGCGTGCCGTCGAGCATCGTGCCGGCCCAGATTGGCTCGAGCCAGGTCTCGCACAGGCAGGGCGAATCGTGCAGGCAGTAGAAGCAGTCGCCACAGGCCGGCGCCCAGTTCAGGCTCACGCTGTCGCCGACGCGCAGGGAGGCGACGCCGGGGCCGACCGCCTCGACCCGCCCGGCACCCTCGTGTCCCAGCGCGGCGGGCAGCGGGTGGCGCGTCGCCCCACTGACCAGGTGCCAGTCGCTGTGGCAGACGCCCGCAGCCTGGATGCGGACCAGCACTTCGCCGGCACGCGGCGCGGCCAGGTCCAGGGTTTCAACGGCAATCGGGCCGCCGACGGCATGGAGCACGGCTGTCCGGGTTTTCATAATTCCTCCTTGAATGGATTGATGGCTCATGGTATCATGGCGGCGCTCCTTCCTCGGAACCATCTTTGCCACCGAATGACGCATTGCCAGGATCTCGGGCAGCGTCTCGATTCATGTCCGCACCGGCTCATTTGAGCGCCCGGAAGGCATGGGAGTGGGCTTTGTCAGGAGCAACCGTGCCGTGCCGTCCCACTAGCCGACCCAGAGGAGATGAGATGATCTACACCAGCCCGTTCCCTGCAATCGAGATTCCCGTCCAGCCGTTGACCAATTTTCTGTTCGACCACGCCAAAGAGTACCCGCAAAAGCCGGCGCTGATCGACGGTCCGACCGGCCGCACGATCACCTTTGGGCAACTGGCCGGCGCCATCCGGCTGGCCGCATCGGGGCTGGCCAAACGTGGCTTCAAGAAGGGCGACGTCTTTGCCATCTACCTGCCCAATCTGCCCGAGTATGCGGTGGCGTTTCACGCCGTCGCGACGCTGGGCGGCATCAACACGACGGTGAACCCGCTCTACACCGCGCACGAACTCGCCCACCAGTTGACCGATTCCGGCGCCAGTTTCGTCCTCACCATTCCCATGTTCCTGGATGTGGCGAAGGCCGCGGCCGCCGAAGCAGGCGGCATCAAGGAAATCTTCGTGCTGGGCGAAGCGGAGGGCGCCACGCCTTTTGCCGACCTGCTCAAGAGCGACGGCCAGCTACCGCCCGTCGAGATCGATCCCTATGAGGATCTGGTCGTCCTGCCCTATTCCAGCGGCACGACCGGCCTGCCCAAGGGGGTAATGCTGACGCACCACAACCTGGTCTCCAACATCTCGCAGTGCGAAAACATGCAGTTCGGCCCCGGCCTGGAGTTGGTCTCCGACGATGTGGTGCTGGGCCTGCTACCCTTCTTCCACATTTATGGCATGGTCGTCATCATGAGTTGGGCGCTGCGCCGCGGCGCCACCGTCGTCACCATGCCCAAGTTCGAAATGGAGATGTTCCTGACCACGCTCCAGAATCACAAGATTACCTATTCCTACCTGGTGCCGCCCATCATTCTGGGCCTGGCCAAGCATCCGGTCGTCGATAAGTTCGACCTCTCCGCGCTGCGCGTCATCGTTTCCGGCGCGGCGCCGTTGGGTGCCGACCTGGAGGACGCCGTGCGCGGGCGCCTGGGCGTGCGTGTGGCCCAGGGCTACGGTATGACCGAGGCCAGCCCCGTGACCCACTTCATCTCGATCGAGCCGGAAGGCAAGCGCAAGCCGGGCAGCATCGGGGTCGTGATTCCCAACACCGAATGCAAGGTCGTGGACGTGGCGACGCGTGCCGAACTGGGTGTCAAAGAGGATGGCGAGCTTTGGGTGCGCGGGCCGCAGGTGATGAAGGGCTATCTCAACAACCCGCAGGCGACAGCCAACACGGTCGATACCGACGGCTGGCTGCACACCGGCGACATCGGCTTTGCCGACGAGGATGGCTACTTCTGGATCGTAGATCGCCTAAAGGAGTTGATCAAGTACAAGGGCTACCAGGTTGCCCCGGCCGAGCTGGAGGCGCTGCTGCTCACCCATCACGCCGTGGCCGACGCAGCCGTCATCGGCGTCCCCGATGAGGAGGCGGGAGAGGTGCCCAAGGCCTTCGTCGTGCTCAAGGGCGAAGCCACGCCCGAGGCCATCATGGCCTTCGTCGCCGAGCAGGTCGCACCCTACAAGAAGATCCGCGCCGTTGAAGTCATTGCCCAGATTCCCAAATCCGCGTCGGGCAAGATCCTGCGTCGTATGTTGAAGGATCAGGAGAAGCTGAAGGGGTGAGGTAGTGATAGGATGAGGGGATGACAGGATGAGGGGATGACAGGGTGAGGGGGTGACAGGATGAGGGGGTGACAGGATGAGGGGATGATGGGGGCTTTGGTCGTTAACAATCAGCAATCAGCAATTTTCAATCAGCAATTGTTGATTGTTAATTGCTAATTGTCAATTGCTAATGAGGAATTCATTCCATCACCCCCTCATCTTGTCACCTTGTCATCCCCACATCCCCACATCCCCACATCCCCACACTTCCCTCACTCCTCATCAATCTCTTCATCCCCGACAATCAGCCGTTGGAGCGACTGCACGAGTAACGCATGCTCGGCTTGGTGCATGCGATTGCTCAGCGTCTCCAGCGTGTCGGTGCGGTAGATGGGGACCTCCGCCGTACCGATGACGGGGCCGGCATCGACCGCCTCGTCGGGCACCAGGTGCACCATGCAGCCGGTCTGCTTGATCTCGCCGCGGCGAAAGGCGGCAAAGGCATCGTTGATGGCGTGCGCGCCGGGAAACTTGCCGGGCAGGGCAGGATGCAGGTTGACCACGCGGTAAGGATAACGGTCCAGAAAAGCGCGGCTGAGGATGTGCATCCAGCCGGCCAGCACCACCCAGTCCGGCTTGTACTCGCCGACGATGCGTGCCAGGTCGGCGTCGTATTCGCTGCGCGGGCGGCCGGCCTCGGTGTAGGGTTTGAGCGGGTGATAGCGCGTGGGGATTCCGGCCTTCTCCGCCCGCACCAGGCCAAAGGCAGCATCACGATTGGAGACGACGACCTCGATGCGCGCGTCGAGCACCTTCATGCGGATCGCGTCGATGATGGCCTGGAGATTGCTCCCGTTGCCCGAAATCAACACTGCCAGCCTGGCTGTCATGCAGACACCTCCGCTCTACTCTGCGATCAGACGATCAACTGCACGGCGTCACCGCCATCGATGCGCTCGACCAGCCGGCCGATGACGATCGCATCGGGCAGCAGATCCAGAATCGGCTCGGCGGCGGCGCTCGGCATCACCAGCACGAGGCCGATGCCCATATTGAAAACGCGGTGCGACTCTTCGACGCCGACGCCGCCCCACCCGACAAGCGTCTCAAAAACCGGCGGCGTCTGCCAACTGCGCAGGACAATGCGCGCGCTCAGCTCGGGCGGCAGCATGCGCGGGACATTCTCCATCAACCCGCCGCCCGTGATGTGCGCCATCCCCTTGATCGCAAACCCGGCCTGCTGGATGGCATCGACGTCGGCGCGATAGCAGCGATGGGGCGCCAGCAACGCATCGGCCAGCGTGCGCCCATCGGCCAGGGTCGCGTCCAGATCGCGGCCGGCGACCAGCTTGCGGATCAGCGAGAAGCCATTGGTGTGCGGCCCGTTGCTGGCAAGCCCGATGAGCGCATCGCCAGCCTCCATGGCCGGCAGGTTCGGCAACAGGTCGGCGCGGCCCACCAGCCCGACGATGGTGCCGGCCAGGTCAAAGGCCCCCTCTTCGTAGACGCCCGGCATCTCGGCCGTCTCCCCGCCGATGAGCGCGCAACCGGCCGCGCGGCACGCCTCGGCGATGCCGGTCACGGTCTCGGCCACCGCCTCCGGGTGGAGCTTGCTCGACGCGATGTAATCCAGGAAGAAGAGCGGCCGCGCATTCTGCACCAGGATGTCGTTGACGCAGTGGTTGACCAGGTCGTGGCCGATGCTCCGCCATCGTCCCAGGTCCGCGGCGAGCTTGACCTTCGTGCCCACGCCGTCGGTCGAGGCCACCAGCACCGGATCTGCCGGCAGGTCGGTCAGGGCGAAGAGGCCGCCAAAGCTGCCCACATCCGCCAGCACGTTGGGGGTGAAGGTCGCGCGCACGGCACTCTTCATCAGGTCAACCGCCCGGTTGCCGGCATCGATATCCACGCCGGCCGCCTTGTATGCTTCGCTCATGTGTCCTTTCCCGCCTCTCGGCCCGGCCATTCGCCGATGAACCAGGCTATGCTTCGCCATGCCGGCTGTCGCGCAAGAAGGCCACCAGGTCGGCGCGCAGTTGTGCCAGCGATGGCTCGTGCACGTACATCATGTGGCCGGCTTCGTAGTAGGTCAGCGCAACGTTCGCTCGCAGCTCCGGCGCCAGCGCCAGATGGTTGACCGTGTACTCGGTCGCAAAGTAGGGCGTCGCCAGGTCGTAGTAGCCGTTGGCGATGATCACCTTCAGGAAGGGGTTCTGGCTGATGGCCGCTCGCAGCGTCTCGCTGACGTCGACGTAGCGATTCTGGTGCTTGCTGTAATCCCAGCGTTCGTAGAGCCCGGTCAGCACCTCGTACGGGAGGTCGCTCTCGAAGCGCAGATCGTGACGCACATATTCGTTCATGGCGCCCGTATATGCGCCGAGGATTGCGGCGTAGCTCGGGTCGCTCTCGCCGGTTTCGCCGGCCGCGTCGCGATCGTAGCCGGTGAAGCGGCTGTCCAGCCGCCCGGCGGTGCGGCGCTCGCTGCGCAGCAGTTCCTTGCAAAAGCGGTGGATCTCGACGCGCAGATTGGTCTGCTCGATGTAGGTTTCGGTGAGACCGGTCAGGCGCGCCAGGCGTTGCACGACGGCAGCGCGCTCCCCCTCCGGCAGCGCCGCGTCGAGGAAGAGGGCGCGTGCGTAGTCGCCCGACGCGAACTCCTGTGCTTCGGCGATGGCGGTTTGCAAATCTTGCTGGAGGTCGGTGGCGAGGCGGCGGTGGTACCAGGCGGTCGCCGTGTAGGTGGGCAGGAAGAGCACATAGGGCAGATCGTTGCCGACCTCGAAGTGCAGCGTCTGGAAATTGAGCACGCTGGAGATGAGCATGAGGCCGTTGAAGTACATGCCATGGCGCCGTTGCATGTGACCGGCCAGGCCCGCCGCGCGCGTCGTGCCATAGCTCTCGCCGATGAGAAATTTCGGCGACGCCCAGCGTTTGTAGCGCGTGATGTACATGCGGATGAACTCGCCCACCGACTCGATGTCCTGCTCAAGCCCGTGAAACTGTTTGGCATCCTCGCCCGGGGCGGGGCGGCTATAGCCGGTGCTCACGGGGTCGACAAAGACAATGTCGGTCACGTCGAGCAACGAGTACTCGTTGTTGACCAGCCGGTAGGGCGGGGGCACGGGGCTGCCGGCGTCGCCGCTGAGCACGCGCCGCGGCCCCAGCAAGCCCAGGTGCATCCAGACTGACGAGGACCCCGGGCCGCCATTGAAGGAAATGGTCAGCGGGCGCCGGCCAATGTCGCCGACGTCGGTGCGTGTATAGGCGACGAAAAAGACAGCCGCCTTGGCCTTGCCCGCTTCGTCCTTCATGACCATGCGCCCGGCCGTCACCGTGTAGGGGACTTCAACGCCGGCAATGGTCACGCTGTGCTCGCTCTCGACGATCTCGTCCTGAAGGTCGGGCGCTGGGGTGGCGGCTTTCTCGGCGGCGCCGTTTGCCGGCTTGTTTGGCGCGGCTTCGGCGGGGCTTTCGTTTTCAGATTTGCTGGTCATAGCTCTTCCAGGTTTGTGTGGTGGGCGCCTGGGCAGGCAGGATCGGCGCTACCGCTTGCTGCGGCGCGGCTGTGCCGGCGAACGCGTGCGCTGGCCTCTGGGCAGCCCGATGTCGTGGCGATAGTGCGCGCCGGCAAAGCGGATGTGGCCGACGCCGGTGTAGGCATGGTGCGCCGCCTGGCCGACGCTGCGACCCAACGCAGTGACCGCCAGCACGCGCCCGCCGGAGGTCAGCAGCCGCTCATCCTTCCAGCGCGTGCCCGCCTGAAAGACCGTGCAGCCCGCCGCCTCGGCCTCGCCGATGCCAAAGATTTCCAGCCCGGTCCGGTACTCCTCCGGGTAGCCCTCGGATGCCATGACGATGGTGACGGCAGCGTCCTTGCGCCAGCGCGGCTTGATCGTTTTGAGCTTACCGTCGACGCACGCGACGAAGAGTTCGAGCAGGTCGCTCTCCAGCAGCGGCAGGAGCACCTGCGTCTCGGGGTCGCCGAAGCGGCAGTTGAACTCCAGCACGCGCGGGCCGTCGGGCGTGAGCATGATGCCCGCGTAGAGAATGCCGACGTACGGCATGCCCTCTGCTGCCATGCCTGCCAGCGTGGGCCGGATGATGGTGCGGTCGATGTCGGCCAGCAGTTGCGGCGAGACGAGCGCCGAGGGCGAAAACGCGCCCATGCCGCCGGTGTTGGGGCCACGGTCGTAGTCCAGCAGGCGTTTGTGGTCCTGCGCCGTCGGCATGAGGACGGCGTTCTTGCCGTCGCAGAAGGCCAGCACGGAGACCTCGGGGCCGCTCAGTTTTTCCTCAAGGAGCACGGTCTCGCCCGCGGCGCCAAAGCTTCCTTCGACCAGCATGCCGCGCACGGTGCCGGCGACTGCCTCCATGGTGGGCGGCAGGATGACGCCCTTGCCCGCGGCCAGCCCGCTGGCCTTGACCACGGGCACATGGTCGATTGTGCGCAGGTAGCGCATGGCGTCGTCGAAGTCGGTGAAGATCTCGGCGCGCCCGGTGGGGATACCGTGGCGCAGCATGAACGCCTTGGAGAAGGCTTTGGAACCCTCCAACTGGGCGGCTGCCTGCGTGGGGCCAAAAATGCGGCGACCGGCAGCCTGGAAGGCATCGACGATGCCGACGACGAGCGGCGCCTCCGGCCCGACGACCGTGAAGTCGATGGCCTGCTCACCGGCAAACGCAACCAGCGCGGGGACGTCGTCGGCGCTGATCGGCACGTTGGCGCATTTGGCCAGCGTGGCCGTACCGCCATTGCCCGGCGCCACGAAGATCTGTTCGACGGTGGGTGATTGTGAGAGTTTGAGGGCAATCGCATGTTCGCGGCCGCCGCTGCCGACAAGAAGTACGTTCATCGCTTGCTCTATCCCGGCCGGTCTGCCGGCTCGTCAGGTGATGATTGGGGCGGGAAAAACCGCATGATCGACTCGGCCAGTTGTTCCAGGCGGATCGGCTTGGTCAGGACATCCTGCATGCCGGCTGCCAGCGCATTCTTCCGATCCTCAGCCGTAGCCGCAGCCGTGAGCGCAACGATGATCGGGCACGCCTCCGCCGGCGCCGACGCCAGGATTTGCCGCGTCGCCTCGAGACCATCCATGACCGGCATGTGGATATCCATCAGGATCAGGTCATAGTGCCTGCGCGCTGTCGCCTCAACGGCTGCCTGCCCATTATCGACCACATCGGCGGCGTGACCCAATTTGCGGATCAAATTGACGCTGACTTTCTGGTTGACGAGGTTGTCGTCCACCACCAATAGCGAGAGTTGGCGGCTTTCGGGTGCCGCATCCGCCAAGGAAACGGCGGGCGGTGGCGGCGCCGTTTCGGGCGGTGCGGCGGCCGCCAGGATGTTGAAGTAGAAGGTGCTGCCGGCGCCCTCGCGGCTTTCCAGCCACAAGTCGCCACCCATGAGGTGAGCCAGCCGGCGGCTGATGGCAAGCCCAAGCCCGGCGCCGCCATACCGTCGGGTCGACGATGCGTCGAGTTGGCCGAACGACTGGAAGAGGCGGTCGAACTCGCCGGGGGCAATGCCGATGCCGGTGTCGCTGACGGAAAAGAGCAGGTTGTAGCGCTCCGGCGTGGCATCTCGTACGCTGCCGCTCAGGGTGATTTCACCGTGCTCTGTGAACTTGACGGCGTTGTCGAGCAGATTGGTCAAGATTTGGCGGAGACGTTGACCGTCACCGATGAGCCTGTCGGGGATCGCTGCGTCAAGGTTATGGTTTAGGCCCAGATTCTTGGCGTCGGCGCCGGCACGCAGCGATGCGACGGCATCGTCGACGGCGGCGCGCACCGAAAACGGTTCGCTGGCGATGGTCAGGGCGCCGGCTTCCAGGCGTGAGAGGTCGAGCACGTCGCCCATGAGGCGTAGGAGCGACTCGGTGCCATCCTGGATTGCTGCGGTGATCTCCTGCTGTTCGACGGTGAGACTCGTGTCGCGCAGGGCGGCGGTCATGCCCTGGATGGCGTTGAGCGGCGTGCGGACCTCGTGGCTGATGGTGCCGAGAAAGCGATTCTTGGCCAGGGCACTGGCTTCGGCAAGTTCTTTGGCTGTGCGTAGTTCCTCAGCGGCCCGCGTCTGGTTGGAGATGTCAAGCGCCAGGCAGGCCATCCCGCTGAATGTGCCGCCGGCGTCGAAGAGCGGCGTGTGGTACCACGCGCACAAGATGGGATCACCCTCTTTGGTGGCATTGGGCGTGATCGCATTGCTGGCATGGCGTCCGGCCAACAGTTCGTCGATGGCGGCCTGGCGTTGTAGAGCAGTCAACCCGCCGGCCAACACAAGGTCGGCGCTTGCGCCGACGGCCTCGCCCTGCGTATACCCGAAAACGGCTTCGGCGCTGCGATTCCACGACGTGATCCTGCCGGTGGGGGCGATGGTCAGCGCAGCGAGTGGCGTATTGTCGAGGTGCTGGCGCAACTGCTGCTCCGACCGGGCGATCTGACGCTCGGCTCGTTCGCGCGAGGATTCGTAGGCGTAGGCGATGAGCGCAGTGGCGATGAGCGCGTTCACGATGGTCAGCGTCCGGGAGATAGGATTTGCCGTCAGGCCGAGTGTCTGGAAGGGCAGGGTCAGGCCCTCCAGTTGGAAGAGGAATTGGCTGCCAATGACCATGAGGCCGTAGAGCGCCGCCAGCGGCAGGGCGATTCGCCGCCCCACCAATTCGGCGGAGAGTAAGAGGGAGACGATATACCAGATATAGAACTCCGGCTGCACGACGCCGACCATGGGCGTGAGCAGGGCCAGCAACAGGATTTGCTCCCCCACAAAAATCGCCGCAACTGTGCGGGGAGAACGGGTCAGGCGGAGGAGGGGCAAATTGGCGGCGATAACGATGCCGAGTACAGCTACGGAGAGCGAGACAGCCAAACTGTTGCCGGTCAGCACGTTGACGACGACTGCCAGGGCCGCGGCAAGGGTGATGGCGACCAGTGCGGCCACCAGCATACGCAGGCGCCGGTTCTCCTGGGCGTTTGCTTCCGGATAGGCGCCGCCAACGATCAGTCGGACGAGGGAATCCAGCATATCAAGCGTCTGAAGCCCTGAACATGACTACATCTCGATCAAACGAATCTCGAACAGGTATGGCCACAGCTTGCCCGTGACGAAGAGCCGTCCGGTGGCGCTGTCATAAGCGATGCCGTTCAAGACATCCACTGCGCTCTGCGCCGGGGGCGCCTGGCTGAGCAGCCCGGTCAGGTCGATGACGCCATCCACGACGCCGCTGGCAGGGTCGATCTGGACGATGTAGTCGGTCTGCCAGATGTTGGCCAGCACGCGGCCGTCGATGTACTCGAGTTCGTTGAGGCGCACGACCGGCTCACCGGCTGCGGTGACGTCGATGCGCCGCACCTCGCTCAGTGTGGTGGGGTCAAGGAAGTAGAGGGTTGCGCTTCCATCGCTCATGATCAGGTGTTGGCCATCAAAGGCGAGCCCCCACCCCTCGGTGGCATAGCTGAAGCGCCGGTTTTCGGCGAACGTCTCCTTGTCATAGACAAAGCCGGTGCCGTTCTTCCAGGTGAGCTGGTAGACGTCGTCGCCAACCACCGCTATCCCCTCGCCAAAGAACTCCTCGGCGAGATCGTGCTGTTGCAAGACGTTGCCGGTCGCCGGGTCTACTTTGCGCAGCGAAGATTGCCCATAGCGCCCCGTGCCTTCATAAAAGATGTCGTCGAGATAGACCAGTCCCTGGGTGAAGGCAGCGGGATCGTGTGGGAAGATGTTGACTACTTCGTAGGTGTACCGTTTGAACGGCGGCGCCGGCGCAGTGCTCGCCGCAGTCGATTCAGGGGCGGCAGCGACTGGCGTAGCGACGACCGCCGTGGGGGTGGCTGGCGGTGCGACGGTCGCGGTCGCGGGAGGCGTCGGAGCGTTCTCGCGCTCCGCATTGCCGGGCTGCGCTGAGTTTTGGCATCCCTGGAACGCCAGCGCGGCGATGACGAGCAGGGCAATGAGCAAGAAGCGGCGCATGGGCAGGCGTTTGATCATGGTAAGTCCCACCAGGCAAGGAAGACTATCGTGCTGGAAGCATAGCACGCGGCTGCTGAACACGCCAACCACCTGGAGGTGTCCGGGTGCGTCCCAGGAAGTTGGCGAAGTCGCGCCGGCGTGCGTCGCACTGATCAGGATATGGTTTCCCGCGACGGATCGTTTGACCAGTGCGACGCACGCCGCCAATATTCTGGGACGCACCCAAGGTGTCCGGGCGTCTTCCGGGAACCGGGAACGCCGGTTTTTCGATGCCGCCGCATTGTGGGACAAGCCATGGATATTGTAGTATCATTCCCAGTGGGCTGACGGCTGTCCGGTAGTTCCGGTAAACCTCGCGGACTGCCTGCGACCATTCGGGTTGGCTGACTCCGGAATGGCGCAGTTGTTTCGCCGTAACAACACCGCCAGAAGAGGTATTGTCGATGCCAGGCGACATAGAGGTTGCGCAATCTGAACAGTTCAAAAGCTCGATCCTGATCGTCGATGACGCCCCAGCCGGGCGAGAGACGATGGAGGCGCTGCTCTTTTCCCCGGCGTATGATCTTCATTTTGCCAGCAGCGGCGCCCAGGCGCTGGAGATGGCTGCTGGCATCCGCCCTGACCTGATTCTGCTCGATGTCATGATGCCCGGCATGGACGGCTTCGAGGTCTGCCGGCGATTACGCGCCGACCCGGAACTGGCGCATATTCCCATCATTCTCGTGACCGCGCTGGACGATCGTGCATCCAGATTGCAGGGGATCGACAGCGGCGCCGACGACTTTGTCTCCAAGCCCTTCGATTCCGCCGAATTGCGCGCGCGCGTGCGCACCATCACGCGCCTCAATCGCTACCGGCGCCTGGTGGAAGAGCGTGCTCGCTTTGAATGGGTTGTCGAGCGTGCGGAGGACGGCTTCTTGTTGCTCGATGGCGACACGATTCTCTACGCTAATCCTCAGGCAAAGGTCCTTCTCGAACTGGATGAGTTTGATCAGCGGTCGGAACAGCCGTCGTTTCTGGCCGCCGTGCAGCAATCGTTTCGGTGCGAACCGCAAGAACTGTGGGCGCGCTGGCCATATTTGGAGATCGGCGAAAACGGGGCTGTATTGCTGCTCGTTGCGCCGGAAACTGCCAGCTCCGCTGCCACCTTTCTGGAGATGTCGATTTATGGCGCCGCGTTGTCGGATCGCCACGGACAGTTGGTGCGTCTGCGCAACATCACCGCAGAGAAGACCACGATCCGTGACATGTGGTCCTTCCACACGATGGTCATGCACAAGTTGAACACGCCGATGCACATGATGTTGGGCAGCATGGAGTTGCTGACGCTCAGTTCGCCCGATACGATGTCCAAGCAGGAAGTCATCGATCTCGTCGAGTCGGCGTCGGGCGGCGCCAGGCGCATTTTTGACGCGGTTAGCGACGTACTCCAGTTTGCCAGCACGCCTTCAATGATCTCGCACATCGGCGAACATTTCTGCCTGGATGACCTGCCGCAGTTGATCGACGAGATTTCCAGCCAGCTCGGCTTGCACGATGTGCAGCTCGATGCCGATGCGCCGCCAGAGATCACGCTGCCGATCTCGTCGCGTGCCATGGAGTCGATCATGTTCGAGTTGCTGGAGAACTCGAAGAAATTCCATCCGTCCAATGCGCCGTCGCTCACCGTACGAACAGCGATGGAAGGGGATCGCGTCTGCGTCACCGTCCAGGATGACGGCATACACCTCTCGCCGGAACAACTGGGCCGTGTCTGGCTGCCCTATTACCAGGGCGAGCGCTACTTCACCGGCGAGGTGCCCGGCATGGGGCTCGGCCTCTCCGTCGTCGCGTCGCTCGTCTGGGAGATCGGCGGTGACTGTCACATCGCCAATCGTACCGACTCGCCCGGCGTCACCGTCCGCCTGCGCTTCCCCTTCGACGACGATGCATGATTCCGTTCGTCCCCCTATTGCTGCGCTGCCGGGTGTCGATCGACACCCGGTTTTCATGTAACCAACCCGGATCGAGCGACCTATGAACCAGTTCGTTGAATTGCTTGTCGAGCATCCATTGCTCCTGCTTTTTCTCGTTTCCACCATCGGCTACTTTATCGGCGAGATTCGCATCAAAGGCACCGGTCTGGGGATCGCTGCCGTCCTTTTCGTCGGCCTTGCCTTCGGCGCGCTGAACCCGGAGCTGACGCTGCCGCCGGAGTTGATTTCGCTGGGCCTGGTGCTCTTCGTCTACTCCGTGGGGTTGAGCAGCGGTCCCGGTTTCTTTGCGTCTTTCTCGCGCAGCGGCCTGCGCGACAACCTCATGGTGGCCGGCGTGCTGATCCTGGCAGCAGTCATCGTGGTCGTGGAGTACTATTTACTGGGCTTCAAGTCGTCGGTAGCGGCCGGGCTGTACACGGGCGCGCTGACCAATACCCCCGCGCTCGCCCAGGTGATTACCTTTGTCAGCACAAGCCCGCCGGCCAACGCTGCCGCTTCCATCGCCACCGAACCGGTCGTCGGCTATTCCGTGGCCTATCCCATGGGGGTTCTCGGTCCGATCTTTGCCATCCTTATCATGCAGCGCGTCTGGCGTATCAACTACAAGCAGGATGCCGACCAGGTGCGCGACATGTTCCCTGTCGAGCAGGATATCTACAACCGGACCGTGCGTGTCACGAACCAGGCCTTTGTCGGCCGGCCCCTGCGCGAGATGAGCGGGCGCCAGGCCTGGCGTGTCCTCTTCGGGCGCATGCGCCGCGGCGACGCCATCGACCTGGCGACCGGCGACACGATGTTGCAGCTTGGCGACCTGGTCAGCGTTATCGGCACGCCGGAGGATGTGGACGGAGTCGTGCACGCGCTGGGCGAGCCGGCGGCCGAGCAACTGGACCTGGACCGCAGCGCCTATGATTTTCGCCGCGTCTTTGTTTCGCAGCCGGACCTGGTGGGCAAGAAGCTGGCCGATCTCGATCTGCCGCAGAAATATGGCGCGATCGTCACGCGCGTGCGGCGCGGCGACATCGAGCTGCTGGCCTTTGGCGACCTGCGCCTGGAGTTGGGCGACCGCGTCCGCTTCGTGGCGCCGCGCAGCCAGGTCAAGCCGCTCAGCGACTTCTTTGGCGACTCGTACAAGAAACTCAGCGAGATCAACCTCGGCTCCTTTGGTCTTGGCGTGACCATCGGCCTGCTCGTCGGCATGATCCCCATCCACCTGCCCGGCGGCATCGAGTTCAAGCTGGGCGAGGCGGGCGGCCCGCTCATCGTCGCGCTCATCCTCAGCGCGCTGCGGCGCACCGGCCCCATCGTGTGGACGCTGCCTTACAGCGCCAACCTCACCATCCGCCAGTTTGGGCTGACGGTGCTGCTGGCCGGCATCGGCATCCGTTCGGGCTACACCTTCCTCACCACGCTGACGCAGGAAGGGGGCGTCAACATCTTGCTGGCGGGCGCCGTCGTGTCGCTGGTGACGCCGTTCCTGGTGCTGCTCATCGGCTACCGCTGGTTCAAGCTGCCCTTTGGCGTGCTGACCGGCATCGTCTCCGCCGTACACACGCAGCCGGCCGTGCAGGCGGCCGCGATTAACCAGGCGCGCAACGACCTGCCCAATCACGGCTACGCGCTGGCTTTCCCCATGGCGACCATCACCAAAATTCTGCTGGCGCAACTGATTGCCGCCTTCCTGCCCTATGTTCGCTAAACGCGTCTCCCATGGGCAGGCAGTGGGATTGCTGCTGATCTGCGTCGTGCTGTGGAGCACATCCGGCGTGCTGATCAAGCAATCGACTCTGAGCGCACTGGCGATTGTCGGCGCGCGCAGCGCCATTGCCGCCATCGTGCTGCTCTTCTTCATCCGCCGCCCGCGCTGGACCTGGTCGCTGCCGCAGATCGGCGGTGCGGTGGCCTACCTGGTGATGGTGCTCTGCTTCGTGCAGGCAACCCAGTGGACGTCGGCTGCCAATGCCATTCTGCTTCAATACACGGCGCCGATTTGGGTCGCGCTCTTTAGTTTCTGGTTTCTCGGCGAACGCCCGCTGCCCGCCGACTACGCTGCCATGGGGCTCATCGGCGTCGGTATGCTGCTCTTCTTTGGCGATGCGCTCACGCCGGCGGGCATGGCCGGTAACATCCTGGCTGTGCTGGCTGGCATTGCCCTGGCCTGGATGACGCTCTTCATGCGCAAACAGAAGGACGGCTCGACGCTGGAGACGGTGCTGCTCGGCAATCTGCTCGCTGCGGCCGTGGGCTTGCCGGCGCTCGTCACGTCGCAAGTCCAGCCCGCCGACTGGGCCATCCTGGGCTTCCTGGGCGTCTTTCAACTGGGGCTGCCATTCGTCCTCTATGCCACAGCGATCCGCTCGATTTCCGCCATCGAAACCATCTTGCTCTCCTGCCTGGAGCCGATTCTGAATCCGATTCTCGTCTTTTTCGTGATCGGCGAGACCCCCGGACGCATGGCGCTGATGGGCGGTGCGCTGGTTCTGGCCGCGGTGCTCGGCCGTGGCCTTGTGGCGGCGCGCCCGCGCAAACGCGAAGCGTCCATCCATTCCCCCGCAAGTTGACATCGCTACGCATTTCCCGCCAGAATGAAAGACTGTAATGTCGCAGCGGGAAGGTTCCGCGCCGCGCACAGGGACCAATGAAGGGGGAATGCATGACCGCGAGCAACGATAAAGTGCTGGTCGTCGAGGATGAGCCCTCGCTGATCGAGACGCTCGATTACACGCTGCGCCGCCAGGGCTACGACGTGATCACTGCGACGGACGGCCGCAAGGCGCTGGAACTTGCCCGCATCCAGCGGCCGGACCTCATCATTCTCGACATCATGCTGCCGGGGCTCGACGGCTTCGAAGTATGCCGGATCGTGCGGCAGGAGATGAACGTGCCCATCCTGATGCTGACCGCGCGCACGGAAGAGGTCGACAAGGTGGTCGGGCTGGAGATGGGCGCCGATGACTACATGACCAAGCCGTTCAGCATGCGCGAGTTGACGGCGCGCGTCAAGGCCCTGCTGCGTCGCGTTCGCATCGATCGCGAGGAGGTGGCCGCATCGGCGGCGATTGCGCCGGTCGTCGCCACGGAGCGCATGGTCTTCGGCGCGCTCGTGATCGATCTCAGCCGGCGCGAGGTCACCGTCGACGGCGCCGTCCACCATCTCAAACCGAAGGAGTTCGATCTACTGGTCTTCCTGGCGCGCAACCGCGGCATCGTCCTCAGCCGCGATCTGATCCTGGAGCGCGTGTGGGGCTGGGAGTTCGATGGCGGCAGCCGCACCGTCGATGTGCACGTGCGCTGGCTGCGCGAGAAAATCGAGCGCGATCCCTCGGATCCGCAGCGCCTGCTGACCGTCCGCGGCGTCGGCTATCGCTTCGAGGGTTGAGGCGGTAACCGGCTCTTTACGCAATCTTGACAGCCCGTTAATCAAGGCGTGTTAGCCTCGGTCAATCTGTTCACTATCTATGTCATGAACAAGTCGACCATGCAGCAAACGACAGCTTCATTGCAACCCAACGCCGAGAGCGTGCATACCACCCCGGCACGCCCGCCATTCTCCCGGCAGAGTCTCTGGCGCACCGGGAGCGATCGCTGGCGCTATCTGCTCGGCGTCCTGGCGGGAATGGTGTTGATCGTGACGCTGCTGCTCTGGTACGTGACGGCGGGCGAGCGATCTCTGGCGGAACTGGCGGTGGCCGGCGGCCTAGCGGTGATTGCCGCCGCGGCCTTGCTCATGGGCGCGCTGGATGTGAGTTCGTGGCGCGTGCGCCAGATCACCGCCGCAGTCGAGCGCATCGCCGCCGGCGACCTTGATGCCCGTGTGCCGGCGCGCGGCCCCGGCGACATCGGCGCGCTGAGCCGCGCAGTGAACGGCATGGCCGAACGGCTCGAACGCCAGAGCCGCAAGCGCAACCGCGAGCGCGATCGGCTGAATACCGTACTGCACGTCATGAACGACGGCGTGATCATCCTCAACAAGCACGGCTACGTAAGCATTATCAACCCGTCCGCTGCCCGCATCCTGCGCGTTACGGTCGACGACGCCCTGAACAAGTCCTTTGTGCAGGTCGTCAAGGACTATCGTCTGGCAGAGGTCTTGCTGGCCTGCATCGAGGAAAATGCCGAGCACTCGGCAACCTACGAATTGGCCGGCGACGCCTACGTACGCATCATCGTGACGCCCTTTCTGCGCGGCGCCGCCAATGGCTACCTGGTCTTGATGCAGGATCTCAGTCACATCCACCGGCTGGAGACGGTCCGCCGCGACTTTGTCAGCAACCTCTCGCACGAATTGCGTACGCCGCTGGCCAGCGTCAAGGCACTGGTCGATACGCTGCGCGACGGTGCGCTGGACGATCCGCCGGCGGCCGAGCGTTTTCTGGGGCGCATGGAAGTGGAAGTCGACGAGATGGCGCAGATGGTGCAAGAACTGCTCGAACTCTCGCGCATCGAGTCGGGCCAGGCGCCGCTGCGGCTCTTCCCGACTGCCGTGGCCACATTGGTCGAACCGGCCGTGGAGCGCCTGCACGCCCAGGCCGAACGGAGCGGGCTGACGCTGAGCACCATGCTGCCGGCCGACCTCCCCGAAGTGATGGTCGACACCGATCGCATTCGCACCGTGATCATCAACCTGGTGCACAATGCCATCAAGTTCACACCGCCGGGCGGCTTCGTGACCGTCAGCGCCCGTATGGCGCCCGATGCGGTCGTCATTTCTGTGGCCGATACGGGCGCCGGCATCCCCGCCGAAGATCTCCCGCGCATCTTCGAGCGTTTCTACAAGGCCGATCGCGCCCGGTCTGGCGGCGGGACGGGCCTCGGGCTGGCCATTGCCAAGCATTCGGTCAACGCGCACAATGGCCGCCTCTGGGTCGATAGCACCGAGGGCGCCGGCAGCACCTTCTCCTTCACACTACCACTCGTTAACCTTTCATTAACCCACAATTGATCACCTGTTAACTGGTGGTTGCGCCATCGTTAACCGCGTTCCCCTATGCTTTAGCCGGGTGCTGTAGCGCCGCGGCGCGTTCTGCGCATGCGCACTCTGCCGCCGGCAGCACGGCATCGTATGAGGCATGAACGATTAGACGATTCGTAAACTATAAGGAGAAACTATGCGATTTTGGATAGGAGCAATTCTCGTCGTGATGGCGTTGACGGTCGCCGCCTGTGGTGGTGGTTCCGAACCTGCCGCGGCGCCGGCTGCCGAAGCGACGGTGGCCCCCGCGGGGGCCGCCGTCGAAGCACCCACCGCGGCGCCCGCCGAAGCAACGGCCGCACCGGCAGAGAGCGCGCCGGCCGCCGAAGCTCCAGCCGCAATGAGCGGCATCACGTTGCCGGAGGTGAATCCGCTGGCGGTGAGCGGGGACATCATCGTGGCGGGAAGCTCGACGGTCTATCCGCTGGCAGAGCGGATGGCGGAGCGCTTCATCGCTGAGGGGTATGCCGGGAACATCACGATCGACAGCATCGGGTCGGGCGCCGGCTTCCAGCGCTTCTGCGAAGCGGGGGAGACGGACGTTGCGAATGCGTCGCGGCCGATCAAGGATAGCGAGATCGAGAGTTGTGCGGCGATCGGGCGGACGCCGGTGGAGTTCCGGGTCGGGACGGATGCGCTGGCGATCGTGGTGAATCCTGCGAACGACTGGATCGGCGAGGAAGGGTTGACGCTGGATGAGCTGGCGAAGCTCTTCTCGGCGGAAGCGACGAACTGGTCGGATGTGAACCCGGCGTGGCCGGCGGAGCCGATCAAGCGCTTCAGCCCTGGGACGGATTCTGGGACCTTCGACTACTTCATCGAGGCGGTGATGGACCCGGCGTTCCCGGAGAAGGGCGAGGAGGAGTTGCTGGCGGCGGGCAACTTGCAGTTGTCGGAGGATGACAACGTGTTGGTGCAGGGCGTGGCCGGCGACAAGAACGCCATCGGCTACTTCGGCTTTGCGTACTTCGAGGAGAACGCCGACAAGATCCGCGACCTGGCGGTGAACGGGATTGCGCCGAATGCGGCGACGGTGAATGCGGGCGAGTACCCGCTGGCACGGCCGCTGTACATGTACTCGGACCCGGCAGTGATGACGAGCAAGCCGCAGGTGGCCGACTTCATCAACTTCATCCTGAGCAATGTCAACGAGGAGATCGTGGGCGTCGGCTACTTCCCGGCCTCCGAGAGCGACCTCGACCTTGCCAAGACCAACTGGCTCTCCGCCACGGGCATGGAAGCGGCCAGTGCGGCGCCGGCTGCGGCGGCCATGGTCACGCTGCCGGAGGTGAATCCGCTGGCGGTGAGCGGGGACATCATCGTGGCGGGAAGCTCGACGGTCTATCCGCTGGCAGAGCGGATGGCGGAGCGCTTCATCGCTGAGGGGTATGCCGGGAACATCACGATCGACAGCATCGGGTCGGGCGCCGGCTTCCAGCGCTTCTGCGAAGCGGGGGAGACGGACGTTGCGAATGCGTCGCGGCCGATCAAGGATAGCGAGATCGAGAGTTGTGCGGCGATCGGGCGGACGCCGGTGGAGTTCCGGGTCGGGACGGATGCGCTGGCGATCGTGGTGAATCCTGCGAACGACTGGATCGGCGAGGAAGGGTTGACGCTGGATGAGCTGGCGAAGCTCTTCTCGGCGGAAGCGACGAACTGGTCGGATGTGAACCCGGCGTGGCCGGCGGAGCCGATCAAGCGCTTCAGCCCTGGGACGGATTCTGGGACCTTCGACTACTTCATCGAGGCGGTGATGGACCCGGCGTTCCCGGAGAAGGGCGAGGAGGAGTTGCTGGCGGCGGGCAACTTGCAGTTGTCGGAGGATGACAACGTGTTGGTGCAGGGCGTGGCCGGCGACAAGAACGCCATCGGCTACTTCGGCTTTGCGTACTTCGAGGAGAACGCCGACAAGATCCGCGACCTGGCGGTGAACGGGATTGCGCCGAATGCGGCGACGGTGAATGCGGGCGAGTACCCGCTGGCACGGCCGCTGTACATGTACTCGGACCCGGCAGTGATGACGAGCAAGCCGCAGGTGGCCGACTTCATCAACTTCATCCTGAGCAATGTCAACGAGGAGATCGTGGGCGTCGGCTACTTCCCGGCCTCCGAGAGCGACCTCGACCTTGCCAAGACCAACTGGCTCTCCGCCACCGGGCAGTAAGCCTGCTGCGAAAGGCCGGCATTCTATCAGATGGGAAGGGGCGCTTGCCGTCCCTTCCCATCTGTTGTGCCACGCAACCGCAGGTGAAGGAGTGATTTCGTGAACCAAGAATTAGGCGCATCGCCGCTGCCAACGCGCATGGCGCCGACCGAAACCGAAGAGATCGCGCGACTGTTGCGCAAACGCAGGCGCCCGGGCGAGGCGGTGATCGGCGTGCTGTTGCGCATCGCCGGTGCGATTTCGGTGCTGACAACCGCCGGCATCGTGGCGGTGCTGCTCTACGATGCGTACCTCTTCTTTGCACGGCCCGAACCGACGCTGTGGAATTTCTTGACGGACACAACGTGGGCGCCACAGATCGATCGCTTCGGGATCTTTCCGCTGGTAAACGCCACGTTTTTGACCAGCATCATCGGCATGTGCGTGGCCCTGCCCATCGGCCTCATGATTGCGATCTATCTGAGCGAATATGCTTCACCGCGGGCGCGCGCAATTCTGAAACCGGTGCTGGAGATCCTGGCCGGTATCCCCACGGTGGTCTTCGGCTTCTTTGCGCTTGGCTTCATGACCCCGTTGCTCCAGTCAATCTTCGGACGCGACACCGTGGAAATTTTCAACGTTGCATCGGCCGGCATCGTGATCGGTATCCTGATCATCCCGCTGGTCAGCTCCATGAGCGAGGATGCGCTGAGCGCCGTGCCGCGCGCCCTGCGTGAGGCAGCCTACGGTATGGGCGCAACGAAGCTGGAGACGGCGACGCGCATCGTGGTGCCGGCTGCGCTCAGCGGCATTTCGGCGGCGTTCATCGTTGCCATGTCGCGCGCCGTCGGCGAGACGATGGTCGTGGCCATCGCGGCCGGCGCCGGCCCACGGAACTACCCGAACTGGTCGTCCGCTGTCAGCAACCTGAGTTTTCTCAACCCATTCACGGCTGCTGAAACGATGACCGGGCACATCGTCCGGATCAGCGGTGGCGACCTGCCCTATGGCTCGGTCGCCTACGATAGCATCTTTGCCATTGCGTTGCTGCTCTTTCTGATGACGCTTGTGCTCAACATTATCAGCCGGTGGATCGTCCGGCGCTTCCGAGAGGAATACTAACGCATGGCCGTCGATAGCGGGCGTCCTTCGAGCGCCTTTCCAGAGGGAGAGGGATACGTCAAACACTTGCGCCGCCGCCAGCGCGTCGGCAGATTCTGGCTCAGCATCTTTTTCCTGGCCACGATGGTCGGCATTGCGTCGCTGGTCGCCCTCGGCTACGACATTGCCGACGACGCATTCGGCTATGTGGCGATTCGCAACAACATTGACCCCGAGGTGCTGACCGTCCAGTATTACAAGGACAAAATGCTGGCCATGCCCACGACGCTGGCGAGCGAAGATGACGAATTGCTGGTCAAGGGGATCGCGGCGCGGCCGAACGCCATCGGCTTCTTTGGCTACTCCTATTTCAAGAACAATGGCGATGCTTTGCGCGCGCTGCCCATCGATGGCGTGGAAGCCGGCGATGCCAGCGTGGAGGCAGGTGATTATCCCCTGGCGCGGCCGCTCTATCTGTACACGACCGACGTCCTGCTCAAGGAGAAGCCGCAGGTCGCCGCCTTCACCCGCTACTACCTCGAGAATGCCGGCACGGCAGCCAGCCAGGCCGGCTACTTTGCCGCCCCGGCGGCCGACCTGGAGCAAGGGTTGGCAACGTGGAGCGAGGCAACGGGGCTGACGGCAACCACCGCCGGCAACCTGCTGCCGGCCGGCGGCGATATTCTCGTTGTCGGCAGTTCGACCGTGGCGCCGCTGACACAGCAGATTGCCGATTCATTTGCCGCGACCGGCCAGTTCGACGGCGCCATCCAGGTGGAGAGCATCGGCACCGATGCCGGTTTCCGCGAGTTCTGCCAGAACCTGCGCGGCGACCTGGTCGGCGCCAGCCGCCCCATGGTGGCCCTGGATCGCTCGGCCTGCCTCCAGAAGGGGCGCACGCCGATCGAGTTCCAGGTGGCGAATGACGGCATTCCTATTGTCGTCAGCAGTCAGAACGAATTCCTGACCGGCGTGACGCAGGAACAACTACAGGCGATCTTCACCGGCGCCGAGAAGTGGTCGGATGTCGACGCGAGCTGGCCGGAGCAGCCGATCTTCCGCTTCATCCCCGGCGCCGACAGCGGTACGCTGGACTTCTTCGTCGCCGAGACTTTTGGCAGTGATCTGGAAAGCCAGCCGGTTGGCGTGTTGGCCGACATGCTGGCTGCCAACATTTCGGCGGGGCGGCTGCGCGCGTTGGAGGCTGAGAAGCCGCTGGCGGCGCGCACCCAGGAAGAGCTGCGGCAGCTTCTGCAAGACGAAGTCGTGAAGCCGCAGATCGTCGCGACCTGGTCGCTTGTCGAGTCGCTGACACAGCGCACCGCCATCGAGGCCGAGGTTGCGGCCATGCCGGGCGCGGAGCTGGTCTTTCGCAGTTGGGTCAACTGGCAGTTTGTCACTTCGCCGCAGTCGACCGATCCACTCAAGGCGGGGGTGCAGGTCGCCATCCTGGGCTCGCTGTGGGTCGTGCTCATCGCGTTTCTCGTGTCGGTGCCGCTGGGCGTTGGAGCCGCTATCTACCTGGAAGAGTACAGCACGGGCAAGAGCCGCTTCGACCAGATTGTGGAGACGAATATCAACAACCTGGCCGGTGTGCCGTCGATCATCTACGGTATGCTCGGCCTGGCGGTCTTCGTGCGCTTCTTAGGTCCAATCACGAGTGGCCTGGCATTTGGCGTCGGCGATCCGGCAACGGCCAACGGGCGTACGATCCTGTCGGCGGGGCTGACGCTGGGCCTGCTGATCCTGCCGCTGGTCATCATCAACGCGCGTGAGGCAATCCGCGCCGTGCCGCGCTCGTTGCGCGAGGCATCGTACGGGTTGGGCGCCACGCGCTGGCAGACGATCTGGAACCATGTCCTGCCCAACGCGATTCCGGGTATCCTCACCGGCGTCATTCTGTCGGTATCGCGTGCGTTTGGTGAAACGGCCCCGCTGATTGTGGTCGGCGTCTCCACCTTCATCGTGGTTTCGCCCGACAGCGTCTTTGCCAAGTACACGACGCTGCCTGCCCAGATCTACCAGTGGACCTCGCGTCCGCAGCCGGAGTTTCAACATCTGGCCGCTGCCGCCATTATCGTTCTGCTCTTCTTGTTGATTGCCATGAACGCGACGGCCATCTGGCTGCGCAACCGCTTTGCCCGGAGAAGAATTCTATGATTGCAGTGACTCCTAAAACGAACGGCGCACCGGCTGCTGCCGGTGACGAACACGTTGCCATCCGCGCCGCCGGTCTCAATATATACTACGGAACTTTCCATGCGGTGAATGACATCAACCTGGGCGTCGAGCGGCGCAAGATCACTGCGCTGATCGGGCCGTCCGGCTGCGGCAAGAGCACCGTGCTGCGTTCCTTCAACCGCATGAACGACCTGGTGCCCACTGCGCGCACCGAGGGGCAGGTCCTCTTTCACGGCAAGAATATCTACGACGCGGACGTGGACGCCGTCGAGGTGCGGCGGCGCGTGGGGATGGTCTTTCAGAAGCCCAATCCCTTCCCGAAGTCGATCTACGAAAATATCGCCTGGGGCGCACGCATCAATGGCTACAAGGGCAACATGGACCAGCTCGTCGAGGAGTCGCTGCGCGGGGCGGCGTTGTGGGACGAGGTGAAGGACAAGCTCAAGCAGAGCGGCTATTCGCTGTCGGGCGGGCAGCAGCAGCGTCTGTGCATCGCGCGCGCCATCGCCGTCAAGCCCGACATCATCCTCATGGACGAACCCTGCTCGGCGCTGGA